>Ga0114931_10011204_pt1 | contig 10619 bp, 11 predicted proteins | sample 2SBtaG_FD_89579 | JGI IMG/M metagenome (GOLD analysis project Ga0114931, IMG submission 89579) | Deep subsurface microbial communities from Kolumbo volcano to uncover new lineages of life (NeLLi) - 2SBTROV14_V59a metaG | ecosystem: Environmental > Aquatic > Marine > Volcanic | place: Kolumbo...
CAATCGCATTTCAATAGATCACATCTCGTGATATCATAATCGTCAATTACATCCATGATCGACAATCCCGGCACGCGCAAGCCAAGGATATCGGCGCGGTTGTCCAGTGCATGCCAAATCTCGCCTACTCGGTTGCCGGTCGATTGCGGCTCATTCGTCAATGACACGTCGCAACGTCGCGCGGTAATCGCGGCGTGGATTGGCACGATGTTGCCACATTGCGCGGCATTATGTTCCAGGAGGCTGAACGTCTCTGGATGTGGCTCGATCGCGTAGACCGTGGCTTCTGGCCAATACGTTGCCACCATTACAGCGAATGCGCCAATGTTGGCCCCTACATCGATCACGACATCCAACGTTGCATTGGCTTCAATCAGCGGACCAATGCTGTACTCATCGCCGGCCAGGATGTTCTGGTGCGTGTGCCATTCCGCCGAATCCAACCGCAATATTTTGTCGCGCCAATGATAATCTCGGATCATTACACCAGCTCCAAGCTGCACCGGCATTTTTCGTAGTGCAGCCACTGCCCCCAGTATACGCCATCATGCTCGGCCAGCACGGCCACCGGCATGTCGGTATCGGAATATAGCACCACCACGGTCCCGCGTGTCGGTGTGTCAAATGATCGCCATTGCGTTTCGCAACGCTCCCGACCGAGACCGATAGCACCCTCTGGCAACAGCTCCAGCGGCCGTGCTCCCAGTCCGTGGCGAGTGTAGGTATAGAGGCCAGCCACTGATGTGTCAGCGTCACCACGGGCCAGATGCCACAGATGCCCGTCCCAACGATCGGCCAGGTCGCGAATGTGTTGGTGAATTGCCGCCTCATGCGTGAAGTATCCATCCGCGGAATACCCGTTGAGCGTCGGCTTGTCCTGGCAAGCATGTTCAAAGAGCGGCTGACCATTCAGGTCGAACTGGAGAATCGCCTTACACCGCCAGCCGGCCGCCCGTTCCGGCATCGCATATGGTTGGCCGAGTTTGTTCCATGCCAGGAAGTAAGTCGTTTTGTCACCGAAGATCATCGAGTACCAATAGTCCGAGTGTTCATTGAGAAACCGCGCCACTTTAAGCGCGTGCCATGACTGTTTCTTGTTAACGAGCAATTGACCACTCTCGAAGTCGCGGTATGGCCGATACTCCATGCCAACTGATTGCCACACCACTGGTGATACCCATTCCGACCGGTTCCCGCCAGGTGGCAAATCCGGCCAGAACATGGCACCAGTTTGCTGCATGGCTGGATAGTCGAAAAGGTAACTCGGATCCCGCACCGGCACATTGTCCGCGTCAATGAAAAGCACCCGCTCATATGGTGCATGCTCGATCGCATAGACCTTGGTTTCCCAGCCGGCCAGGATCCTCATTGGATCCGACCACCAATCCAACCATCGAAGATCCATTATCTCACAGCCGAGCGGCTCGAATAGCTGCCGCAGTGATTCGTCGAATTCCTCGAACCCAAGATAAGCAAGCGTGATCGGCAGCGTGCAACCGAGCCGCCGCAGTTCATTGACCGTCACCCACGAGCCAGGCAGAAACCCTTGCGGCAAATTCTTGCCACTGCTCCAGCCGGCTCGCGCGGATGTGGCAATCACGATACCGCGACCCGAGAACCGATCCCTCGGGTAGGGTTCGACATTCATACACCGCTGTTCAAGCAGATGCAAGAACGCACGCTTGAATTCACCCCGCGCTTGCCAGTCGGCGGGATCACCATTGATTGGACCGGCATTGATCCGCCTGACGATTGCCTCGTCCACGGGAAGTTGCCGCCAGTCTACCATTGTTTGATCGGACATTGCGTATTGGCTGCCTTTGCAAATTTGCGGATGACTTCGTTATGTCGACATTGCATGCGGCATTTGAGTATGCCGGCGACGTCATGGCTGCACGTGCATCGTTCACAAAATCGCATGATGATGGCCTGTATCTCGGCATCGGTGCGGGTCATTTTAGGTGGTCGTAATGCCGGGCAAACTCGTGTCGATTGCGTCGCGCGAGCATAACCGCAACGCGGACACACGTAATTTCCGGTCTCCGCGTGATAAACCAGATCACATGCATACGCGCTCGTCATGCCGATGCCACCGTTATCGTCGACGGTCCGTTGCAGGCGCCCACGCTACTATCTTGGTTGAGCGTTACATTGAAGTTCGTCAGATCCCATTTGCCGGACGTCGTCGCGGAATACGTACCACAGACATTCGTCGTGCAGGTCATCGTGGATATGTTGGTGCCAGAATCATAAGACACCTTCACGCAAATATAACCGTTCTGTGCGCACGGATCGCTATTAAGATAAGGCCAGTACTCATCCCACACGCAATCACCGATAGTTCCACAGTTCGCGTTATTGATATCGTACGGCAACGTCCATGTGCCCGAGTACACCGAACACGATGTGCATAGTATGGAATCCGTCAGACCAAGCATTGTCACATCCGCCAAGTCGGACGCGTAGCCATTGGAGCTGTTACTACAAAGATGCCAACTACCTGGTACTGATCCGCTTGATGAACCACTCGCTGAACCCGTGACCGAACCCGTGACCGAGCCACTCGGTGATCCAGAACCCGACGCGCTCGATGAACCGGATGCACTGGCACTAGCGGATTGCGATGCACTGTGTGAGATACTACTGGACGTCGAGCACGAAGACGATGAGCACGGCCACAGCACATACTGGCCGTTCCGTTGACGCAGAATCAATACATGCGAGCCCTCGGCTAGGTAGCCGCACGGCGACCATCCGTAGTCCTGGACCGTAGCCGAATGGTCCGTCAGCGTAATAGCCTGCTGTCCGGCCGTTCGTGCAAACGATGCCGTGCGAAACACGACACCGAAGACGTTCGCGGGATCGCTCGGATAGCTGCCGCCAATTGCCACCGTGTGGCCAAAGAATATATTGCGATGTGCATGGACCCGGGCTGGCGTGGCACGCAGCCTATTGAGCTGCGTGCGCAGGTCGACACTGAGCCGCTCCAACGTTTGGATGCGGCGGCGCAGACTGCTGATTGGCACCGATGAGCCAGGCATTATCCGCCCCTCCTGCCCAGATCGCTATCGACCATGCCGGGCGGTCTGGCCGCCGCGTGGATCGGGACGTGCGGCAAATGCTCCGCGGCCAGTCTGAGCGGATCGAGTTCGCCCCAGCCAGTCGTAACGCTCATCTGCGGCGGAAACGGCTCGCTCGGTCCGTCATTTCGCGGGGTTGCCACCCGGATCTCCGTGACGACCGAATTGATTGTCGTGTTGTTGCCGCCGCCGGGGACCGAATCGTCCCCAATTTCCGTGATCAAATCGCCAATTTCTATGCTACTCGACCCGACCACGTATTCCGTCTCAAAGTAAAGCACTTGGCGATCGCGACCGTACCATTCAAACGCGATGCGCGCGATAGCCGTCAATGCTGCCGTGTCGTCATGCACGAACCCTCCGTCACTCACGACCAGCTTCCCATCCTTGTCGATGTCGACAGCCGTGTTGGGCACCACGTAGTCCAGGCGGAACCCGTCTCCGGCGTCCACAAGTTTGCGCACGATACGCTCTGCCATCGCATCCAATGCGGAGTCCTTCGGGTACCTGCCATCGGCAAACCGATCCTCTTCCACACAGACCGTAAATATAGCGTCATGAAACGAATAGGTGTCGGGCGTGTCGTCGCATGGCAATGCCACGAACTCGTCGCTCGCAATGATATGCTGTGGCTGCCCATGGATGACTAACTCAACCGCGCGATCTCCAGGTACCACGGACACATCGGCTGACCACGTCTCGTTAGTACCTGGATCTTCCGTTTCGAATTCGCCCTTACGCCCAATTTGATCGATCTGTTGCCATTGCGGCGTCCCGGATGTAGCGACATTCCACGCGACCATTGGCGGCCGCTCCTCGCCGCTGGGTGAATCGCTTTCGTCGACGGTACCGAGAGCGATCGCAGCGCCCGCGTAGTTGACGCCTTCCAATAATGACAGAGTCGGGGCAATCGCTAATTCCAGCGGATAATAGTCGGCTGGTTCATCGGCGATGACACCAACGTCGTCCATAATTGGGAAGACGGGTAGTTTTACCGCGGCCCCCGTGCCGTCACCAGCCTTGCCGTCCCAATCCCACGGGATTGCGAAGCGGCGATATACGTCCCTGACCGCCTCGACGCTGCGTGCCTCTACATTCATTTTGCGGCGCGCGGTCAATTCGCTCGCCGCTGGATAGTCGGTACTAAGACTGGCTCCGCGGTCATAGGCGACTTTCGCCGCAGTGCTCCATCCGCCCTCGATCGTGGTATCCGCCCACCCGATCGTGAAACAGCTCCGCCGCCGGCGACCGCGCACAATGAACTGATCATACCGGTCGACGGACGATGTCTTGAGCACGGCTCCAGCTGAAGCATCCGCGTCAAATACGAGATGCTTCGTCCGTGTATTTGCCGATAATGGTGGACCTACAAAGCCGAAATCCACTGGCTCGGCGTTGAACGTGAATGGCACCAGTTGAACGTGGTCCAATGCATCGTCGACCCGCAGATACCATGACATGAGCCGGTGACGCGATAGCAGCGAACTGAGCAGTTCATACGTCGTCAGGTGGTGCTGAAACAAGACCGGAGAATCCCAGGATGGGATAATCAAATCAGCTCCCGGCGCCAGCTCGAACGTAATGACGTCGAGACCGACATCGTCTATCGGTGTTTGGTTCGCGAGCAAGTACTTGATGATATCGAGGCTGGACCATGCGACAACGTTCGTGGCATCGTCCGCAAATGCGATCTCGCCGTGAAGTGACGTTTCATTCGGCAGGCCATCTGCGTTAAATGTGATGCCGCGATCTACCCATGTACCGCCAAGTAACATGCTGTTCCGCACAACATGCTTGGCCAGAAGATGCTCGAGCCCATAGGCCGTCCATGTCTGATCGCCCGTGGCATTCATTGTCGACTCGTTTACCTGGATCGCACCGCCCATGCGATCCTCCTCAATCTCAATAATGCCGATCCATCGTCGCAACGTCGCTCCGCTGCCGAACTCGATCTTCACGTAATCGCGCGTGATGTCCTTTTTTGGGACGCGGCTAAATGCTATGTCGCCCTCCATGGCGAGCTCACCATAGAAACTATGGAGCGTCGCCGTCGGCATCGATGGTGCCACGGTCCAGACTGCCTCGTCACAGTACAGATCCGTATCGAGTGTCCAGGCGTCGGCCCAGCGAGACTTGCGGTACACACGCTGCGTGACGGCGTCTTGGATAGTGGCGCCAAATGTGATTTTGTCGGCCATGAACGCGCTAGGACCCCATTACTCAAAGACCGCGATGATATTCAGCGTGTCGCCAGTCGTGCCGGAAATAGTGATAATTTTCGTGGTCGCCGAGATTGCCGCGAGACCGGACGCCTGGATCAGCATCGCAAGATGTGCATATGGAACTACCTTGACCCCTTGGGTAATAGACGCCCCAAACAGCGGATAGCCGTTGCTCACGCCTGGTTTGACGGTAATGTCCCCAGCGTTCGCCGAACCGCTGTGCAATTCGAGATAACACAGCTTCTTGCCCGTCAAGTCTTCCGTCGCGGCTGGATCGCCACTGACATCCACGGCACCGACTATTTTGGCGGCGGTCAAGTCAATGTCATACGATCCCGTGCCGTCGATTGTGATCTCTTCGGTCAAAATCTCGGCCGGGGTCGGCGTGTCACCAGCTGCGAACGTGCTTTGCACGGCATAGTCGTTGACGTAGACGCTCTGATCCTGATCGCTCTTGCTGCCAGGCACATAGCTGTCCGGCAGGACCACCTGCGAAATGCTCTTGAGAATAACTTGGAGCGACGTGAATGATTTCAATCCCATTAGAGTAACCTCATCCCTTACGTTGTTGCGATTGGCTGCAGCGTCCAGGTGCACACGGTGCGAGCGTAGGATAATCCGTTAAGGCCACCGTGCCCGCGGAGAATGCGGCGAATATCCACCGGGCTCACGTTCATTACGAAAAACAAATGCGACTGGATGGCCAGGCCAGCCCACCACATGGGAACCGCTGATGCACCCACGAGCAGGCGATATTGCCAGTAGAGCGAATAAGCATCCGCTACCGTCGGCGCATCCACCATGCTCGTGATCTCGAACGGCATTGCACGTACGCCGAGACGCTGCAGCATCACGCCGTTGACGCCTGGACGGCTACGTGTGATGAGCGTCTGCTTGACCAACTCGGGCGGCCGGTCGAGACGAACAAAATGAAATGGACCGATACTATTTACGCTCATGCTATTCGACCGCCTGTGACACGCGCTCTTGCTGTGCGGCACGACTATTTGATGTCGACACTCTGGACGCTTCGGCATTGCGTTCCATGCGGCCGAGGATGCCGATTTGCGTTCTAATGAGCCGAATCATTTCCCGTTCGGCAGGTGAAAGCGACTGCATTTCCTGCTTGGTTGGTAGGCTGGTATCGAATCCACCTCCGTATGGCCTAACTATTAACGCGCGACGTTGCCGCAGGATGTCCATTGCGCGTTGCTCCGGCGATCCACGTCCTACGAGGGTGTCAAAAGCATTGGTAAAATACGGTATGTTGGCGACGGTATCAATGATACCACGCCGCGTCTTATCGAGAGTCTCGGTCAGTATCTTGCGAGCTGCACTGCGACGTGCCAGCGTCCCCTCAGTCAAGAACCGTTCTGTCGCCCCCTCTGACCTCTGTGCCGCGGACTGCAACCGCAAACTCGGCGTGAGCCCCGTTAACTGTCTCGCTTTGCGAGTAAATGCCCGTTCACTACCTTGAATCTTTGCAAAGGCGGATGTGACCATCTGCCCCGTTTGTGTATTTCCGCCACTAAGCAATTCAGCAATGATCGGCTTAATGGCTCCCTTGAATCCGCTCTTGAGGACCTCGGCTTGCATGGCCGGATTGGCACGCACTTTTTCGAGCCGCTGGAACGTCGTCCCAAGCTCGGGGACCACTCGCGCGAGATTCGCACTTAGGTTTGCGACGGCGGTCTTCGTGACGGACCCCTCGACGTCGCCGGCACGGGATCCGATCGCGGCGAACAATGCCGCCGCCTCGCGCGTGTTGCGTGTCCGGTCACCACGAGTGACGACACTTGCCGATGCGAGCGCTGGCGCCACCTCCTTGAATGCGGCGAGATTCTCGAACCTCGCTTGTCCCTGAATGGCGAGCATCAACGCAGCCGTACTCTTGGCGCTTCCACCGGTGACTTTCATCACGTCACCAAGCGCACCACCGAACTGAGCAAGCTCCCCCGGTTTGTCTCGGAAGAACGGAGCGGACGTGCCGAGAATATCAAGCGTTTTTCGTCGGTCGCCTCCGACGGCGCTCAATATCGATGATGCTGCCGTGAGCATGGGCGCTGCCGATGGCATACCAGCTTTTGCCGACAGCGATTTGACACTCGATAAGAATCGCTTCGCGGTGTCGTCTGATACATCACCGACATTCTTAATGACCGCTGATTCGGCCTGGGCGATCGTCATTGACTTACCGGCTGCTTCATCCGCCAGGCGACGATTCGCTTCCAGCGTCTTGTTGACAGCAGAAATCGCAGCCTGCAGCCCTACGTACTGACCGATCATGCCTTTGAGTCCGGCGATTCCCTTCGCCAAGCCGCCGGATTGCGCTCGATTCACCTTTCGAAATGAGCCGCTAACCTGGTCCGACGCCCGCTTAAGTTTTTGATTTTCTGCTTCAACCTTCGATGTATGGCGTGCGAGAGACTCGTAGTCTTTCTTGACCTTTTCGAAGTCGGATTTGCCGGTGAATTTGACGTCAGCCATAGCAGTTTCATTGATTGATCACGATAATATCAGACTTGTCCGATTTGGCTTCCCAGTCATCCAGCAGCATTGATGCAGCCAATGCCCCGCGCGTCGGTCTGTACTCCGGCATCCTGCCACGATGCCACTGAATGACTTCCACTAGCCGGCTACTCAGTTGTCTTGCCGGCTGTCCGTCGTCGATGTTTTTTTTTGCTCGAGCACCTCTTGCTCAAGATCGTTATCCACCAGTGCGAACAAGATGGCCATAACTGTCGTGCGTGTAAGTACCGCCAGGCCCATCATCTGCAAGGCGGTGATATGCGGAGGCGCGAGACGGTAATTTACCTGCAAAACTTCCAGTGCGGCCCTCACGAGCCATGCCTCATCGCGTGCCATGCCGCCTCTCAGGTGATCGAGTACCTGGCCCGACAATTTCCACAGCCGCATATATGCTGGGGCGATATGCCGCACCAGGTCATCACCGGCAAATGCGTACTCTACGGGTAGGCTGCTGCGTTGCGAATCCACAGACCTGGCACACGGCACATGCCATTCGCGACCGTTGGCATCGGTGATGGAATAATCGCTCAATACGCATTTGCGTTGCAGGTCCACTGGCTGCGGCTGCTGCTCGCGGTCCCAGCCGATCCAGTACCCGCTGGCGTCGATCCATTGCTGTCGCGTGGCATTATAGGTCCAGGTCAACGGATTGTCGGCGTGCCCGCACTTCGGGTACAGACACACGCCAGTCTTGCCATTCGGTCCGGAATGCACCTCCGTCAGCACCGCATCATCTGGGATCGCTTCGACGTCGCGCAGCACGTCCGCTATACCGCAATTGGCCATCGCGTCATGCCGCGGCTTGCCGCTTGCTGCCACATCGCCAGGAGTCATTCCCGGCAGGAAATAGAAAAATCCTGACATGACGTCCTCTTTGCTACTTGCCGATGCGTGCTGACTTCGGCTTTTTCATTTCCTTGAGCGCGTCCTTGGATGCCAACTCGGCGTTGGCGAACTTCGTTTTTCGCCTGGCAATATTGGTCTTTTGCCATGCTTCGCGGCTTGATGTGAGCTGCTTCTCGCGTTTGTCAACATCCGCTAACACTGTGTCTTTTGTCTTGTCGGCCATGGTTATTCCTTACACTGCGATTGCACTGGCTGTATCAACGACAAACGGCTGTGTCGTCGCATCCGGCTTTTCGAGCGCGATAGTAACACGAAAACGGCCTTTGTTTCCGCTACCTTCCTGGACTAAAATCGTGCCGAGCGTCGCGGTGACCTTGACGTGCGCCGCAGTCGCATCGGCAACCGGGCCGAGCGTGCCATGTTGGAGCTTACGAAAATACAGCTTGAGTGACGACAACGCCGTGCCGCCGCTGCCGTAATCCGCAAACACACCGATATCGTTCGTCTCGATCGTCACCTTCGGATTGTGCTCGTCGATCCCATAATACTGCAGCCATGCGTTGCCGCTCTCGTCTTCCGCATCGAACGTGAAATTGTTATCCAGCCGCGCGCTAATCACACTATCCACCCATGCGCCATTAACACTTACCGGACCGAGTGTATAGACGTGCGACACTGCAACGTTACCGGCCAGGGCAGCACTGCCGACGTGGACTAACGGAGCCGTTGCACCATCGGTTGAAACCGCTTTGAGCATCGCGGTGATTTGCGCAACGGACCGCTGTTCCGCGCTTAGAGATTCCCAGTACAACATGGCGTTGTTGGCCATGTCGAACCGGTCATGCACAAGGGACGCCACATCTTCACGCAGTCCGCGATTGACACCCTTGCGATAATAGAGTGACACTGTCCCGCCTGACGGCGCATAGCCAATCGCAACGTCCTGGTCAGTACACAGGTCGAGGATTGTTTTCAGCTGACGACTATCAAAACCGATCTCGGGTGCCGCGGCAATTACCCCGGTCCATTGCGGCGCAGGTTCCGACGCGGATCGCTCGACAAATTCGGCGTAGTTATGATTGGGACGCACGTCTGTGAACTGCGTGATGTACGTCGGTCCTGGAAACGCGATCGCGTGCGGTCGATGAACGGCACCAAAACCCATGGCTGGCTCCTTTGCTATATCTTGACATGCCGATGCGCACGAAACGTGTTCATTAGCTCGGCAGCCTTCGATTCAAATGCGCTGGCCATGCCGCGCTCCTCGCTTGGGATGACCGTTGTGATTTCCTTCACCATGTTCGGGCGTCTGCCACGCGGCCGGTTTGTGATATATGGGCCAGCCGGCTTACGTAGCGTAAATCGCCTTGGGAACACCCGTAAGATCCCGCGGCGCAACATCTGTCGTTCCAGTAAGCCGGTCCAGACCAACGGGACGCGACCGCCCTTTTGTACCTTGCCGATCCTGGCTAACTTCCGCTTGCGTTTGAGCGTCTTTGATAGCCTGGGCTGGTAGCCGTACTTCACTGCCGAGAAATCCTGGAAGTGCAGCTTGATGTATTTCGAGTGCCATAGCTTTGCTACCTCATCCATCCCGGCCCTGGTGAAATCCGACCATCGTCGCGCGCCGATATCCGGAGGTCGCTCCGTGTCAATGATCAAGATCAGCGAAATAGCCACTAATCACGGTCTCCAAAATGGAGCATAAAGGCAACTTCCCAGTAATCGTTTGTCGGGCTTCGCTCGCTGTACGGCGTGCGTAGCGGTGCGATTAACATCTCCGCGTCGTGGAATGGCAGGTAATCATTGAATCCTGAAACGCCTTCGATTTCGTCGATCACCAGTCCCGTGAATTCCAAAAAGTCGAGGTAGCTTTGTTTATGATCGCCCTGATACCTAGCGTTGTCCGTTAGGTACAGGATGATTGACCCGCCAGCAACCA
>Ga0114931_10011205_pt1 | contig 10618 bp, 19 predicted proteins | sample 2SBtaG_FD_89579 | JGI IMG/M metagenome (GOLD analysis project Ga0114931, IMG submission 89579) | Deep subsurface microbial communities from Kolumbo volcano to uncover new lineages of life (NeLLi) - 2SBTROV14_V59a metaG | ecosystem: Environmental > Aquatic > Marine > Volcanic | place: Kolumbo...
CGACAATCTTAGAGGGATAAAATGCACAGAACAAATTGTATAAGATATAAGAACTGTGAAAACTATCATCATAATCTTGAACCAGCACACGAGTTTGATTGTGAGTTTTGTGTTTTATTTGCAAGTTCAGAAAAACAAACGGAGTTGATGAAATATGGAAACAAAAAGATTTTTTGAAAGCGAGTATATAGATGTGGAATCTGTGAAAAATGCAGAAAATAAGACAGCAACGATATTAAACGCAGGAATACCTGAGATGACTAAATTCGGAGAGAGATTTACGTTGATGACAGATTTTAATAGGAATACCCGTAAATATGTCCCAAATAAGATAAGTTGGGAGAACATATCTAAGAAGTGGGGGACAATCTCAGATAATTGGGTAGGAAGAACTATTAAGTTTGAAGTAGAATATGATGAGAAAAACAAAAGAGATAGGGTTGTCGCATACCCGACAGAAATTACTCCACAGACAGAAGATGTAACAGAGGGGGTTTAATCCCCTTTTTTTCAAAATGGAAGTTCATAAATTAAAATTAACTGAATACAGCGAAGCAAGAAAGGAAGCGATGAAAGAGATTGAGCAAGACAAAGCAAGATATAAATATAAAACTTTAGATAGGTGGAAGTAGTAAATGGCACTAACTAATATGATTGACGGGGCAACTGGGTTTATCTCAGGAGTTGCACAACGACTTATATTTTGGCGTAATTGGTCTAAACTATCACAGACTTTATTATTAGTAATATTTGTTTTAGCGTTTTTTGGTTATATGTGGATCAAAAGCGAAGTAAATTCAAAACAAAATAAGTTTATGAAACACAAGAGGCGATTCTAATGTTTAAAACAATAAAACAATTTGTAGAGTTATTAGGTTGGAAAGAGATAGCATCCATAATCTTCGTTCTAGGTTTATTATCAACAGGTTTATTTGCATTAATGGGATCTATTTTTGGGGTAAGACTATCTATTTTGATGACATATGGTGGTTTATTTTGGTTATATAAGGTTGGAATGAAACCGAAAAAAATATAAATGATTAAGTCTAAATCAATGTCAAGTTAAAACATATATGAAATGTGAGAATATGGAGATAACACCAGATATAGACAAACTTTCTTTAGGAAGTTTAATGTTTAGGCAATGGGATAGAATTAACAGGATTTCCGAGAGAGAGTTTTCAAATTCGGAAGAAAAACTAAATACTATTTCGTGGGCGATTCGTTTGTTTCGTGTGGCGATTCCTGATTCTTTAATAACTAAAAAATTTAAAGAAAAAGAAAAAGAAATAGCAAAAAAACATAAAATTATTTTGGATGCTAAGAAAAAAAGTAAGGGGTATAATTATGTGGAAGATTTCGAGAATAACACCGAACTTATGAAATTATGTGTCAATTTATTAGCAGAAAAAGGAGTTTTATATAATAAAGTTGCAGAGGGAACATATGACGATAAGGGATAAATATTTAAATCAAAAACGCAATAGGATGATTGTAAAAAACCAAAATCTTCTTATGTGTATTGTTGGCGGGACAGGTTCTGGCAAGACGTATGGAGCGATACAATTAGCATACGAACTTATGAATAATCACTTAGATCCTGACAGACATATTGTTTTTGATATACAAGAATTTATATCGTTAATAAACAAAGGAATTAAAAAAGGAGAAGTCATAATTTTCGAAGAGGCAGGAGTTAATTTAAGTTCAAAAGATTGGGGAACTAAAGCCAATAAGAATATAAATAAAGTGTTACAAACATGTCGTCATCTTAATTTTGGCGTCATATTTACTTTACCTAATTATAGGTTCATGGACAATTCTAGCAGAAACCTTCAACACGGTATTCTAGTGGCAAACGAAAAAAACATTGATTACAAAACAAACATAGCCAAACTAAAAACGTATGATCTTATTTTAAGACCTATGCGAAATACAGAGCCATTAACCGTATTCCCCAAATTTTATTATGATGGCACATTAATAACTATGAAATATTTACATCTCAGAAAACCTAACGAAGATATATTAAAACGTTATGAAGAACGAAAAAAAGAGTTTACGACAGCATTGAATCGTGAAGTTGAAAAAGAACTAATTATAGAAAAGTTTAATGATAGCAATAAAAAACATTTTGATGTGTTTTGTCGTAATTGTAAATCAAAAAATAGTTTTGATTATTCAAAACGACGTAATGAATGGACTTGTAGAAGATGTGTCGAAGTTTATACGACATCGCCTTATAAGATGGTAAAACAATGGAAAACGAAAAAAACAGCGAACAACGACGATCTAATGAAGAAAAACCTAAACGAATTAAGATCAAAGGCATAGATTTTGACGTCTTAAAAATAAGATGTCCTTTTTGTTATCATAATAAAGCTATAAAATTTAGTTCTATAAGAAATATACACGAATCTGTTTGGATTTGTGAGAATTGTAAGAAAATAATAAAACGAGCATAAGATGAGAAATATCGAAGAACACAAAGAGTTTTTTTTTATAGTAAAAACTCTTTTAGCAAAACCAAAAAGTGTGAAAAAATTATTAGAATCTGATTTTAAAAATAGATTAACTCCTGAAAAAAAACACTCTTATTCTTATTTGAATTTGAAATTAAAAATAGATCTTTTGGATGGATCTAATACTGACGGAATTAATTTATTAAGCCACATAAAAAGAGGTAGATATTATTTTTATTATTTAGATATTGATAAATTTTTTGATAGTTTTTTTATATATTATTTAGATACATCTACGCCATTTATTAAAAAAATTATATCGAAGAACAACAATAAAACATATGATTTTTTGAAAAAAAGAGCATTAACAAATTTAAGATACTTATATCATTTGAAGAACAAAGTATTTTTAAACGGTTCATTGTTAGACGAAAAAACGTTAAAAGAACTATTTATATTCTTATTTGATGACTTTTATATATCCACAATAAAAGAGTTGTTTCATTTTTTAAAAGAAATTGCGCCTTTAGATATAACTGAAATGGATATATCATTTATTCATTAATGATAAGGCTTTTTTAGATTAAAGCTTACATTTATGTGTTTTTAGAAAATTTTATAAATAACTTATCCTATTAATTCATATTAGGGTATAAAAACCCGTAAGATGTAGCGGGGTGGTAATTATGGCTGATAAAAAACTAGATATAAAAGGAGCATTTAAGGAAACTGAGAACGCAGTTCAGGGAATTGTAAACATTGGTTTTGTTGCACTCTTAGGAATAATCCTATTGGGTTCTGTAATAAATGCTGTAACGTCTGGAAGTATCACTCTGCCAACAGGTTTTAATACAGTTCTAAACAACCAAGATACGACAATGAGCGGTTATTTCACGACAGGATTGACAGTAGTAACAACCATTGTTAGTTTGATTGTAGTTGTAGTATTGATCAAACTGTTCAAAGGAAAGGACAAAGGTTCTATGGCTTAAACATAGTTTCCGTAGTTAAAGCGAGGGGGAAACCTCTCGCCTTTTTTATTTCTTAAAATGAATTTTGACAAAATATTAACGATAATAATTATCTTTCTTGTTGTAAGTTTATTTGTGTATTTATCATTACCCGTTTTTTGTCCGATAGAGTATATAGATATGCCAAATTTAACTGGGTTTGGAACATATACGGGGAAATATAGAATTGTAGTAAATTCTAAAGAATGTTATAATTTTATAGACTATTTAAAAGAAACAAAAAACCTAAAGCAAAGAATGATTCAAAGATTATCTAACGAAACGAGTTTAGATTTAAGTATAAATCATAATACGTCTGTCGATTCTTCTTCATCTTCATCGTCATTAGTTAAACTTAACTTTTCTTCTATTGCATCAAGCCTATCTAATATATCTTGATATTCTTCCATGTCTAATATTATTTGGGCCATAGTATCACTATAAATATTAATAAATGGAAATATTTAAATATAACTATTATTATAATTAATCACAGAAGTTATTATGCCTATTGAAAGAAAAATAGATCTCGGAGAATCTTCATTGCAGGATAAGATAACCTCACTAAATAGAGTTATAAAACAATTTAGGATGAGTTTAGAGGGTTACGTTTGGACTGGCGAAGATGAAAAATATTATTATACAAATAAACCTTTATCTGATTCAAGAATTATAGATAAACTTGTGGCATTACTAACTCCTTTCACTAACGACGTTAATTTGATAACTATAAAAGATGTTTCCACGTTTTATTATCAACAATTATATGTTTGTCGAGAAGTAAATAAAATATTACATACTTCGCCATATTCAATAAAATCTAATTATACGCAGGTTTTTTTAATATTTGACGATACTTTCCAAAATATAGCGGATGTTATTTTGGGTTCTAAAAGTTTAATAAAATCAATGACTTCAATTAATGCAGAAAACGAGGAGTTTCAGGGAGTGGTATAAATGTTTGGTTTTAAAAAAAAGAATGAAGAAAGAGAACAAGGGGCGGGACTGCCTGATATTCATGTAGTCATATGCCAACTTAAAGGTGGTAATTTTCCTGTTGAAATTTTAGAATTTGACGCAGTTCAAGACAAAGATGAAGATTATAATATGCATATTCTCAACAATAAACTTAAATTTAAAGAAGAACTTGACCGAAAAAGACATTACATTATCGATTTCTTGATCTATAAGTTAAATTTCACAGACAAAACCAAAGAAGAAAAGATAGAAGTAATTGATAAGAAGATAAAAAACATAGAGGATCAGATAAAAGAGAAAACTAAAGAGGGAACAAAGACCAAAGACATGAAAACAGATTCTATAACTGATGAATCTAACATTATCGACCTTAAGAATGATCTTCGTCATTTTAAAGTTTTGAAATATACGGTCGAGAACGAGGGCGATGGTTCTTATGAAATAATAAATAAGAATGGGAAACGTGAGGTAAGGTTCTTATCGAAAGATGGAATTTTTTATCCTTATTTTTACAGAAGCGACAGAGATAAAGGTTCTCCTCTTACTATGTATCCCGATATTTCTTTAAGTAGAAAATATTATAGGGAAATTGACGACAAAATCACAGAAAGATACCTTAAATCACAAGACACTAATTTTTTTGCGGGAATAAAGGGCGTGGTAATAACTATAATTATAGCGTTATTAGTTATAGCAAACGTGATGTGGGCGACAAACAATTATAAAGCACGAGCAGACATAGATCAACAACTCGATGTGTGTAGATCTAAATGTGTCGATAGTGCGACAGATTGTGCATTTTATTATGGAAAACTAATACAAGACAAAATTATAGACTCTAACATCACTACAATAAAAGAACAACCCAAAGATAAAAAAACATCAGGTAGTCTTGTAGATTTATCTAAAAAAATCACTGATAATTAAGAAAAGTATTTAAGCAATATATTAGATAATATATTAGTGTTATGCAATTCACAGAACTTCCTATAAATTTACAAACGTTAGAATTATATAATTTTGAAATGTTCATGAGAGCATTTTGGTTATTCCTAATAATTTCTATTTCTTTGATTTATGTTTTTTATTGGCGGAAATATAAAGAAGATAAAACTCCTTTTTATTCTGTTGCATTAATGCGAGGAATCATTTATATAACTTCTTTAATTTCGTTAGTAATATCTCCTTTTTTATTTTTATTGATGTCACCCGAAAACACTAATATTTTAATGGTTTACGTTTCATTATATGTTTTGTTATTAGGGATATATCTTCTATTACTTAATGCAGATCTTATACGTTTTGGATTCACAACTTTATTAAAGATGGGGGGTTTAAATATGGGCGACGAAAAAGACAAACTCGCTTATAGAAAACTATTTGGCAAAAAATGGAACAAATAGATCGTTATACTTACTTACTTGCATTTAGTATATCTTCTGTGTTAGCATTAGGGATGGCATTGTTTTTTTTCGTCATAGCACATGATTATATTTTGATAGGATTTTATAATATTTTATCTGGATTAATTTCTAACGGCGTTTTATCATCTAATTGGCTATCTCCTTTTGAAACATTTGTTAATAATTCGATGATGGTTGTAAATCTCATGGACTATATATGGGCTTTCATATTTATTTCGTTAGTTATACAACTTTTCGTAACAAGTTATAAATCTAAAAGACAGAATTATCCTGAGTTATTCGGATTTCTTTTTTATGGAACTATGATATTTTTATTTATATCGTCTATTTTTGAAACCATAACCAATTATTTATACAACATATTTTTTAATTCGATTCTTGAAAATCTATCACAAGAACTATTATTTTTCAAATTTTATATTGCGAACTATACTTTAATTAATTTAATAATTGTAGTTATTTGTATAATATTAAATTTTGTAGATTTTGATTTATCATCGTTTAATTCACGAAAACAAACTGAACAACTAAAAGAACTATGATTAAACAAACAGAAACCGACAAAATAGTAACTATTATTGTTTTGGTAGGGGTATTAATAGCATTTGCTATTTTATTAAATTATAAGGCGTTAAATTCGGTTTATCTTTCTAATGACAAAGTTGTAACGATAGATTATTCTCATGAGCAAATACATAAAGGAAATTTTTTCTTTTTATCAAATTATAGTGATTTAGGAATAGGGGACGAAGTGGTTTTTGGGATTATGCCACCAAATGCAAGTTCTAATAAACTCGTAGATTTTAATTTTGCTGTTAATTTTGAGTATAATGGCGAACTTATTTTTTATGAAAATTGCAATTTTGATAATGGGGTTTTGTTAAAAACAAACAACATAAATAGAAATTCTGGAAATTTAGCGGAAACAAAAATATATTTTAATCCTAATATTATCTCGTCATCAGAGATACTTCTTAATGATATTAAAGGATCGGGAAAATTTACTGGTGGAAAATCTGGAGATTATCCTGAATTGATATTTAATCAAAATAAAACTTATTGTATTAGAATTATCAATCAAGTTACAAGTGATAATATTGTTGATTGGTTTTTGAATTGGTATGAAGAGGAAGAAACATATGACTAAAAAAATAAAAATTCAATGTTTCATGTTTCATAAAAAGAATTTTAATATTAGGTCTGCGAAGTCATGGTTAAAGAATAAAAAATATAAATTTCCAAAGAATTTAAAGTGTAAGAACATTGATAAAACGATTATAATACAATTTAGAGATAAATACAGATTTAAAAAGACAAGAAAATATAAAGTTGTAAATAATATAAAAGTTGTTAAAGGTTATCTTAAATGAAATTTAAGTTTATTATCTTTGGACTTGTGCTAATTCTGTTAAGTAGTTTTGTCAGTGCATTTGATACGTCTGGATTTACGTTATATTACACAATGGATGATTTAAACACATCAGGTTCTACTACGTTAGATAGTTCAACCGCAGGAAATGACGGAACTATAAACTCTCTTTCAACTGGAGTTACAGGAGTTCTAAACGAAGCATACGAGGGAACACGAACAGATAACCAAAACATATATGTTGGAAATCCGAGCAATCTTGATTGCGACCAATCAACAGGATGTTCTATGGGATGTTGGGTTGAATTTGATACAGCAACAGGACAACCCGAGAGTATCATGGTAAAAGGACGAACTTCGGGTTCAACGGCTGATCTAGATTGGACTTTTCAACGAAGTAGCGGAAATAATGTTTTTGTTCGTATTTCTGATGGTTCTGCATACATAGTTAGTTTATTCTCTAATAAAAATACATGGAACGCAGGACAATATTATCATATTGTTTTCACATGGGACGGTTCAACTGCCACAAATTCGGCAAAATTATATATTGATGGGGTTCAAGATGCAACATATACTCCAACAGGCAATTATGCAAGTGTATCCAATACACATAATATGGAAGTATTTGGAGATGGGGCTACAGGCACTGTTTATGAACATGATGGTAAACTAGACGAATGTTGGTTTGCTCAAAGAGAGTTGTCTGCATCTGAAGTTACTGAGTTATATAACTCTGGTAATGGTTTTAATCCATTTGCGACAAGTGGAGGTTCAACAGATTTTGAACTTACCGTAGTAAACGTATATAATAGCACAACAATATCTAATTTTTCTGCTAATTTTACTAATACAACAACGACAACAAGCATAACAACAACAAATGGAACTATATATTATCCTAATGATCAGATTGTTGATATAGACATATATGATATTGATGGATCAACGTATTTTAATAGGTCGTTTTATAATTATAACACTTCACAAGATTTAAATGCATCTGTGTGGCAAAGTGTTCTTCGTGTTGAAATAAACGAAAGTAATACGAACAACCCTATGGGTTCATTTAATGCTACGGTGGGCGGTACTTTCAACGAGAGCAACACTACTGATTTCGCAACTTTTTATCTTAATGCAGGATCTTATTCTATTAATGCGATAAGTGACAGGTTTTTTGAAAATTCAACAAAAGAAATAACGTTGTCAGAATTAGAGGATCTTACCACAACAGTATATTTTGCCAACACTATAAACATAACCGCCAACGATTTAAATTAAAGTAACTCAATATTAAATTATTCTGTTATCACAGACGATGGTTTTAGCAATTCAACAACAGATGGAAACCTTAGTGTATTTTGTTCTTATCCATCTTGCGATTTGAGATTTAATGCAAGTTCGTCTGATTATGTTTATAAGAATTATACAGGAATCTGGTTAAATAAATTCGTGGCAAATCTATCTTTAGCAAAAGCATTTTTTAGATTTGTAGAACAAGACACTTTAAATGGGATATTTAACTCCACAATAAACATAACAACCCCCGATGGTAGATTTATTCAAAAGAAAACAGATGAAAACGGGTATATAAATTTTTCATTATTTTATAACGAAGTTGTTGTTGATGGAAACTACACCATTGCGATGAATGGAACTAAAGGATATATAACGCCAATATTTTTAAATAGAAATTTAACTAGCGATATTTTACCTTATAATGAAACTGTAAGGATAGGAAAAGTTGGCATAACTTTTAAAATATATGATCGAGAAACCAAAAAACTACTTGAGGGTGTCCCAATAAACATATTTGTTCTTGAAGCGTTTAATGTTACAACAGACACAGGAACTTACACATTATCTAATATTACATTAAGCACGGGAACTAAAACAGTTTTTGCTCGTAGTGATGGCTATTTTTCTGAACAATTATCTTTTGATTACACGGGACAAGACAATCTAACAATTGATTTTTATATGCTTAATCTAACGGCAGAAAACACAGGGTTTGTATTTACTACAATTGTTTACGATAATAGACTTCAACAAGATGCGTCTGTTTCGATGTATGAATATTTTTCTGATTTAAGTTCGTATATAAAGGTTGCAGAATGTAAAAGTAATGTAAACGGAGAATGCACTTTCGCAATAGAATTAAACAAAGGGTTATATTATTTTACCGCATCTAAATTAATAGATTCAACCACATATAGCACAGAAACAAATCCTGAGATAATATTAACTAATCAAGAAACGAGAACGTTAGTTCTTACCCGAAGCAATTTGTTTAGTCAATCCATAACATCTAAATTATCAATAGATTATTCAGAAACATATGTTAATAACGTTTCAACTATATTTATGGATTTTCAAACGACAGATAACACCGTTACAGAAGTTTGTGTGGATTATTTAAAAAAAGAAAATCTTAATTATACGTCGGTATATTTACAATGTGTCAATGCTAGTGCATCATATAGTGCGACACCTATTTTATTAGATAGAAGTTTCGATTATGTTGCACAAATATACCAACTTGAGAATGGAAATAAATATTTAATTACGAGTTATAATTATCCCTCACAGTCATCTTTTGAATCAATATTTAGTAACAGAGGGTTCTCACAACCCATATATGTTTGGTTTTGGATTGCATTATTAGTAATCTCATTTTTATTAAAAAGTGTAGAAGTTTTCTCGATTGGCGGTATTGTTTTATCGTGGGTTCAGTTTTTTCATATGCCATCCATAGCGTTGGGTTCTATCTCTGCACTAAAAACTATAATACTTTCAACATTATTAATCGTAGCTAGACGAAAAGAGGATATAACATAATGGCTTTAACAAAACCTAATTTTTATATTGGAGCATTGGGTATTTCAATAATGATTTTCTTAGGTTTACTTATAGCAGGAAACGATCTTGTAAATAATGGGGTTAATTTAGATAATGATAGCCTTTCTTATATTAATCAATACTCAGGATATATAGATAATTCTAATATAAGCCAATTTGATGATAACAATAAAAATTATGTTTCAACATCATTGACACAAGACCAAGCGGGGTCGGGAGATATAGTTACTACTGATGTTTTTGCAACATTAAACTTCTGGCGAAACTCTGTGAATAAAATAGAAAATTATCTGAAATTAGTTTATAATTTACCGACATTATTCGTCCAAACTTTAGGACTTCCTGTTGGAGAATTTAATCATTACATTAACGTTATGGGTATAATTTTGTTTATCTCATTGATAATATTAGTTATAAGATTAGTGAGGGGTTCATAATGGCTACTCCGACAACAATAGGGCTTAATTTCAGTAATATCGCAAACCAAACATTATCAATAAAGATACCCTCGTCATC
>Ga0114931_10011206_pt1 | contig 10617 bp, 6 predicted proteins | sample 2SBtaG_FD_89579 | JGI IMG/M metagenome (GOLD analysis project Ga0114931, IMG submission 89579) | Deep subsurface microbial communities from Kolumbo volcano to uncover new lineages of life (NeLLi) - 2SBTROV14_V59a metaG | ecosystem: Environmental > Aquatic > Marine > Volcanic | place: Kolumbo...
CCGCGATCACCAAGCCGTTCGACAAGGCGGGAAACAACGTCATTTTCGACGACCGCTGGGGCGTCGCCATCCAGAAGGAGTCCACGCCCGGCGGCGTCTTCGATCACATCATTGGCGGTTTCGGGCCCAAGGCGGACGATTCCTCCTCGCCTCATCAGTACTTCGGTGAGGCGCTGCCGGACGGCGTGTTCCGCCAATGCGGGATCCAGTTCCGGATGGTCAAGTTCGTGCAGGTCAAGGTGCCAAAGGACATCTGGCAGCTGCTCCGCCCCGATGGCACGACGCTCTGCGGCGGTCAATGGCAGCTGGCCCGGTTCCGCGACGCTCTGGACCTTTCATACGAGAAAGGCCTCGATCAGACGCTACCCGTCGTGATGTTCACGCTGGAGACGTCCGGGAGCAACTGCATGAACCAATCGCTCGGGGTGGCCTGCGGGTATGGCTACTGCACGCAGCTCTTCGCGGCGGTCGGTCAGATACGCCCTCCCGACACGGGTAACTCGCCCTATCTCCTCTCGCATGAGCTGGGTCACATCCTGGGGCTGGACGATATGAAGGGTTCGTCGGCGTGCGGATACGGCGCGGCTGGCGCGTTGATGTGCCCGTACGTGTCGGAGCTCAAACCCAACTTCCCAGCGGATGATGTCCGCGGCAGCTGCGCCACGGCACGAGAAGGAGCTGCTGCGATCTCGAAAGGGTTCTACGGCAGCAGTCCGAGCCCCTAGCTAAGCTAGCCAGGGCGGACGAGCCACGCGGCGCGACCCAGGGTTGAGTGGCAGTGCGGTCGCGGCGCGGGCAGCAAGGCAGGGGACAAGCAGCGCCCGCGACCGTATGGTAGCCAAGACGGTGAACCAGATGCGGCACTTCGGCAGACCTGCCACCCGGACCGGAGACTTCGAAACGGGAGGTGCCGCGCTAGTCTTTGGGGCGCTTGTGCTGGCGGCGACTGGCTGCGGCGGCAGGACGGAGCCGACGCCCGCGCCGGAATGCCCGGGCTGTAGCTACGTCCACAGCGACAACCCGGTCCTCGCCGGAACCGCGGAGCTCGGCGCGCTAGACGGGACGGTCGAGGAGGCGGTGCGCAGCGACGACTCGTTCTGGCGCTTCAACCACTTCGAGCTCACGCTGCGCGTAATCGGTGGCGACGCGGCACACGGCTCCGTGAACGAGCCCGACCCGTATGCCGGCCCGGTGCCGTGGCCGTCCCGGCGCTGGGACTGGGCGCCCGCGCCGGGCAACCCGGTGACGTTTCCCTGGGAAGCGCATGGCGTGCGCATAGGCTACACGAGCCTTGCGATCGACGCCTGGAAACGGGGTGCGGCGGGCAACACGGTGCCGGTGCTCCACAAGGTACTGCGGCTGCACCCGGACACGATCCTGGTGCCAATCCAGGTGGCCGAGCTCGTGCCGGACTACGCCGGCGCGCCCGAACCCGACATCACCGAGCACTTCGACGAAGCCATGAACGAGGTCTGGTTCGACGATCGCTGGGACGTGCACGTCCAGAAGGTACCGGAACCGGACGGCAGCATCGACCACATCAGCGGGAGCATCGCTCTGCGGCCCGACGGGTCCGGAGCGGCGGGCTACTACCCGCAGATCCAGCCAGACAGGATATTCGGGCAGTGCGACATCCAGTTCCGGATGATCGCGTTCCGCAAAGTGAAGGTTCCAAAGCAGATCTGGGAGATGCTGGACGATGCGGGCCATCCCATATGCTCGGCAGATGAGGAGTCCTCCAGGTTGCAGGATGCCCGCGATCTCGCTTTCGGCGCCGGGCTCGATCTCTCCGCACCCGTCGTGATGTACACGCGGTCGTTGCTCGGCGACGGCTGCAGCGCCCTGCGGCACAACGCTTGCCGCTTTCCGTCCTGTGCGTCGCCGTTTGTCGCAATTCCGTACTATCTACTGCAAGGTCCGCCGTACACGCTCTCGCACGAGCTCGGCTACCTGCTCGGCCTGGACGATCTCCCGTTCAACCCAGACACCTGCAACCACGAATCGGCCCAGCCGTTGATGTGCGGCGGGTCGGGGTTCACGCCGTCGGGCGCCGGGAGCTGCAACGCCGCGCGTCGGGGCGCGGCTGCGCTCTCCAACAGGTACTACGGAACCCATTTCTGACGGACGCGGGCCGGCGCCGGGGGTCGTAGAGGCGCGCATTTCGGTGACGTGGGGCGTCTGAGAGCATGGAAATGCGCGAGAGGCGCGCATTTCGTCGACGTGGGGCGTCTGAGAGCATGGAAATGCGCGAGAGGCGCGCTCGACCGCGACAAGAGCCATTGCCCCGCACCCATCCTGCTCCCCGCTGCTGTTCCCCCATCCGGCACCTCCTCAGGCATGGCGGGCTGGTTCTGCACGAGGCATGCCACCAGGAGCGCGCCGTACGCGGCGGGTCACTGGAGCCGCGTCGTCCGTAACCGCGAAGTTCCTGCGCCGCGCCGCGTGCAGCACTGCACGAGCTGCGCTCGCGGGCGGGCGTGCGCATCTGGCTGTGGATAACTCTCGAGCTAGCGTTCGGCGTGCAGCGCCACGCGCCGGACAGGTGCATGTCGGGGAAGCGGCGTGCGCTTGACGAGCTCGTCGTGAAGCGTCTGCCATTGGTCTCGATCGAGCATGGCCACCTCGGGCTGGAATCCGTTCTGCGGGGCGCCCGCCATGGCGGCCCGGGCGAAGGGTTCGAGCTGGGTACGCCAATCCGGCACCTGCGACAGCACCTCGGCGGCTCGCACGGGGTCCGCTATCGCTCTACGACACAGCCGGGCTCCCGGGTCCGCGTTGGAAGCGGCAGGCACCCGGACCGCCGGCGGAGCCACGTATTCCCCGGCCATGTGCTTCATGACGATCGAGACCTCGACCTTGTTGGGAGTGTGGCTCCCTCTGGACAGGTGGTACTTCGCGTCGAGCTGCTTGATCTCGGCGTCCTGATCGTCGTGATGGTCGAACTTCCCGAGCGACTGGATGTAGTGCGTCAGCGCGAATCGGTCCGCAGGCGACAGCGTGTCGAACGACGGCATCGGCGTGTTCTGGATGCCCTCGCTGAGGGTCGTATAGATTTCGCTGACGGTATAGCCACGCGTCCACCCCTTCGGGCTGGTGAAGTTCCGCGGAGGAGGACGGAGCGACGCCGCGGCCGGGCCGTCGCCCTTGCCGGCGGTACCGTGGCACGCGGAGCAACTGTCGCCGAACAGCTTCTTGCCGCGAGCCACTGCTGCGGGACTGCTCGTGAACAGCCGCTCGAGGTCGAGTCCCGGTTTCACTTTACCCCTCACCGTCTTGAAGACGGTGGGGTCGGGGACCGAGCGCCCAGGAGCCGTGGCCTGCCGGTAGGAGAGCCAGTGCGAGCCACGGCCACGCAAGAGCACTCCACCGCCGACGATGGCAATCCCTAGCAGCACTGTCACTGCGATCAACACGGCGACGATTCGCTTCGAGTCCTCCGACATCGCTTTGTCCCTCATCGAAGTTGGAATTCGAGCGCATCCGGCAGGAATGGATCGCCGATGGGCGTGTCCTCCCCCCTGGACATGGCCCGCCCCACGACCAGCAGACCGGACGCGAGGAAGAAGACGGCGAACGCCAGCTCGGGCCAGCCGAGATGGACCCCTTGGCCGATAATCGGGGAGATCAACCAGAAGACATCCACGAAACCCATGAAGACGACCCACATCGCAACCCAGCGAAGCCGCTTCCGGTTCTTCTTGTTGCTTCTCGTCATCAGCGCGAAAAACGGCACGAAGAAATGCCCGAGGCCGAGCAGGATGAAGACCGGCTCCATCGACCCGACGGTGCGCTGCCGGAACCAGAACACCTCCGCCGGCAGGTCCGCGTACCACTGCAGCAGGTACTGCGAAAAAGCGATGTACCCCCAGAAGATGGTGAACCCGAACAACAGCCCGCCGAGGTTGTACAGGTGGTCGGCTGTGACGTCGGGAAGGCGTCCACGGCTCTGCAGGTAGATCACCGCGAGCAGCGTCACCGCGATCGCGGTCGTGGTAGCGCCCGCAAACAGGTACACGCCGAAGATGTCGCTGTACCAGGTCGCCTCGAGGCTGGACACCCAGTCGAACGCAAACACCGTGATGGTCAAGGCGAGGATGATCATGAAGACGGGCGAGTAGCGACGGAGCTTGACGGTGATCGTCGGGTCACGCGACGAGTCCTGCTTGATCGATCCTCTGACGAGGATCGCGTAGGAGAGCACCCACAACGCCAGACACACCACGAGCCGGATGATGAAAAACGGGTAGTTGAGCCAATGGGCTTTCAGGACGATCGGGGTGATCTTGTCGGCGCCCGGCTGCGCCCAGGAGAAGACCACGGGCAAGGAGAACAGGGCGATCAGCCCCACCGGCACTAGCCAGGGCGTCAGGGCAGCAATCCTCTCGGGAACTCTTCTGAGCACGACGCTCCACGTAGCCCCGGTCAGATGCTGCAACGCGACCAGGAACAACGCCCCAAGCGCGATGCATGCCAGGAACACGAACCACAACAGCCAGTTTTCCCAGAAGCGCTTGGGCCCCTCGAGGAAGTAGGTCGCCACGACGCCGGCGCCACCGAGGGCTGCCAACATCCACAAGGTCGATCTTGCTCGGTTCATGGTCAGTTCGGGGTGGCAGGTGAAGGTGGATGGGGTTGCGATCGGGCGAAGCGCTGGCCCGGCTGTGGAGAGCGAGCGCCCACCTCGTCCCTCGTCGGTGCGTCCTCCGAGCGCTGGAGCGCCCGGACGTAGCGGACGATGGCCCAGCGGTCGTCCTGCGAAACGTCCGCGGCGTAACCCGGCATCGTGCCGTACCCCTTGGAGATGACCCAGTACAGCGCGCCATCCGTGGCCTGACGCATCATCGAGGACTGGAGGTTGGCAGGTTGGGCCTTGTACCGCTTGCTCAGCCACGCCTTGCCTGTGCCGAGCTTGTCGTGACACACGGCGCAGTGAAGATTGAACATCTCCTGGCCCCGATCGAGGACCCGGGCGGTGACGGGCAGTGGGTCGACGAGCGCCTTGCCGGCCTGCTCGGGATCCTTGGCCAGGATCGGCATGTAGGCGCGAGCGACGGTACCCGGCGGCGGCCGGCGCATGCCTCGACCGTTCGCGAAGAAGCTGTCCGCCTGCTGGGCGTCGAGCTTCGGCTGGACTTCCATGGCGACCCAGGGCTTGGCCGTGGGCATCGTCCGGACCGCCCATGCAACGCCGAACCCCGCGACGACGCAGGCTGCGGCGATTCCAATCACGACCTTCATCCACCATCCGATGCCCGCCTTGGGGCGGTCGGGCAGCGGAACCACTTCGATCGCCTCGCCGCCGACGGCGGACAACGCGGCCGATGCGGCCGGGGCGTCGAGCGAACCGTCTGCCGAGAGCACCACCAGCGCGAAGCGGTCCCTACCGATGTCCAGGGTCGCCTTGGTCCCGAATACCGGATCGCCGAAAAACGGTAGCTTGTTGAAGACGAACAGGGTGCCGAGACCCGCTGTGAACGTGCCGAACAGGATCGTCGCTTCGAACACAACGGGGATCCATCCCGGCCACCCGTTGTACGCCTTGCCAGCAGTCAAGAGCGGGTAGCTGACGGTGCTCGTCCACCACTCGAGACCGAAAGCGGAGAGACCGCCGACGAGCGCCATGATGAACACCAGCACTCCGACGCGGGACGGCGGGAGTCCCAGAGCTTCGTCGAGCCCGTGCACCGGATAGGGTGTGTACGCTTCCAGCTGGGTGAAGCCCTTGTCCTTCAGCCTGGGGACGGCTTCCAGCAGCGCGTCGCCGCTCTTGAACAGCCCCAGCACACCGAACACGCGATCACGCATGCTCCGCCTCCTTGTGCTCCTGGTGGTGGTGCGCGATGTCGGGCTTCACCTCCCAGGTTGCGATGATGGGCATCTTCCTCAGGAAGAACAGCAGCATGGTCAGGAACATGCCGATCGAGCCGAGCAGAATGATGAAGTCGATGGGCGTCGGCAGATAGGTGCCCCACGTCGCCGGCACGAAGTCCCGATGCACAGACAGGATGATGATGGTGTAACGCTCCATCCACATTCCGAGGGTCACGCCCAGAGAGACCAGCACCATCACGGGGACCGAGCGGCGGAACTTCGGCACCCACAACAGCTGGGGCAGAAGGACGTTGCAGAAGATCGTCAGGCAGCCCGCCCACCATTGATCACCAAAGACGTAGTTGGCGAAGATGTACCTGGTGAAGTTGTCCGAGCTGTACCAGGCCGTGAACCCTTCCATCAGGTAGGCATAGCCCATGACGCAGGACAGGAAGAGCACCATCCTGTTCAGCAAGTCCATGTGGCGCAGGGTGATGTAGTTCTGCAGGTTCATGATCCTGCGCACGAAGGCGAACACGAGCACTACCCCCGCGAAGCCGGAAAACGCAGCACCCACCACGAAGTACGGCGGGAAGATCGTCATGTGCCAGCCGGGCACCATCGAGGAAGCGAAGTCCATCGACACGATGCTGTGGACGCTCAAGGCCAGCGTCGTCGTCAGCCCCGCCAGGATCAGGTAGGCCTTCTCGTAGTGGAGCCACTGCCGCGCCCGACCCGCCCAACCAAGGCTGAGCAGCTTGAACGCAGCGCGTTTCACTCTGCTCTTCACCCTGCCGCGCAGCGAGGCGAAGTCCGGAATCAGCCCCAGGTACCAGAACAGCAGCGACACGCTGAAGTAGGTGACGACAGCACACACGTCCCAGATGAGCGGCGAGCGGAAGTTGACCCACATGCCGCGCTCGTTGGGATAGGGGAGCAGCCAGTGCGGCAACCACGGGCGGCCGACATGGATGGCGGGAAAGACCATCGCGCAGACGAACGCGAAGACCGTCACGGCCTCCGCCGTCCGGCAGATCGCGTTGCGCCAGCGCTGGCGGAACAGGAGTAGGATCACCGAAATCAGCGTTCCGGCGTGGCCGATGCCGACCCAGAACACGAAGTTGATGATCAGAAAGCCCCACACCACGGGAACGTTGTTGCCCATGGTGCCGATGCCGGTAGAGAGCATGTAGGCGATGGCGGCAAAGCCGGCCAGCGCCATCAGGCTCGTGATCGTGATCGCGATGTACCAGGCCCTGGGCGGCTTGGCTTCGCTCAGCGTGCGGATCCTGTTGTCGAGATCCGCGAGCGAGACGTCGCCCTGCACCAGCGGCTCGGGGCGCAGTGCTTCCGGCAGCGCGGGCCTGGGGCTTTTGCGGGCCCAGGCGGTCGGCGGGATCATGGCGTCGGACATCGTTCTTGTTCCTCCGCGCTCAAACCGGATTCTTGAGTTCGGCCATGTAGGTGATGTTGGGGCGCACTCCGAGTTCTTCGAGCATCTTGAAACCGCGGTCACTCCGCGACAGCTTCGAGACCCGGCTGTCGGGATCCTGCAGGTCGCCGAACACGATGGCGTCGGCAGGGCAGGCCACGGCGCACGCCGGCTGGATCTCCCCATCGCGGAGCGCTCGCCCCTCGTCCTTGGCGACCTGCACGCCGTTGCGGATGCGCTGCACGCAGAACGTGCACTTTTCCATCACACCGCGCGACCGGACGGTCACCTCGGGATTGAATGCGAGCTCGAGCGGGTCCTTGATGTTGCTCGTGTAGTCGAAGAAGTTGAAGCGCCGCGACATGTACGGACAGTTGGCCGCGCAGTAGCGGACGCCGATGCAGCGGTTGTAGACCTGCTCGTTGAGGCCGTCGTCGCTGTGCACCGTGGCTGCTACCGGACACACGGGCTCGCAGGGCGCGTCGTCGCACTGCTGGCACATCCCGACCGAGTGGGCCACCTGCGGGTTTTCCAGCTTGCCGACGTAGTACACGTCGCTGTGGACCCAATGCATGATCCTGCCGCGCGCCACACGCTCCGGCCCCACGACGGCGATGTTGTTCTCGGACTGGCAGGCGATCTGGCAAGCCGCACAGCCCGTACAGGCGGATAGATCGACCGCCATGGCCCACTTGTGCTCCGGCCACTCGAGGTTCCGGTTCAAGGTCGGCAGCTTCCGCGGCTTTTCGGCGACCTTCGCGTTCTTCCGGTATTCCGCGAGCGACCAGAAGTGCACGATATCGCGGCCGTGCAGATTGAACTCGGTCTGCGATCGCACCAGCGGCTGGCGACTGTTCAACCTGGAAATGCGCACATTCGACCGATGGAACGGCGTCGAGCCGTCGCTGGCCACCAGCGGGAACAGATTCGCGCCGCGCCCACCGGCAATGTCGCCTGTTCGCCCGTAGCCGAGCGCCGCAAAGGCCGTTCCGGCGGCCTGGCCCGGCTGCACGAGCACGGGCAGGGCGGCGCTCCGGCGACCGACAGCGACGGAAACCATGTCGCCATCCGAAACACCGAGCCGCCGCGCGTCCACACCAGAGAGCGCAAGGTAGTTACCCCAGCACACCTTCGAGATGGGATGCGGCAGCTCCTGCAGCCAGCCGATGTTCGCGTATCGGCCGTCCCACAACCTCGGATCGGGCTCGAGCAGGAGCTCCATGCCAGTCAGCGCTTTCGCCTTGGCAACCTGGCGGGCGGCGCCCGCGATCGCACCGGCTTCGAGCTGTCGCTTCGGGCGCGGAGCGGCGGTGCGCCGCAACAGTCCGTCGTGAACCGCGGCGACCCAGAAGTGCGAGAAGTCTGCCAGCGTCCCCTTCGGGTAGACCTCGCGCTGCCATCGCGCCATGAGGTACTTGCGGTAGTCGGTTTGGACGGGTGCCGTGCCGGTCAGCTGCTTCGACCAGCCGAGCAGCACTTCCTCTGCCTGCCGCGTGTCGTACAGGGGCCGGATCAACGGCTGCTGGAGGCCGAGCATTTCGGACGAGTGCTCGAAGTCGTTCCAGCTTTCCAGCCAATGGTGGACCGGAAGAACGACGTCGCACTTTCGCGCCGTCTCGTCGTCCTCGAGCGCGAGAGCGATGGTCAAAGGCACCTTGGCCAGAGCTGAACCGAACGCTTCAGCATCTGAAATGCTGTATGACGGGTTCGTCTCCCAGAAGATGGCCGCGGCGTAGCTCCCAGCCGCGAGCTCGCGGGTGAGCTTTGCCATGTCGGCGGGGGAAGCCAGCTGGGAGGCGTCCGCAGACGCCGTCTCCACGGTATTGCCTTCCGCACCCAGCATGCTGTTGAGCAACGCCACCGCGGCGTGGGCCTCGGCCGGCAGGGACGGACCGGCGAGCACGAGGCCCTGGCTGCCGGCGTGCGCGAGGTCGGCGACCAGCGACGAGAAGATCGCCGGCTCCACACCGTACCTACGGGCAACGTCTGCGCCGAAAGCCGCCAGGCCGCCTAACGAGAGGCCAGTGGGCAACGCGAGCTGATGCTCGGTGTGCAGAGCCCGCGCGACCGCGAACGCGAGGCCGGCCGCCCCGGATGGCCTCAGCGGGATCCGGACGTCCGCTTTGCTACCTGTGATGCTCAGCGCGCTCTCGCATGCGTACAGGCGGCTCATGGGATCGCTGGGCCTGTCCAGCTTCCGGTTTGCGGCAAAACCGGCCACCGCCGCGATGGTGTTCCCCATGGTCCCGAGGAAGTCCGCTTCGAACGAAACGATCACCTTGGCCCGGTCGACGCGGTATCGCGGCGTCGCGGCCGCTCCGTAGAGCGCTTGACCGGCCACGCGATCCGAAAGACCCAGCGCCGGTTCCCACTCCACGTGCTTCAAACCGGGCAGCACCTTCTGCATGTCCCGTATGACCGCCTTGCGCGTCGGAGAAATCACCGCGCGAGTGAGCAGCAGCACCGGCTTGTTGTCGGCCGCCGCCTGCTTCAACCGGCTGACGATCTGTGCCTGGGCGGCCTTCCAGCTGGCGGTCTTGCCATGCACCCGCGGCTCGCGCAGCCGCTCGGGACTGTAGAGACCGATGATTTCCGCCTGAACTCTCGGCAACGTCTTGCCGTTGAAGACCGGGTGCTCGTCGTTCCCGTCGATGTGGATGGGCCGCCCCTCGCGCGCCTTGACCAGCACGCTGTAGGGAACCAGTCCCTCCTGGAATGTGCTGGCGTAGTAGTCGGCGACACCTGGGATGACCTCGGTGGGCTTCTTCGTGTACGGAACAATCGTGTCCTCGGGCGCAGGACTGCACCCGGCCGCGCCCGCCAGCGCTGCAGACGCGGCAGCCAGGCTCAGAAACCGTCGCCGCGACACCGAGCTCGCCTCCGACGGCGAGACCGGCGCAGCCGACTCCTCGGGCGTAGCAGCCTGTGTCCGCTCGTGCTCGTTCGACCTACCCATGACGCTTCACCGAGTGGGGAGCTGGCCCCAGGTTGCGCCGTGCACCGACCCCCGACTGCCGATCCGTGCGAGGCCTGGGCGCGCGCCGCCGCAGAGACCTGAGCACGGGAGCTTCCACCAGCAGGACGCCCGCTGCGAAAACCATTGCGAGGAGACCCCGACGATCATCTACCTGCATGTCTTGCTCTCCTGCTCCCCTGTTACCGGTGGCATACCGTGCAATCCGTCGGCCCGTGCTTGACCTTGGAGCCTGTCGGCAGATAGCGGCTGAGGTTCCGGTGACACAAGAGACACTGGCCCATCCGCATGTTCATAACGCGTGTTGTCACGTCCGTGTTCTCGACCCGCCCGTGGCACGTCTGGCACTGGACCCCGACATCCACGTGCGAACGATGGTCGAAGAACACGTAGTCCGGCA
>Ga0114931_10011207_pt1 | contig 10617 bp, 4 predicted proteins | sample 2SBtaG_FD_89579 | JGI IMG/M metagenome (GOLD analysis project Ga0114931, IMG submission 89579) | Deep subsurface microbial communities from Kolumbo volcano to uncover new lineages of life (NeLLi) - 2SBTROV14_V59a metaG | ecosystem: Environmental > Aquatic > Marine > Volcanic | place: Kolumbo...
GTGGGAACCTTGAGCGGACCCAGGCGGATAAACTTCCCGTCGATCCCGAACGTCTGGCCGCCGATCTCGGTGGTCCAGGCTCGCGGCCCCGACGCCATAGCGAAGGAGTCGGGCGGCAGGTCCCGAATCCGGGCGATGAGCTGCTCGCGCAGGGCGCTGTCGATTTCGGCCACCGCAAACGAAATAATCGCCCGCTCCTGGTTGGTCAGCTCGATCGGGGCCCACACTCGCCCGTCCCCGTACGCGGGCCCCAGGCGGCGCCGGGTCCCGATCGTCGGGGGACCGGCCTGCGAATCGGGTTCCGGAAGGATCTCCGCCAGGGTGAGCGGCGCCTCGGTGGGTGGCGTGACCACCGTCGGACCGGTATCGGGCTCCGGCACCTCGATCCGGGGTGCCCGGGGCAGCAGTTCCGCCACGGCATTCGGGTCCATCGGCCGGAGTTGGTCGTCCCGGCCGGGCGTCCCTGTCTCTCCACCCGGCGTACCACGCGGGACGAGGTACACCATGTTCACCACCGGTTCCTCGGGAGACTGGGTGAAGAACAGGAAACCGGGCAGGGGCTGCACGCGGCTGGGGCGCGAACCGAGCCAGACCAGGATCGCGAGCACGACGACGTTGACGGCGGCACTCGCCAGGTACCACCCCCACCCAGTGCGGGGTGAGGGCGGCAGCAACCGGAACTCAGGCGCCGGCCGTCGCACTCGTCAACCGTTCCCGGACCCGGGCCAGGCGGCCCGCCGCCTCCCGGAGGCGTTCGGATCCCACAATGAAAGACAACCTGACAAATCCTTCTCCCGCCGGTCCGAACCCCGACCCGGCCAGTGTGACCAGTCCCTCGGTTTCCAGCGCCTCGCGGGCAAAGGCCGCCGAGGGCATCCCCTCCGCGAGGGGCAGCCACAGGTACATCCCACCCGCCGGCACCGGCACCTCCCAGTGTTGCTCAGCCAGCGCGGCGACCAGCGCATCGCGACGCTCACAAAACATTGCTCGGACAGGAGTTACAACCTCCTCCATCCGATCGAGCAACGCGGCACCAACTCGCTGCACGGCGAGAAACACACCGGTGTCGATATAACTCTTCACCTTGGATAGTGCCTCGATGGCCGTGGAGTTCCCTGTGGCCCACCCGAGACGCCACCCGGTCAGACCGAAACTTTTCGACAGCGAGTGGAACTCGATGGCCACGTCCCGGGCCCCCTCGACGGCAAGGATGCTGGGAGCGCGGTACCCGTCATACGTCAGCTCCACGTAGGGGTTGTCGTAGGCGAGGAGGATGCCCCGTTCCCGGCAGATGTCCACGGTGCGACGCAGGAAGGCCTCGGGCGCGATCGCGCCGGTGGGGTTGTTGGGGTAGTTCAGGAATACGATGCGGGTACGTGCCAGTCGGGCGGCCGGAATCCGCTCCAGGTCGACCAGAAACCCCTCCTCGGCCCGCAGGGGGTACCGTTCGACGTCGGCACCGGCCAGGACCACCCCTCCCGCGTAGGCCGGGTACCCGGGTTCCGGCACCACGCACACATCCCCGGGATCGGTCATGGCGAGGGGCAGATGGGCGAGGCCCTCCTTGGAACCGATCAGCGGCAACACCTCCCGCACGGGATCGACCGTGACCCCGAACCGGCGATCCATGTACCGGGCCACCGCTTCCCGGAATCCGATCAGGCCGGACTGGAACGCATAACGGCTCATCTCCGGTTCCCGGGCCGCCGCGGCCAGCGTCTCCACTGCCAGCGGAGGCGGGGACACCGGGGCGTCCCCGGCGCCGAGGTCGATCACGTCCACGCCGTCGGCGAGCAACTCCCGCTTGCGCACCGCGAGGGCGGCCACCGCGTAGGTGGGCAGCGTCCCCACCCGTCGTCCAGGCTCAATCACGACAACACTGCCACGCGATCGGCCAGGAAGGTGTGTGCCTCTTCCAGCACTTCGTTCCACGGACCCACCACCCTGCGCGCTTCCGGCAACGAGTCCAGCAGGAACCGGCCGTACCCCCGTCCGACCACCCGCGGGTCCAGCAACAGCACCACCCCGTAGTCGGAGCGGGCCCGGATCAAGCGGCCGAATCCCTGTTTCAGTTTGAGCGCCGCCAGCGGCACGAGGTACCCCATGAAGCCGTCTTCCCCTCGATCGTTCAACTGTTCCAGTCGCGCCGCCGTCATCGGTTCGGTCGGCACCCGGAATGGAAGCTTGGCAATCACCAGCGCCCGGAGCGCGGTCCCCGGCACGTCGACCCCCTCCCAGAAGCTGTCCGTGCCGAGCAGGATCGCCGATCCCGACTCCCGGAACCGGCGGAGCAGATGATCGCGCTGGCCCTCGCCCTGCACGAGGAGCGGCCACCGGCCTCCCAGCACGTTTCGCAGGGACGACGCCGCGCGCCGCAGGGACGCGTAACTGGTAAACAGGACAAACATCCCTCCGTCCGACGCGTGCGCAAGTTGCTGCACCGCTCGCACCAGCGCCTCGTGATGGGCGTCGGCCCGGGGTTCGGGCACGTCGGTGGGAACACCGAGGATGCACTGTTCGGCAAAGCTGAACGGGGACGGAAGGATCTCCCGGACCTTGACCCGGCTCGGGGGCAGCCCCAGCCCGAGGCGGGACTCGAGGAACTCGAAGTCTCCACCGGTCGCGAGCGTGGCGCTGGTGAGCACCACCGTGTCGACCCGGTCGAACAGACTCTCCTTGAGCAGCGGCGCCAACTCCAGAGGAACCGACGCCACACCCACCGGAAACGGCAATCCCTGGGTGGGCCGCGTCCCCCGGCGTTCGAGCCACCGCACCATGGGAGCGCCGTCCACCGCCCGCAGCGTGACCAACAAGCCGTCCACCACCGCCTCGATGCGCCGGATGACCGCCCGCAACTCCTTGAGCAGCTGGGATCGGGTGTCCCGGTCTTCGTCGAGTTCGAGCCGATCGGCGACGGTCTCCACTCCCTCGCGCAGCGCGCGGGCCACCGAGACGAAGTTGTCGATCGCCACGCCGAGACCCCGCTGCCAGACGTCGTGCGTCCGGAATCCCTCGTCGACCCGCACCACGGGATCCCGTCCTCCCGCGACCACGTCCGCCAGGAGGCCGAACAGTTCGTGGGCGTGCCCCCGCGCATCGTGCACGGCGGGGAGCACGTCGCGCCGGAGCAGTTCGACCGAGGCCTCGCTCAACAGGTCGTCCCGCCGGGCGAGGTCGGCCAGCAGCGTGGGGATCAGCCCGCGCCCGTTCCGCTCGAGCCGGCCCAGCAGTCGGACGACTCCGGTCGACGTCACCTGATGACCGAGATGGCGCGCCGCGGTGTCTTCGAGATGATGCGCCTCGTCGAGGATCAGCCGGCGGTACGGGGGGAGGACGGCCGCATCCGCCCAGTTTCCGCTGTTGCGTCGGACGGCCAGGTCCGCGGCCAGAAGATGATGGTTGACCACCACCACATCGGCGTCCGCGGCCTGGCGCCGCGCGCTGAACAGGAAACACCGGTCGAAGTGCGGACAGTCAACCCGGGCGCACAGATCGGCTTCGGCACATACCTCGTCCCACACTTCGCCGGTGGGCGCTTCGGCGAGATCTGCCAGCGATCCGTCCCGGGTCCGTTCCGACCAGTCGACCAGGGCCTCCAGTTCGGCCGTGCGCTCATCCCCGAACAATGCGCCCTGTCCCCCCCGGGCCAGCTCCAGTCGGGAGAGACACAGGTAGTTGCGCCAGCCCTTCAGCAGCGCGTACCGGATGGAGCGGTCGTCGTCGTAGGCCCGGGCCAGGACGGGCAGATCCTTGCCCACCAGTTGCTCCTGGAGATTGATCGTGTTGGTCGACACGATCGTCCGTTCGTCGTTGGCCCGCGCCCACTCGAGGGCCGGAATCAGGTAGGCGAAACTCTTCCCCACCCCTGTCCCCGCTTCGAGGAGCGAGATCCCGCCATCGTTGTAGGCATCGGTGACGTACGCGGCCATGTCCCGCTGGCTCGGCCGGTCCTCGAAGAGACCCAGGGCTTCGGCCACCGCCGAGTCCGGAGCGAGCAGACTCGCCACCCGGGGCGCATCGAGTACCTCGTACGCAGGGGTGCGGGGAACTTCGACCACGACGTAGATCCCCTCCGCCGCATTGTCGATGATGGCGAAGCCGATGCCCGCGTCGTGGAGCCGGGCCGCCACGGTCAGGTCAGCCTGGGAGGGTTCGAGCACGCCGCTCGGGTGATTGTGCACGAGCATCTCGCCCCGGTCCGCCACCCCGGGCAGGGCGAGCACGGAGGTGACCGTACCCCGGGCCACGGGTCGGGCCCCGACCAGCACCCCGTCGGCATCGATCGTCGCGACGAACGAGACTTCCTTCCCGCCCGCCTCGGCCACTTCCGCGGCCATCAGCGCGCGCACCTCCGGTGCCATCCGGCTCATGTCTTGAGCTCGCGCTTCTTTGCCGCCGGGAAGAGCACGTTGTTGAGGATCAACCGGTACCCCGGGGAGTGGACGTGCAGGGCCAGATCGGTGGGGGGATCCCCGATGCGATGTTGCGGATCCTCCGGATCGTGCCCGCCCAGGAACGTCCACGTGCCCTCACCGAAGTCCCCGTGAATGTACTTGACCCACGGCGCACCGTCTTCGTCGGCCAGGATCGTGACCCCCGGCTTCAGACGGTTCCGCGAAAAGGACGTGGTGAGGCCGTAAAAATCCCGGACCACGCGCCGATGATTCTGGACGAGCATGGTCGGGACCGGATCGATCTTGGCACTGAACCCGAAGAGGGTGGCCGCCCCGAGGGGGCGCCGCCGGGGGGGATTGTTCACCTGGTGTCCGTCGATATCGGAGAAACTGGCCGTGGCCGGCGACATCTCCAGCCGGACATTCTCGAACGCAAAGGTCCGATCCCACCGCAGCTTGCGTGACGCGTCGGGATCCATCGGCGTCCCGTCGCTGTACTGCGCGGCCACGTCGACCCCTTCCGCCGCCAGAGCGATTTCCAGCGTCTCGGTCGCCGTGCACATGGCAAACAGAAAACCGCCGCGATCGACGAAATCGCGAATCCGGCGGGCCACCGCCTTTTTCAGTTCCGGCACCGACGAAAACCCGAGCGATCGGGCCGCCTGCTGGTTCATGCGGATCATCGACGTCAACCACGCCGTCCCGGAATAGGACAGATAGAATTTGGAGTACTGGCCGGTGAAATCCTCGTGATGCAGATGCAGCCATTCGTAGTCGTCGAGCCCATCGGCAATGACCTCAGGATCCCAGATGCTGTCGTACGAGATACCCGCGTACTCCAACGCCATGCGCACGGCATCGTCCCACGGGGCGGCGGTCCGGGGCACGTACACCGCCACCCTGGGCGCCTTTTCCAGCGGGATCGTGTCCATGTTGCCCGCGGCAATCGTCCCGCGGATCCCGGCCACGTCCGCGTCACCGACCCGTTCGACACTGACGCCGGCCAGGGCCGCATCGCGGGCGGTCGCATTCCCGTCCGGAATGAGGAAGCTCCCGCCCCGATAGTTGAGCAGCCACTCGGCGGTCCCGCCCCGTTCGAGGGTGCGGAAGGTCACGCCGTACGCCTTCAGGTGATTCGTCTGCCGCCGGTCCATCGGCACCAGCAACCATTCGGCCCGGGGGGTGACGCGGATGATCGGGGGCGCCAACGCGGCGGCCGCCGCCACCCCGAGCATCCGCACCGCGTCCCGTCGGGTCGGAGGCACGGCGCCCACCCCGGAAGGCGGGGACGGCTCCCGGAGTCCGGTCACTGGGGTATACCTCCCCGCACCTGATCGAACAGACGGCGGGCCAGCGGCAGAAGGGCGCTCTCGGGAAACGTGAGGATCAGATGCTCCAGCTGATCGCGCGCCCGATCGCTCTGCCCCTGTGCCACCCAGGTGCGGGCCAGGTAGTACTCCGCCGCCGGTGCCGCGACCCCGTCGGGGTCGATCGACAGCACACTTCGGAGCACCCGATCGGCTCGCTCGAAGTGCCGGGTCTCCACGGCGATGCGCCCGGTGTATCCCAGCAGATCCGCACGCCCGTCCCTGACCGTGAGCTCGCCCGCGGCTGCTTCGAGCGTGTCGAGTGCCTCCACCGAATCCCCTCGCGCCAGCAACAGCAGACCCGCCCCCAGGCGGGGGGCCGGGTCCTGTCCGATCCGTTGAATCAGGGCCAGCATCACGGTGCGTTCGGTGGCCTGACGCCTGGTGCCGATCCGGGGACCGGCCGCCCGCAGCAGCTCGGTGGCCGTGCCGAGGTTCCCGCGATAGAGCGCCACCCACCCGCGGACCGCCGCCGTGGTGAGCGACGAGTCGTTTGCTACCAGCCCCTCGGCCCGGTCGAGATCCCCCCGGCGGATCCAGGCCCAGGCAATCTGTCGTCGCAATCCCGACGCGTCCCGGGGCGAAAGGCGTCCGACCCAGTCGCGGAACCGGGCCTCGGCTTCCTCGACCCGACCGGATTCGGCCATCACCCCTACCAGGGTCGCGACGGCGGTCCCGGCTGAACGCCCTCCTTCCCGGGCCTCGAACGCGATCCGGTCCAGCATACGCTCCGCTGATTGCCGGTCGCCCGCGTCCACGAACGCCCGGGCGGCATCGATCCGCGCCCGCTCGGCCGCGCGATCCCCTGCCAGCTCGGCCAGCCGTTCCAGCGCAAACCCCCGCGCCCGCGATCCCTCGGGACCGGAACCGCGACGCGCGCGGTCCGCGAACCGACGCAACGTAGCGCTCGCCAGCGACCGGTCCGACGGCAGCACCCGGTCGAGAATCACCCATGCCTCGAGCGGCCGGTCCCAGGCCAGCAACAGCTCCGCGGCCAGCCGGCCTCCCGTCGGCTCGGTGGGGTCGGCCATCAGGACGTCCACGACCCGGGACTGCACGCCGGCCGGCGCGCGGGTGAGACTGGCCACGGCAGAGCTTTGGAGCGACGAGTTCCCGCGTACGGCTTCGTGCCACTGCCGGGCCGCGGCCACCCAATCCGCCCCCTGCACCGACAACTCCGCCATGTCGCGGGCCAGCACGGCATCGCCCACCCGTTCCACCCCCCGCGACAGAATCCGTTGCGCCTCCGCCCGGTCGCCGAGGGCCAGCGTCGCCCGGGCCCACTCGCTCCAGGGTTCGGGACCGTCGGGCATCGCGGCTACCCACTCCCGGGCCGCTTGGCGCAGGCTGTCCGGCTCCCCCAGCGCGACCCATACCCGGAGATCGAGGGCCCGGAGGGAACGGTTGTCGGCCTGGACGCTCAACGCCGAGTCGATCAGAGGGACCAGGCGCCGGAGTTCGTGCAGCGGTACCAGGACCCGCTCGAGCCCAAGCAGCGCCGACAGATTGGCGGGGTTCTGGGCCAGGGCCGCCTCGTACCGATCCGCGGCGCGCGCGTACCGCCCGGCCCGCTCCAGCTCGAAGGCGCGGCCCAGCTCCCCGGTGATGCGCTGCGCGGCGATGCCGGACCACGCGCCACCGAGGGTCGCGGCTACCACCACCCACCTACCGGCCCCCAGCGTTCAACCTCCGGAAGTAGTCGAGGATGATGCGTCGCTGCTCCGGACTGAACCGCCGGAGCTGTTCCCACGTGGGGTAGGGGTAACGTACCGCGGTCCCGTACGCTGACGGGTCGAACGTATCCGGCGCCTGCGTCAGGTCCTGCGATGCCGTCTCGCTCTGTCGCTCTTCGCGTTCGTCCTCCTCGTCGCTGCGCAACGAACGTCCGGCATCGAGCAAACGCCGAAAGAGTTGTTCCTGCCGATCCAGGGTCTCCTGATCGAGTTGCCCCTGGGCCAGTTCCTCCGCCAGCGCCAGCGCCTCCTCGGCGAGTTCCTCCGTAGCACCGGGCAGCCCCTCCTCGGTGGCCATCTCCTCGAGCTGCTGACCCAGGGCCTGCTGCTGTTGCGCAACCTGTTGGAGCTGTTGAAGCAACTGCTCCCCCCCCTGAGGCATTAACGGCATGATACTGCCCGTCTCGCCGTTGAGGCTCTCCTGTTGGGAGGCCATCTCCGCCATCTGCTGCATTGCCTCCGCCATGCCGGAACCCGACGACGAGTTCTCCACGTCGCCCCGGTTGCGGGCCAGGGCGGCCGCCACCGCGTTGAGACCATCGACCGCCTGCGCCGCAAGTTCCGCCCCCTGCCGCATGTTCGGACTCGCCTGCTCGAACTGCGAGAGCGCCTCCGACATCTTGAGTCGGGAAAACCCCAGGGCGGTACTCAGGTTCGGCGACACGAGCGCGTTCTTCCCGGCCGCGTCCTGCAGACGCTGGATCACCTGATCGACCGCTTCGCGCATCGCCGCCTGTTCCCCCCGGGTCTCGTCGCTCGCATCCCCCGCGGCCATCCGTTGCGCCAGCGCTTCCTGACGCTCGGCCAGGTCCGCCGTCTCCACCATCGCCCGGTCCATCTCCTGCAATACCTCGTCCTGCCACTGTTCGCGCAGTTGTTTCAACTGCTCCTGGAGCCCCTGGGAGACCGGCTCCAGTTGCTGTGACGCCTGTTGACCGCTCTGCTGCGCTTCCTGCCGGCGGCCCTGTTGCGCCTGATCCGCCGCCTGCTGCATCTGTTCCCCCACCTCGCCCATCTGTTGCGCGGCCTGTTCGAGAGACGCATCCTGCGACTCGCCCGCCTGTTCCATCGCCGGCTGCAACCGGTCGAGTTCGTCCGCCAGACGCTGGGCCTCGTCCCGCAGCGCCTCTTCGGTGCCGGCGAGGCTCGAATCCGACTCCGCACCCTCCGCTGCCGTCCCGTTCCACTCCTCCTGCCGGTCGGCCAACTCCTCCGTGTCGTCGGCGAGCGTGGACATCGCCCCCTCGAGCGCCGCCCGCTCGAACAGCTCGCGGCTGCGTTCCATCTGCTCCTCGAGCTTCTCCTGCCGGGCGGCGAGCTGTTCCAGCGCCTCCCTGACGGCTTCCGGATCGAGGTCCTGGATGGCCTCGCGCAACTGCGCCACGGCCTGATCCATCTCCGGGGTCTGGGCCTGCTCGAGCAGCTCCTGCAGTTCCGCCAACTGCCGGTGCCACTCCGGATCGGTCATCCCCGCTTCCCACGACTGCTCCGCGAGTTCCTGCAACGCCGCGGTGAGACTGTCCGCCCGATCCATCAGCGCCTGTTGCTCGTCGCCGATCTCCCCCGCGCGTTCCGCCTCCTCGAAGTCGAGCCCGGAGTCGCCGTTCGCGTTCTCCCGCTCACTGCGGGAGACCTGGGCGTCGGTCTCCTCGGTCAAGGCCTCCTGTTCCCGGGCCAGGGAATCGGCCTCGGCCGCCATCTCCCGGGCCTGGTCCCGAATCGCCTGTCGCATCCTGGCCCTCGAGGGCAGGGCGAGCGCGTAGACCCGGCTGCGAGCCTGTTGCGGCGGCGGGCGGTTGTCGGCGGCCCGCACCCGGTAGAACATGGTGTCGCCGGGAGTGAGCCCCAGGCCGTTGAGATCGAGAATCCACGACAGCACCGCTCGATCGACCGGTCGTTCCGGAACGAAGAGGGAGTCGAGGCGGGGAGTCGCTGCATCTCCACTCGACAGCCAGCTATCGAGGACCACCAGACTCAGCCCGTGATCGTCCCGCACGTCCACGACCAGCGGCTGGCGCAGGTTGGGTGGTGCGACCGTATCTGCGCCGGGGACCGGAACGGTGATCACCGGTACGCTGTCACGCACCACCGTGAGGAACAGGACCGGTTGCGGTTCATCGAGCCGCGGCCGGTCCCGGGGGGTCACCTGCAGGGTCCAACGGCCGCTGCCATCGACCCGGGTCTCTCCCGCGAAGCCGTGTTCGTCGACTGGTACCGCCCGATCGACGCCCGTGACGTTCTCCCGGTCGCGATGCCAGACCACTGCCTCGAGGGGAACCGTGGCCCGCCCGTTCACCACCAGCCGGGTACCGGCCGGGACCAACACCGAGTCCCCCGACACCAGGGGCTCATCAGAGCGATCGAGGTAGGTGGGGAAACGCGCGACCATCGACAGGTCCGCCAGGAACGCCGGGACCGCCACCTGAATACGGATCGTTCGGGACTCGTGCCGCCCCGCCACCGCCCGTACAAACCGGTCGGCGTCAAGCGGACCGATCGGAACCTCTGCCCGCCCGGCGGTGTCGAGCGGAACCGCCGTTGGTGTCCAGGCCTCTCCCGGCGCCCGAGTGAACAGCGTCGCCGCGGCTCGACCCGGCGCGGACACGCTGGCGCGCACCGTGGCCCCCCGCAACACCTCGGTCTGATCCACCTTCAGGCTTACGCCGCTCCACGAGGCCGCGAGCAGCGCCGCCGGGCGCCAGAACGTGCGTCCACCCGGACCGGTGGGGCCGGTGGCCACGAACACCAGCAGGCCAGCCATCCCCACCGACGCCCCGATGCCGAAGCGGCGCCGACTGCGGGCCCGCACCTGTCCCAGCGCCTCGTCCCCGTGGGTCGCCAGCCACCGGTGGGCCCTGGTATCGGCGGCGGCAATCAGTGCGGGACTGCCCTGGCGAGGCGGCGTGGTCATTCCTCCGATGAAGCCGCGCCGGAGGCCTCCGTCGTGTTCGATCGCGTCCGCGAGCGCGTTCGGGTCCACCGCACGGGAACGCCGTCGGATCCGGCGGGCGCCGATCAGAAGGCCAGCCACCACCAGCCCCCACACCGGAAGCACCGCCGCCGGGACCCGCTGGTAGACCCCGATCCGGCCCAGAACAACGCCGAACGCCAGCAGAACCAGCA
>Ga0114931_10011208_pt1 | contig 10616 bp, 6 predicted proteins | sample 2SBtaG_FD_89579 | JGI IMG/M metagenome (GOLD analysis project Ga0114931, IMG submission 89579) | Deep subsurface microbial communities from Kolumbo volcano to uncover new lineages of life (NeLLi) - 2SBTROV14_V59a metaG | ecosystem: Environmental > Aquatic > Marine > Volcanic | place: Kolumbo...
CTCAATAACTCCGGGCATGAAGCGGGTGGGCCGATACAAGACACGCGGTGAATACGATCCCTGTACGCTCGGCTGCAGCATCCCTGCTGCAGACGGTCTTGTATCGGCCCACCCGCTTCATCCAACAATTCATTCGACGCCCAAGGTTTTTGAGAAGTTACGCACGATTTTTATTATGGTTCAAATGGTTATTGGGTTGGAAAATCGGCTCAATAAAATTGCTGTACAAGGGTGGCTTTTCGGAGCGAAATTGATTCGCTCTTTGTTTCTGGCTTGTTGCTTGTTCAGTTTTCTTGCGGGCTGTACGCCGCCGCCGGAAGCCCCGCTGCGCGTCGGGACCAAGCAGTGGCCGGGTTACGAAATTCTGTTTCTGGCTCGCAGCCTGGGTTTCTATGACAACCGACCGATTCGCCTGGTCGAGCTTACCTCGGCAACCGCGGTCGTTCATGCTCTGCGCAGTGAAATGATCGAGGCGGCCGTCCTTACTTTGGATGAGGCGCTGCCGCTGATCCGGGACGGCATCGACCTCAAGGTCGTGCTGGTATTGGATATCTCTTCCGGCGGCGACGCGATCCTGGCGCAGCCCGGGATTGAGACTCTTTCCGCGCTGCGCGACAAACGCGTCGGTGTGGAAAACACCGCGACCGGGGCGATTCTGTTGAATGGCGCTTTGGCGGCCGGCGGGCTCTCGGTGTCTGACATCGAGGTGATTCCACTGACTGTCGACGAGCATGAAGACGCCTACCGTACCGGCAGCGTCGACGCCATCGTGACGTCCGAACCGGTAAAAACGAAGCTGTTGTCGGCAGGCGCCGGGATTTTATTCGACAGCAGTCAGATTCAGGGGCGGATGATCAATGTGCTCGTGGTTCATTCCTCCGTTCTCCAATCGCAGAGGGAACCGCTCAAAGCGTTGATCAGCGGATGGTTCCGTGCATTGGCCTACTTTTACCGGGCCCCCTTGGATGCCGCACGGCGAATGGCTGCTCGCCTCGACATGAGCGCCGACGAGATGCTCGAATCCTTTTCCGGTATACAACTGCCCGACCTGGAAGACAACCGTATTCTGCTGATGGGCGATCAGCCGGTATTCTTGATATCAGCACGAAGGCTCGTCGAGCTGATGCTGCAGCAGGGGCTGTTGCGTCGGGAAATCTCTGTCGACACGCTCGTCGACGGTACCCTTCTTCCAAAGGAACGACGGTGAAACCGATTATTGCAGTCCCTTTGAGACTCTGGCTGCCACTGCTGGTGATGGGGCTTTTTACGCTGCTTCTGGTGGTCATGACCTGGGACCAGCGCAACAGCCGCAATTACGACCTCGAACAGTCTGCCCTCGCTGCCGTCCGGTATGAGATGGCTGCCCTGCAGCGAGAGCTCGAAGATGAGTTGGCGGAAAACCGTATTCATTCCGCCGAACAGAAGCTCAGCGCAATGGGCGTCATACCCGAAATCGATTCGTTGCTCGCCGTCGATGAGCAGGTGAAGGTCATTGTGGCGACGCGCTTCGAATGGAAAGGGCTGCCGGCAGGAAAGATCGTTCCGCAGTTCGATGCGAAACGGATGGCCTCCGTTCAGGACCGACACCGGCCCGATATCACGCTGTCCGCGGACGGTTCGAGAATCGATGCTTATTATCCGCTGCGTCTCGGGGTTCGACCGGGCGAGCTGCGACCGACCCGGCTGGGTGGATTGTTCCTGAGCTATGATCTGGGTGCCGCCAAGGCTGCCATATGGCACGACGTCGTCCGGGACAACGCCCTGATATGGCTGCTCAGCCTGTTGATCATGGTGGTACTGATCGGCTTGCTGCAAACATTGGTCACCCGTCCTCTTCGAAGGATTGCACGAAGCGCGCAGCTGATGGCGCAAGGTGCACACGGCGATCAGGTGGCAATAAGGGGGCATGGTGAACTGGCGACGCTGGGCAACACGTTCAACCGGATGAGCGCCCAGATAGCGAAAAATATCAACGCGCTTCAGGAAAGCGAAGAAAACCTCGCCATTACGCTCAATTCGATCGGCGACGCCGTGATTGCGACAGATCTGCAAAGCAACATCATTCGCATGAATCCGGCTGCAGAGCGACTCACCGGTTGGAGGCTGGCGGAGGCGAAAGGCCGGCCGCTCGAATCAGTCTGCCGCATCATCGATGCGGCAACACAAAAGCCGGCAGGCAATCCGGTGTACAAGGTCATCGCCGCCGGAGCTGCTGCCGGACCTCCGGATGACGTGATCCTGACCGCAAGAACCGGAGAGCAGCACAGTATCGCCATGAGCGGCGCACTGATCAAAAAAGCATCCGGGGAAGGGCAGGGGGTTGTGCTGATTCTGCGCGATGTCACCGATGAACAGGCCCTCCAGTCGGCCCTTCGCCAAAGCGAAAGCCGATTCCGCAACCTGGTGGAAAGCTCCAGCGATTGGATTTGGGAAGTCGACAGCAATGCCGTGTATACCTATGTAAGTCCTCGATGTCGGGAAATTTTAGGGTACGAACCGGAAGAAATTCTCGGCAAGAGACCGTTCGACCTGATGCCGGCCGATGAGGCGAAGCGTGTCAGCGCCATTTTTCAGAAGATCCGTGCCGAGAAAAGAGCGTTTTCGCAGTTTGAAAATACCAATCTTCACAAGAGCGGGCGCTGCGTCCTGCTGGAAACGAACGGCGCTCCGATTCTGGACGGGCAAGGGAGCCTTATTGGCTATCGGGGCATCGATCGGGACATTACCGTTCGCAAACAGGAGGAAGCGAAGGAGGCAGCCCTTGGGCGCATTCTGGAAGAATCTCTCAACGAAATCTATATTTTCGATGCCGAAACCTTTCTGTTCATCGAGGTCAACCGCGGAGCACGGGAAAACCTTGGATATACCTTGGAAGAACTGCACCGGCTGACGCCGTTGGATTTGAAGCCGGCCTTTACGCCGATCACATTCAATCAGCTGCTCGAACCGATCAGGTCACACAAGCAGAACAACCTTGTTTTTCATACCGTCCATAAGCGAAAAGACGGCTCAATCTATGATGTCGAGGTTCATCTGCAGCTCCTGTCGTTTCGATCGAAGTCGGCATTCGTGGCGAACATACTCGATATAACAGCGCGTACCCGGGCCGAGGCTGCCCTTGCCAGCAGCGAGCGCAGATTTCGGCGGCTTTTCGAGCAGATGCCGAATATCGCAGTGCAAGGCTTCGACAAAAGCCGGACGGTTATTTTCTGGAACGACGCCAGTGAGAATCTGTACGGTTACACGGAAACCGAGGCCGTCGGCACCAAATTGGAAGAGCTGATCATTCCTGAAGAATCGAAAGCGCTGGTGGTCCGGGCGATCGACGGTTGGGTCGGAAAGGGCATCGAGATTCCTGCCGGTGAACTCAATCTCAAAAGAAAGGACGGTTCGACAGTCGCCGTGTTTTCCAGCCACATCATGCTGAAGGACAGCAACGGCAACCCGGAGATGTACTGCATCGATATCGATCTGACCGAGAGCAAAAAAGCCAAAGCTGAAATTGAGCAGCTGGCCTACTACGATCCGCTGACCAACCTTCCCAACCGCCGGCTTCTGCTGGACCGTCTCAATCAGGAATTGGCTTTTTCAAAGCGCCATGAAACGTTCGGCGCGCTTCTTTTTCTCGATCTGGACCACTTCAAGAAGATCAATGATGCGCTCGGACACCCGGTCGGTGACGCGCTGCTGAGAGAGGTCGCGAACCGGGCAACGAAGCAGCTGCGTCGAGAGGATACCGTCGCCCGTCTCGGTGGTGATGAATTCGTCATCTTGCTCAAGGAGTTGGGAACGGCTGCCTCCGTTGTCGCTACGCAGGCGCAAACCGTCGCCGAAAAAGTTCGGAGGGCGCTCAGCAAGCCCTATTTTATTGCCGATCATGAACATTACGTGACGCCCAGCATCGGCATCACCGTCTTTCCGGAAAAAAAGAAAAACGCGGCGACCGTTCTCAAGCAGGCCGATACGGCCATGTACCAGGCCAAGAAAGATGGTCGCAATGCGATACGGTTTTTCCATCCCAGCATGCAGGCCGCCGCGGATGCCAGACTGGCATTGGAAAAAGATCTGCGTCATGCGCTGGAACGTCAGGAACTTTCGCTGCACTACCAGCCGCAAGTGGATGCCGAGGGAAGGATTATCGGCGCCGAAGCTCTGCTGCGCTGGCAACACCCGCTGCGCGGAATGATTTCACCGAATGAATTTATTCCTGTCGCCGAAGAGACCGGGATCATTCTGCCGATCGGCCGGTGGGTACTGGCAACCGCATGTCAACAGCTGAAGCGCTGGCAAACCGGGAATGTCTCACCCACGTTCAAGCATTTGGCTGTGAACGTCAGTCCCCGCCAGTTCCGGATGGTCAATTTTGTCGAACAGATTCAAAATGTCGTGCACAGCAGCGGCATCGAACCATCACTGCTGACGCTGGAGGTTACCGAGGGTATGGCAATCGAAAATATCTCCGACACGACGGCCAAAATGCAGGCGCTGAAAGAGCTGGGCGTGCGTTTTTCGATGGATGATTTCGGCACCGGCTATTCCTCTTTGACCTATCTCAAACAGCTGCCCCTGGACCAGGTGAAGATCGACCAGTCGTTCATCCAGGATATCGACAAGGATCCCAACGACGAAGTGATCGTCGAAACCATTATTTCCATGGCTAACCTGTTGGGACTCGACGTCATTGCCGAAGGTGTGGAAACAGAAGCGCATGTTCGCTTTCTTGTCGGCAAGGGCTGCGTCGTCTATCAAGGGTATTATTTCGACCGGCCTTTGAGACTGGCAGACTTTATCCGGAAACTGGATCGGACGGATTCGGTCGGGGTGTCATGACGGCGGGTCGCTCGTATAGCGAAGCGTCAGTTTCTAGCATGGGGGGTATCCACTTTACTCTCGCCGCCTCTACATGATGTATTTGGCTTCCTGAGTAACGTAAAAATATAACGACATCTTGTACCTACGAGAGCGAAGTGGATACCCCCCTTCTAGCATTAAATGTAGGTTGGGTTAGGTGCGCTTTTTACTGATCTACCAATCTTCCACTGGATTATGAGCGCACCGTAACCCAACAACATTCTAGGGGATGGAATGTCCTTCTGGCACGCTGCGAGCGTTATTCTTGGGCTGCCTGCGAGCGACGATTTCGTCGTGACCACAGCGCTCCGCCCACAAGGAGCGCGGCAATCAGCGCGGTCGCAGCAAACACCAGCCACGACATACCGTGCGCCATCAGCTGCGGTGCGAAGGTGATCAGCCCCACTTCCACCGGGATCACGAACAGATAGGCCAATGCAAAGCTGTCCAGCACCCGACTTCGATGCTCGGAATCGACGATGCGCAGCAGCGCCATGCCCATGGCCATCACACCGGTGATCCAGCCCCAGGTGAACAGTGCGCCTTCGAACCATTTCTCACCAAGAAAAAGCGGGCCGAACAGCCGAACGACCAGGCCGCACAAAACGAAGCCAGCGGCGAACAGAATCGCCAGCGGCAGCGCGTATTGCACGATCACCGGAAACTGTATGGAAGCGATCCCGAACACGATCAACAGATCGGTCAGGCTGCCGCTGATGCGGCGCATCGTTCGTCGATCGACCAGCGGCAGCAGACCGGTTTGCTGCAGCAAACGCCGGATCATCAATGCGGCGACGAACGCCAGGGAAAAGAGCGGCAGCACGAAGGTCGGGAAGAACGCCGCCCACAGCCCTTTCAGATAGAACCCGCAGAGAAAGCCGAGCAGCACGATCGCGCACTGGAACATCAGCGGGTCCAGCGTATTGGCAGCGACCGTCTCCTCACCGGCGGCGCTTCTTTGGTCTGGTCGCAGCAGGCCGGTGCGCAGCGCCTCCGGGAGTTCATCGAACCGGGATATAAACCGTGTCCGGCCGGTCCGGGTTGCCCACCGTATCCAGACGATGCCGCCGATGATCGAGCCGAGAATGCCGACCGTGGCCGATGTCATCGCCAGCGTTCCGGCCTGTTTCCAACCCAGTTCCAAAAATGCCGCACCGACCGCTGCGGCGGTACCGTGGCCGCCGACGAAGCCACTGACCAGAATCGCGGCGAAGCCCGCGTGGAGGGTTGGCCAGAACAGGCGTAGAACGAGCAGCGTCAGCAGCAGGCCGATGACCCATTGCGTGACCACGGCAAACACCGAATAGCTCCAGAGCCGGCGCGTGTGATCCGCCAAAGCGTGGAAATCCGCCCGGTCCGAAGCAAAAGGAAGCGCCGCATAGATCAGAGCGATCAACAGCCCCGGATAGCTGTCGAAGCCGTCGGACAAGGGTAGCCAACCGCAGCCGTTGGGGCCGAGCAGCAGTCCGAGGAACCCGGCAATAATGCTGGCCGGAAGGAACAACCATTGAAAAAACTTGATCCTGGCGCGCAGTGCAAAGGCCCCGAGCAGCAGCAATCCGGCGAGTGCGAAGTCAACGGCCATAGCCATGTTTTCGTGACCGTCCTTTCCTCTTTGTCGATCGCTCAATCATGTGCTCTATGGTCATGGACCGGCGCGCGGATGTCAACGCAACGTTGTCGATGATCGTTTCCGATCGGAGCGAAAATGCTTGCCGTCGAATCGCTTTTGTTATAGTGTTCGCTGCAATCAAAAAAACAGTCGAGCGCCCAACGGCGCTCGCAATCAACAAGGGGTGGCCATGAACTATGTGCTTGCGTTGGATCAGGGAACGACCAGCTCCCGAGCGATCGTCTTCGATCAGCATGGCCGGGTTGTTGGAACTGCCCAAAAAGAGTTCGAACAGATCTATCCTCGGCCGGGATGGGTGGAACATGTGCCTGACGACATCTGGACGACGCAGTTCAACGTCGCCTCCGAGGCGATTGCCAAAGCCGGATTGTCAGCAGCCGACATCGCTGCCATCGGCATCACCAACCAGCGAGAAACCACTCTCATCTGGGATCGGCGCTCGGGCGTGCCGGTGTACAACGCCATCGTCTGGCAGGACCGCCGCACCGCCGACTTGTGCAACCGGCTCAGGGCGGACGGACACGAACCGACGATCAACAAGAAAACTGGGCTGCTGCTCGATCCCTATTTCTCGGCCAGCAAGATCCGCTGGCTGCTCGATCATGTTGCCGATGTCCGTAAAAAGGCCGAAGCCGGTGAACTGGCTTTTGGCACCGTCGACACCTGGCTGCTGTACAACCTCACCGGCGGCCGGACGCATGTCACCGACGCCAGCAATGCCTCCCGTACACTGCTCTACGACATCCACGACAACCGCTGGGATGAGGAACTACTGACAGTCTTCGATATCCCTGCGTCACTGCTGCCGGACGTCAAGGCCTCGAGCGAATGCTATGCGGAAACAGCGCCCGCACTGTTCGGCGCGCCCATTCCTGTCGCCGGCATCGCCGGTGATCAGCAGGCCGCTCTGTTCGGCCAGCAGTGCATCGAGCCAGGCATGGTGAAAACCACTTACGGCACCGGCTGTTTCATGCTGCTCAACACCGGCACGGAGCCGGTGCAGTCCCACAACCGGCTGCTGACCACCATCGCCTGGCGCATCGGCGGCCAGACGACCTATGCCCTGGAGGGCAGCGTTTTCATCGGCGGCGCAGTGGTGCAATGGCTGCGCGATGAATTGAAGCTGATCGAATCGGCAGCGGCGATCGAAGCGCTTGCCGAAACGGTGGAGGACAATGGCGGCGTCTATTTCGTTCCCGCCTTCACCGGGCTTGGCGCACCGCACTGGGACCCGCAGGCCCGAGGGCTCATCGCCGGCCTCACGCGCGGCAGCAACCGAGGCCATTTTGCGCGGGCGGCGCTTGAGTCGGTTGCCTACCAGGTCGGCGATCTGCTGACCGCCATGACCGGCGATGCGACCTTGCCGATTTCGGAAATGCGCGTCGACGGCGGTGCCTCGGCGAACAATCTTTTGATGCAATTCCAAACCGATATCATCGGCGTTCCGATCATCCGTCCCCACGTATTGGAGACGACTGCGCTCGGCGCCGCCTATCTCGCCGGGCTGGCGGTTGGCTACTGGCCCGGTCGGGAAGCGGTCACCGCCCAATGGCAGGCGGAACGGACCTTTCAGCCGGAAATGGCTGAAGAGCGGGCTGCCGCCTTGCGCGATGCTTGGGAGGAAGCCGTCCAGCGTGCCCGGCATTGGGAGGCCGGGGCCGAAAAGTCATAACAACCGTATCCATTCCTCATTTCAATCAGATGCATCAGTGTGGTCAGTGTCGATGGTACGATGAGGTATGAACCGCATACGATGATGCGGTTCGTTGCTCTCACCACATCCCACGTACTACGAGGAGTCAAAGATGAAGCGAAACGAAATGCTGAAACAATTGACAGCTGGCCCCGAGTGCTGGGACCTCATCATCATCGGCGGCGGAGCGACCGGCCTGGGCTGCGCCGTCGACGCGGCATCCCGAGGCTACCGCACACTGCTTCTGGAGCGCGGCGATTTTGCCAAAGGGACGTCGAGCCGTTCGACCAAACTGGTGCACGGCGGCGTTCGCTATCTCGAGCAAGGCAACTTTTCGTTGGTGCTGGAAGCGCTGAAAGAGCGCGGCCTGCTGCGCCGGAATGCTCCCCACCTGGTCAGCGACCTGCCATTTGTCGTCCCCAACTACAGCTGGTGGGAGGCACCGTGGACCGGGGTCGGCCTCAAGCTCTACGACATCATGGCTGGCAAGCTGGGCTTTGGTCCTTCCAGGATGCTTTCCAAGGAGGAAACCGTGCAGCACATTCCCACAGTAGAGCAGGAGGGTTTGCACGGCGGCATCGTCTATCACGACGGCCAGTTCGATGATGCCCGGCTGGCGATCAACCTGGCCCGGACGGCGGTCGACCATGGCGCCACCGTGGTCAACTATATCAACGTCAAAGAGCTCATGAAAAACCAGGCACTGGTCGAAGGCGTGATTGCCGAGGATCTCGAAACGGGAGAACTGCACCATCTCAAAGGCAAGGCGATCATCAACGCCACAGGCCCGTTCAGCGATGTGCTGTGCCGTATCGACGACCCGGCGGCGGCGCCGCTGATCGTGCCCAGTCAAGGCGTTCACATCGTCCTCGACCGATCGTTTCTGCCCGGCGATTCGGCCATCCTGGTTCCTCATACCCGCGATGGCCGCGTCATCTTTCTCATCCCCTGGCACGATCGCATCCTGGTGGGAACGACCGATACCGCACTCGACGCGGTACCGGTCGAGCCCGTGCCGCTTCCCGAAGAGGTCGACTTCCTGCTCGAATACGCCGCACGCTATCTCACCAAGGATCCGATGCGCAGCGACGTGCTCAGCGTTTTCGCCGGCATCCGGCCGCTGGTTCGCGCCGGCGACGGTGCCGGCACCGCCAGCCTGTCGCGCGACCACAGCATCACCATTTCCACCTCCGGCCTGATCACCATTGCCGGCGGCAAATGGACCACTTACCGCAAGATGGCCGAGGACACCATCGACCAGGCACTGGTACTGGCCGAACTCGAGGCCAAACCCTGCAGCACCTACAATCTCCCCATACACGGCAGCCATCCCGACGCAGAAACGTTCGGCGCACTTGCCTGGTATGGCTCGGATGCTCCTGGAATAGAGGCGATCATGCGGGAAGAGCAACGCTTTGCGGAACCATTGCACCCCGATATGAAACCGGTCGCTGCAGAAGTGATTTGGGCGGTACGAGAGGAAATGGCGCGCACGGTCGAGGATTTTCTGGCCCGCCGCACCCGCTCTCTGCTGCTCGATGCCCGCGCCAGCATCGACATGGCACCCACGGTCGCCCGGTTGATGGCCGAGGAGCTGGGCTATGATGAAGACTGGCAAACGAAGCAGGTCGAGGATTATATGTGCGTAGCAGAGAACTATGTTTTGTCATGATCGGGGCTGTTTCCATTCTCCGTGCCCGAGGCGAGGAGAAAGGTTGTCTATCATCTTAAAGTGGACTAGACTATGACTTAGTCAAGTCGCTTGATCCAACCGATAACACGAAGAGAAGCCATGCAACTGGTTAATGTTCACGAGGCGAAAACACAGCTGTCCAAATTGTTGGAACAGATACAGTCCGGCGAAGAAGTTGTTATCGCCAAGGCCGGAACGCCGGTCGCCCGCCTGGTTCCGTACACGCCCCCGAAACGCACGATTGCTCCGCCGGGCGCCATGAAAGGCGAAATATGGATCGCCGATGATTTCGACGAGCCTTTAGACACTCTTTTCGAGTCGCTCGATGAAGCGGGTGCCAAGTGAGGCTGTTGCTCGACACGCATTTGGTGCTGTGGTGGGAGGCCGGCAGCGCCAAGCTTCCGAATACTTTGAGACCGCTGGTCGGTCAGGCCGATGCCGTGTTTGTCAGCAGAGCATCGTTGTGGGAGATCGCGATCAAGACATCGATAGGCAAGCTGAGGCTGAATGTCGCGAAGTTCGCCGAAAATATCGAACGACACGGCTTTGAATGGCTCGATATCAAAAATGCGCATTTAATCACCGTCACCGCCCTCCCACTCTTCGACGATCACAAAGATCCTTTCGATCGCCTGCTCGTCGCCCAGGCGCGTTCGGAACCGCTGTTGTTTCTGACCTCGGATCAGCGATTGGCCCGTTATGGGGAGATGGTCAAGGTGGTTTGAGAGTAACGACTCAGGCTCCCA
>Ga0114931_10011209_pt1 | contig 10616 bp, 11 predicted proteins | sample 2SBtaG_FD_89579 | JGI IMG/M metagenome (GOLD analysis project Ga0114931, IMG submission 89579) | Deep subsurface microbial communities from Kolumbo volcano to uncover new lineages of life (NeLLi) - 2SBTROV14_V59a metaG | ecosystem: Environmental > Aquatic > Marine > Volcanic | place: Kolumbo...
ACGGGAAGTTCCAGAGTCTTTCAATCTTTAATCTTTTGTCTAAAATCTTAAAGCAGAATTATGAAAGAAACAAAAATCCTTCTGGCAGGTGTTGGCAATGAATTGAGACAGGACGATGCCTTTGGGATTGCATTTGTTCGCCAATTTGAAAAGCAAGAAGAAGTAGCTGCGTCTATTAAAATAATGGAAGTTGGCATCGGTGGAATTCATCTGGTGCAGGAATTACACAGCGGCTACGATATTTTAATCATGGCAGATGCGGTGGAGTGGGGCGACGAACCTGGGAAAATTTACTTCAGGGAGGTTGAAAGCATTCGCGATATTGGAGAAATGCCGCTTGACGAGAAACGGGCTTTTTTGGCAGACATGCACTACACCAACCCGTTGCGGGCCTTGATGTTGGCAAAGGCTTTGAAGGCGCTGCCCAAAAGAATTTATGTCCTCGGATGCGAGGCAGCCCAACACGACGATTTTGCTATCGGAATGAGCAGGCAGGTTGAAAACGCCATTCCAAAAGCTGTCAAAATATTGGAAGACTGGCTAAAGAATAAATCTTCACTTCAAAATCAATAATTATGAAAGAAAGTATCAAACCTTCGGTTCGTCAACAAACGCAACAGCAGCCAAAAGGGAAAATTCCCTGGTTATTTGGTTTCGAAATAAAGGATTTGGTTCATCCCGTCACTATCCGGCGGGTGCATATCCTCTACACCGGATTAGCGCTTTTGATAATCGGCGGAATTGGATACGCCTTGTGGGATAACTATCTTCGCCAACCAACGGGTGTAGAGTTAGTAGGGCAAATGATTTCTGCGTCTGGAGGAATGGAAGCTTGGAACGCCATTAACCAGGGGCAGTTCAAGAGAACGGAGAAGTTGTACAGCGATGCAGGAGAATTGTTGGAAACCAAAACAGAGACGTTTTATTTTAAAAAAACAAATGACGGTCTTAAATTGCAGGTGCATGCTGCCACTAACGACGGTGATGATGTTTGGATTGGAAAAGATAAAGATGGCTACTGGGCATCAAAAAATAAACAAGCGGTGGACCCCGTACTGACGGCTAGAGGTTTGGGGATGATGTGCGATTCCAAATGGTGTCAACCGCTTTGTGCCACCTCCATGGCTTTTTACCGCTTTTCGATGCCTTTCAAACTGACGGATTTTGGAGTGTTGCCGGAATTGGCGGGCACCGTCCCTTTGGACGGTAAAGAGGCGCAAGTTTTGGATGTCACCTACCTGCCCGAAGTTGGAAAAGACCGTTGGGTCTTCTATTCCTACCCAGAAGACCACCTCATTCGCAAACTGGAATACCACAATAAATCGGACAAAGGCGATTCCCGCCCCGAGGAAATTTACTGGTCTGACTACCGCACGGAATATGGTCTCAACTTCAGCCATAAATGGACCCGCTATTGGAGTAACGGGAAGGTCATGGATGAGTACATTTATTCCGACGTGGATTTTCAATCTGCACTGACAGATGACTTTTTCAAACGCCCGGAAGGAGAGGAGTGGTTGACGGCGAAATAATGATTGAGAACATTCATCAAACTCCAAAATTGAGAGAATCCTTCAAATCGGCAGGTTAATCGTGCCTTCTTTCGATTATCGCTTTTTCGATGCGGTTGATGTAGTTTTCTGTATTATTTAACTGTGACCTGACCTACTCAGATAGGTTAAAAAAATAAACGGAACTCAGAACACAGAACTCTGAACGCCCTCCCCCTCTTTTTTGCGTTTTTTATTTCTCAACCAGTTCAAAAAACCGCGCACGGCGGTAAAGGATACCCCCTTGCTTTTGAAATACGCGACGGCTTCATGCATCTCTTTTTCGGAAGCTCCGAGGTGGTTCAAAATATTAAGCAGGTGCATCTTCATATGCCCCTTTTGAATGCCAGTGGTGATTAAAGATTTAAGCGCGGAAAAATTTTGAGCCAAACCTACCGAGGCAATAATCATCATTAGTTCTTTGGCATCGGGGTTTCCCAAAAGTTCCAGCGACCGCTTGGCAATAGGGTGCAATTTGGTCAAGCCACCAACTGTACCGACCGAGAGGGGAAGGTCGAGCCAAAATTTTAAGCGGCCCTTTTCAATGCTGCAATAGCTGAGGCTGTGGTATTGTCCGTCTTTGGCAGCGAAGGCGTGGCCGCAGGCTTCGATAGCCCTGAAATCGTTTGCTGTTGCTAGAACAACGGCATCCATGCCGTTGAAGATGCCTTTGTTGTGGGTGACGGCGCGGTGGGGGTCAAGGTGAGCTATTCGTACGGCTTTGTGAAATTTTTCAGCGAAGAGTTGCGCATTCATCCCGTTTGGGAAATTCCCCAAATCTTCTACCGGGCATTCCACTTTCACCCGCACGAGGCATTCCGGGTTGTAATTCGAAAGGATGGCCATGATGATGGAAACCGCTCTTTCGGATTCTGCAAAAATGGGATGCGTGGCAACAAAGCGGGTCAGTGTTCGACCAAATTCTTCCAACACGGAGTTGATGAAGTTTGCGCCCATGCTGTCGCAGGTCTCGAAGGTCACTTTGAGTTGGTAATAACCTTCTTCGAGTTGCGTCATGTCAACCAACAAGATGTCGAGAACGCCACCGCCTCTTTTTTCCATATTTGCCGTAAGGTGGGCAGCATCCTTCAATAAAGTGGTTTTTAATTCTGAAAAAACGCGAGTCAGTTTGGCTACTTCCCCTTCCCAACTGAAATGCACCTGTCCCACTTTTTTGGTGGATAGAACGCTAGCATGAAACCCGCCCCGGGCCATCCAAAATTTGGCGCCGGACGAAGCGGCTGCAACTACCGAACTCTCCTCGATGACCATGGGCACACAGTAGGCTTTGCCATTTATTAAAAAATTGGGGGCTACGCCGTAGGGCAGATAATAATTGCTGATCGTATTTTCGCTGAAACCATCCAAAACCCTTTGCTGTGCCTCATCGTCGTGCCAATAGCTTATCAACTCCCGCATCACATTCTCCGGGTCTTTGAAAAAGTTTTCCACCAACCACTTAATCTTCCCCATTTTAGAAAGCTTGGAAAAGCCTGAAATTGTTTTTTTTTCTTTTTTCATCGCTTGTTTTTTTGTTGATGATTCGCTAGCGAACTTTTAAAAAGGCAGTCGCCAATTCCAGCCCCTGAACTTGGGCTTCCGCGTAATTGTGCAAGTCTTCGTAGCTTCCCAGGGCATGTTTCAAAAAGCTGGAGGCTTGCCCGTAAATACAAGGCAATGTCAATTTGTTAATCAAATAGTAACCGTCGAGAAAGTTTTGAATACCACCCGAAATGATGACTTGCCGGCATCGCATGGAATCGCCCAATTCCTCTACAATCTGATTCGTCAAAAGAACCATTTCGGCTGCTGTGTGCCCCACATAGGCTAATGATTTGTAGATTTCCTGCTTCGCTTTGTCGCTTCGCAGAAGTTCCAGTTTGGCAAAATTGGTTCCGCCGCTTGCTGCAAAATCAACCGCTTCGATAGGCAGTTGGAACAAGGTCTTCAAACTTTCATAGCCCATCCCCTGCCCCACTTCTTTCACAATTACCCGAACCTCGGTTTGTTCCAAAAACGCGGTGATGGTTTCCAGTGGAGGTTTTTGGAAGCGGTCGCCCTCCGGCTGTAGCCATTCCTGAAGGGGGTTTATGTGAATGATTAGCCCGTCAGCCTGCAACTTGTCAATCAAATTGGTCACTCGATACACTTCCCTGCGTTCAATCAACTGCTCTAATTGAGCTATTCCCAGGTTGGCAAAAAACGGCAAATCTTCCCCAATCAAATGACGCACGTCAAAGTCTTTCAAGGCATCGTCGCTGTGAAGCAGGGAACGGCAGGAACCAAGCCCCATGCCCATTCCGAAGTCCTTGCAAATCCGGGCGAGGTTGTGGTTGATTTTATGGGCCCAATCCGTTCCGCCGGTCATACTCGAAATCCACAGGGGCGTCCGCATCGTTTTGCCCAAAAATGAAAAGGTCTTCAAACTTCCGGGAAGGGGGTGGGCGGTCAGGAGGGGTTCGTAGTAAAATCGCTGGTCCAAATTTCCGCTGTCAATTTGAGACTTGAATGCCAGCTCGATATGGTCGCGCTTGCGCGAGGCGGCCGTCGGGTCTTCGGGCAGTTTTACAGTAGTTTTATGGTCCAACTTATCCATTGAAGTAAACATAGGTGCTGATTATTACAAAGATAGGTCAAAGAAGTGACATTATCGAATGGATAACAGGGTGTCAGATAAATTGTTTTTCAACTCATTTTTTCCTCCCTTTTGGGAAAAACAGAATCCGACCAGGCGTTGTTATTTGAAACCCTGAAAGTATTTAGGCTCATCGAAACCCGGTCGCAAGAAGGCCTCCGCATTGGGAAAGGCTTCTTCCAAACCTTTTCGCAATTTCACCAAAACCGCCAGCAAATCAAGCATGTCGTCTTCTGTTTCGGGGAAAATAGCGCGCAGGGTTTCCCAAGCTGCCATGCTCTTGTCAATGGAGATGAGGGCAATTTTTGCACTGCCGTTGCTGTCGTTTTGAATGGGGTCATCCTCTGTCCAAGGGTCCAATTTCCCGCGAATAGCTCGATCTACTTTTGGGGCAAGAAACCACATGAACCAGCGAATGGTCTCGAAAGCAGCTATTATTTTCATGGAATGAACCTCCAAATCGTCTCGGTGTACAAGCAGTTTAGTTGTAATTTCCTCTAAATCGAAAGAGGAGGAATTTTGGGAAAGCCATTTCTCCACCAAGTCGGGATAATGATACGCCAAGCGTTCGAGTTCCTTTTGGGAAGGGCTGAGTTCAGGCTCTTCAACCGGACAATTTTTGGCTTCTTCTACGATGGCATCCCAGTCCAGCCCTTGTTCTGTCACCATTTTTTCTAACATTTGTTTTGTCTCTTTGAAAGAGTCGCTGAGGTGGTCTGCCAGCAATTGGGATTCTTCCTCCTCGGATTCAGCCAAAGCCATTTGCAAGTCCAGGTTTTCGAGTTTTCAGAAGCCCCTACCGCGCAGCGGGTGACGAAGGTACACCTTTCACACCAACGGTCGCAGTAGTTGTGAATGTAAGGGATGTGGTTTTCTTTCATAGCGCCTGTTTTTTTTTGAAACATTTCCATACCTCCGGAAAGGGACGATTAAAGTTATTAAAGAAAAGCGAAAGATTTTTAAAATCTTTCACTTTTGGATTAACCTATCAAAATTTTTGTGCGAAATTTAGACTGATTTTCAATGTGTTATGAAAGAGGTCTTGTCTTTTTTTTTAAAAGAAGTTGGTTTTTAAAATAAAGAAAATTACTTTTGCAGCCGCAAAATTTCAAGGGGTTTTCAATACAATAATTTAAAAATAAAAAAGTGGACACATTAAGTTATAAAACGAAGTCGTCGAATAAAGAAACCGTAGAGCGCAAATGGCATATCGTAGATGCGGAAGGAGAAGTGGTTGGTCGCCTTTGCTCTCGCATAGCTCATGTTTTGCGAGGCAAACACAAGCCTTCTTTCACGCCCCATGTAGATTGCGGGGATTATGTCATCGTGGTGAATGCGGAAAAAGTTCGCTTCACGGGCAGCAAAATGGAGCAAAAAGAATACTTGCGCTACACCGGCTATCCGGGAGGGCAGCGAACCTCGACACCCAAAGATTTGCTGACGAAGAAACCCTTTGCCATAATCGAAAATGCCGTACGGGGAATGCTGCCCAAAAACCGTCTTGGCCGGCAAATGTTCAAAAAATTATTTGTGTATGCGGGACCGGAACATCCGCACCAAGCCCAACAACCGGAACCGTTTAATTTTTAGTTCAGCGGTCTGCGTTCAACCTTCCTAAAATGTTGAACCCGGAACGCCAAAACTTATTTGATTCATGGAAATGATCAATGCTATCGGGAGGCGAAAAGCCTCTATTGCGAGAGTTTACCTCAAACAAGGTAAAGGTGCTATCACCGTAAATGGTAGAGATTACAAAGAATATTTTCCGCAAAAACACATTCAATCCAATATCACCGACCCTTTTCAAACCGTCGAGGCTGAAAATATTTACGACCTCGTTGTGAATGTGAACGGAGGTGGTTTTAAGGGGCAATCGGAAGCAATCCGCATGGCGATTGCCCGCGCGTTGGTGAAGTTGAATGAAGATTTTCGCAAACCATTGAAATCCCAAAAGATGCTTATGCGGGATGCCCGCGTGGTAGAGCGCAAAAAATACGGCAAACCCAAAGCGCGCAAGAGCTTCCAATTCTCCAAGCGGTAAATATTGGAGCGCATTTTTAATTAAAGTGGAACTAGGTTTCTAAAACAAAACCTATTCATAAACCAATAATTCAAAATTTACAATAAAAAGGACATGGAAAAGCCTACCTATAAAGACCTGTTAGATGCAGGGGTTCATTTTGGACACTTAAAGAAAAAATGGAATCCGAAAATGGCGCCCTACATCTTCATGGAGCGCAAAGGCATTCACATTATTGACCTGAACCGCACCTTAGAATCTTTGGAGCATGCTGCTTCAGCGATGCGGGCGATTGCCAAATCGGGACGGAAAATAATGTTTGTGGCAACGAAAAAGCAGGCTCGCGATCTTGTAGCCAATGCAGCTCGTTCGGTAGGGATGCCTTTCGTGACGGAACGGTGGTTAGGCGGCATGATGACCAATTTTGCTACCATTCGCCGTTCGGTGAAGAAGATGAATACGATTGAGCGGATGCTGCAAGACGGTAGCCTGACAAGCGTGACGAAAAAAGAGCGCTTGACGCTGACCCGGGAACGAAACAAACTCGAAAAGGTGTTGGGTGGCATTGCCAATTTGAACCGGCTGCCTGCCGCGATTTTCATCATTGACATTTCTCACGAACACATCGCAGTGGCAGAAGCACTTAAATTGGGCCTTCGCACCTTTGGAATGGTGGATACGAATTCCAATCCCAATCAGGTTGATTTCCCCATTCCGGCAAACGATGATGCTTCCAAGTCCATTGCCATCATTACCAATTATTTGGTTGAAGCTATTCGACAAGGCTTGGAAGAACGCAACCGCGCAAAAGTAGAACAAGAAGCTGCTGCTGCGGAATGATTTTATTATTCCAGGCTTTAGATGATAAGGAACGGTGAAAGATTTTAAAAAGTCTTTTATCAAAAGTCTGATTCTAATTTTTAAACCAAAAAATTCCATAGATATGAGCAAAATATCAGCCGCTGATGTAAAAAAACTGCGCGAAATGTCCGGCGCGGGGATGATGGATTGCAAGAAAGCTTTGGTAGAAGCAGCCGGAGATTTTGAAAAAGCGATTGAAATTCTGCGCAAAAAGGGCCAGAAATTGTCGGCAAAAAGGGCAGACCGGGAAGCAAAAGAAGGCGTCGTTTTGGCTGTGGTTTCCGATGACAAGAAAAGAGGTGTAATTGTCCGTCTGAGTTGCGAAACGGATTTCGTTTCCAAAAACAAGGACTTCATCGAGTTGACGGAAGGCTTTGCCAAAATTGCTCTGCATAATTTTCCTGCCAACAAAGAGGAGTTGCTGAACCTCGCTTACAATGACGACGCCTCGGTCCGTGAAAAAGTGACCGAACAGGTTGGCGTGATTGGGGAAAAAATTGAACTGTCGGCTTATGAACGCCTTGAAGCCGAACAAGTAGCCTCCTACATTCACATGGGCAATAAAGCCGGCGTTTTGGTGGGTTTGAATAAAACCGGTAATGGTTTTGAGCAAGCAGGCAGGGATGTTGCCATGCAAGTTGCTGCAATGCGTCCTGTTGCCGTGGACAAAGCCAACATCGAGCAAACGGTCATCGAGAAAGAAATCGAGATTGGCAAAGAACAAGCCCGTTTGGACGGCAAGCCGGAGGCCATGCTGGAAAAGATTGCCAAAGGCAAATTGTCTAAATTTTTCAAGGAAAACACTTTGCTGAATCAGCAATTTGTGAAAGACGGTAAAAAATCCGTTCGGGATTATCTCGCCGGCGTTGACAATCATCTTACCGTTACCGGATTCAAGCACATCGAACTTGGAAAATAATTAAAAAAGGCGAATGAATTATCATTCGCCTTTTTTCATACCCCATTGCATTGCAAAGGAATTGAAAATTCACAAACCTCCAATTTCCTAAAACTATCATGCCTTTAAAATACAAAAGAATCCTCCTAAAATTGAGTGGTGAATCTTTGATGGGAAACCAACAGTTTGGGATTGAATCTTCCATGTTGAACCATTACGCAGAACAAATCAAAGAATTGGTAGAGGTGGGCGTGGAGGTAGCTATCGTAATTGGAGGTGGGAATATTTTTCGAGGATTGCAGGCTTCCAAGTCCGGCGTTGAACGGGTTCAGGGAGATTACATGGGCATGTTGGCCACCGTGATTAATGGGATGGCTTTGCAAAGTGTCTTGGAAGACATTGGGGTTTACACCCGGTTGGTTTCTGCCATTCAAATGCAGCAAATTGCTGAACCCTACATCCGCCGCCGGGCAATCCGGCATTTGGAAAAAGGCAGGGTCGTGATTTTTTCGGCAGGAACGGGAAGCCCCTATTTTACCACCGATTCCGCCGCCGCTTTGCGGGCAAATGAGGTGAATGCGGATGTCATTTTGAAAGGAACACGCGTGGACGGCATCTATTCTGCCGACCCGGAAAAAAACCCCGATGCCAAGAAATTCGATAAACTCACCTTCGCAAAAGTCATTAGTCTCGGCTTGAGCGTGATGGACATGACCGCCTTTACCCTCTGCCAGGAAAATAACCTCCCCATCGTTGTTTTCGACGTCAATAAAAAAGAAAACCTGCGAAAGATAATCGAAGGGGAAAGAATTGGAACCTTGGTGGAGGGCTGAAGCAGTTCGCAGTTGACAATTTACAGTGTGCAGTTTATTCGAGGCATTTAACTTTCTTCTAAATTCTGAAATTCGGGAACCCTCGAACGTGCCTCCAGCGCCATCGTGCCTTCCATCAACTGCGTCCCTTCCCATTCCGGCGCATTTTTAGGGATTAATTTTTTCAATTTATTAAAAAAGGGGTGATAATGTACTTCAAGGCTGTGTCTTTTGGAAGGAATGAAATCGCGTTCAATTTCATCGGTTTCTTTTTTGGCCAATTTGTGCAAATTGGTTGGTAATTTCCACCGCCCCATGATGTGATTTGCCACTAATTTGGATTGCAAATCGGAAAGGGGCCAGATGCAGCCTTGGGGTTGCAATAAGCCGATGAGGAACAAAGTGGGATGGTCCGGATGAATCATTCGGAGATAAAGCGCAACCCGGTCCGCCTCCTCGTAATCAATAAAATTCGAATCAAAAAAAGGAAAGCAGATTTTGTAGCCCGTAGCAGCGATGAGGACATCGAATTCCTCTACGGTACCGTCTCTGAAAAAAACGCGCTTTCCCTCCACTCCATTGACCCCTTTTCGGGGCTGCACCTCCCCATGCCGGAATTTGTACAGCAATTCGGAATTCAGAACCGGATGAGACATGGTTATTGGATAATCGGGCTTGTCCAAACCGTAAAAAGTATAATCTCCAAGCTGTAGGAAAAGGCTTGTTTTCATAAAAACACCTTTCAAAAACCCGGGCAGCTTGTTGGTGAGTTTATTGAAAGTATCGGTGGGGCGACCCATAAAAAACTTGGGGATGATGTAATAGGGACGGCGCATGCTGATGGCGGTAAAAGCAGCTACGCGACTGATTTCCACCGCGCAATCGCAGCCCGAATTTCCAGCCCCCACAACGAGTACTCTTTTATCAGCAAAGGCTTCATTCGTTTTGTAAGCATGGGCGTGCAAATATTCTCCCGAAAATTCTCCAGCCAAATCGGGATGGCGAGGCACGGAATGATGCCCGTTGGCTACAAGGAGATAGTCAAACAAGTTCGTTTCACCATTTTTGAGCGTTATCTGCCACTTTTGACCACTTGTTTTTTCGGCTTTGGAAACTTCGGTGTTGAATTGAATGTAGCGTTCCACGCCAAAGTGCCGGGCATAGGCTTGAAAATAAGCCAAAACCTGCCGGTGCGAGGGGTAATCGGGATAGTCTTCCGGCATCAGAAAATCGAGGTATTCCGACATGGTTTTGGAACTGATAATGTGCGTCGTTTCGCAAACACTAGAATGAGATTCTCCCACCGTATAAATCCAATTGCCTCCTATTTGGTCATTTTTTTCATAACAAACAATATCTTTGACGCCTGCTTGCATCAAATTTTTCAAAGCGGCAATGCCCGAACATCCTGCCCCAATTACACAAACTTTAGGATTTGATATTTTCATTGGCACCGTTTTAATTTTCTACAAAAATATAAAAGGCTTCTCAAGTTTGCTACAAGATGACCAAAGGTTTTTACAAAAGGAAGGTTTTGGGTATCATTTTAATAATCAAGGGTTTCACACAACGACACGACGACACAACACAGGGAGTGAATCTTAAAACATTTACTACATTGGGGTCAGGCTGTAATTACAGACAAAGCCTACATTGTGTCGTCGTGTCGTTGTGTGAAACCACCCTCTATTGATATTAAGAAGTTAGGGTTTTGGTGAAAAATGCCGGTTTAGGAACGGTGAATAAATAAATTGAGGTTTTTGGGTTGATTATTTTGTTCTTAGTTTTTGCTTTGAAAACAAGAGTCATGTTGATATAATGACTGTTTTCAAAGTGAAAA
>Ga0114931_10011210_pt1 | contig 10615 bp, 8 predicted proteins | sample 2SBtaG_FD_89579 | JGI IMG/M metagenome (GOLD analysis project Ga0114931, IMG submission 89579) | Deep subsurface microbial communities from Kolumbo volcano to uncover new lineages of life (NeLLi) - 2SBTROV14_V59a metaG | ecosystem: Environmental > Aquatic > Marine > Volcanic | place: Kolumbo...
GCCGGCCGGGACGGACGTGAACTAGCCGTCGACCCGTGATGGACCGGGGAACGCTGGTTGGTTGAAGACGAGCGATGGCCGGGGTTCGCGGGCCGCGAGTTGTGGCTCGAATGGTGATCGTCCTTGCCACCACTGAGCAGGCTGCGGCGAAGTTGCTGAAGCCGGTCGCCGAGGGAGGGCGATCGCGACGTTCGGCCGCTTTGAGCCATCGCAGCCGGGCCGCTTTCGGCCATCAGCAAAGCCGCGATCGTCGAAACCACGATCGCTAATGTCATGAGTTTTCGGAACATCGAACTGAGCCTTGGGCGAGAAGAGACGAGTTGGATAATCGTCACTGGTTATCGGCTGGCGGGGTTTTGTGGATTTAACGGAAATGGACTTCTCGGCGCACTTTTCCGGATATTTGGATTGCCCGCCTTCAGGGGAATGGAGAAACAGAGCAGGATGGAAAAAATGGCGAGTGAGCACGGGTTGGCCGCATGGCATGGGCGAAATGCTCTCGTTACCGCATCCGCGAGAGGGCTTAAGAGCCGGACGAAGCTTTGTCCGGCGGCTTCTTCGAGGGGCGAGGTGGCTCCGCCGGTCGATGGGCATACAGCGCCGCCTCGCGCCATGCCGACGCGGCAACATGCAGACAACTGCTGGCCATGAATCCGAGCAGTCCGCCGATGGCGGCGGCCGAAATTCCGCCGAGCAAGATGCCGAAGTACACACCCTGCCGGGAATAGAGCGTCGCCAGTGCAAACGTTCCCGCCGTGCCGCCGAGCGCGGCTCCGAGAAAGGTAGGGATTCTTACCTGCCGCTGGATGCTGGCTTGTTGCCAAAGCTTCGATGGCGGTGAATTGCCAGACGGGGGGCGTTGCTGGCGCGGTCGCGGCAACGGTTGGTGTTGGTCTTCGGCCGGGTGTTGCCAGCGGCGCGAATATGATCCAACGGCCGTCGCCCAAACATGGCCGAACACCAGAATGGCAATCCAGGCAATCATCACTTTACCCGACGTACCAAACAGGCTCATCAAGGCGAACAGAGCGCTCAGGCCAAGCATCGCCAAGAGCAACGTGCGCAGCCCGAACTGCCAGCGGCGCGGCTGATGCCGAAATCTGTTTGCGTGTTTTATCGAGGGATCACTCATCCGCCGTAAAGTTCCGGAAAATCGACTCGCGATGCCGAGGGTATGGCGGCTATCGTAAAAAGCGGTTTAGCACGTTGGCCGTGATTCGTGACGTGGCGCGGTCGCAGAGCAGCGCCGTGGGAAATGTGATCGATCCAGCGGAAAAGACCTCGCCCTGGCTCGGCGATTCAAAGTAAACCATCTCCGCGCCACCCTGGTTGGGGTTCAGTCCCTTGGCCAGCCGTTGCACCTGTGCCGGCGAGCTGGGGCTGATCTTATCGGTTTCGTGGCCCGAGGCCCCGTCGCCATAGCGTTCGTGCAATGTTTTTTCGCCGAAACGGTCTCCGCGGTGAAGTCCGCTGCCGGCGAAGACCCAATGATCGGGCTCGAGCACTTCATACGGCGCGGCGGTCATGGCTCCCGCGTCGCTGAAGACGACCCCCAACAGATTGGCCTCTGACTCGACCCGTGTGTGGAACCGGCTTTCGCGGCCTTTATCCCAGCGATTCAAGCACCGCATCTTGGTCGGATCGGGAAACTCGATCTCGCAGTTGATGCCGTTTCCGCCGAGATAGACGAGTCTGCCACCGCGTTGGAAGACCCATTTCTTGACCGCCCTGTACATCGACCGGCTCCAGTATTCCGGGTGAACGTTCAACAGCAGCACCTGATAGGCATCGAGATCGAGCGTGCCAACGTGGAGTTGATGTTCAGCGTAAAAATCATAATCGAAACCCTGCTGTTCAAGCCAAGCCAAGGTGCGCCATTCGGCGGCGGCCAAGGCACAAGGCATGCGGCCCTCGATCGGATGCTCCGCTTCTTCGTGTTCGGTGACCTGGTTAAAAGGCTCGGGGCGATCAAACGACAAGGGAGCGAAATCATCGGCCTCCCATTCGCCGTACTGCGCGAGCCGGTAGCGTGGCAGGTCGATCTTCGCGTTGACGATCGGTTCGTCGAGCATGCGTGAAGCCATGCAGTAGTTGCTTCGCCCGCCAAATGGATTATACGCGTTCCACGTATTGGTCGACGCCAGCACGGCCAGCTTGGCTTGGGGTTCGCGGGGTGCCACGACCAAGGGGAACGAGCAAAAACGCCCGCTCGGCGTCCGTGCATGAAACCAATACAGGCCACTTCGTTCGGGCGCGACAATCATCTGTTGATGAACGTCGCCCTGTCCATGGTCCCAGGCGACACCTGTTTCGACGAAATGGCCGTCGGGTAAGAGCTGCATATTAGCCCGCGGACCGTGGTTGTCGTACCAGCCGAGGTTGGCGATAAAGTGCCGGCGATCGCCGTATCGCCACAGCGATAGCTTGTACTCTTCGACGGCGTGAACGCGGAACTGGACCCCTTCGCCGGCTCGGCACCATTTGGGCCAGGCATAGCCGAGCAATCCGTCACGCATCAGGCGGAAGTGTCTGACCCGGCCGTCGATGGCGACGCGCACACGTTTCGCGCCAAAGCCTTCCTTGGCGAGAATCACCTCGTAGTCGCCCGGTTCGACATCCGCCTCGATGGCGCCGCTTGGCGCGGATCGAACGACCCAGCGCCGGCCCTTGGCGTCGCGCAATTCGACGGCCACATCGGCCAAAGCCGAGTACATTTCGTCGCTAACCAGCCCGATGAGCATTGCCGTAGAGTGCCTCCTTCAGATGAGTGTCAAACCACGGCCCCATCTTAGACGCTCTGGACGGCAACTGGCCAATGGTCAGGCGCCGCGGCGCTGCTCGTAAAAGCGGGTGAGCTTGCGAACGCGGTTGACCTGATAACCGACGGCGAGCCCTAAGACCAGGAGCATGATGACGAAAAACACGGGACGGTCGTAAGCCCGGTCGAATCGTCGTTGCAGATCGGATCGCAGCACATAGAAGTTGAGCACCAGCGCGGCGTAAGACAGCACCGACAGGGCTGTGACAAAGCTGACCATTCGCACGCGGAACCAAAGCCCGGCGCCGACGATCAACAGCGGATAGCCCACCACCAGCGGGCTGGCAACGCCGTCTGCCGCTTGCAGGATGAGCGAGAAGAGAAACACGTCGACGGCGGCCCAGGCGAACCTTGCCGCGTTGGCCCAGCGGGCAAGCCGGCCGTCGAGCTGCTCGTGGTTCAGAACTTGCTGAAAGGCCAGCGACGCGGCGGCCCAAAGGCCCAAAAACACCGTGACCTGAAAGTGAAACTCCGCGGGCACCACGCGCAGGTGATAGTTGATCAATTCGACGCCATAGAAGGTAGCCAAAACGCCGAGTCGCGATGCAAGGGCCGGTTCGCGCAGCGCCCAGCGACCTAATCGATGTGCGAGATTGGGAGCCACCGCCTCGATGGATTCGCCGCGGAGAAAACGCTCCAAATCATCGGCCAAAGCGGCCGCCGATACGTAACGTGCGGTGGGCGACTTCTCCAGGCACTTCAGGCAAATGTGTTCGAGATCACGCGGTATGCGGCGATTCAAGCGGCGTGGCGGCGTTGGCTCACGCTCCAGAACCTGCATCAACGTATCGAGCGGATTGTCCTCCCGAAACGGTGGTTGCCCGGTGAGCAACTCATACAGGATGACGCCCAGGCTGTAAACGTCGCTTGCCGGACCGACCTCTTCACGCCGCGCGGCCGCCTGTTCCGGGGCCATGTAACTTGGCGTCCCGACAATCACCCCGGTGCGGGTGTGTTCCGCGCCGCGGCGAAACATTTTGACCAGACCGAAGTCGGTCACATAAGGCGTGCCGTCGGAGTCGAGCAGGATGTTCGACGGCTTCAGGTCACGATGAACAATCCGGTTTCGGTGCAAATGATCAACCGCCCGGGCGATACATGCCACGAGCGGCACGGCTTCATCCTGCGGAACCCGGCCCCGCGCGATGCGCTGCGCCAAGCTTGGTCCGTCGATGTAGTGCATCGCCAGAAAGTGTTGTCCGTCGATACAGCCGGCCTGATGCAAGTCAACGATGTGCGGATGACGCACTGCCGCGGTAGCCCGGGCTTCCACGTGAAATCGCTCGATTTGCTCTTCGGACGCAAGATGGTTGGCCAGAATCATTTTCACGGCGACCAGACGATCGAGACTGATCTGGCGTGCCTTGTAGACGACGCCCATGCCGCCGCGACCAATCTCTTCGAGTAATTCATAATCGCCAAACCTCGTTGCCGGCAGCCGTGGGCGCTTGGCCGGCTCGTCGTGTGATCCCAGCTCGACGGTCGCCGCGTCGCTTGCACAGGGCGGGGCCATGCTTTCCAACGCTTCGAGACAAGCGAACGCCGAGCCAAGCCGCGGATGGTCATGGCGCCAGGCTTCGCCCTCCGTCGCGCTGCCGGCTTGAAGGCGTTCGAGGAATGCCTGGAGCACGGCAAGTTCGTCATGAGATTCGGCTGGAATCGACGGTTCGGTCACGATGGTTTGATCCTCGTCAAAGCCCGCGGCGCTTCAAAGCGATTCCGCATCGGGGCCAAGTTCCGCTTGCAGCTTTTTGAGGGCCCGCATCCACAGCATTTGCGTGGCCGGTCGCGAACGCCCCATGCGGCGAGCCACCTCATCGAACGGCAGTCGCTCGAGGTTGCGTAGCATGATCACTTCCTGATGATCCGCGGACAACCGCTGAAGTGCCGCGGCGACCTGAAGTTGAAGATCGGCCCGGGCAAGTTGCTGGCTGGGCGAGTTGCCGGGCGCTTGAGGTTCGGGCGGCCCGCGGCGCTCGGAGCTCTCGCTGTGGGGGCGAAGTGCGACTTCGCGACGAATGGCCCGTTTTTCGGCCCCGGCATAGTGGCGGACGAAATCCGCCGCGTTGTGGTTGAGAATCCGCCGCAGCCAGGTGAACCATTCGCCGGTGGTCCGCCCCTGAAAGCGGTCGAAGTCGCGGTGCGCTTCGAGCATGGTTTGCTGCACCAGGTCCGAAGCATCGACTTTGGCACGCAACCAAGTCTGCACTTGCCCCTGAGCCACGACGTCCAGATAACTACGGCACGCCTGAAACAGTTCGTCCCGTTTGGTCGGATCACCCTGCCGGGCCTGATCGAGCAACCGGCTGAGCGAGCGTGGAGAGTCATCTGTCATGGCCAAACTCGTTTGGCGGGGCAAGGTACGCTGTGTTCGTAGGGTCCGCTCGAGGCGTCGCCGCGGCTTTCCCGAGCAACTAACCCATTGTTATCGACCTATTTTCATTCTGCGCGACATTTTTTTGTTTTTTGAGCGTGATATGCTGTCTTGCTCCGGAGCCTATAAGAATAGCCAGCATGGCCCCGTGGTCCGATTCATGTTATTGCGGGACGGATGCCGCTTGTCCGCACGCCGGGAGGTAACGGGCCACGTTTTTTTGTGACGTCCCACCGTTGGGCGGCAACCCAATTTCAGGAAGGTCCGGGGGATTACAACCTCACTTATGGCCGGGAATTCTCAATCCGTAGGCATTAAATCGCGAATATTTGCTATTATGCACGTCACCCAGCGCGCGACACCGTCGGACGCCGCGGCTTCGGTTAAAAAGTAGCGAGAAAAGATGAATCAGCAGCCTTTCGGCAAACCGCCCCGTTGGTGGTCGCCCAAGCCCAACTATCGGTGGATGCAGCTTTGGCGTCCGCTGCGCCGATACCAGCAGCTACGGCGCGAGCGGATCACCGAGATCAGCGTTCAGGGGCTCGACTTTGTGCGGCAAGCCATCGCCCAAGGGCACGGCATACTGATTACGCCGAACCATCCGGGCCACGGGGATTGCTATTTGCTGTGGGAAGCGCTGATTCGCTTGCGGCGGCCTTGCTATGTGATGACCGCTTGGCAGGTGTTCGACGCCGCCAAACCCTTTGAACGGCTGGTCTACCGGCAGCACGGATGTTTCAGCGTCAACCGAGAGGGCAACGACCTGCAAGCCTTCCGGCAGGCGGTTCGCGTGTTGCAGGAGACTTCGAGTCCGCTGGTCATTTTTCCTGAAGGCGAAGTTTATCATCTGAACGAGCGGGTCACGCCGTTTCGCGAAGGAACGGCGGCCATTGTCTTGTCGGCCATCAAACGTAGCGGTCGACCGGTGACCTGTATCCCTTGCGCGCTGAAGTACCAATACGTTTCCGACCCGACTCCAGAGTTAACAAAGGTCATGGACGCGCTCGAAGAGCGGCTCTACTGGCGACCCCGCTCCGACCAACCGTTGGCCGATCGAATTTACCGCGTGGCCGAAGGCATTCTAAGGCTCAAAGAGCTGGAATACCTTGGCACGGCGAACCAGGCGCCGCTGCCGGAGCGAATTCAACTGCTGGCCGATGAAATCCTCAAGCGGCTGGAAAAGGTTTATGGGGCTCGTACGCCGCGGGCATCCATTCCACAGCGCGTCAAGGACCTGCGGCAGCAGGCCATCGCGCGGCGCAATGCCCTGGCTGCCGATGACAACGAACAGCAGCGGATCGAACAGCACCTCGATGATCTTTTCTTCGTGGTCCAACTGTTCAGCTATCCCGGCGATTACGTCGCGGAACGGCCGACCATCGAACGCATGGCCGAAACGATCGACAAGTTTGAAGAAGACTTTCTCGATGTTCCCACGGCCCGGGTCCGCGGAACGCGACGCGGGTTGGTCACGTTCGGCCAACCGATCGTGGTGACAGCCTCGGGCAATCGGCAGTCGGCCCGAGCGCTGACGCAAACGCTCGAACATCGCGTGCAATCTCTGTTGAACGATAGCGAGTGGGTGGCCGATCGACTTTCGGCCTAGCAACACAATGACGGATTGGTATTCGTGGCTATATCATTACGGTGTGGGAGGCTTGTTTTTCTCCATCTGTCTGGCGCTGATGCTCAAGAGCCGCGCGATTCGCCTCGAGGACCGACATCATCGCCGCCTGGTGTGGAGCATGATCGGCGGCCTGCTGCTGTTCATGGTTGTCCACGCGGCATGGATCCTCGTCGTGACCGCGTGAGAGCTTGCCCATGAGTGGTGGCATCGGGGCCCTTGACGTAACCGTGATGTGCGGTTATTTCGTCATCGTCATCGCGGTCGGCGTCTTTGCGGGGCAGTTCACGCGCACGACAAGCGAATACTTCTTTGCCGGCCAACGATTTAGTTGGTGGCTGGTGGCCGTTTCTTGCGTCGCCACGCTGGTCGGGTCGTACAGCTTCCAGTCTTATTCGCAAGTCGGCTATCTATACGGCTTCGCCTCGCTGATGCCGTATATGAACGAATGGTTCGTCCTGCCGATCTTTCTGGTCGCCTGGCTGCCGATCATCTATTACAGCCGCGTAGAGTCCATTCCGGAATACTTCGAGCTTCGCTTCGATCGCCGCACGCGGACGGCGGTGTTGATCATTCTGCTCATCTACCTCGAAGTTTACATCGGCATCAACCTGCTGACGATCGGGCAGGTGCTCCTCGGCGTTTTTCGCCCTTATGCCCCGTTTGCGACCGACGATCTGAACATCCTGTTGGCCGCCGCGATGATGGCGCTGATCGCGGGCATCTATTTGCATCACGGCGGGCAAACGTCCGTGCTGATGACCGATCTGGTGCAGGGACTGTTGCTCTTGGGCGTCGGCTTGGCGGTTTTCGGCTTTGGCGTGGTCTTTCTCGGTGGCTTCGGACGATTTTGGCAGGGCCTGCCCCCCGACCATCGTGTTCCACTGCCGCAGTTCAACCGGCCACCGGGTTTGCACGAAGCGGGCGACTTCTGGAATGACGCGATCATCGGCACGTTTGCCTTCTACTGCATCAATCAAGGTGTGCTGATGCGGTTTCTGTCGGTCAAGAGCGTCCGCGACGGACGCAAGGCCATGCTGTTTACCGTGCTGATTCTGATGCCCTTGGCCGCAATCTCTGTTTCGGGCGCGGGCTGGATCGGCAGATCCATGGAAACCCACGGCATGCTCCAACACGACGCGGCCACGCTGGCTCTGAAAACCAGTGACGCGGCGCTATTCCACAAAACCGTGGCCGATCAGATTTTCGTCAACGTCGCGCGACACGTGCTTTCCTGGCCTGGCATGTTCGGGCTTGTCATGGCGGCGGTCGTCGCGGCGCTGATGAGCACGCTCGACACGCTGATTACCGCCGTTTCGGCCGTGGCCGTGAACGACATCTGGCGCGAGTGGCGCCCGGGTCGTGAAGACGCGTATTACCTGCGTGCCGCGCGGCTCACGGCCATCGTGGCGACCGTGGTCGGTCTGGGGATGATCCCGGTCGGAACCCACTTTGAAACCATTTACCAAGCGCTCTCGATGTTCACCTCGCTGGTGATCCCGCCGTTGGCCGTGGTGATTTTTCTGGCCGTGACCACGCACCATTTTACCGCCCGACCCGCCTTCTGGACGCTGGTCTTGGGCTCCGCGGCGATGGTCGTTTCGCTCGTCTGGCCACAGTTGATCCGCCCCCTATCCCATGGCGTTGATCCTTCGGGCGGCTTTCCTTATCTGCGAAGTTTATACGGGCTGATCGTCTCGCTGACGATTGCCGCATGGCTCTGGGGTGTCGATCGGCGGGTGCGGCAGATTTCTAAAACGGCGGCCCGCGCGTCGATCGTCGGCGGAGTGCTGGCGATCGTCGGAGGGGTGGTTTGGTTGACGGTGGCGCTTCAGCCATCCGGCGGGTCGGATGATGCTCTCACGATCGGTAGCCTCTGGAGCGGCGTGAGTGCCTTTCAGCATGGCTGGGCAATCGGCTTGATGTTCGTTCTCGGCGCCACGGCATTGGTCAGTGGCCGGATCGTGCTCGAAGGCCCCCGAACGCACGAGTCGGTCGATGGGCTGGTCATGGGCTCCATCGATCACGCACGGCAGATGTTCAAAGGGGGTAAACCGAGCGACCGAGGCGTGGGCAAGTCGATCGTGCTGCCGCTGGTCGTCACGGAAGGAACGTCGACCGAAGTGCGGCTATCCTCCGAGGTCATGCAACATCTCGAGGCCGACCCAGGCGACCAGATCTATATCAGCGATGCCCGCTGGTGGTTGGGTGGCTTTCGCTCGTTCCACGCCAAAGCCGGCAGGCCGGCTGAAACCGACGGTCAGCTTTGCCTATCACAAGCACTGGTCGAGCTGGGGCATCTATTGCCCGACCGCGCGGTGCGCGTCGAGAAGGTGATGTAGCTCCGGGCGGATCATCAAGCCGGACAAATCTCATCCGCTCGTCGGAGAATCACTCTTTCCACCTTTTCGGCGCGCTGCCGATCTTGCGCATCGACGTGCCGGGGTGTGAAGGGTTGGAAGCAAGACTTCGCCGCCGGTTCTCTCTTGCTGCGCCGATTGGCGGCAATTCGTCTTTACTTAAATTCGCCCGATCGGCTATCTTCACGTCAGCGACTCGAGGTTCGCGACATCTCATTAGGGGAGAAGCCAGGCCATGGCCACTGATTGCAGGGATGCTGAGGTTGCCGGACTGTGGATCGAGATCTACGACACCCGCGGCAACTATGTAGGACATGCAGTCTATTTTGATTGGCACGCCCAGCCGCTGCCGGCGGTGGGGGATACCCTGGCGTTGGAATTGCCACTTTCTTCGGACGAACGACCGCACCGCGTCGAAAGCCGAATTTGTGCGCGGCAGTTCGACTTGCAGCACGATGAAAACGGGCGGCCGGCGATGTGGGTTCGCCTGATCGGCCGCCAGTGTGGTTCGCGCCCCACCGGTCGACCGCACACCGGTGCCAGCTTTTCAGCGAACTGACATTGCGCGCCTGCCTGCCGGTCTACGTCAAAGTTCGCGTAGGGGGGCCGCCGACCGTGGATTCGGTCAGCGTGGCGTACGCCTTCTCGCGTGCTTGAGTCGCCGATCGCGTCGACGACCATCACGAGAGATTAACCAACTCGACGAAACCAATCAGCTCGCCGTGCCTGATTTCGCTTCGGCACGGGCGATTTCCTGTTCGCAGGCAACCTCGAAGCCAAGGTCTTCGAGCATTTGAAAGTCGGCCTCGGGCGGCTGGCCTTTGGTGGTTAGATAGTCGCCCACGAAGATCGAGTTGGCCGCGTATAGCCCCAGTGGCTGAAGGCTGCGCAGGTGCATCTCGCGGCCCCCGGCGATGCGAATTTCGCAGTCCGGGTTAGTCAGCCGGAACATGGCCAATACCTTCAAGCAGTACCGCGGTTTCAAATCGTGCCGGCTTTCCAGTGGGGTGCCCTCGATAGGATTGAGGAAATTGACCGGGATCGAGTCGACTTTCTGCCGCCGCAGCTCGAGTGCCATGTCAACCACGTCTTCGTCCCGCTCGCCCATGCCGAGGATGCCACCGGAACACAACTCGAGCCCGGCGTCTCGGGCGGCTGCCAAAGTGTTGACGCGATCGCCGTAGGTATGGGTCGAGCAGACCTCCGCGTAGAAGGCCTCACTGGTGTTCAAGTTGTGGTTTACGCGGTCGACGCCGCAGGCTTTTAGTTGCCTAGCCTGCTCAGCGGTCAGCAGCCCCAAGCACGCGCAGATCTTCAAGTCGTACTGTGCCTTGATCCGCGGCACGATTTGCGTCACGGCGTTCATCTCGCGATCTGAAGGGCCACGAGCCGAGATCACGATGCAGTAGGTCTTCGCTCGATTTTCGGCCGCCACCCGC
>Ga0114931_10011211_pt1 | contig 10613 bp, 9 predicted proteins | sample 2SBtaG_FD_89579 | JGI IMG/M metagenome (GOLD analysis project Ga0114931, IMG submission 89579) | Deep subsurface microbial communities from Kolumbo volcano to uncover new lineages of life (NeLLi) - 2SBTROV14_V59a metaG | ecosystem: Environmental > Aquatic > Marine > Volcanic | place: Kolumbo...
ACCCATCCGGATATAAAGGGTGTGTCCTTTGTCGGTTCCACACCGGTTGCCAAGCACGTCTACTCCACCGGCTGCGGCGCCGGAAAACGCGTCCAGGCGCTGGGTGGCGCCAAGAATTTTATGGTGGTGTTGCCGGATGCGGTGATGGACAAGGCGGCCTCGACCGCCCTGGAATCCATCATCGGCTGCGCCGGTGAGCGCTGTCTGGCCGGGTCGGTTGTGGTCAGCGTTGGCGCCCAGACGCGCGACAAGATACGTGACATCGTAGTGGCCAAGGCGCGCGACGTACAGGTGGGCGATGGCCTGGAACCCGATAGCGACATGGGTCCGGTGATTTCCGAAGCGGCGAAAGCGCGCATTTGCGGACTCATTGAACGCGCCGCAGCCGAGGGCGCTGAAGTGCTGGTCGACGGCCGCGAGGGTATGGATGACCTGCCCGGGTTTTTTTTGAAACCGAGCGTGCTTGGCAATGTCACAGCGGATATGGAGATTGCCAATACGGAAGTGTTCGGGCCGGTGGTGTTATTGGCCGAGGCTGAAAATCTGGATGCTGCAATTGACTGGATCAACCGCTCGCCGTTTGCCAACACCACGACTTTGTTTACCACCAGCGGTCCGGCCGCGCGGCATTTTTCCTACGCCGTCGATCCGAGCATGATCGGCATTAATATTGGTGTTCCCGCGCCCATGGCCTTTTTCTCTTTTGGCGGAGCCAAGGATTCGTTTTTCGGGGATACCAAGGCCCACGGACGCGCCTCGGTAAATTTTTTCACCCACGAAGTGGTGACCATCCACCGCTGGATCAAGGATTCCAGCATCTGGTAGGCGGAGCGTGAAGACAAGATGAGCAGTTTATTAATCAAGAATGGCACGGTAATCACAGCGACCGATCACTACCGCGCCGACGTGTATGTCGAAGGTGAGCAGGTGCAAATGATCGCCAGCGACATCGAGTGTGAAGCGGACCAGACTATTGATGCGCAGGGTTGTTACCTCATACCGGGCGGAATCGACCCGCATACGCACATGGAATTGCCATTCATGGGTACCCATGCCAGTGACAGTTTCGAGAGCGGCACGCTGGCGGGATTGCATGGTGGTACCACCACGATCATCGATTTCGCCATCCAGACACCGGGCGAAAGCCTGGGCGCGGCGATCGCCGAGTGGCATCGCAAAGCCGATGGCCATGCGGTCGGTGACTACGCATTTCACTGCGCGGTTACCGATTTCAACGACAGCACCCACGCCGAAGTCGACGGCATTATCAAGCAGCAAGGCATTAATTCGTTCAAGACCTTCATGGCTTACAAAGGCGCCTTGATGATCGACGACGGGCAAATGTTTTCGCTCATGAAGGAGGTGCGTCGTTGCGGCGGCATCCTCACCGTGCACGCTGAAAACGGGGACATGGTGGAGCAACTGGTGCAAAAGTTCCTGGACCAGGGCGATACGGCGCCGCGCTACCACGTCTTGTCCAGGCCACCCATTTGCGAAGCGGAAGCCTGCGGACGGGTGATTGACCTGGCGCGGCAAAGCGGGGCACCCCTATACATCGTGCACATGACTTGCGAGGAAGCTTTGAACCGTGTCAAAGCGGCCAGCCTGCGCAACCAAAAAGTCAATGTGGAGACCTGCGTGCAATATTTATTGCTCGATGATTCGCTGTATTTCCAGGATGGATTCGAGGGCGCCAAGGTGGTGATGAGTCCGCCCCTGCGCAAGAAAAAAGACCAGGAGGCCTTGTGGTCCGGAATCGACCAAAACATCGTGCACACGGTGGCGACGGACCATTGCCCGTTTTGCATGAATCAGAAAGAAATGGGGCTGGACGATTTTTCGAAAATTCCCAACGGTGCGCCCGGCGTGGAGCACCGCGTGGAGTTGATGTATTCCGAGGGCGTCGCAAAGGGTCGTATCTCGTTGAATAAATTCGTCGAGCTGACCTCGACCGCAGCGGCCAAGATCTTTGGCTTGTTCCCGAAAAAAGGCACCATTGCCGTGGGTTCGGATGCAGACATCGTGATCTTTGATCCCGAGGCCGAACATGTGATCTCCGCCAAGACCCACCACATGAATTGTGATTATTCGGCCTACGAGGGCCGTAGTGTCAAAGGTCGCTGTAAAACCACCATTTTGCGCGGCAACGTGGCCGTGGATGACGGCAAGGCACTGGTACGTGAAGGCTTTGGGCGCTATTTGCCGCGCGGCCAGTACGATGCGAATTTATAGGCTGTGTTGTTTTCGCGCGGCATAGGCGTGTGTCGTGGAAATCCACCGCCCAAGCGATTGATTTTCTGAGCACACTAAAAATAAGGATTCCGTATTTGGCACCGAGTGTTCCCGCGTGGAACGCACCCGTGCTTCCATAATAACCAGAGAGGCCCCAATGGCACGTAAGGTCAAGGCAGTCATCATCCAGATGGCCAACAAAATCGACACCTCAGCTTCCTGCGATGCCCATCGCAAGGCCATGCTAGATGCGCACATTCCCTACATCGAAAAAGCCGGCGCCCAGGGCGTGCAAATGCTGTGTTTCCAGGAAATTTTCACCGGACCGTACTTCTGCCCGTCGCATGACAAAAAATGGTATGACGCCGCCGAAGCCATTCCCGATGGTCCCACGACGCAATTGATGTGTGAATATGCCAAGAAATACAACATGGTCATCATCGTGCCCATTTACGAAGAACAAATGACCGGTGTGTATTACAACACCGCGGCCGTAATCGATGCCGACGGCCGTTATCTGGGCAAGTATCGCAAGAACCATATCCCGCAAGTGGCTGGATTCTGGGAAAAATATTTCTTCAAGCCGGGCAATCTGGGTTATCCCGTGTTCGATACCGCGTACGGCAAGGTGGGTGTGTACATCTGCTACGATCGCCACTTTCCGGACGGAGCACGCTGCCTGGGCCTGAACGGTGCGGAAATCGTCTTCAATCCATCCGCTACGGTGGCCGGACTTTCGCAATACTTATGGGAGCTGGAGCAACCGGCTCACGCCGTGGCCAACGGTTACTTCATCGCGGCGATCAACCGCGTCGGCGTGGAAGCCCCGTGGCAGATCGGCAAGTTTTACGGCTCATCCTATTTCGCCAGCCCGCGCGGCAAAATCCTGGCCCAGGCCGGTGAAGATGAGGATGAAATGGTCGTTGCCGACCTGGATCTTGAGGAGGTCCGCGAGGTGCGCAACACGTGGCAGTTTTTCCGCGACCGGCGTCCGGAAACCTACGGGCAATTGACTGAACTGTAGCCCAGCACGCAGCAATTATCGCCACTATTGAGCTGAACAAAAACGATATGAGCACAAAGCCAATCATGCAAGTGGATCATTGCGACGACGAACACCTGATCGAGGTGCGCAAAAAACACTTTCTGCCCACGGCACATCTGTACCACGATCATCCACTGCACCTGGTCAAAGCGCAGGGCATGTACGTATGGGACAACGATGGTCGCCGATATTTGGATGCCATCGGCGGCATCGTGTGTATCGCGGCCGGGCACAACCACCCGAAGATCAAGGCGGTGTTGCAACAAATGCTCATGGACAACGAAATTCAGCACACCAGCATGTTGTATTTATCCCGGCATCCGGTGGATTTGGCTGAAGCACTGGTTGACGAAGCGCCGCCGGGACTGGATCGGGTGGCTTTTACCAACTCCGGTTCCGAAGCCAACGAGCTGGCTTTCATGACAGCCCGCCAGGCGACCGGCGAGACCATGATGATCAGTCTGCGCCACGGCTATCACGGTGGCACGTCGGCTGCGCTGGCGCAATGCGGGCACTACAATTGGCGTTTTCGCGGCCAGCCCACGGCCTCGGCGACCAGCGCCTTGGAACCGTATTGTTACCGCTGCCCGTTTAATCAAAAGCCGGAAAGCTGTGATCTGGAATGCGCGAAAAACGTTGAGACCACCATACAAACGTCCACGCACGGCAAGATCGCCGGGATGATCGCGGAGCCGGTCATGGGCGTGGGAGGCTTTATCGCGCCGCCCAAGGCATATTTCGACGAAGTTACCCGCATCGTGCACGACTATGGCGGTAAATATATCAGCGACGAAGTACAGACGGGCGCCGGACGTTGCGGCGGGGCATTCTTGTTGAGCCGTGAACTGGGGATCGACGCGGATTTGATATCCATGGCCAAAGGCCTGGGCAACGGCGCCGCGATTGGGGCGGTGCTTATGAAGACGGGCGACGCAAAAGCACTTGCCGGCAAACTCTACTTCAATACCTTTGGCGGTGACCCCTACCAGACGGCCCAGGCGCGCGTGAACATGGATGTGATCCGCGAAGAAAACCTCATCGCCAACGCGCACGCCATGGGCCAAAGATTATTGGATGGGTTGGAACAACTCAAAACACGCCATACCCTTATCGGCGATGTGCGCGGCCGCGGGCTGTTATTGGGGGTGGAACTGGTCAAGGATCGGAAAAGCAAGGCGTTCGCCAGCGCAGAAGCCACCCGGGTGATGGAAAAGTGTAAGGAGAAAGGCCTGTTGCTTGGCAAGGGTGGCCTTATGGGCAACGTAATCCGGATTGCACCACCGCTGTCGATCAATGCGGAACAAATCGATGAGATGCTGAAGGTGATCGATCAGGCGCTCACCGAGACGAATGATGAGTAGTGCGGTGATCGAAGCGGAGTTGATCCCCGCGGCAAGCAGCGAATCCAGCTTATCCAATGCAGATATCGCCCCGGCACGAGCCGAGGAACGGCACTGGACTTCCTTGAGCTTTTTTTCGCTCTGGGTCGGCATGGCGGTGAACATCCCTACCTACATGATTGCGGCTTCCCTGATCCAGGGGGCATGAGTTGGTCGCAGGCAATGTGGACCGTGTTGTTGGGTAATGTCATCGTATTGGTGCCCATGATCCTGAGCGGTATGCCGGGGGCGCGCTACGGCATCCCGTTTCCGGTTTTGGCACGGGCGGCTTTCGGCACGCGCGGCTCGAACATACCGGCGTTGTTACGCGCGATTGTGGCCTGCGGCTGGTTCGGCATCCAGACCTGGATTGGCGGCGGCGCCATTTACACCATGGTCTTGATCCTGTTTCCGCAGGCGGCTGATGCGCCCATTCTATTACCGGCCTTTGTAGGCCTTGGAATCGTACCGTTCGCCTGTTTCATGCTGTTCTGGGCCATGAACATCGGCCTGATCTACAAGGGTATCGATTCCATCAAGGTGTTGGAAACCTGGTCGGCTCCGTTCCTATTGCTCGGTGGACTGGCGCTATTGATCTGGGCTTACGTGAATGCCGACGGTTTTGGACCCATGCTCGAGGCGAAATCGAAATTCACCAGCAACGCCGAGTTTTTTGCATTCTTCTTTCCCGCCCTGACGGCCATGGTGGGGTTCTGGTCTACGCTGAGCCTGAATATTTCCGACTTCACGCGCTACGCGAAAAATCAACGCGCCCAGGTTTTGGGGCAAATTACCGGCCTGCCTACCACCATGACGTTTTTCGCTTTCATCGGCGTTGCCGTTACCAGCGCAACGGTGGTGATTTACGGTAAAGCCATTTGGGATCCGGTAGTGCTGGTGCGTAATTTCGACTCCCCGGTATTGGTGTTTTTCGCCATGTTTGCGGTGGTGATTGCCACCTTGACCACCAACGCAGCGGCGAACGTCGTGGGGCCGGCAAATAACTTCTCCAACCTGTGGCCGGAAAAAATCAATTTCAAAATCGGCGGCTATATCACCGGTGTGATCGGCATACTCATCATGCCCTGGAAGCTGCTGGCGGACCCTTCGGGCTACATCTACACCTGGCTGATCGGCTATTCGGCGTTGCTGGGTCCTATCATGGGGGTACTGCTGGTCGATTATTTTGTCATTCGCCGCGGCGTGCTGGTGGTGGAGGATTTGTATCGTACCGATGGCCAATACTGCTACAGCAGAGGCTTCAACCAGGCTTCGGTCATTGCGTTGTTGATCGGCATTTTGCCCAACGTACCGGGTTTTCTGGCCCAAGTTGGCCTGGTGGACGGGGCGGGAATGAAATCAATCATATCGCTGTACGATTATTCCTGGTTTATCGGCTTTGCCGTGTCCGCGGTGGTGTATTTTCTGTTGATGCGCACACGTCGCGGAGAAGCGCAATGAGTAGGGCGCACGATATCGAGAGCGGGCGTCTATCCGAATTGGAACTGGCGGATAATTTCAGCGATCTGCATCTGCTACTGACGCAACACCAGGCGGCAGTCGCGTCGAGTCGCTGCCTGTTTTGTTTTGATGCACCCTGTACTGAAGCCTGCCCTACGGGCATAGACATCCCTGGCTTTATCCGCAAAATCAATACCGGTAACACGCTCGGTGCGGCGGTAACGATTTTGTCGGAAAACATCATGGGCGGAACTTGCGCGAACGTGTGTCCGGTGGAGGAGCTGTGTGAAGAAGTTTGCGTGCGCAACACCGCCGAAGAAGAACCGGTGGAGATTGGTCGCCTGCAACGCTACGCGACCGATGCCTTGTTTGCGACCGACAGCCAGCCGTTCAAACGCGCGCGGGCAAGCGGCAAGCACGTTGCCGTGGTGGGTGCGGGACCGGCCGGCCTGTCCTGCGCCCACCGCCTGGCAATGCACGGACATCAAGTGACGGTATTCGAAGCCCGAGACAAGGCCGGGGGTTTGAATGAATACGGTATCGCCGCGTATAAAATGACCGATGAGCGTGCCGCTCGCGAAGTGGATTTCATCCTCGGAATCGGTGGCATTGAGGTCAAGTGTTCCTCGCGCCTCGGGGAAGACATCCATTTGGCCCAGTTACACCACGATTACGATGCGGTATTTCTGGGGCTGGGATTGGGCGCGACCAATCAATTGGGATTGGAAAACGAGACCCTACCGGGCGTTATGGATGCTGTGAACTATATCGAGGACATACGGCAAAAAGACCTCAAGGCACTGCCGGTGGGCAGACGGGTTGTGGTCATCGGCGGGGGCAACACGGCGATCGATATCGCCTTGCAATCGCGAAAGTTGGGCGCGGAGGAAGTAACGCTGGTGTACCGACGCGGCGAATCGGACATGTCCGCGACCTGGTTCGAACGGCAATTGGCGCAAAGCGAGGGTGTGGTGATCCGCACCATGGCCAAGCCGCACCGGATTATCGGCGATGGCAGCGGTATTTCGGCGGTGGAATTCGAAACCACGCAATACGACGAAAGCGATACGCTGCAAGGCACAGGCCGCGTTTTTTCGGTGCCGGCGGACATGTTGTTCAAAGCCATTGGCCAATGCATGGACGAACTGCTGGATTGCGACATTGAGTTGCAGGGAAGGCGCATCCAGGTGGACGCGCACGCTTGCACCTCCAAACCCGGCATATATGCGGGTGGAGATTGTGTCAGCGGTTTGGATCTGACCGTTGCCGCGGTCGCGGACGGCAAGCGCGCCGCCGAAGTGATACACCAAACCCTTTTGGAGAAACGACATGGCTGATTTACGCTGCAATATCGCCGGCGTGTCTTCACCGAATCCATTCTGGCTCGCCTCGGCCCCGCCCACCGACAAGCAAATCAACGTGGAACGCGCCTTTGCGGCAGGTTGGGGGGGTGTGGTGTGGAAAACCCTGGGCGAAGCCGGGCCACCGATTGTAAACACGTGCTCGCGATACGGTTCGGTGGATCTCAACGGACAGCGAATGATGGGTTTGAACAATATCGAACTCATCACGGACCGGCCCCTGGAAGTCAACCTGGAGGAAATCACCGCGGTGAAGAAAAACTGGCCGGATCGCGCCGTGGTGGTGTCGCTGATGGTGCCGTGCAATGAACAAGCCTGGAAATCCATATTGCAACAGGTAGAGCAAACCGGTTGCGATGGCGTGGAACTGAACTTTGGCTGCCCGCATGGCATGAGCGAACGCGGCATGGGCGCCGCCGTAGGCCAGGTGCCCGATTACATCCAGGAAGTTACGCAGTGGTGCAAGATGCATACGCGCCTGCCGGTGTTCGTAAAGCTCACCCCCAACATCACCAACATCCGTCTTCCGGCGCGAGCGGCAAAGGCTGGCGGCGCCGACGCGGTGTCGCTGATCAATACGATCAATTCCATTGTTGCGATCGATCTCGACGCCATGGCGCCACAACCGACGGTAGCCGGTAAAGGCGCCCATGGCGGCTACTGCGGTCCGGCGGTCAAGCCGATCGCGCTGAATATGGTGGCGGAAATCGGCCGCGACGCGGAAACCGCAGAATTGCCTATATCTGGCATCGGGGGAATCTCCACTTGGCGCGATGCCGCGGAATTTATCGCCCTGGGCTGTGGCAGCGTGCAAGTGTGTACCGCCGCAATGCGCTACGGATTCCGGGTCGTCGACGACATGATCGACGGCTTGTCACAATGGATGGATGCCAAGGGCTATGCCACGCTGGAGGGCTTTCGTGGTCTAGCCGTAGCGAATGTGCGGGACTGGCAGCAACTCGATCTGAACTACAAGACCGTGGCCTCGATCGACCCGGACGAGTGCATCGAATGCGGTTTATGCCACATCGTTTGTGAAGATACCGAACACCAGGCGATTGCCAAGTCCAGATCCGCGGACGGACGCCGGGTGTACCAAGTGATTGACGAGGAGTGTGTAGGCTGTAATTTATGTTCGCTGGTTTGTCCGGTGCCAAACTGCATTACGATGCAGGAACAGGATACCGGTAAGCCGTACCTGAACTGGACGCAGCACCCGAACAACCCCGGCAAATGCGCGTGATATGCCTGCGCTCAATCGAGGCCCAGCCGGCGTGACACCCGCTCGTACCAGCCGTCCCTACGCGCCATAAAGCAATTGCACTGGCACATATTGCCGCTGTAAATATGAATGGAAACAGCGCAGTCCACGGGGTCTGGATTGCGAATTGTATGGTATTCATGGGGCGGGATGAGGCTGCCGGCCGAGCCGACACCGGCGTTGATGCTGCCCACGGACTCAAACCGGTAGCGTTCCTCGGCATGCTCTAGAATTTCATATTGCACGACCTCCAGTGCGCCGGCCCAGATGCCTTCCACGCACCACATGCCGGAATGGTCGTGGGCCGGTGTGCCCTGACCCGGCCCCCAGGTCATAGCGATGATGGAGTAGCCAAGCTCCGGGCTCGCGTAGAGAAGACGGCGGGCGTACCGATCCGGCAGAGGCTGGATCATTTCCGGGGGCAGGGTGATGGCCTGGTCGCGGAAACTGCGGCAGAGTAGGCTGCGCACGGCACCCGTGGCGTCGGCGTCGGAATCTTTGCTTACCGCCTGGTCAAGCTGCGTGATAAACGGGTCTTTGGGTGAAAATACCGGAGTCTGCATGATGTCGTGCTCGTTTCGAATCATTGCCTGAGGGCCACTGAACTGCGCACGGCCCCTAGCGGTGCAAAAGCCCGCGCCGGGATGGCCTTGGGAGCCGACAAACTTGGGCGAGAGAATCCAGATGACTGAACCACATCTCATGTACGGTGCCGAATTTTCCCTCTATTCGGGGAAATTACGCAGCTACTTGCGCAAAAAAGGGATTCCCTTTAGTGAGAAAACGGCCACTGCCTGGGTGTACAAACGCGTCATCGTGCCGCGCACCGGCGTACGCTACATACCGGTATTACGCACGCCCGACGGTGAATATCTGCAGGATACCACAGCAATCATCGATACGCTGGAAGCGCGTTTCCCGGCTTGTCCCGCGTACCCGGAAGGGCCACGGCAACGCCTGGCTGCCTTGCTGCTGGAATTGCTCGGTGATGAATGGTTGCTATTACCCGCCATGCACTACCGCTGGCATTACCGCGAAAACCATTCGTTCATTTACCAGCAATTCGGCGCCATGTTATTTCCTTGGCTGCCGAGGTTTTTGCAAGGTCGGATCGGGAAGCGCGTCGGCGCTCGTTTCAAAAATATTGTGCCGCGCCTCGGTATCACGGAGCGCACCCGGCCATTGCTGGAACACCGCTATCTGAGCTTGCTGGACGGCTTGCAACAGCACTTCACACAGATGCCGTATTTGCTCGGTCAGCGCCCGAGTATCGGCGATTACGGCCTCATCGGCCCGTTCTATGCCCACTTGTACCGGGATCCCTATCCCGGGCGCTTGATGCGTGAGCGCGCACCGGCGGCGGCGCAATGGGTGGAACGCATGCAGAGCCCGAAGCCGGCGGCTGGCGATCTGATCGCCGACGATGTCATTCCGCCCACCTTGATCCCTATCCTGGCGCAATTATGCAGCGATTTCCTGCCGATCATGCTTCGGTTGGCCGGCTCAGTGGCCGAGTGGGCGCGGCAGCATGCCGGCGAAGAATTGCCCCGCATACTCGGTGATGCGGAGTTCCGCCTGGACGAGGTCGTCGAACGCAGGATCCAGTTTCCCTACAGCCTGTGGATGTTCCAGCGGCCCTGGGACGCCTATCGCCACGCATCGGCCGCCGAAAAACTCTTGTTGCAGGCCTTCGCCACACAAATCAATGCACGTGAAGCGCTGGAATTTGATCTGCCGGTGCGGGTAATGCGGCGCAAAAATCGCTTGTTTGTCGAATAATGTGTAAAGAAACGTGTTCAACTCAAGGGAGCCCGGCGGGTGCCGGGCGATCCCACGGGCTTGACGGCGCTGGCAACAAGGCTCTCTGCGGGCAA
>Ga0114931_10011212_pt1 | contig 10612 bp, 14 predicted proteins | sample 2SBtaG_FD_89579 | JGI IMG/M metagenome (GOLD analysis project Ga0114931, IMG submission 89579) | Deep subsurface microbial communities from Kolumbo volcano to uncover new lineages of life (NeLLi) - 2SBTROV14_V59a metaG | ecosystem: Environmental > Aquatic > Marine > Volcanic | place: Kolumbo...
AACTACTTGTTTTAACTGGTAGATACGACTCGTCTTTTGGTACGCTAGAAACCTATGGTTTCGCGTACACGAAACTATGTTTCGTTGTATCCTAGAAATCGGTTAATATTTGTAAGTGTCCGAACAAACCCCTTCCTTAAGGTAGGGGTAGGACACTTACGACCGATTTCTATGATATTAAGTATATTTTAATAAAATAGTTCTGAACTATTTAAATATTGTTCGATTTGAAGTCCGTTTCATTTTTAGTTCAGAACCTTTAAAATACAAAATTTGAGTGTTTAAGACTGTTTAAACATTATTTTTGTGTTTAGTTTTGTTTGTTTACACAGATTACTTATATAGTTTAATGATTGTTTAAATTCATATTAAACCTGATTGAGTTGATGATTAAAAATGAACTATAAAAAAATAATGGGAATAATGATGCTTAGTTTAGTATTATTTATATTAGCGACATTTGCAGTATATGCAGAAGATGATGATCATGAAGAAGATCACAAAGTTCATGAAATAGAAAGTCATGATTCAGAGCATGAATCTAATCATGATGGCGATTGGGATTTTAGTAATGATTTTGATGATGATTATAATGAGAGAGATTACGATGAAGATGATAAAGAATCTGTAATTGTGTATGAAGATGTTCCAGTAGAAAAAACAATTCAAGATCCTGCTTTAGATAATATTAGCAATTCAACATTCAATGAATCTGCTTATGGGGATGATGATGCGGATACAATACTCAATAAAGATGATAGGTACCCAGGAGAAAACGACCTGTTGTATATGGATTCAGATTCAGATGGTGTTTCAGATGCACTTGATGAATATCCAGGAGTGGATGATTCTTTTATGAAAAAAAGTCCTCAACCAGCAAGTTTAAATGATTCCACTCAAGAGCCTAAAGAAGAATCTTGGTTTATGTCATTTTTACATTGGCTAGGAATATTATGAGTATAAGATATATAAAATAACTTGAAAAGGTGAAAACATGGCGTATAAAATAATTTATGACAAAGAATCTTGCATCGGTGCAGGAGAATGTGAAGCAATATCAAAGAACTTCTGGAAAGTTGATAATACTGGAAAAGCGGTTCTTAACGGAGCTACTCTTAATAAAGAAACAGGGTTATATGAATTAGAAATAAGTGATGAAGAATATAACACTCAAAAAAATGTAGCGGGTAGTTGTCCTATTGCTTGCATTAAAATAGAAAAAATAAAAGAATGAGTGTGAATAAATAGTGAAACAAAAAGAAAAAATTGTAGGTAAATTAATTTCAAAATCATTTGTAACTTCTCAAATAAATACCTTTGTTTTTAAATTGAATCAGGAATTGTTATTCATTCCCGGCCAATATGTTTTTTTAGAAATTAAAGGATTTGAAATTAAAAGACCCTTCTCAATTTTAGATTATGATAAAGAAAATGAAACTCTTTATTTGGGAATTAAGAAACATGGAGAATTTACAAATAAACTTTGGAGTTTAGATTTAGATAGCGAAGTTTTTATAACGGGGCCTTACGGAAGATTTTTTTCAACTAATGAAAAGATTGTCTTCATTGCAGGGGGAATAGGTATAACTCCAATTTATAATTTAGCAAAAAATTTAGATAAAAATAATAAAGATTGTTTTTTGTTTTATAGTTCAAGATCTGAAGAAGAAATGCCTTATATTAAAGAGATTACTAAACTTGATATAAATAAAACTTTATTTTTTACAAGAAAACCTTCAAAAAAAGGTTTGAATTGTAGAATTTCTGCAGACTATATTTTAAAGAATATTGGAGCAAAAGAAATGTATGAATTTCTGATATGTGGCCCAAAAGATATGATTGATTCAGTAAGAAACCAACTTGTCAAAGCAGGTATTTCAAATGATAAAATTAAAAGTGAGGTGTTTTAAAATTACGACAGAAATAAGTTTTCCGATGTTTGGAAAAGAAATAATCATAGGATTTGAAGATGTTGAGGATTTTGCCCTTGAAACATATAAAGAAAATATTGTTACGCAAGCATTAAGACTTCAAAAAATATTTAATTTTTACGATGAAAATAGCGAACTTTCAAGATTAAATGATTTAAGAAAAATAACTGCTTCTAAAGAACTTTTATATGTTATAAAAACTGCTTTGAAATACTGTAAATTATCAGAAGGAAAATATGATATTGCTAAAGGCGTTTTATTCATAGCTAAAAAGAAAAATATGCCTGTTTCAAATATATCTTGCTCATATAAAGATATACTTATTGAAAACGACTATATAACACTCTTAAATGAAAACATACTTGTAGATTTGGGCAGCATTGCTAAAGGATATATTGTTGATTGTTTAAGTAATTATATTAAAAGTCTCGGTTTTGATAATTTTTTCATAGATGCAAGAGGAGATATTATGTTTAATAACTATTATGTACAAATAGGCATTCAGGATTCAAGATTAAATGGATTAGTTCATGAATTTGTTCTTGAATCAGGAAGTGTAGCAACATCAGGAGATTATTTACAGTATTTTGATTCGTTTGAAAATAATCATTTGTTAAACAATAAAGAATATTCTTCTGTAACTGTTGTTCACAAATCTTTGATGATTGCAGATGTTTTAGCAACTGTAATAAGTGTTTCCGGTAAAGAATTTATTCTAAAACATAAAGATATTTTAGAGCACATACCTATATTTATTCTTGATAAATACGGAAAAATTGTGCAAGACTCATTAAATTCAATAAAGGTGAAACATTGAATAAAATTTTAAAATATTCTCTTATAGGAATTCCTTTTTTAATTGGATACATCATATTTTCAAGCATGATTAGTACAACACAGTGGAGTTGGTACTTAACAAGAGTCTTTGGATTAGTATCTTTTATTTTCTTATTTGTGACAATAATTCTTGGCGAATTAAGATTGCTGTCATTTGTGAAAGCAGACTTTAAACTGTTTAAATATCATATTCCTATAAGTATCTTTACAATGTTCTTAGTGTTGCTGCATTTTATATCTGCAGTATTTGATAAGTTTATGTGGGGAAAAAACCTAGTTTTTTCAGATTATCTAGGATTTTCTTTTTCAGATAAATGGTTGACTTTGTTAAGTTTAGGAATGATTGCATTTTATCTATTAATACTTGTAGGGATGACTTCAATGAGAAAGTCCATAATATTTATGGGTTTTAAACGATGGAAATTAGTTCATTTTTTTAGTTATGTATCCTTTATATTTGCATATATTCATACAGTTAATTTAGGAACGGACATAAAAACTTCAGCTATAAGTTTTTTGATTAAACCCGCAATGATGTTTTGCTTTTGGCTGGTAATAGCGCTTGTTTTAGTAAGAGCACTAAAATCATTTAATGTGTTTACTGATCAAGTTGAAATAAATCTTGTTTCGGCGTTTTTTATTATATTAATTGTAGGAGGAGTATTTGTAGCAACAATATTTTTTTCAGCTATACTTAATGTGCCGGAAGATAAAGTTGTTGCTGCCGCAGATGTATCTGCAGAAATAGCGTATTATGAAAATGCAAATGATTTATTAATGAACCAAAATTTGGCTCTTGAACAAAAATTGATTGAATCCGGAGGTGTTAATAATGCGCCCAATAATTAGGACAGTTATGTTCTTTTGTATGACTTTGTTGGTTTTAACATATGCAATTATTTTGGCGTATGCAGCAGATGTAAAAGAATCTAATTTTAATAAGCATGTTACGAACATAGATAAATTAACTGTAAGAAAAGAGGATCTTTTAATGCAAAATGAGCAGCTAGAAGTTAAAAAAGCAGCGTTGCAATCTCAATTAGTTGCACAAACTGAAAAAGAAAGATTGCAAAAATTAGATGCTGATCTTGCAGCTGCAAAGCTTGCTAAGGAAGATTTACTCAAGCAACAACAGGCTATTTTAGCCGCTCAAAAAGCAACACAAACAAAAACCGTTCAAAGGATACAAAATACGAAGGTTACGACAACAAAGACTGTTGCTAAAACTGTTAAGAAAGCTAGAACTAGAGCATCTTAATTTTTTTTATGCAATTCCGATGTTTCGTTACTTTCCGTTTTCAGACTCTAAAACACAGATATTTGGGCTTTTTACCCACCTTACTTCCAAGTGACTTTATAACGGAAATTGGAAAATGCATTATAACTACTCCTTAGTAACGAAACATTTATATATTTGGATAATTTAATAAGTTATATGTTACTTGATTTAAATGGAAACAAACTTTCAACAGTAACCAAATATGGGATTATTCAAGATGTACATGAAAATCCTGAAATGGTTAAAAATGCTTTAGAAGTATTCAAAAAAGCTGAAATTGACAAAATTCTTGTTAATGGTGACATAGTTAACCATGCTCAAACATCTGAAGAAGCAATGCGATACACAGCACATATTTTAGATATGATTGGAAAAACGAACTTAGAAACATATGTTCAACCAGGAAGCCATGAAACAGTTAGAGAGTTTATGCCTGTAATAGACATATTATCAAAAAAGTATCCAAACCTAATAAGCACATTAGAAGTGAATGAAGTAAAAGGAAAAGATCATTGGTTATATTTTATACCGGGATCAGATTCTGTTGCAGGAGGAGAATATACTTTTACTGCACAAAAAGATTTTCAAAGAGATCTTTATTTTCAAACAAAAGAAGGATTAGTCTCTGCATCAAAAATTGATGAATCAAAAATAACAAAAGAGCAACTAGCTCAACTTCAACAATTGCCTTTATTATATGTTACAAACATAAATGATTTAGAATCAAAAATAAAAGAACCAGAAAAATCAGTGATGATTTGTCACGTTCCTAGAAAATTCGATGATGTTAATGTGGGTGTAGATAGAGCTTACTTTGGAAGCAGTTTTAATGATGGTGGCATTTATCCTGGAAAATATTTTCATGAAGATGCAATAGAACTTTTTGGCGATGATAATGTAGATATGAAAAAATTCGCAAGAAAATTAGGTTATGATTTGAAAAATGAAAATTCTGGGAACAAAGAACTAAAAAAATTATATGAAAGCACAGGAATAAAAAAAGCTGTTTCAGGACATTTCCATGAATCAGGACACAGAGCGCATGATGAAAACGAAAATCCTGTAAAAGAAGGCGAAATGGTTAATGAACTTTTCTGGAACGCAGGATATCTTGATGAAGGCCAAACAGGAATTTTAACTGTAAAAGAAAATAAAGTGAGTTATCAAAATATTAATCTTAAATAAAAACATATATATACCTCTTACCCAAAAATTCTATTGAAGAGGTGAAAACTTGGATTGGTTCCCATTAATCGCATTATCTCCAATAATTTTAATAATTTTACTTATGTTTGTATTCAAACGTCCCTTAATATTCACAGGTCTAGTAACTTATTTTTTTACTTTGTTAATAGCAATATATGTTTGGAAAATAAAGACAATTTATGTTTTTGCTTCAACAATAAAAGGTGTTTTAGTTGCAATTGATATTACTATAATAATTTTTGGGGCTATATTTTTTCTAGAATTTCTAAAAAGAACAGGCATGATAGAATCAATAGAAACCTATTTGAGTAAAATATCTCCTGATAGAAGAATACAAGCAATAATTTTAGCTTGGTTTATGGTAAGCTTTATTGAGGGAACAGCAGGTTTTGGAACGCCTGCAGCTATTGTTGCTCCTTTACTTGTAGGAATAGGATTTCCTGCTGTAACTGCAGTAGCACTTGCATTAATAGGAGATAGTACTGCAGTTGTTTTTGGTGCAGTAGGAACGCCAATAAGAATAGGATTTGAAGGACTTGCAACAAATGGAGTGGCATTTTATGCTGGACTAATAAATTTGGTTGCAGGAATATTTGTGCCGGTAATGATGCTTATAGTGCTAATATATTCAAGCAAAAACAAGTATAAAGGAGCAATAACAGATGCAATACCTTTTTCAATTTGGGCTGGTTTATGTCTTACAATTCCCTATTTTTTACTAACATATGTGGGTCAAGAATTTCCTTCTCTAGCAGGACCAATAATAGGATTAGCAATTCTTATTTTTACAACAAAGAAAGGTTTTTTTGTACCTAGAAAAGTTTGGAGATTTGGAAAAAATCCTTATCCAATAAAATCAAAAATAAAAATTACAACAGCTCTTATACCTTATTTTTTACTAATAGCTTTACTTGTAGGTGGAAAATATGTTTTAAAGAAATATTCTTTGAATATTTTAGGGGTTTTAAGTCAGGGAATTAACACGTATAATCCTGGAATATCATTTATTATAGCAATACTTATTTTTGCTATATTTTACAAATACAAAACTGGAAAAATAATAAACAATTCATTTAAGAAATCACTGAAAATTCTTATAAAACCTTTCATAATAATGTTCTTTATTGTTGCGTTTGTTCAAATAATGATTAATTCCGGAAATAACACATTAAATATTGAGAGCATGATTGATTTAATTGCTTCATTTGCAAACACAAAACTATTGCCTTTTGTAGCACCATTTATAGGTGCGTTTGGAGCATTTATTGCTGGAAGTGCAACAGTGTCAAATTTATTGTTTGGTCCATTTCAGGCAACAGCAGCGGCAGACTTAGGAATGAGTGTGGCAATAATACTCGCACTTCAAGTAGTTGGCGCAGGGCTTGGAAATATGGTTGCACTAACAAATATTGTTGCAGCTCAAGCAACGGTTAATTTGCGTAACAAAGAAGTTGAAATATTCAAAATGACGATTATTCCTGCTTTGGTATATGGAGTTATTGTTGGTTTAATAGGTCTAATTCTAACACACTTATTATGAGTATTTACTATTTAGTGGTAAATAATCTAAATCTTTATAAAGTTAATTATGTTTCTTCAAGTATCAAATTATTATATTGGAGGAAAATAAAAAGCGATGCTTTTTATACCTCCTCATTAAATCGGAGGAAAATAAAATGGAACAAAAAAGGGATTTATTAAAAACTGTTGTATCTTCTTGCATAAAGCATAAAGAAGTTTATAAAAATGTAGCTATTGGCATTAGTGCAGGAGCACTATTGCCTGTTGTTGGGTTTTTTACAGGCGCAGGAATTGGTATTGCTGTATACCAAGGTATCAAGAACAGAGACAAAATCAAACAATACCGCAAATAAGTTGATATTTGTTTTTCTTATTTTTTTTTAATAATTATCTTTGAGAACTTCTATTTCTAGAATTTGAAGCATTAGAATTTCTACTTGACCTATTAGAAGGTCTTCCTGAGCCAGTTCTACCTTTAGAATAAGGTTTTTTAGGACTAGAACTTCTACTACTAAAACGACCTCTGCCGCCACCGCTTCTACTAGAACCTCTGCCAAAAGAACGACCGCCTCTAGGAGATCTCTCCCTTGTGTGCCTGCCACTATTGCTTGATTCTGTTTGAACTCTAGACATTTCAACTTTTTTTACTTCAGGTTTTTCTCTTCTTTCCACAAAAACATCGTGGTCTTGAAGTACTTTAGAAAAATTTTCATGATCTCTATCACTAATTAAATTAATTACAATACCATTTTTTCCTGCTCTAGCAGTTCTTCCAATACGGTGTATGTATTGCTTTGAATCATGAGGTATTTCATAATTATATACATGTGAAACGCCTGGAATATCAAGACCACGTGCTGCAACATCTGTACAAACTAAAACAAATGTGGTTTTTGAATTAAATTTGTCTAGAACTTGAAGTCTTCTAGCTTGGCTTAAACCACCGTGAATACTCATTGCATCAATGCCTGTTTTTTTCAGATTCTTAGCTACAACATCAGTGTAATGTCTAGAATTGCAAAAAACCATAACTAAACTGCCTTTTTCTTCTTTAAGAAGATGAACTAACATTGAAAATTTTATGCTGTTTTTAACGTCATAATATACTTGTTTGAGTTTTTTTGGATCAACATATGAGTTTGAATCAACTTTTATAGGGTTATTCATAAATTTCTTAGAAAGATGAACAATTTCTGAAGGTATTGTGGCCGAAAATAAAAGCATTTGTCTTTGTTTTGGACATTGTCTCATAATTTTTGAAACATCATCTAAAAAGCCCATGTCTAGCATTCTGTCAGCTTCATCTAATACAAGATGTTTAACATTTGATAGGTTGATGCTGTTTCTTTCAATATGATCAAGGATTCTTCCAGGGGTTCCAACAACAATGTCTGCTACTTTTAATGCCTCAAATTGAGGGTTAATTGATACTCCTCCATAAATAGCAGTCATTTTTAAGGGCTTATATTTTGCAAAGCCTCTCATTGCCTTTACAATCTGTTCAGCAAGCTCTCTTGTTGGTGTTAATATTAAGGCTTGAATGCTTTTTTTTCTTTGAGAATCTTGAATTATTCCTGCTCCAAAAGCAAGGGTTTTTCCTGATCCTGTTTCACTTCCTGCAATAATATCTTTGCCTTGAAGTGCTAAAGGTATTGTCTTTTTTTGAATATCTGTGGGTTGCGTAAAACCCATTTCTCTTAATGATTTTAATAGTTCATCACTAAGTCCTAATTTTTTAAATTCCATTTTTATATCTCTCTTTTCTAAGAAATAGGGTTTTAATGTTTGGTTAATACTCTGATTTCTCTTTTTATTTGTTTTTTGTACTTATAGGGATAATTATGTGTTTATAAAACATTTGTTACTAATTTTATAAAGAAATAATCCTTAATAAAAAAATTAAAACTCGATTCTTTTCATTAGATTGTTTAGGCTATCTGCTTTTACATGCTTTATGTTGTTAAATCCTATGAATATTGTTTTTGAACCTTTTTTTATTGACATTTTGTTATTCTCCTAAAATTTAAGTTTATTAATATGAGTAAAGCTTCGTGTTTTATAAACATTTGCATTATTTACTATGTGCAGGTGGTAAAATAAGAAACATTTGTTTTTAATAGGTTTTATAAAGAGAAAGGCATTCTTAACATTCATTAGAGGATTTAATCGTACAATTTTGTAGTGAAGCGTTTTCTAATAAAAAAATTAAGTATATGAGGAAGTAAAATGAATGGAGAAGTAAAATTTTTTAACGACATGAAAGGCTTCGGATTTATATCTGGAGAAGATGGAAAAGAGTATTTTGTACACCAAACAGGCCTTACTGAAGGCACAAGACTTAGAGAAAAAGATCAAGTCACATTCGATGTAGTTGAGGGCGAAAGAGGCCCAAAAGCAGAAAATGTTGCTTTAGGAAGCGCAGACGCTGCACCTGAAGAGGAAGCATCTGAAGAAGCTGCACCTGAAGAAGCTGCAGAAGACGACAAGTAATTTTTTTCATATTTTTTCTTTTAATTTTTATTATTATGTTTTATATTTATCTGGTGGTTAGTTTATACATTACAATAAGATGAAAAGACAACTAAGATTTTAAGTAAAAAAAGAAAATATTTCTTTTTTTTAACTCAGAAATATACAGAGAAGAACTAAAAGAAAATTTTGATTAAAGTTCATTGTTGTGATACTCAACAATTCTATCTATGTCTGTTTGAATAGATTTCATTGTACTATCTGCAACAGGATCAGTATCACAGTATAAACCGAACCAGCTCGTAAAAATATTATGAGCTCTAGCATAAGTTCTGATGTAGAATTCAACGTCTTTATCTTTGGGGTGCATATTGTATTTTACAATTCCAATACCAGTTATGTTCCAATAATCATCTTTTCTAACAGTTCCAGTATAAACTAAGGTGTGAACATCCAAATCTTTTTTTGAATCCTCATATACTAATTTTACTTTTACATCAAAATGCATATCCTTCTTTCTGATTTTGACAAGGTTAAGTTTGTTTCCTAAATACTCAGAAGTATAATTCTCCTCTTTTAGGGCAATATGAGACATATTTGTAAGTTTTGAAAAATCATCGGAGATAACATATGATTCAAATTCTTCTTTACTCATATTTTTTGCTTTTAAATTGAGCTGTTTTAGAAAATGAGGATTTTCTATTATGTCTAGATATTTTTCTTTTTCCTCTCCTTCAAATTGTTTTTTAACTATGTCACTAAGACCTAAATCTTCTTGTGCAGAATAAGATTGTATATTGATTTTGCTTGGAGAAGGATGTATTGTAGTTGAATTTTGTTGTCCTAAACAAACTGAACTAACTATTAGTGCTAAAGTAATTGCTGTTTTCTTCATTAAAAATTAAGAATTTAACTTTATTTTTCAATTTTTGGGTTTTCTTGAGCTGATTTTGCTTCTTTTTTTAATCTTTCAACGGTGTTATTGAAAGCTTCTATTTGTTTTTCAGAAAGACTTCCATATCTAAGGTAGCTTATTTTTATGTTTCTAAGAAAACCACTTTTTTCGTAGAAATTGTCTGGAATATCAAACATTTTCTTTAGTTTTGGGTCGGTTATTTCTCCTTGCATATCTTTTTTTTGACATTCAGCACAAATAATATATTGAGAACGGGTTCTATTTCCGACAATGACATAGTTTTTGTTGCAAGCACGACATTTTCTTTTGTATTGTATTGCCATTATTAATAATTTAAAATAGAACTATATAAACTTTGGCAAATTAGGGCTTATGTTAATAAATAATAATGTGGAAGATAATTTATGTTTATGTTCAGTTTTTTTGCTGTTTGGTGTTCCCAAGTTGAACCAA
>Ga0114931_10011213_pt1 | contig 10612 bp, 7 predicted proteins | sample 2SBtaG_FD_89579 | JGI IMG/M metagenome (GOLD analysis project Ga0114931, IMG submission 89579) | Deep subsurface microbial communities from Kolumbo volcano to uncover new lineages of life (NeLLi) - 2SBTROV14_V59a metaG | ecosystem: Environmental > Aquatic > Marine > Volcanic | place: Kolumbo...
CGGACCGCTCGCGAGGATGCACCTGAGCCTTTGCCGTGCCTCAGCCTACGAGCGAAGCGAGTTTCGGTCTAGTCAGGACACCGGCTGCGCCGGACCATTCGCGAGGATGAAACTGAGGGTGAGAGGCTCCAAGTTTCAGGTTAGTCGCGAGCGATCGCGGTTTGCCGCTGCGCCATCGCGGATGGGCAGCTCGCTCTGTCGGCCGGCGATTGTAACGACGGACTGCTAGTCAACCTGTGGGTAACCTGTTGACAGTCTGCTTGACCGGGGGAGTCGGGGGGTCGCGTGCGAGGTGGATTTCTGGTTGACCAGGCGGCGCGCCATCATTGGGAAATCTCGACACCGCGGAGTTGAAATCGCGGTCGGTCGACAGCGGGCTGGCCGGGGTCCAGCATATCGTGGCGTAACCCCTTGGAATTGCTGCGCTGTGGATAACCGTAGCCGACGGCGGTAGTTTGCGAATTGGCCTGGCGCCGACCTCCGGCTCCGAGACAGCAGATGATTGGACCGGTTCTCCTATTCCTGTCGGGTGCCACCGCCCTGGTGTACGAGGTGCTGTGGTTGCGTCAGCTGGGGCTGCTTTTTGGTAGCACTGCGCTGTCGGCGGCGATTTGCCTGTCGGTTTTCTTCGCCGGGATGTCACTCGGCCAGGAACTGGTCGCGAGGCACTGTAGCCGACTCGATTCGCCGCTTCGGGTGTACGGGGTCATCGAATGCTGTGCCGGGCTGTCGACCCTATTCGCTTTGGCCCTACCCGGATTGTACGTCGCCGCGAGTGCCGCGCTACTGGGAGGGGACATTGCGAGCGGCGGCTCGTCGCAGGTGATGCGAGGGATTCTCGCGGCGACCATCCTCATCCCGCCGTCAGCCTTGCTCGGCGCGACGTTCCCCATCATGGTCGAGGCCGAGGTGCGGCGTACCGGCACTCTCGCGGTAACGGCGACGGCACTGTATGCCGCCAACACGCTCGGCGGCGTCGCCGGTGCGGTTGCGGCGCCTTTCTGGCTGCTCCCGCGGCTTGGATTTCGCGGGACGTACGTAGCTGCGGTCGCCGTCAACCTGGTGTTGGCGGCGACCGCGCTTGTCGCCGCGGCGAGGCGAGGGCCGGGCGTTGCGCGATCCAGGCCGCGGCGGCCCGGTCGGGCGCCATCGCTTCGACTGACGGGGATCGCCTTCGCCTCCGGCGCGCTGGCGCTGGCGATCGAGGTGCTGTGGACACGCATGTTCGCCCAGGTTCTACACAACTCCGTGTACTCGTTCGCCGCGGTCCTCGCAGTGATGTTGTTGGCGCTGGCCATGGGTGGGTTCTTGGTGCACGTGTTTCTTCGGCTTCGATCGCGCAGCGGTGTCAACTATTTCGCGGCCCTGGCGATCCTCTCGGGTCTCGCGGTTGCCGCGTCGGCGCTGGTCTTCTCTGACCGCACCGATGGGTTGGCGTATCTCGGTGCAGCCGATGGCTGGAAGGGCTACGTCGGCGATGTGTTTGCACTGTCGGCAGTGGTCATGCTGGTACCGGGCACTCTCCTCGGCACGTTGTTTCCGTTCCTCCTGAAGCCGGCGAACGAGTCGGACGCGGAGTGCCCGGCGCGACGGTCGGGCGTTTGGTATCGGCCAACACGCTGGGCGCGGTGATCGGCTCCCTGGCGGCGGGCTTCTATCTGTTGCCGCACTTCGGCTTGTGGATCTCGGTGCAGGTCGTGGCAGGCGCGTACGTGTGCCTGGCGTTGGTGATCGCCCCGGCTGGTCCGACATTGTTGGCGATCGCGCTCGGCCTGGCGGTGCTGTTGGGGCCCCTCGACCCGGGCCAACTGGGTCGTGTCGATCTCGACCCGGTCCATGACGAGTTGTTGGAAGTGAGGGACACTGCGGCGGGCACGGTAGCGGCGGTTCGCCGTGGCGAGTTGGTGTCGATTCGACTGAACAACAGCTATACTGTGGGGACTAGCGACAACATCGCCAATGACCGTCGCAAGGCGGATTTGCCGTTGTTGCTTCAGGCACGACCGCGCTCCGTGTTCTTTCTCGGCATGGGGGCAGGGATCACCGCGGCGGCCGCCCTGGATCACCCGGTTGAAAAGGTGACGACCTGCGAATTGGTGCCGGCAATCGCTGAGTTTGCGAGCCAGTACCTGGCGAAGGACACCCACAGCCTCTTCGATGACGCGCGCTCGCGGGTGGTCATCGCAGATGGTCGGAATGCCCTGGCGACGACAGACGAGCGCTTCGATGTGATCGTCGGCGATCTGTTCGTTCCGTGGCATTCCGGTACGAGCAACTTGTACAGTCGCGAGCACTTCTCCACCGTTGCCGAACATCTCACGGACAACGGGATCTTCGCTCAGTGGTTGCCGCTGTACCAATTCTCCCGTCGCGAATTCGAGATTGTCGCCCGCACCATGCTCGATGTGTTCCCCCTGGTTACGATGTGGCGCGGCGACCTTCACCCGAAGACACCGGCGGTCGCGCTTTTCGGCCACATGAAGGCTGAGCCGCTGGATCTGGCCAAGGTATTGGCCAACGTACGTCGCCGCATCGGTGAGCACGAGGCACGCGATGCTGTCTCGGAGGCGTTGACCCTGTTGTTCTACGCCGGAAACATCACCCAGAGTCGGGCCCTGTTCGAGAACCGCCCGATCAACACCGATGACCGTCCAGTCCTGGAGTATCTGGCGCCGATCACGCAGCGCCAGGTGAAAAGTGGTGCGGCCAACTGGCTGACCTCGCGTAGACTGGTGCGCTTGTACCACCAGTTGGCCGCGGTGACCCCCGCCGAGACGGACGGCTACCTGGCGCGTCTCGACCGACGGCAGCTCGACTATCAACGAGCGGGCCTCGATCTGTACGAGTCGTTCGTCGCTCGCTACGAGTCCGATCCCGCGGCGGCGCGCCGCGCGTTTCAGTCGTTTCGCACGCGGGCACCGAGTGAGGTCGTGGCGATGTTCGAGGCGTTGATGTCGGCGCCGAGCGACTGAACCAGCGGCCGGCGAGTCGAACGACTCGATCGGCTATAGATCCTCTCGCGCCGTGACGTCGCCAGTACCGCGGTCCGAATCGAGTAGCTTATCGCCGCGGTAGAGGTCGACCTGCAGAAAGGAGTCGACCTGATTGTTGAGTCGGGTCACGGCGACACTGACCTGATCTTGTGGGTTGTTCATATAGAACGTCGCCGGGGTCTGGCACTCGGTCCGCTGGTCGGCGTCGACTTGTAGGCAGCGGGTCAGGAAGCTGGTCGTAAGGTCGCCGACGGTCGCGAGAAACGATGCGCCGATGTCGAGCAATACTCCGCCATCCGCATCCGTGTCGGTGGTACCCCGCGGCGGTAGATCCTGGCAACGAAAGTCGTCGGGCAGAACTGTCGCCTTGGCGAACGAGCACACTTCGATGCGAAAGTCTTCGGCCAGGTCGAACGGAGGAGATCCGCTGCCGGCGGTCTCGTCCGCGTCTGGGAAGTTGCTGATGCTGATACATTCGCCAGGCGCTATAGTGTGGTTGGTCAGGAGTGTGCTACCCCCCGCGGCGCCGAGCAGCCGCAATACCGTGAGTGAAGCGTCGCCGAGGTTGCGAAAGACTGCGCGGGTCGGCTGCGTCTCGTTCTCCAAGATAAAGAAATGCGGGGCCCGGAACGTTCCGTCGAGGACGTGCGATGCGTCGGATGACTGGAATCCGAAGCCACGTGAGCGGATCCGGCCGCTGGCCTGCTCGGTCGATTCGGCCGTGCAGTCGAGGTTGTCGCCCGCGCCGACGATTTCGAACTTTGTGCCGCTGGGGCCCTTGACGAAGTAGAGAATTTCGATGGGTCGACCCTCCTCGGTTTGACCACCGCACGAGGCGAGCGAGAGGGCCGTGGCCGCAATGGTAACGACCAGGATTCCGTTGCGTAGAATGCGGCGCATTGGCGGGAGAGTTGCAGGATCGACGCTGTGAATCAACGCGGGTTGCTGGGACCTGCCATTGTCTGCGCGAGTGTGTAGAGTAGCCGCATGACCCGCGATGGCTTTGAGTCCACGGTCGACGAGGTGGTCGACCGTGGCCGGGCGGAGAACGGTGTCCCGGCGGAGCCGGCCAGCGAAGAGGTCCGGCTGTGCTTCGGCAATGTCGAGGTGGCGATTTTGCGGGTGGCGGATCTGCGCGAGTATGTTGACCCCGAGGTGCTTCTCGGCATCGAGGAGCCGCCGGATCCACCGTACTGGATGCACCTCTGGCCTGGTGCGCTGGTTCTCGCTCGACGATTGGCCGAGATCGATCTGGCCGGACGTCGAGTGCTCGAGGTGGGTTGCGGATTGGGCTTACCGGCGTTGTTGGCGGCGCGGCTGGGGGCTGCGGTGGTTGCCACGGACTGGCAGGTCGGGCCGTTGCGCATGCTTCGCCAGAGCGCAGCGCGCAACGCCTCTCGGGTTGCCACGGTGCAGATGGACTGGCATCACATGGCGGTGCGGCGGCACGCCTTCGATCTGGTCGTGGGTGCCGATGTCGCATACGATGTCGCCGAAGAACACGCCCTGGCGGTTGCGTTCGCAGAGAGTGTGCGGCCCGGGGGGCGCTTGATTCTCGCTGATTCCGTGAACACCTACCGGCGCGGGTTTGTCGGCCGCCTGCAATCGCTCGGCTTTCAGATGAAGGAGAGCGAAGTGGCGGAAGATGAGGAAGGTCGGGTGGTTTGGGTGAGACTGCTGGAAGGGGAGAGACGGTGACGCAGAACGGCAGACGGCGCGGACCGGAAGGCGGTTACCTCGTCTTCGACATTGAGACGGCGATCGACAAGGAGCTGGTTCGAGGGGCGTTCTACCCAGATCCCGAAGTCACTGCGGAGCTCGCTTACGAGCGCTTTCGTTGCAAATACGACGGCGGCTTTCTTCCCGTAACCGTACATGCGCCGGTGTCGATCGTCCTCGGCTGGGTGACGCCGGGCCGCGTTCTCGAGCGACTTCAAGTCCTGCGCGCGGAAGAGGCGGGCGAGGAGTCGTTGGTGCGCGAATTCTGGAGGGCGGTGGCGCCGTTCAAGGGAGTCTTGGTGACGTTCAGCGGGCGGATCTTCGATATCCCGGTAATGGAGTTGCGCGCGTTGCACTACGGACTTTCACTGCCCTGGCACTTCGCGACGAAGTCGGGTTTCCGCAGCCGCAACGACCGCCACGACGATCTGTACGACGTGATGTCGAACCGTGGCGCGGCGCGCCTGCGAGGCGGTCTCGACCTGTTGTCGAAGCTGGTCGGACTTCCCGGCAAGGGGGCTGTCTCAGGCGCCATGGTGCAGAGTCTTTGGGAGAGCGGGGAGTACGACACGGTACACCGATATTGCCGTCGCGACGTGATCCAGACCTATTACCTCTTCCTTCACATCGAGCGTCTGCGCGGTCGCGTCGACAGCTCCGAGCTACGACGTATCGAGGAGGCGACACGGCAGTTCCGGGTCGAGCTCGACGGTGGGTGAAGAGCCTCCGGTCGAGGGGCGGCAGCCGTTTGCGTTGGTCAGCGACTACCGGCCTGCGGGAGATCAGCCGGGTGCCATCGATCGACTGGAAGAGGGAATCCGTGCCGGCGCTGAGCATCAGGTTCTGCTTGGAGTCACCGGTTCTGGCAAGACCTTTACCATTGCCAACGTGATCGCCCGGGTGAACCGCCCGACGCTGGTCATGGCTCCCAACAAGACTCTGGCGGCGCAGCTGTATCACGAGCTGAAGGCGCTGTTTCCGGAGAACGCGGTACGTTATTTCGTCAGCTATTACGACTACTACCAGCCCGAAGCCTACGTCCCGAGTACGGACACATTCATCGAGAAGGATTCGTCGATCAACGACGAGATCGACAAGATGCGTCATTCGGCAACCAAAGCCTTGCTCGAGCGCAACGATGCCATCATCGTCGCCAGTGTGTCGTGCATTTACGGTCTCGGCTCGCCGGAGGCGTACTTCGAGCTGTTGGTCTTCCTCGAACGCGGTGAGAGAGCGGATCGCGATCAGGTGCTGCGCAAGTTGGTGGACATCCAGTACGAGCGCAACGACTACGACTTTCACCGCGGTACCTTCCGGGTGCGCGGAGACGTCGTCGAGATCTTTCCGGCGTCAGAGGAAACCCGCGCGCTGCGCGTCGAGTTCTTCGGCGACGAGGTCGAGCGCATCAGTGAGGTCGATCCCCTGCGCGGCAAGACGTTGCGCGAGCTCGACCGAGTGGCGATATACCCCGCCAGCCACTACGTGACCAAGCCCGACGACCGCAAGCGCGCAATCGACGCGATTCGCGAGGAGCTGCGGGTGCACCTCGACAAGCTGCGCGGAGAGGCGAAGCTGCTCGAGGCCCAGCGCGTCGAGCAGCGCACCATGTACGACCTGGAGCTGCTGGAAGAGATGGGGTTTTGTCCCGGCATCGAAAACTATTCGCGCCACCTGACCGGCCGCGAAGAGGGCGCCCCCCCACTCACCTTGATCAACTACTTTCCCGATGAATTTCTTACCGTGATCGACGAAAGCCACGTGACCGTGCCGCAGATCGGCGGCATGTACCGTGGGGATCGTTCTCGGAAATCGACGCTCGTGGAGTTTGGCTTTCGCTTGCCGTCGGCCCTCGACAACCGGCCGCTGAGCTTTGCGGAATTCGAGGAGCTCAATCGGCGAGTCATTTACGTGTCGGCGACTCCCGGCCCCTACGAGCGCGAGCACGGCGGCGATCGCATCGTCGAGCAGATCATTCGCCCGACCGGTCTGATCGATCCCGAGGTCGTGGTGCGGCCGGCCGGCCAGCAGGTCGACGATCTGCTCGACGAGGTGCGCCTGCGCGCCGAGGCAGACGAGCGGGTTTTGGCGACCACCCTTACCAAGAAGATGGCCGAGGATCTCACCGAGTACTACCACGAGCTGGGGGTGCGCGTGCGCTACCTCCACTCCGATATCGACACCATAGAAAGAGTCGAGATCGTTCGCGACCTTCGGCGCGGAGAATTCGATGTCCTGGTGGGGATCAATCTCCTACGTGAGGGCCTCGACCTGCCCGAGGTCTCCTTGGTGGCGGTGCTCGATGCCGACAAGGAGGGGTTTCTGCGGTCCGAGCGCTCGCTGATCCAGACCATCGGGCGCGCCGCACGCAACGTCAACGGTACGGTGATTCTGTACGCGGACAAAATCACCGACTCGATGCGCGCCGCCATCGACGAGACCAACCGGCGCCGGGAGATTCAGAAAAACTACAACCGGGAACACGGAATTACGCCGCAGAGCATCGTCAAGGCCATCTCCGAATCCCTCGTCCCGGGCCAATCCGACGATTCCGACGCGGGCGAGGTCGCCGAGGGGGACGCGCAGTACGTGGCGGTCGAGGATATTCCGGAGAAGGTGGCGGAGTTGCGCAAGGCAATGCGCAAAGCGGCGGCCGACCTCGAGTTCGAGCGCGCCGCCGACCTGCGTGACGAGATCCATCGCCTCCAGGAGCACGAGTTGGCAATGCGCTAGCAGTCGTTGGAAAACAGGCGCGCAGGCGAACAGGAGGGTTCGCAGCTCGTACCCGGTTGTTCAGCCGCTGCCGAGGGAGCCGCAGGAGCAGGGCGGGGTGATCCCCGGAACAGCAATTGTGCCTGTATGTATCAGTATCTTTAAATTGACAAAGGGCGACCATCCGGCTCTAGTAGCCCGGTACAGATAGGTCGGGATCGGTCGTTTCTCGATCCGGCGATGAGCAAGTGATGAGCAAGTGTTGGGGGAATCCATGGGGAACCGCATGATCGTGAAGCCTGTGGGGCGAAGGCCCCAAGTGGGGAAGATAGTGGGGAAGATGTTGGGCGGAGTAGCTGCCGGGGCCATCGGGCCCGTCGTGGTCGTCCTATTGCTGGCGACCGTGGCTGCGGCGCACCCGACCGCTGGCGACCTCGGTGGGCGTTGCTCGATCGATGTCAATCGCGACCGGATTACCTTGAATTTGCATATTACCAACGGCAGCGACCAGTCGGTTCTGAACATCGAACCGGGCGAGCTGATCGGCAGCGGTGTCGGTGATGCCTCGGTGTTCATCCAGACGAATCCGCGTAGTGTGCGCGAGCTTTTGCCGGGAAAAACTGCGGTGTTCCGGTGGAAGGGAGAGATCTTCGGCAACGGTTTTCTCGACATCTCGGCGCGCGCCTCTGCGGTCTGGGAAGACGGCGATTCGGCGACCAGCGGGATCGTCAACTGCAACCGCCTGACGGTCGGCAATCCCGCCGATCTGACGCCGCCACCAACCAACACGCCGCAGGTCCGTGATACCTTCGCTCCAGGACCGACCAACACGCCGGTCCAATCGGTCGACACCCCTACGCGCACAAGGCGTCCAGCCAATACTCTACGGCCGACCAGAACCCGGCGGCCGACCGATGTGCCGCAGCCCACGCGAACCCGTCAGCCGACCAACACCAGGCGGCCGACGCGCACGCGAGTGCCGACTCGTCAGGGGCGGCCGACGAGAACTCCGCGAGCGGTGGATACTCCGCGACCGACGCGCACCAGGCAACGGCCTCCTACTCTGCGACCTACCAGGACGGCCAACTTCGGTGTTCTTACTCCGACCCGGCGATCACAGCGCCCCACTCGCACCCGGGTGGTCGGGCGGCCAACGCGTACTTCCATCCGGCCACGCCCGACGCGAACGCCGCTTTCCGTGCGGCCGACGCGAACGCCGATTCGGTTGCGCCCGACCCGGACACCGCGCGGGGCCAGCCGGCAGCCTACGGTACCGCGGCAGGGGCAAACCCCCGGGGCGGCCCCGGTCGGTCGCTTGCACGCCGACTGCAGTCTGCGCCAGACCAACGATCAGATCGCGATCACCATGGTCGTGCAGAACACGACCACGGTGCCCTTATCCAATCTGGCTGCGAGCTCGTTGGGGCTGAGTCCCGAAGGCGGCGCGCTGTTCTTTGATCCGACAGGGCCCAGTCCGCGGTCGTATCGCGACTTCGCCGCTGGCGACACCGTGGTTTTCGAGTGGGGCGGCCGCATGACGGACGTCGGTGCTATGGGATTTTCGGCTTTGGTTTCAGCGACTGCGCCGAACGGCGAACCCGTCATCACCGGAAACGTCGATTGCGGTATCGGCCTGGGGCCGAACGGTTTCTTCGATAATTCGACATTTACGGCGTCGTGCGGCATCAGCCCCGGTGACAACGGCAGCATCGAGCTCGTTGTCAACAACCGCAGTGGAGAGCCGCTCAGCGATGTGGTTCCGTTTTTTACGGGCAGGAGCGGCGAGGGAACCGCCCAAATCAATGATATGCGCGGACCGGCGCCGCGCCAGCTGCGGCGATTGGCCGGTGGCCAGACCCAGAGCTTCGTATATTCGGGTAGCATTCTCGGTGATGGGCGCCTCTCGTTCACTTTCCGGGTCGAGGCGACCCGGGAGACGGGCGAGCGAATTTCCACGTCTCTGGTAATGTGCGACGTGGATTTGGTCACCGGTGGTGGCCAGTTGCCGGACCTGGCGGTCGACGAGGCTGACTTGAGAGCGTCCTGGATCGTCGAGGAGCAGTTCTTCGGCCAAGATCACTGTGCAATCCAGGAGGGCTGTGTTGGCGCGCCGGGTAAGCGCAAGCTGCTCAAGTTCAACACCACGACGCCCAATCACGGTCCCGGCAATTTGTTTCTCGGTGATCCACGCCACAATCCAACATTCATCTTCTCCGAGTGTCATCAACATTTCCATTTCGAAGACTACGCAGACTACCGGCTGTTCGATATGCAGGGCGCGCTGGTGGCGCGCGGCCACAAACAGGCGTTCTGTCTGGTCGATTTGTGGCGGCCCCCGGGTTCTACCGGTTCGCGTGAACCAAACTTCCCGGACTGCGGGTTTCAGGGCATTTCCTCCGGCTGGGCGGATATCTATGACCGCGATCTGGACTGCCAGTGGATCGACGTAACCGGCGTACCGGATGGACGTTACATACTCGAGGTCAATGTTAACCCCGCTCGTGTCATTCGAGAGGTCGGCTACGAAGACAACGTGGCCCGAACCGAGGTCTGTATCGGGATTCCCAGGAGTCAGTGCCAATGAGACCAAAACTGGGAAAATTGTGAAAAAGTGGGTAATCGTGGCGAAAACTTCTTGACCTTGGTCAGGGATTTCACGTACTTTGGCCACGTTGTTCTGTGTTATCGGAATCGGGGGACTAGTGGACATTTTCAAAACCTTTGAGATTTCAGGTACTTCCGGCTTTTCTTGGGGGTTTTTGGGGTCGCTAGGTCAGGGAGGACAGGGGACATGATGAGGCTTCGACTAGCTCAACTGGCGGTGTTGGCGGCGATCCTCACGGCTTTTTCGGTGGGGACTGCAACCGCGCAGGGGGTTTTCAACACTCGTAAACCGACGAGTACCGCTCGGCCGACGCGCACGCCGAACGTTGGCGATGTGCGCACGCGCAAGCCGACCAAGACTTCGCGACCGACCAGTACGCCGATCGAGATCGAGGTGCGCACACGCAAGCCGACCAAGACTTCGCGACCGACCAGTACGCCGATCGAGATCGAGGTGCGCACGCGCAAGCCGACCAAGACCAATCGGCCGACCAGCACGCCGATCATCCCGGTCGAGCGCACGCGCAAACCGACCAAGACCAATCGGCCGACCAGTACGCCGATCATCCCGGTCGAGCGCACGCGCA
>Ga0114931_10011214_pt1 | contig 10612 bp, 12 predicted proteins | sample 2SBtaG_FD_89579 | JGI IMG/M metagenome (GOLD analysis project Ga0114931, IMG submission 89579) | Deep subsurface microbial communities from Kolumbo volcano to uncover new lineages of life (NeLLi) - 2SBTROV14_V59a metaG | ecosystem: Environmental > Aquatic > Marine > Volcanic | place: Kolumbo...
CTGGGCGTTCCCTGCCGGTTTGCTGCGGGGCTCCCGGGACAGGTCGTCCAGGAAACGATCGATGAGGGCGTTCGTCCGGGAGACAAAGCCGGTCAGATCCCGCCACCAGAGGGCGCCGGCCACCCGCAAGAGCACACCTGCGACGCCCTTCAGAAAGGAGAAGGAGAAATGGATTTCATGGGGTCGTTGAAATTCGGGCCGCTGCATGACGATCCTCAAGGCCTGAGGAGCCAGGGCGTCGAACTGTGCCATGAGATTGAAGACACCCCGGCGCAGAATCGGGTGACGCAAGGGCTGGGTGATGTCCACGAACGGGCGGCCGCCGCTGGCGCGCAGGTACGGGGTGTCAAACTGGCCGGGTTTGCGACCGATGGGGATCAGGAGCGGAAAGCTGGACAGGCTCAGAGGCGCCATGGCCCGGGTCATGTTCTGCTGGCGCCCCATGCTGAAATAGACATGCAGACTGTCATCGGGCGACTCCAGCCCCTCGATGGGGTACAGGGAAGTGATGGGCCGGGTCTGGAGCAAGCAGATCGCATCGGCCTCGATGGCCCACTCCATGTCTTGGGGCGTGCCATAGTGGGCTTCGACCCGGCAGCCCAGATCGGTCAGCGCCAAGATCTGGTCGTCCCGGAGCACTACCTGGCGGCGCTGCTCCGGCGGCAGGCTCACCCGGCGCGTGCCGCCCTCCTTCTTGGGCAGGATGGCGATTTCCTTGTCGGCGATCCGCCGCTCCAAAATGGTCCGGGTGCGTTTGTCCACCCGATATGCGTCCGGGGTGACCAGGCCCGCCACGAGCGCCTCGCCCAGACCGAAGCTAGCGTCGATGGTCAACGTGTGCCGGTGACCGGTCACCGGGTCCGCGGTGAAGAGGGTGCCCGACTTCTCAGACATGACCATACGCTGCACCACCACAGACAACTGCACGTCCCGGTGGGAAAAACCGTTCTGGATGCGGTAGAGGATGGCCCGGTCGGTGAAAAGAGAGACCCAGCAACGACGAACGGCATCCAGGAGGGCGGCTTCCCCGCGTATGTTCAGGTAGGTCTCCTGTTGGCCGGCAAAGGAAGCATCGGGCAGGTCCTCCGCCGTGGCAGAGGAGCGCACCGCGTAGGCCGCGTCCGGGCCGGTCTCGTGCCAGGCTGCCAGGGCAGATGCGGCCACGTCCTCGGGGATGGGAGTCTGCAGCAGAGTCTGGCGGACCCGGCGCCCCACATCCCGTACTGCGTCAAGGTTGCCAGCGGTAACCGTGTCCAGCAGTGAGTAGACACCTTCCGCGTCTGGGCTGCTGGCCATAAAACGCCGAAAAGCCGTCGTGGTCAGGCAAAACCCGCCGGGCGCCGGGAAGCCGGCCGCGGCCATCTCGCCCAAATTGGCCCCCTTCCCCCCCACCAGGGGCAGATCGGTCGCCCGAATGTCCGCAAAAGGAAGTACGAGAGCATTGGAACGGTTCATGAAGGAATCCTTTGGTTGCAATGTGTGGTGTGTAAAAAACCATTTAAACCTGCTGTACACCGGGGTTCCTGTGTCCATTTTTTCACCCCTCACACCAGGATGCTGGCGCCGCGCAGGATGAAGATCAACCCAAAGATCAAGGGCGCCCAGATGCCGATGGGCCGGCTGCGGGCTTCCAAGGCGTGTTTGAAGCGGGTGAGCAACGCGGTGGCTCGTCTCTGGACGGCCAGGTAGATCAACACCGGCGCCAACACCAACAGGCAAAAGGTCAGGGCCACGGGCGGAACGAGGGTGAGTTTGGCCGCCAGAGGCAGATCGCTGATCATGATCACAGAGAGGGCCGACAAATAGAGAGCCAGGTTCTTGACATTCATCACCGTGACCAGCGCGCCAAAGGCGAAGGCCTTGGGCGGGGTGATGCTGTCCACGATGGCGAAAAAGCGAGGCGGCTGGGGATTCTCCTCCTCGGGTTTGCGCCAGTTACGGAAGCCCAGCCAGAGCAGCAATACGCCCAGCAGGGTCAGCAATACTGGAACAGCCAGCCCGGGCTCACTTTGTCCGCTGTCCGAGCCGCGATAGCCCAGGATGATGGCAGCTACGCCAATCACGGTGTAGGCGCTGAAGTAGCCCAGCGCGTAGCCCAACCCGTTTTGCCAACCACTCTCCGACAGGAGGAGCAAGAGCACCAGGGTGATGGAGCCTACCGAGAAAAAACCGGACAAGGCCAGAAGCAGGGCTTGAAGAAGTACAGGAAGCACAGTCGAATCCTTTGAGTGTCCTGATTGCTGTTGGTCTTCGTTCGCCAACCTGTATTATGATAGCACCGAAGCGAATGTTAGTCAATACTAACAAAAAGCCCGACGATTGGCATTCCGTCTTGTCTGTTTGTTCCATGCCCAGAAGGAGGTCAGCATGCCCAAGATTGTCAATGATGCAGAGGTCTTCTTCGCGGTGATGCAGGTCATAATGGCCCGGGGCTATGACCGGGCCACCACAAAACAAATGGCCGCAGCTGCGGGCGTCAGCGAGGTGACCCTCTTTCGCAGATATGGCAGCAAAGCCGAACTAGTGACCAAAGCCATGCAGTTCGTTGCGGCGGAAATGAATTTCGAGTCGGTGGTCCATTACAGCGGAGATGTGCACCAGGATTTGCTGGGCATCGTGACCCGTTACAGAACCCTGACCGAGCGCTATGGCCAGCTCATGGAGGTGCTCATTTCGGAAATGCGACGCCATCCAGAGTTGCAGACCGCTATGGCCCGGCCTCTGCAGGTTCTGCAGCTCATTGGCGCGTTGATCCAGCGCTATCAGGAGGAGGGCGTGCTGCGAGCCGAACATCCCTTGCACGCGGCAGGGGATCTACTCGGCCCACTGGTGTACCTTACCATGGTCCGTTATGCATTCTCCGCGCCCCAGATTCCGCCGGTGAACTTGGAAACCCACGTGCGAGCATTCTTGGAAGGCCGGCAGGTTCGATCTGAGTAGGGCCGGAAAAAGCCATCCCATCGTCCGGCAGTGCAACGTGTTCGCATTTGGGCGTTCGACAACGGAAATATCATTGAATCCCATAGGACAAAGAATGCTACAGAACAAAAATCGCTACAGAGCAAGGACGTATTCCCATGCGAGATTTCCCTCTCAGAGACACCAGAATTCAATGCCAAATTCGCTGTCAGAATCTGCCTGTTGACCGGCGTGAATGAAGAGCACGTCATGAAACGCGAGCCGGCAGGGTCGTCAGGACTGGCCCGGGATGGGGGTCTGGTCACGGGCGTATGGCGCGCCAGCGCTGAAAGTACGGAGGAAGGCCGATCATGATACGACGCAACTTGCTTCGCTGGGTGATGCGACGCCTGTTCGCAGGCTTCGTGAGCGGCACGTTGGCTGAGCAGCGTGCTCGACAGGAGAGATCCGCCCGCTTTGGCCGCCTGCCCCGGGGCGTGTCCTTTCACAAGGTGCAGGTCGACGGGCCGCCTGCCGCCTGGATCGCGCCGGCGAATCCGTCCCAGGGCGTCATTCTCTACTTCCACGGCGGCGGTTATGTGCTCGGCTCGGCCTATGGCCACCGGGACATGCTGGGACGGCTGGCGGCTGCAACCGGCATCCGTTGTTTGGCAGTGGATTATCGGCTGGCGCCCGAACATCCTTTCCCGGCAGCGTTGGAAGATGCGTTGACCGCCTGGCGCTGGCTGCTTCATGAAGAGGGCCTATCCGCGGGAGAGATCTTCGTGGCGGGCGACTCCGCTGGCGGCGGCCTGGCCCTGGCGATGCTCCTGCGATTGAGGGATGCCGGAGAGCAGGCGCCGGCGGGCGCGGTGCTGTTTGCGCCCTGGGTGGATCTGACTCTCAGCGGAGACTCGATACAGGACAACGGACACCGGGATCCGATTTTAACGGCCGATTTCCTGGCGGATTGCGCCCGTCGCTATGCCAGCGCAACGCCCCTAACCCATCCCCTGCTTTCACCGCTCTTCGCCGACTTACACGGGCTGCCGCCCTTGATGATCCATGTAGGCACGGAGGAGATCCTGCTCGATGACGCCCGGCGGCTGGCGAACGCGGCCACGGCCGCCGGGGTGGTTGTCCACCTGCATGTTTGGCCGGGAATGTTCCACGTATTTCCGCTCCTGCCGCTTCTGCCGGAATCCAGACAAGCCCTAGAAGAGGTGGCTACGTTTGTAAAAGCGCACAGCAGCTTGTAGGACGAACTTTCCAGTTTGTCTGTGCAGTTGACAGGTTAGAAAGTCTGTCCTACGGTACGACCCGCGCTTCCAGTTTGTCTATGCACCCAAACTAACCTGGAAGGACTTGACAACCAGGGAAATCATAGTATGATTACAGTTATTATAAAAAATATAGCAAGTTGTTCATAGCAAGGACCCATCCATGTCAAGGACTGCCCCCCTACTTGTCCTGTTGCTGCCATGACTCAGTTGTTAGGATCGCGCTGGACCATGCAAATACTTCATCACCTGCGCCAACCTAAACGTTATTGCGAACTGCGTGAAGATGTTGGGGATGTCAATCCGACTACATTTACCCAGCGCCTGAAACTCCTGGAGCAACAGGGGATCATTCAGCGCCGCGAGGATCCCCATAACAGTCGTCACGTCGAATACGAGCTGACAGTGGCTGGGCAAGAACTCATGCCCATTCTAGACGCACTGGCCGCTTGGTCGAACAAATGGCTGCTTAGCCCTGCCCCTGGATAAGCGCACGTCGACAAGGTATTGAGTCGTAGCCCAAAATGTTCGATGGAAAGGAGGTGAAACCGGAAAAAATTGCAGGTAACATTTCCCCGACAAAAAGGTGCTAGGTGGTTGCACAGAATCCATAACTCAAACCCACAACTCAAAGGAGGTTCTGATGGAAATCGCCTTTCTCATCGGTCGTATTGTTCTCGGCGTGTATTATCTATTCAACGCTGTCAATCATTTCACGCAACTGGAGATGATGAGCGGTTACGCCGGCTCCAAAGGCGTGCCTGCCCCCAAGCTGGCCGTGGCCGGCAGCGGTCTGCTGTTGCTGCTGGGTGGGCTCAGCATCCTGTTGGGCTACCAGCCTTACATCGGCGTCGCGCTCATCGTCATCTTCCTGGCACCGGTGGCTTTCATGATGCATAATTTCTGGACTGTAGAAGACCCGCAGATGAAGATGGGCGAGATGGTCAATTTCATGAAGAACATCGCCCTGGCCGCCTCGACCCTGATGTTCCTGGCCATTCCCACGCCCTGGCCCTTCAGCCTGGGCGGCTGAACCGTTCCCAACACCTTCTCGTTACCACACGTTTGTGAGGAAAGGAGGCATTTCTTATGGCAACTGTACAAACCCAAGGAACTGACCATCCCCTGACCACTGTCAAACTAGAACCAGGTGAAAAAGTGGCCCTGTGCCGCTGTTTTGGTTCAAAGAAGTTCCCTTACTGCGACGGCACCCATAGCCAACACCCCGGCAAGGGTCCTGTTATTGTCGAAGCATCAAGTACTGACTAATCACACCCAATCGCTGTTTTACAGGCCCGGCTCTCCACCGGGCCTTTTTTGATGTCCGTTTCATCCAGAGTGAACCGCATTGTCCTTGCCCACACTGGCTCCGTTGGCCGTGTTTACAAGGGAAGTGGATCACTTTTCGATGATCATTTCCCGTTCGTTTTTCCGCCAAGTGGATCACTTTTCTCGATCAAGTGGATCACTTTTTAATTGACAAACACAGTCTGTCCCAAAATTTTGGACACACCCCTTTTACTCCCTTTGACATCTACCCCAGGATACCTATAATTTTTCTGTATAGAACAGTTAGCCAGGCCGCTCCTGGCCCTGCCGGTCGCCGACGCCTCGGACCAGGCTCCGTCCCCGAAAGCCTTCCCCGCCGGGACGAGCAGCCCGGATATTGAGTTCGCCAACCCGCGGGACTGCATCATTCCCCTGCAGGTGGCCCACATCGCGGCCGCCATCGCCTCGCTATAGTCAATTCGTCTTGGCTCTTTTCGAGTCCAATGTTATCCTTGTCTGTGACGATCGCTGAGGCGAGATGTCAATCATTATGGGCATGCCCAACACAATCGGTATGAAGCGCAGACCCGCCCATCAGGGTGAGATGTTGCGCGGCGTGACTTGCATCAGGCCACTGACTCCCACCCAACCACCTTTTGCACCCCGCCGCCTTGCGTTCTAACTTCTGAAGACTCTGGTCGAGACGGCGGTGAAAGGTGGCGTTGGCTGTCTTGTGGAAATCCAAGCATATCAATCTCAATCCCCAGGAGACGTAACATGGACAAACAAACACTGATCGACCACTTGAACGACGATCTGGCTGGTGAACTCAGCGCGATCATCCAATACATCACCTACGCGGCCAAGGCCACCGGTCCGTATCGTCCACAACTGGCCCAGTTCTTTCTCACCGAAGTCGCTGACGAGCAGTTGCATGCCCAGTTTCTGGCCAACAAGATTGTCGCTCTGGGCGGCGAGCCGACCACCCAAGCGCGTCCGGTCTCTCCGGCCAACACCAACCGTGCGATGCTGGAAGCTGTGCTCATTGCCGAGAGACAGGCCGGAAAAGACTATACCCAGAGAGCAGTGGAGGCCGAAGAGTTCGGTGATAAAGGGCTGGTGGTGCAACTGGAAGACATCGTTCGCGACGAGACGGGGCACTCCGAAGAGACCGAGCGGATGTTGCGTGATTGGCCGCTCTGATCACAGGACGGCTGCCCTGCCCTGAAAAATAGGGCCCAGCGGGCGCCCCGGATGACGCTGATTGAGCGGATAGAAACGGATCAGAAACTGCGGATTTTTCATCCCCCGTGGCGCACGGCAGTGCATGGGAAACTGCCCTGAAAAAAAGGACACGGATTTGCACGGATTGAATCTGCGTCCTGGTTTTCATCCCCCGTAGCGCAACGTAGTGCATGGGGGTCTGCCCTGAAAAATAGCGAGTTGCGCATGGCGAGTTGCGGTCCGCCGTCGTGTACACGTGCGCATTTTTCATGCCCATCGCGGCGCACCGTCGAGCGTGCGCCACGCAGCCGGGCAGCACCCATCCGGCTTTTTGTGGCGGACAGTAGGCAGGACCGAAAAGGCTCTTCGCCGCGGCTGTGCGGCGAAGAGTCGGAGCAACAGGCCGGGGCATGCTTTGGGTCTCCGGCAGTGGGGGCAATCCTGATTTGGAGAAAACAGGCTTCGAGCGCTGGCTGGGATTGATGGAGCGGCTCGATCTGCCGCCTGCCCAAACCACATTTGAGGAATTGGCGCGGGCTTACAGCGCCGCCAGCCGCCACTATCACAACGCCGCCCACATCGCCCATTGTCTGGCCGAGCTGGATGCAGCCGCGGCCCAGGTTCCCGACGCGGACGCGCTGGAACTGGCGCTCTGGTTTCACGACGCGGTCTACGATCCCCGTTCCGCCAGCAACGAGACCGGCAGCGCCCGCTGGGCTGCCGATTTTCTGGCGGCATCCCAGGCGCCCCGCGAACTGAGGGCGGAGGTCGTTGCCCTCATCCTGGCCACTCGCCACCAACCCGGCCACCTGTCACCGGCCCAGCGTTGGATGGTGGACATCGACCTGGCCATTCTGGGCAGCGACCGGCCCCGTTTCTCGGTCTACGAACAGGCCATTCGCCAGGAGTACATCTGGGTTCCCGATCCGATCTTCAGAGAGAAACGGGTGGCGTTGTTGCGCGACTTTCTGGATCGGCCCGTCCTCTACGTCACAGATCACTTCCGCGCCCAATACGAAGCCCAGGCGCGTCTCAATCTTGCCTGGGCGATAGGTGAATTGGAAGGGTTTCCCATGATCGACCGGCGCGCGGCCCGTCCGCCGACATCGGCCACACAAAAAGTCTGATCCGCACACAGAAATGATACCCCCATGTCCTCACTAGCCAGTGGTGTGCTGCACATCCCTTCCCGCCGGGGTGGATTCCTGCGCGATCCGGAGTTTTCGTTTCAGCGCAGCCCCGATGATCCGGCCGTCTCGGCCAAACTTATCCAGGAATTCGGCCTGGTGAACGGCGCCAGCGTCACCGGCGCTCTCCGTTCCGGCAAAAAAGGCCCCGAACTGGCAACGGTGGAGACGGTCTGCGGTCTTGCACCGGACGAATTCAAGGCGCGCACGCCCTTTGACCGGCTGACTGCCATCGATCCCAGCCGTCGTTTCCGCCTGGGCGACAGCGGCAATCCGTCCATGCGCGTGGTAGAACTTGTCGCGCCCATCGGCATGGGAACCCGGGGGCTGATTGTCGCCCCACCCCAGGCGGGCAAGACCCAAATTTTGGAAGAAATCGCCAACGCCATCCACGCCGAGAAACCAGAAACCCGCATCATCCTGCTCCTGATCGACGAGCGCCCGGAAGAGGTGACCCACTTTCGCCGCGCGGTGCAGGCAGAGGTGCTAGCCAGCTCCAACGACCAGGGCATCCAGGCCCACACGGCCCTGGCCGAGTTGACCATGGCCCACGTGCGCTGTGAGTTGGAGTGCGGACAGGACGTGGTGGTGCTGGTGGACAGCATCACGCGCCTGGTGCGGGCCTTCAACCTGCACGGTGCGGGCAGCCGGCGCACACTTTCCGGCGGTCTCGACGCCACGGCCATCGAGATCCCCCGGCGCTTCTTTGGGCTGGCACGCAACATCGAAAACGGCGGGTCGGTGACCGTGATCGCCACGGCGCTGATCGAGACCGGGTCGCGCATGGATGATTACGTCTTCGAGGAGTTCAAAAGCACGGGCAACAGCGAGATTGTACTGAACCGGGATCTGGCCGAGGCGCGCATCTTCCCCGCCATCAACATCCCCGCCAGCGGCACGCGCAAGGAACATCTGCTCTACAGCGCCGACGAGATGGCCCGGCTCACCACCCTGCGCCGTTGGCTGGCCAGCGGCAGCCCCAAAGCAGCCATGGCCGGGTTGCTCAAGCTGCTGGACCAGACAAAAAACAACCAAGAGTTGCTGGCGCGGCTCAAGCCGTCGCAATAGGCAACCGCCCCGGCGCGAAGATACAGCGAAGACGGCCCGGCTCTTCTCCATGTCTCTGCGTCTTGATGGGTCCACCTGTGGCCAGAAAGGAATGCGAGATGACCGACTACGAGCAGGGCTACGCGCAGTTTCGACAGATGGTGGGGGAGGAACGCATCGACGCACTGCTGGCCCGCTTCGCCGCGATCTGCCCGGACTTCGAGACTGAAGTGGTTTCGGTGGTGGGCGGACGCATCTGGAGTCGTCCCGGCCTCGATCTGAAGACTCGCTCCCTGTGCAGCATCTGCACCCTGGCCGCCCTGGGGCGGGTCAACGCCCTGCGCCTGAACTTTCAGATGGCCTTGAACAACGGCGCCGCGCCGCAAGAGATCTTCGAGGCGCTCTTCCAGGTGGCCGCCTACGCCGGCTTTCCCGCCATGTGGGACGCGCTGGTGATGCTGGAAGAGGTGCTGGAGGCGGAGCAGGATGCGTAGGCCATTGGAGAACCAGAAGCACCGGTCCACCCCATGCAGTCCTGGAGAACGTTCGTAGGCAACGTCCCGGCTCTCACGCCGCTTCTTCCCCGCACGTCCCCTCCTCCCCCTACGCCGGCCAAAGCTGCCCGCCGCCGTCCACGCGCAGCACCTGGCCGGAAATGTACGACGCCCCATCCGAAACCAGGAATGCGACCGCGGCGGCGATCTCCCGCGGCCAGCCATAGCGGAGAAGCGTCCCGTCGGCCTGGATTTTGGCCTGGTCGATGGGCCGGCTGGCGAGAAAACGCGGCGTGACGATGCTCCCCGGCGCGATCACGTTGACCGTCACGTTGTGGGGGCGCAGTTGGTCGGCCAGACAGCGTGAGTATTCATGCATGGCCGCTTTGGCCGTAGCGTAGATCACGCCGTCGCTGCGCCCAAACAGGCCGGCAATGCTGCCGATATTGACAATCCGACCCGCCCTGCGCGCCATCATCTCCGGCGCCACCTGCCGGCAAACCAGGATACAGGTCATCAGGTTGCGGTCGATGACCGTGCGGATGTCCTCGATCGACACTTCAATGGCGTCGTTGTGGACAGGCTTGCCGCTGCCCACGCCCAACACGCCCTGGCTGCCGATGTCGCCGCCGGCGTTGTTGATCAGGATGTCGATACGGCCAAAATGCGCCCGAATCTGGGCCGCCAGATCGGTCACGACCGCCGGATCAGTCAGGTCGCCGTGGACAGGCAACACATCCACGCCCTGCTCCTGGGCGATGGCGTCAGCCACGGCCTGCAAGGACTCTGCCTCGCCAAAGGCCCGCGTCGATGTGGGTGACGTGCCATGCACCGCCACCTGCGCGCCCCGCCCGGCCAGGTGGGCGGCAATCACCCGGCCAATGCCCCGCGATGAACCCGTCACCCACGCGACCTTCCCCTGCAATTCTTGTTCTGGCGCCAAAAGTCGTCTCCTCGTTGGCATCGGTCTCGATTGGCTGGTTGCACCCAGACATTCTGCCCAGCCTGTCTCCAAAACGCGCACGTGCGCATGACGACCGACAGCAGACGGCGGACCGCAACTCGCCATTCGCAACTCGCTATTCTTCAGGGCAGTTCCCCATGCGCTGCGTTGCGCCACGGGGGATGAAAAACGCGCACATGGCGCATGACGACAGACGACGGACCGCAGAGCCAGGATCGATGGACGGTGGATCGACGGACGGTGGATCGA
>Ga0114931_10011215_pt1 | contig 10612 bp, 9 predicted proteins | sample 2SBtaG_FD_89579 | JGI IMG/M metagenome (GOLD analysis project Ga0114931, IMG submission 89579) | Deep subsurface microbial communities from Kolumbo volcano to uncover new lineages of life (NeLLi) - 2SBTROV14_V59a metaG | ecosystem: Environmental > Aquatic > Marine > Volcanic | place: Kolumbo...
CTTCTGGTTTGGCGATTCAATCAAAAATCCAAAGGAGGTCAGTGAACGATACGAGCTGTGGTTCAAGGGCGGTAAGGAGAGCGATAATGTCATTGCAGACGCTTTCACTAAGGACGTGGTTCTCGCTCTTCAGGGCGGGTTAACACATTGGGCTACAAACCCACGCGGAAGACTGGCATTGATAATATTGCTCGATCAATTTACGAGGACAATATTCAGATCCACAGCAAAGGCATTCGCGGGAGATGAGATTGCCCTTCCACTATGCGTTGAAGGTATAGAGCACGGGATGCACAAGGAATTAAGCCTTATCGAGCGTGTATTCTTCTTCCTCCCCATGGAGCACTCCGAGGAGATGGCTATACAAGAAAAAAGCGTGTCGGCCTTTGAATCGCTCATTAAAGAGGCGCCTGAGCCGGAAATAAAAATCTATCAATCCTTTTCCGATTATGCCGCGAGGCACAGGGATGTGATAAGAAGATTCGGGAGATTCCCGCACAGAAACAGGGCCTTGGGCAGGGATTCCACCCCTGAAGAAGAGGATTTCTTGAGATTGAAACCATCCCCATTTTGAATGCCCGGCTTCCCATGCATGCGGCGTAGGGTTTCAGCGGGGGGTTTCAATGGAGCCCAGACTATAGTGTTACGGCCTATTCGCAGGGAGTGTGAAGGAGAGGCTACATAGAACTAACAAAATGTTTGTCGCCCTGAAAACGGCATTATATTTATTTTTGCGTGTAATAGCTATATATTTCTAATGACGCAACCTACGAAGGAAACAATATAAATTCACCGCTTGGACTAGAGCTGAATTTTACGTCTTAGCAACACCAAACGGCAATACCAGGCGGTTAAAAGAGCGAGCCTCGGAGAGAATAGGGATATGTTTTGCGAGAATGATACCCCGATGGGTTCTGCGTACAGCCCGCATGAGACAATAAGCCTCAAGCTCAAGGACAACCAGCACAAGATAGATGCGTGCACTCTCTATGTACACGGACAGACAAAACTAGCCCGTCAATACCACCCGGAATATATACAATCTCTCGAAAAACGCAGCGAGCATAAGACCGACTTTATATTCGGCATTCTCATCTTCGTCATAGTCACCCTCTGCATCGTCTACTACATAATTCCAAAAGTAGGCACATCCCAACTAGCAGTACTCACGCTCTTCCTCGGCATTTTCTCCACCTTCTTCGCTATAGAGTACGCAACAAGGCGCATTCGCTCCGTCAGACTGACGTGCTTTTTGGAATCGAAGGAGATCCCAAGGCTAAAAAGGGAAATAGATACCCAAAAGAGTGGGATCGAGACGTTGCTCATGCAGCGCAAAAAGCAAAAAACCACGGAGAGCAAAAACCGGAGGCGCCGGCAGTCCGATGAGGAAAACCATGACAGCAACCATCGAGAACACGAGGAGTGGAGAAGGCAGCAGAAAAAACACCTTGAAGAGGAGAGAAGACGCCGAGAGCAGCAGGAGGAATCGCAATACAGAAGCTCCAATGAAGAGACTATGGAAAGATTCAAGCACCCTCAAGGGAAAATGACCTCAAAGGACGCCTTGAGAATACTCCAACTCCCTCCAGATTCCGTACTGAAAGACCTTCAAAAGGCATACCGCGAGTCCATCGCACAGTATCACCCCGATCACGTTGCCCACCTCGCGCCGGAGTTTAAATGGCTCGCTGAAAAGCGCAGCAAGCTTATAAACCAAGCCTACGAATACCTTCAAGACCTCTTTAATAAGTAGCCATCCGCCCCAAGCTAAACCCCCTCGCCTTTCCCTCCAAGCAGCCAATCCCAATCCGGCTCCGTAACCACCAGCCCCCACACCCCGATTTGCCCGGCCATAGATTAAAAAACTTAGACTATCGTAGCAACCGAAAAGCGCAGTCTGATTCAAAAACTCACCCCCCCCTCCCCCCCCGGCTCACATACCTTAGGTTCTTTTTTTAGGCAAATTATGATATGCAATACACATAACCAAGAATCCACATATGGGAGGACCCCACGTTATGGCAGATGAAAGATGGTTCTAGAAGAGAGCACCCGAAATGGCTAAGGGCTGGTGGGATTTTTACAACGCTGTTGAGGGAGAGACCGCCCTTGACAAGAAAACCAAGGCTCTTATCGCCGTTGCGGTGGCGGTACACGGCCGATGCCCCCACTGTACCGAATCGCGTATCAAAAAGGCACTCGCAGTGGGAATAAGCAAAAACGAGATTGCAGAGGCCGTCATGATGACAGGGCTCTTATCCTCAGGGACAGAGATATTCTGGGCTAAGGACGTCTACGACAAGTACCTTGGATAGTGCATGATGGGAGTGGGGGGGGGTGGAGCGCCCAACAGCCGCTTGCGATAAAAAGCGAACGGGAGGGACCGTTAAAAAGGGGCTTTGCGCAAATTTGGATTGGAATCTCAGCAAAGGGGGTTAAATCAGGGAAATTAGTTCATAGGCCGCCACCGGGAATCTTGGGGAAGTAGGGTTTAAGGACGGAACAGCGGCCCATGAACATGAGTGAGGATGAGTGATGAGATTATTTGGATACTATCCAAACCTCTATTATTGCTTTTCGATACCCCTCTCTAGACATATTCGAGCGCTTCCACCCCTCTAACATCACCCCCATGCGCCCGCATCCACTGCTACTAAGTGCAATAGCTATGCCATTAGAGGGAATTTATGGACTGTGCAATATATACGAGAGGTTAGGAAGTATCGATACCCATTTGATCCTCCACGAACTGTGCAATAGTGCGCAGTTGCACTGTGCGATATTGCACTGACCCCCTCCCCCGCGCCGTGCCATGACCTCAGCTGCCTGCAGAGGATTCTTTCAATTTCTTCTTTGCAATCTTGGCTTCTTCCGAGCGGGGAAACTTGTCTATCAGGGTCTTGAAAAAGAACTTAGCCTCGTCGGCCCTTCTAATATGGACTAGAGAGAGCCCCTGTTTCAGGTAGGCATCAGGTATCCTGGGATTCCTAGGAAAAGAGTTTATGAACTTCTGGAATTCTAGGATTGCGTCCTCATAAGCCCCCTCGTTGTAGTAGGAAAGGGCAAGCGCATAGAGCGCTTCGGCCGAGCGGGAATTCGCCTGTCTCAGGTAGGATATATCCCTCTCAACCGTCTTTAACCTCTCGTCTAACTCCGCCTGAGTATTATTAATCTTCGCGCCGGGGCTCCTGCGAAGCGCTCTCACTTCCTTAGAGAGCTTATCAACTTTAGCCTCAAGCGCATCTTGTCTCTTGAGCATCACGCCCATATCCCCAGAGAAATATGCGCAGCCCGTGCTCATTGTTGCTCCGAGCATAAAAAATATCGCAACGTTAATCCTCATAGTGACTCTCTAAGCATATCGATAACCGTGCGATTAAAACAGATTTAATCCCAAACAAGCGCAACACGTTCAAACCCGGCGACCGTTTGTAAAATCCCTGAGACACATCCCCCCCTCTCACCGATGCTCTCTTAACATTCCAGAGCAAGTAATATACCCGGCATCACTGTTGCAACTCTAGTCATCTCGTACGCGTCCCCAAAAAAAGTTTACACTAAACACTAAACCAGACCGAAAAATTTATTATAATGGTAGTATGAGGGGGTAATAAATAAGCGGTAATTACCTAATTCGTTTTTACACCAAGCCCAGGATGGTAATCGAAAAATGAATATTAGCAAGCAAATAACAGTTGGCTACGCACTAATGCTGATACTTATGCTCCTAATAAGCGGCTTTTCAATCTTCAGCATAATTAGGCTCAATAAGGCATCAGCCAATATAGCGGGCAGGTTCCAAACCATTTCCAACCTGCTTCACGCAAAGGGGGTCGAGAACAACACGCCCGGTCAACCCTTTAGCTTCGAGAAAGATATGCTCATCGACAGCATTACAATCTCCGACAAACAGGTTAAGTATTCCTATATAGGAAACTTCACCGTGCTCGCCATTGCGCTCCTTTTCGGGGGTGTGATGACCCTCATCTTCCCACGTGTGATTACAAAACCAATCATGGGACTGGTCGATACGGCCAAGCAGGTGGCAAACGGGGACTACACAAGCCGGGCCCCGGACTTGGGCCGAAGCAGCGAACTCTCTACGCTCATTAATATATTCAACCACATGCTGGACAAAATGGAGCACAACCGCAGCGAGCTGGAGAAGAAAAACAACGAGAACCTCGAACTGCTTGAAGCCACAAGAAAGTTCAACGAGACGCTCGAAGTAAAGATAGACGAGGCCACCCAGGAACTAAAGGAAAAACAGGAAGAGTTGGTGAGGTCGGAGAAACTAGCCGCTATAGGAGAGATAGCGACAGGCGTGGCGCACGAGATAAAAAACCCCCTCACCGGCATATACCTGGCCCTCGATATGATACGGAGCGAAGCGGCGGCTCCCGACGACCTCCATGAAACCGTCTCCGACATCATCTCAGAGATTAACCGCCTTGACCGCATAATTAAGCAGCTCTTGGAGCTCGGCTCTCCAAAAGCCCTGAATCTCATGCAGTGCGACCCCAACGAGATAGTGGAGAGGGCGCTCGACCTGGTGAGCATTCAATCGAAAGAGAAGGGGATTAAGATTAAGAAAGAGCTGCATTCCAAAGAACAGTTCTATGTGGACTGCGAGCAGATTGAGCAAGTGGTTCTCAACCTCCTGATAAACGGAATTGACGCAATGGACGACTCCGGCACACTCACGGTCTCGACCAAAAGTTTTGATGAGAACGTGCACATTAGGATTGAAGACACGGGCTGCGGGCTCTCCGACGATGACATAGAAAAGATATTCACTCCGTTCTACTCCACCAAGGAACACGGAACCGGACTCGGCCTTTCCATATCCAATAGTATTGTAGAGACGCATAGAGGGAAGATACTGTGCTCTTCCGGTAACGGGTGCGGTACGGCTTTTACCGTCGTGATACCCAAGGGCTTGGGGGGAGAAGAGAATAGGGCAATGGCTTAAACGGGGCGGGGCAGTAGGTCGGCGATTTAGGGGGGCGGGGGGACAGGGAGCGAGCACGGGGGGGGACATCGGGGGAAGGAACAACACGGGAAGAGGGGAAGAGTGTGAAACGCGTCATTAAAAGGTTCAAGAAACAAGGGGAATAAGTGAGCGAACTTATCTTAATAATAGACGACGAGAAGTTCATTTGTAAGCAGCTTGAGAAGACTCTTAGTCGCGAAGGCTACGACTCGCTCTCGGTCCATAACGGAGGAGAAGGGATTGAGACCGCAATGAGAGAAAACCCCTCCGTTGTCCTTCTAGACTTAAAGCTCCCGGATATGGGCGGATTGGAAGTGCTTGAGAATCTCACTAATATCGAGCTGTCCCCGGCAACGATTATTATGACCGCCCACGGCAATGTGGAAAGCGCGGTAACGGCAATCAAATCAGGCGCATACGATTTTATAGAAAAGCCTTTCAGCGCGGAGAAGCTCAAGGTAATGGTACGAAACGCCATCAGCACCATCGAGTTAAAGAGGAAGCTCAATACCGTAACGAAGGGAGAACGGCAGAAATACGGATTCGAATCCCTCGTGGGAAGCAGCAAAGAGATTCAGAAAATAACGTACCTCTTTAAAAAGCTCAGCAATGAAGACCCAAAAACGATTCTGATTACCGGCGAGAGCGGTACGGGGAAAGGGATAGCCGCACGCGTGCTTCATTTCAACGGCACGAGGGCGGAAAAGCCCTTCGTTGAGCTCAACTGCGCAGCCGTCCCCGAGACCCTCCTAGAAAACGAGCTCTTCGGCCACGAGCAGGGGGCGTTCACCGACGCCAAAAAGATGAAACAAGGCATATTCGAGCTTGCACACGGCGGGACTATTTTCCTCGATGAGATAGGCGATATGAGCCATGCGCTTCAGGTAAAGCTCATCAAGGTAATCGAGGAGAGGACGTTCCGCAGGCTGGGAGGGACCAGGAATATCACCGTCGATGTGCGCATCATCGCAGCCACCAACAGAGACTTGAAAGACCTAGTGGATAAAAAGCTGTTCCGCGAGGACCTGTTCCACCGGTTAAACGTCATAAGCTTCGTTATGCCGCCGCTAAGGGAGAGAAAATCAGACATCCCGCCCCTGACCGACAACTTCGTAGCCGCCTTCAACGCAGAGCTGGGAAAGAAGATTACCGTTATTCCCCAAGAAGTAAGGGATTCTTTCTCCCGCTACCACTGGCCTGGGAACGTGCGTGAGCTTAGGAGCTCCATAGAAAGGGCTATGCTTTTTAGCGAGGGTGAGACGCTCAACCCAAAATACGTGCAGCTCGAGGGCAAGAGCGATGGTGATATAAATATTCAGAACACAAACCACTCTATGACTCTGGAGATACCGCTTGATAACTTCTCCCTTGGAGAGGTGGAGGACAAGATAATAAGGAGAGCCCTTGACATGAACCAGTGGAATCAGACCAGGACAGCTAAGCTCCTTGGGGTCACAAGAGAGGTGCTTAGATACCGGATGAAAAAGATGGGGCTATTGACCTAAACAAATATCTTCGCCTCAGGCTCTTATCGATATGCCCAAACCCATCTTTTTCCCCACAGGTGTTGCTTTTTCTTCTCCAAGTTCTTATTCTGTAGGTATCGGGTATGGTGTTTACCACCATTATAATTGCGCGTGTTCGCTTCATTAATCAAGTGTCGAGGTTATGAGCTTTTCTTAAGCAATAGCTTCCTAATTATCGAAAGTCTTGTTATGATATAGGGGAAGGTTGCTTATATTGACGCCGAGATTGCATAAATGGAGAGTCGGGCGTTGTATCGCACATTGTTCCTATGCGCTTCTAATAAACTAAATAGAGATTATGTGCTCACCTCAGGGCTTAAAGGAGGGCCGTGTTTTATTAGAGCAATTGTAAGTGTGTAATCATAGATAAAAATCAGTAAATAAGGAGGAGGAATTTAATGGCAAAATCTATGACTAAATCTCAGATAGCGGAACACTTGGCTAACAGCACCGGGGTTACGAAGAAGATTGCTGTGCAAATTTTGGATGAGCTCGCATCCCTTGCTTATAGGGAAGCCGATAACGCGTTCACCATTCCCGGGATTGGAAAACTCGTCGTAGTGGATCGCAAAGCCCGAGATGGAAGGAACCCCGCAACCGGTGAGGTAATCAGAATTCCTGCAAAAAAAGCCTTAAAATTCCGTGTAGCCAAAGCCTGTAAAGACGCTGTACTGGGTTAATAGGTTTATTACCAGCTTAAGTAATATTCGTCTGACTTAATTGGGCCGGACTCGTGGTGACTAAGAAGGGCTATCGACAAGCCGGGTGAGTGTCGTTGGGGGGGTATTTATCGTCGTCCATTTCATTCGAGAGGGTTAAGGCATCGCGAGGCTACGATGGGCCGGTGGTATTTCAGCATCGCCGAAACGAGACACACCATTCACCGAGAGTGGAATGACTCACCGTTAAGACTCGATTACGCCAAGAGCGTATTGCGGATAAGGCCCCACGATCCCTTAGAAGATAGATTAAAAAACCCGTTTTGAATAAAGCCGTCCGCACAAGTGGTTAGCGGTTTTCTAAGGATTTATCCAAAATCCCTGGTAGTGCTGAAAGTTCCCCCCTTCCCGTACTCCCATGCCGCTACTACCCAAGCTAAAACAGATGACATGTGCCTTCAGTGAGTTTCTAGTGAGATTGTCCACTCGGAGAGATAAGAACGGTTAGCAGCCCAGACAATCATCAAACCAAATCCTGTTATATGGAAATGCTACTATCCAGTATTTTTGTGCAACGACGCACATTATACACTGTGTAATTACATAGTTGTTCCTTAGTCAATACCACCTGTATACATAGATATATATTTCATAACACGCTGAGATGATAGGACTATTTTCAATTGCGGTATCTCATGGCAAAGATTTTGCATCTAACATAATGATGAACCCATTAAAGGAGGTACGTTAAGATGAAGCATATCGCGAAACTGGCTTCAATCGCTTTAGTAGCTCTGTCGTTGGTAGCTCTCACAGCCCCTTCTTGGGCCGGGGGAAACGAACTCCGCCTTAGAGCGGAACTCTCAGCCCCGGCAGCGGCGGGAGATATCAGCGGGAAAGCGAAGTTCGAGGACAAGGGGGATAGAGCTAAGTTTTCGGTAGAGATTGAAGGGCTAGTACCCGGGGATTCTTTTGACGTCATGGTTGGGGGTGTAGTTGTAGGAATAATCGATGTCGACGCTTTCGGCAGAGGCAATCTTGACTTTGATACGACTGCGGGGCCGAATGACGTAGACCTACCGTTTCCCGCCAACTTCCCCGAGGTGGGCGCAGGCACGCTAATCCAAGTCGGCCAGCTCTCAGGCACTCTTCAGGAGAAATAGTCTCCTGCACAGGCTTCTCATAACATACGTTAGTGTGGGAGTCTCAAGCATCAGGCTCGAAACATTCAGGGCGTCCTGAGATGATTTGGACGCCCTGTGTTTATAATCAATATATAGCCTACATAATCCGCTTAAACTACGAGAATCTTACCCTCGAACCTTGGGGTATTGCCAGGCTAATCCCGCCATATTATTCCCCCCTTATTCCCCCAGCACTTCTCGGGGAAGGAGCATAAGGGTGAAAGAACTCTTCGGCATAGCCCTAGGCGCTCACCCCTCCTTTTAAAGAGGTTATGAAACGAACATAATGGAAAACGCATCTGACTAATTGTATACACTAGTTCCTAATTATGCGAAGGGGGAAATGGGCCGCAAGTGTATGAAACGAATACGTTTGCATATAATTCCACGTTTTGAGCGAGATACAGGGGCATATCGTATATGCAGTCACACTCATCACGAGCCTTCATGATTAGGGGACTTCCGTATAATCCGCAAATGATTAAACCGCTCTCTGGAATGGGCTGACAGGTTTTTCCAGCCAAGCAAATACCGATTACTTCTCAATACCAGAATCTGGGGTCTGAGGGAATTTTGAAATCACACAAGGCAGGAAGATTCGACCAATCATTTCTAGTGCGCATGATCAGGGATTTCTTTCTCGTTTTGGTTGGATTGATATGTCTAGAACTGGGCATCCGCTACCTGCTGGTAATCTATCACTTTGAGCGCCGCGACAAGATTACTACACAGCTAGAGGCGGAACAACTGGCTACAGACCTTAGGGACATCATGCTAAATTCCGGCGGCCCCATAGCGGCAAGGACCATATACCCAATATTTAAAAGGAACCGCGAAGAAATAGGGCTTCAGATAGCAATCATACCATCTAAAAAAACAGTTACCTCGATTAGGAAAATGTTTGACTTTGAACCGAGGGGGATTCCCCCACAATGGTCTAAAGGAGAGCACCATGAGTATACGGTTGAACTTCGGGCTGAAAAATTCTGCACTAAATGCCACGTAGATGCGAGCGTTGGGGACGTTCTTGGTCACGTTACCGTGAGGAGCTATTTATCAACGCAACTCAACAACTGGTGGAACGAAGTCAAGCTGACGTCTGTAATGGGAATGGCCAATGTGCTCGTTCACACTATAGTGCTTTTTTTCTTGCTAAAAATACGGATGGAACCCCTGCTTTCGTTGCGCTCAACTATATCAAACCTCGCCAAGGGCGGGATTGACCTAACCTATAGGGCGAAGGTTAAATCTCATGATGAATTCGGCGAGTTGGCATTAGACCTTAACGCGTTTTTGGACCGCCTTACCTACATCGTCGAGGACTTACAAAAGATATTAAAGGAGATCGTGTCGGTAACCGATCGCATGAACCAAGTAAACACTCAAATGGATGCCGAGTTCAAAACCAAGCATGCAGAAACACAGCAGGCGATAAAATTGGCATTCGATGAACGCCAAGAAAACCCGGTATTCACAGAAGATACCATAGTGGATATCAAAACCATCTTGTCAGCTCTCGATGGATTGAGCAGGGATAACATCATTTCAGAGAAAGTAGAGGGGAGGACCCGCTATGTGCTTAACAACTTCAAGGAAGCCACAACGCAATTGCAAGATACCTTCAGGCGTTTTGACCATGTGGGACACATGTTAATAGACCTGTCTAACGACATTTACGGTCTTACACATTTCAAGCACGAGATAGAAATACTTGAAGAAAAAATGCGGGTAATAGCCGAATCCGGCCAAATACTAATCAACCGGCTGACCAGAACGAGCTAAAGGATATCATGGCGTGAGCCGTGACTAGCACCCGCAACCGGCTTCAATTGACGGCTCGCCCGTGGGGCAGGTGGGGGGGGGGATTCGAACCTCCGACTGGTGCATTACGAGTGCTAAAATAGCCGTTTATCTGTATTTGTACTAATTGGCATAAGTTAGTATAACGGCTTAACATCAAAGCATTATTTATCCATATTAGTTGTAATGCTTTGTGTCGAAATGGATACTAAACCGTATCCATCAGAACGGAGCATGCTGGCTCTTGGGGTTAGGTGTAGGCTTTACCTCGCGTTCCTTGAGTTTTCTAAGCATTTCATCCTTAGAAGAGAAATTCTGCCCGGCGAATATCCCCCTGTGGCAATGATAACCACCCTGTTTACGGTTGTGGTGGCAACCGTAAGAGTCTAATCCGCCGCCGTGGGGAAAAGCAGAGACGGGGATTAGGATGATGAGAGAAATTAAGAAAGC
>Ga0114931_10011216_pt1 | contig 10612 bp, 15 predicted proteins | sample 2SBtaG_FD_89579 | JGI IMG/M metagenome (GOLD analysis project Ga0114931, IMG submission 89579) | Deep subsurface microbial communities from Kolumbo volcano to uncover new lineages of life (NeLLi) - 2SBTROV14_V59a metaG | ecosystem: Environmental > Aquatic > Marine > Volcanic | place: Kolumbo...
CCGCACACCGTTTTTGTCCACCACCACAAAAGCGCCATCGAGGACATCGATCTGCCCGCGCTCAATGAAAATCATGGAGATACGTTCTTTCATTGCGATGGGTTTGAGGCGAGGGAGCATTCGTTATCCGTGCCAGGCGGAACTTTATGGCCGCCCGACCTTGCACTCCCCCAGATTATTCGCACGCTTGATGAAACGGGCATCGAAGGTCAGCAGTTGTCGGCACGATTGGCTGCCAGCCAGATGAAAGGCATCTGCAAAATCAACACCTTGTTGATACCACTCAATAACTCGGGCAATCGTGCTCGGATTAGATAAATATACATTGGGCTGACCGCAGAGTTTACTAAACGCGGCACTGATATCTACGGAGTTGAATTGATAGGCATATCTCAATACCCATTCCGTCTCAAGAATGACAGTATCCGGAATGAATACATTGTATTTTTTAAATACCGCGTACGCTTTCTTGAACTGTGCCTCATGATCACGCGTTATCAGGCGCACGATGACATTGGTATCAACCGCGATCATTCAGGCCCTCCATCACCCCCTGTCGTATTGCCTCTTCCATCTCTTGCAGAACTTTTGCAGATCCTTCGTATTGCAGGCAGCCCGCCAACTCATCGAGACTACTTTTTTCAAACGGAGATTTTGGTTTCAGCAAAATACCATCTCCGGTATCGATAACGGTCAGCTCCTGCCCGGCTTCCCAGTGATGTGCCGCCCTGATTTGGGCGGGAATTATTACCTGGCCCTTGCTGGACAACCTGGTCTTGGTCATTAAGATATCCCGAAAGGTAAGACGCATGTAAGACAATAAATGCTGGCTGCTTCCATGTCAAGCGGCTCACTCACACCCGGCGCACCAGCATCAGGCCACAACAAAAGCCTTGGCAGGACCTACACCCTGTACCAAGGCATGTTTGAACAAATTCGCATCTTCAACCGTAAGCAGGTCAACATAATCCAGCGTACCGTAGCGGATGGATTTCCTGAGGCCCTTTTTAAGCAACTGATGTTGATTGTAACCGTCAATACGTATCTCGGCCTTATCACCCTTCCCCGCCTTTCCCCAATAATGGTAATAGGCGTCACTTTATTTTATCTGCTTAACTTCCATCGAGAATCATTCAGATCTTTGGCAAAGCTTACAGCTGGATGAAAGGGATGGAACCATATCAATTCATTATGAATCCGACGTGGGTCACTGGATGAGCCATATGATGATGGCCGGCACCGCCCAGAAACCACTCCCTGACGAAGGCCACACGCCATTTTGACTAATCCATATCCGGTTTCCCCGGTCGGCCTGCTACAATTACATATTTCATTTATAGTCGGAGAATTTCTGATGGTGGGGAAACTCGTCCTGTGCCGACACGGGCAAAGCACCTGGAACCTTCAAAACCTGTTCACGGGCTGGCATGACGTGGACCTGACCGAACAGGGTCTGGCCGAAGCCGAAGCGGCCGGACAATTGCTCGGCCGGCTCGATTTCAGGTTCGACCTTGCCTACACGTCCGTCCTGAAGCGCGCCATCCGTACGCTGTGGATTATTCTCGACGAAATGGACCTGATGTGGATTCCGGTCGAGCGGTCATGGAAATTAAACGAGCGCCATTACGGCGCACTGCAAGGCCAGAACAAGGCCGAGACGGCGGCCGAACACGGCGAGGCGCAGGTCAAAATCTGGCGTCGCAGCTACGACATTCCGCCACCGGCACTGGACCAATCCGATCCCCGTCATCCGTGTCACGATCCGCGCTATGCCGGCGTCGCAAATCTGCCTGCCACCGAGTCCCTGAAAACCACGCTCGACCGGGTGAGGCCATATTGGGAGCAGACCATCGAACCGCAGCTCAGGGCCGGTAAAAACGTACTGATCGCGGCCCACGGCAACAGCCTGCGCGCGCTCGTCAAAATGCTCGACGGCATTTCCGACGAAGACATCACGGAATTTAATATCCCGACCGGTGTGCCCATATTGTATGAACTGGACAGCAACCTCGTCCCGCTCGGTCGGGAATTTCTCGGGGACCCGGAGGCAATCAGGCAAGCCGCAGCCGCCGTCGCGCAACAGGCGGCAGGCAAGTAAGGAAGCGCCCGCCCAGGTGATTTATTCGCTGCGCGAACTCGGCCCGCAGATCAGCGGACGCTGCTACATTGCACCGTCGGCCGCCGTCATCGGCGACGTATGGCTCGCCGATGACGCGAGTGTGTGGTTCGGCGCCGTGGTACGCGGCGACGTCGAGCGCATCACGATCGGGCGCGGGTCGAACGTGCAAGACAACTCGGTGTTGCACTGCGATCCGGGCGCGCCGCTGATGCTCGATGAATATGTGACCGTGGGACACCAGGTCACGTTGCACGGCTGCCGGGTGGGCCACCACTCACTGGTCGGCATCGGCAGCACCATCCTGAATCACGCCCGGATCGGTGCCAATTCGATTGTCGGCGCCAATTCACTGGTCACCGAGCACAAGACCTTTCCGGACGGCGTACTGATAATCGGCACTCCGGCCAGGGTCATGCGTGAATTGACCGGGGACGAAATCGCGACCCTGCCCCGCTACGCCGAGCGCTACATCGAACGGGCCGGGCGCTACCGCCGGGGACTTCAGCCAACGTAAGTATTCCAGGATTACCGGCGCAGCCGGATCAACCCTTCCTGGGCAGTCGATGCGATCAATACACCCGACTGGTCGAAGATCTGTCCACGCGCCAGTCCGCGCGCGCCCGCGGCCCGCGGGCTGTCATAGGCGAACAACAGCCACTGATCGACATGACAGGGTTTATGAAACCACATCGCATGATCGAGGCTGGCCATTTGCAGCCGGTCGCGTATCAGGCTCAGGTCACCATGCGGCAAAATGGTCGTGCCGAGCAATTGCATGTCCGAAATATAGGCAAGCAGGACCTGGTGCAACGGGAGATCGTCGGGCAACGAATCGACGGCCTTCATCCAGACGTATTTGACCGGTTCGACACTTTCACTGCCCCGGACACCGGTACGTTGGACCGGGCGCATGTGAAACGGACGTGGAATTTCGAGAAAGCGACGCAATCTTTCCGGCCACTTGTCGAGTTCGCCGGACCTGGCATCGGTGATATCGAGCAACCCGTCGGGACCGGGTACGTCCGGCATGGCCGCCTGATGCTCTAACCCGTCTTCGGGAATCTGGAACGATGCCGTCATATTGAATATCTGCTTGCCGTGCTGAATCGCGACGATGCGCCGGTTCGAAAAACTCAGCCCGTTACGGGCCGTGTCGACCTGGTAGACAATCGGCGCGTTGATATCGCCGCGACGCAAAAAATACGCGTGCAGTGAATGCACGACACCGCGCTTGACGGTCATGTTGGCGGCGGCCAGGGCCTGGGCCAGGACCTGCCCGCCGAAAACCTGCGGCGTGCCGATATCGTGGCTCTGACCACGAAAAATGTTGCGTTCGATTTTTTCCAGATCCAGCAGCTGGAGTAAATCGGCGAGTGTCTGGTCCATAGTCGGCAACCTGTCACAGGAAATCAGGGCATTCTACGCTGTCCCGGCTGTATTGGGAGCAACTGCCCGCCCGCCCCCTCGGCGCTTCCGGCAATATGCTAATGTCGGTCCCGGACTCGGCATGAAGAACGGGGGGATAGATAATGAATAATTCAGAAGCGGCCAAACGGGCACGCGGCACGCGGTGGTGCATTTTGGGTTTCTGGCTGCTAGTGGCCGGCGCTGTCGTGCTGGTCATCGGCCTCGCGGGCGGCCCGCTCGGATTCGTACCGCAAATCAAGTCTTTCATGTTATTCGGGGTCGGCCTGCTCATCGTCGCCGCCGCCGCCCTGCTCACTGCAGTCGGTATCGCCATCAGCATGGGTACGGCCGGCGACGCTTCGGCGCTGCGTTCGTGGGGCACACTGGCCGTCAGTGTCATCCTGATCGGTACGGTGCTGAGCCAGCGACCGGATACCACGAATGTGCCGCCCATTCACGACATTACGACCGATACCGTCAATCCGCCCCGGTTCGAAGCCATTCTCGCATTGCGTGCGGATGCCCCGAATCCGCCCGAATATGCCGGCGGCGAAGTAGCCAGACAGCAGCAACAGGCGTATCCCGACATCACGACGCTGACGATCCAGAGCCCGCCCGATGAAGTCTTTGCGGCAGCCGAACAGGTCGCCCGTGACCTGGGCTGGGACATCGTTGCGGCCGACCGGGCCGCGGGACGCATCGAAGCGACCGACACGACGACCTGGTTTCGGTTCAAGGATGATGTCGTCGTCCGGTTAACCGCCCGGGATACCGGCACCGATGTCGACGTGCGATCCGAGTCCCGGGTGGGCAGAAGTGACATGGGCGCAAACGCGGCGCGTATCCGCATCTTTCTGCAGCAACTCAAAGCGCGGGTTACCGGGTGACGGCGCATGCAGGGCGATACGATCATTCCGCTCATCGAGTACTTCCTGCCCGTACTCACGACGGCAGGTGATTATGCGCGCCATATCCAGCCGGTTATCGAGGGACCCGGGCAAAAAAGCGGTGGCAATGCCTGGGCCCGGGCGCTGACTGATGCCGACCTGATGGTGCAACACTTTGTCGAGATCGCGACCCTGTCGCGATGGCCCGACATTGGTTTCTACGGCGAAGAGTCGGCCCGGTCGGCCAACACGAAATATTTCCCGACAGCAGCGGAAACCGTTGTACATCTCGATCCGGTCAACGGCACCTATCTCTACAAGAACCAGCGCAACGGCTGGGATATCGTGCTGAGCATTCGCCACGCCGGCAGGCTGGTTGCGGCGCTGAGTTATATGCCGGTACGCGGCCGCTTCTACATGGCGATCCGCGGTACCGGCGCGCTGACCGGCGACAGGCGAATCCGCCGCATCGACAACATGGACAGCCTGACGACAAAAACCGGCAGCCTCCGGTGCCTGACGTATCGGGCACCGGATATCAAACAGCGGTTATCGGGCTCATTCGAATGCTTCGACATCGTCGAGGACGACGATCCGCTGCGCGGCATAGACAATCTGAATGATCTTTTTACCGGCAAACTCGATGCCTTCGCATGTCGCCGCGGAGATTTGCTCGACTGGGGTGCAACGGCATTCATCGCTTCGCTGGCCGGTGGCTGCGCCAGCTATCTGGACGGTTCGCCGCTGGCCGCTTTCGACGCGTTCGATCCACAGGAGACGGCCGATATGCTCGTCACGACGAACGCCGACACGCATCGGCGCATACTCGACCTGTTACATTCGTGAAGACCGGAGCTCCCGGAATTTCATGATAAAAAATACAATGCAATCGTATCGGCAACGCAGGCCGGCTTGACCTGCCCTTCTATCTCCAGTGCATTGGCAAAAATAATCTGCAGTGCGCCCGCCCTCTTGCGCGCCGACTTCAGTGTCAGTCGCAACCGGACCCGACTGCCCGCCGGCACCATCTGTTTGAAACGGACCTTGTCGAGTCCGTAGTTAATCACGCGCTCGCATTTAAAAGTCACAATTTCCTGGGTCAGTACTGTAAATAAACCGGTCAGCAGATAGCCGTGCGCGATCGTCGAACCGACCGGCAATTCCTTTTTCGCCCGCTCGACATCGACATGAAGCCATTGATAATCATCCGTCGCCTCGGCAAACCGGTTAATACGGTCCTGATCGATCAGGTACCAGTCCGATACGCCGATTTCCCGGCCGACCAGGGCCTGGGCGCTTTCTACTGAATCAATGATAAGTGTCATAAAAAATCGGTCATTTATTGAGTTGATAAAAAATTCCGGCGATCGGCCGTTGCTCAGCCTGCCGGCCTGATCGCATGTATAAACTCGGCACGAATGCGATCGTCATTCTGAAAGGCGCCGAGCATTTCATCCGTGACCATCCTGATGTTTGCCTTGTTCACGCCGCGCGTCGTCATGCATTGATGCTGCGCTTCGACGATAACGGCCACGCCGCGCGGTTCGAGCGTCTCATTGATGCATCTTGCGATCTCCGCCGTCAGGCGTTCCTGGACCTGCAGGCGCTTCGTATAGGCCTCGACAACGCGAACCAGCTTGCTGATGCCGGCCAGCCGTTTGCCAGGCAGGTAAGCGAGGTGAATTTTCCCGATGAACGGCGCCATGTGGTGCTCGCAGTGCGACGCAAAATCGATATTGACCAGCGTCACGATCCGGTCGAAGTCCTTTACGGACTGAAAGGAATTGCCGAGCAGCGCGCAGGGATCCATGTCATATCCGGCAAACCAGTCGCCGAATGAATCGATCACCCGGGCCGGCGTGCGCCGGATACCCGCCCGGTCCGGATCTTCGCCAATCCAGCCAAGCAGCGTCCTGACCGCGTTCTCCGCATCCGTCCGACTGATATTCTTAGTTTTTCGGTCGCTCATGCCGTCCTCTTCAATGCAGCGCCGTCCCGGGCATCAGCAGCCGGACTCGTCACGTCCGAGACGACCGAGATCGGCGGGCGTATTGACGTTGACCAGCGCACGGGCATCTGCTGCATCTATTAATTCGATGTCCGCATTGACGAGCATATTGCGCGGGCTCGGATCTCCCCCCGACTCCACTCGCTTGCGGAATCTTTCAAGCGTAGCGGGTTCCCAGATCGCGCACAACGGTTCGGGAAATCCGTGTAACGGGCTGCGGTAACACGTAGCGGCTTTTTCCGCTCGCCGCGACTCGATCAACCGGCGAATCGACTCCTTGTCGAGCAACGGCATATCACAGGCTGTCACCAGCCAGGCCGCACCGGGATCGTGGGCATGAGCCGCCAGCAGACCGGCGGCGGGACCGTGTTCGGCAAGCGTGTCGACGATCAGATGATGGCGCCGGCGCAGTACCTCTTCGACCTGATCGGCACGCACCGAAACGAAGACAGACTTGCAAAAGGCCCCGACCAGCCGGGAGGTTCGGGCCAGCAGAGCCTGTCCGTCAATCTCGATGCCGGCCTTGTCGCGACCGAAGCGCCGGCTCCGCCCGCCGGCCAGCACCAGGCCCATCACCGGCGAGCATTCATTCCCAGCGCGCCAGTCAGACATCCGCTACGCTACGCCGGGTCCGACGTAGTCGCTCTTGCCCCCGGTCTTGGCGATCAGGCGCAGATCGCCGATCACGATATCGTGCGACAGCGCCTTGCACATATCGTAGATCGTCAGCGCCGCAACACCGGCGCCGGTCAGCGCCTCCATTTCCACGCCGGTCTTGTGCAGGACATTGGTGCGGCAATCGATCACTGCATTCCCTTCGTCATCGAGTTCAATGCTGATCTTGCAGCCGTCCAGGCCGATCGGATGACAGAACGGGATCAACTCCGGCGTCTTTTTTGCCGCCATCGTTCCGGCGATGATGGCCGTCTGGAATACCGGCCCCTTCGGGGTCGTGATATCGCCATCGCTGATAATCGCCCGCACCGGTTCGGGCAGATACACGATGGCCCGCGCGTGCGCAGTCCGCTGCGTCTCCTGTTTGCCGCCGACATCCACCATGGTCGGCTGATTCTTTTTATCGATATGCGACAGCATGTGCAGACTCCCCGGGCAGGTCAATTGTCAATCTTGCGGCTAGTATAACGGTCCGGAACCTCCGGCGAGACCAGATACCGGCCAGCCCGGAAAGTAGCTGCCGCCGCGACAACCAGGCTAACCAGCCCCCAGCTCAGGCCGACGACGACGCCGGCATCGATGATACCGCGCCAGGGCTGGTCGAGCCGGTTGACGAACAGAACGAGCATGACGATACCGATCGTCCCCGCCCAGGCAAAGAGCAGCGTGCGTCCACTCGCGCTGAAATAGCCGACACAAAAGAAAGGTGCCAGCAACCGCGCCGTTTTCGATGTCGAATAGCGACACAGATACAGCGCGCGGGCCGCCACGCGCGGCGCAAATTTCAGCTGAAAACCGCGATAACCTTCCGACCAGGCCATGAAAACGACATTCACCAGCAGCGCCAGCCGCTGCACAGCATCGAGGTCGAGCGCCAGCGCGCCCGTGACGAAAGCGGCAAGACGCACAATGGCGTAGACAATAACCGCCATCACGCCGATCACACCCCAAAATGCCGCCATCCGGTGCGGTGCCGACTGTACAGGATTCATCATGGATGACAGTTTACAGACAAACCGTGCCGGCACTGCGTTGCAATGCCGGCCGCCTTATCGACGAACCACGGCTTTGTTATGATCTGCTGTTCATTACTCTTTCATGCCGCCTGCCGGCCAGTCGGGCCACCGGTCCCGGGAACGACAAATGGGTCAGACGATCATCGAAAAACTGTGGGCGACCCACAGCGTAGCCGACCTCGGCGACGGCAACCGGCTGATTTATATCGACCGGGTGTTCTTTCACGAGAGAACCGGCAGCATTGCGCTGATCGGACTCGCCGCGGCGGGACGCAGGGTACGCAACCCAGAACAGGTATTCGGCTGCATGGACCACATCGTCGATACGACCCCGGGCCGTACCGACGACACGATGGTGCCGGGCGGCCGCGCATTTATCACGACCACGCGTGAAGCCGCGCACGCCGCCGGGGTGAACCTGTTCGATCTCGGTGACGACCGGCAGGGCATCGTGCATGTCGTGTCCCCGGAACAGGGTATCGCCCTGCCCGGCGTGACGCTCGTTTGTCCCGACAGCCATACCTGCACGCAGGGCGCTCTCGGTGCGCTGGCCTGGGGTATCGGTTCGACCGAATGCGAACACGCGATGGCCACCAAGACGCTGGTCGTCAAAAAACCGAAAATCATGCGCATCCTGTTCGAAGGAAGGCTCGGCAACGGCGTCACGGCCAAAGACATGATTTTGCACCTGATCGGCCGCCATACGGCTTCGGGCGGCGTCGGCTACGCCATCGAATTTGCCGGCGAAGCCGTTCGCGCGCTGCCGATGGAAGCGCGCTTTACCCTGTGCAACATGGGCGTCGAATTCGGCGCATGGACCTGCATCGTCGCGCCGGATCAAACGACCTACGAGTATGTCGCGGGCCGGCCTTATGCACCCGAAGGCCGACTCTGGGACCAGGCGCTGGCCAGCTGGCAAACCCTGCCGACCGACGTCGATGCCGTTTTCGACCGGGAAATTACCGTCGACTGCAACGACATCGTGCCGCAGGTCACATGGGGCACGAGCCCGCAACACGAAACCGGCATCGACGGCGTCGTTCCGGACCCGGCCGACGAACCGGATGCCAATCGTCGCCAGTCCATGGAACGCGCACTGCGGTACATGGACCTGGAACCGGGCACACGACTTGCCGGCCTGCCGATCGATTCGGCCTTTATCGGCTCGTGTACAAACAGCCGTCTCAGTGACCTGCGTAACGCGGCTGCGATTCTGCGGGGCCGCAAGGTGGCCAGCGGCGTCAAAGCCATCTGCGTACCGGGTTCCGGCCCGGTCAAAAAAGCGGCCGAAGCGGAAGGTCTCGACAAAATATTTACCGCAGCCGGCTTTGAATGGCGCGAGCCGGGATGCTCGATGTGTTTCTTCGCCGGCGGCGAGAACCTCGGCCAGGAAAAACGTGCCGTGTCGAGCACCAACCGGAATTTCGAAAACCGCCAGGGACCGCATACCCGGACGCATCTGGCCAGTCCGACGACTGTCGCCGCATCCGCAGTCAACGGCTGCCTGACCGATGTGCGGAAAATGGAGCCGGCGCATGGATAAATTCATCACGCTGACGGCTGTCGCCGCACCGCTGTTGCGCATCAACGTCGACACCGATGCCATCATCCCGAGCCGCGAAATGAAACGCGTGTCCAGGGAAGGTCTCGGAGAAGGCCTGTTTGCCGGCTGGCGTTATCTGGAACCGGGCAGTCGCAATGAAAACCCGGATTTCATCCTCAACCGCGAACCTTACCGACGGGCGCAGATTCTTTTATCCGGCGCCAACTTCGGTTGCGGCTCGTCGCGCGAACACGCGGTCTGGGCACTGGCCGACTGGGGTATTCGTGCCATCATCGCGCCGAGCTTCGGCGCGATCTTTTACGGTAATTGCGTGCGGAACGGTATTTTGCCGGTCGCCTTGCCCGACGAACGGGTACAGGCGCTCGCTGCGCTGGTCGAGGCGGATCCGGAGAATCACTGCATCACGATCGATCTCGATCGATGTATCGTCACCGGACCCGACCAACGGACCGACGCCTTCGATATTGCACCGTCCGACCGGAAGATGCTGATGGAAGGACTCGACGCCATTGCCGCCACGATGAAATATGACGATGAGATTCTCGCCTTCCAGGCGCGGGACCGGATCAGGCGGCCGTGGATTTATCTATAAGGGTGGAGGAGCAGGGCTGACGGGGGTTTTTGGTTCTTTATTATTTGTAGGGTCTTTCCCCGACCGTTTTTTTCTGCCGATCACCCTTCGGAAACGCCGAGGCACGGCTGACTGTTTCCGAAGGGTGATCGGCAGAAAAAAACGGGACAATCTCGTGGCACGATGCCGGATCGCAGGGATCGTGTCCCTCGGTAACCGGGCAGCTGCAAATTCAATACTTTCCGCCTGCGTACCACGAGCATGTCGAAGGCCTTTTTCGTCCGGTATACCCTTCTGAAACAGTCAGCCGTGCCTCGGCGTTTCAGAAGGGTATACCGGACGAAAAAGACCGTACCGGGAAAGAC
>Ga0114931_10011217_pt1 | contig 10611 bp, 8 predicted proteins | sample 2SBtaG_FD_89579 | JGI IMG/M metagenome (GOLD analysis project Ga0114931, IMG submission 89579) | Deep subsurface microbial communities from Kolumbo volcano to uncover new lineages of life (NeLLi) - 2SBTROV14_V59a metaG | ecosystem: Environmental > Aquatic > Marine > Volcanic | place: Kolumbo...
CGAAGGGGTCATGCTCCGCTGAAAAGCTATACTCCACTCTTACTTTCGTTTCGATGGGATCCGGTATGTCCGCAATTGTGGTACTCGCTACACCCCAGTAAATCCACTCATCCGACTTGTGAGATCCGTCTGGAAGAAGCACATCTCCCGGTTTGCTGTATTTCTGACGGTTTACAGATTGATCAGGAAAGTGAACATGTGCTGGTTTCACCTGCCCGTTTCCATCGATCCAGCCACGTTTGCAGCGAAAGAACAGCTTCTCGTCTTGAGTGAATACGCCGTCCTCAGGTCGACGTCTCCGATACATCCGTCGAGGACGGATGTTGCCGAGCCAGAATAAGTATCGCCTAGCACCGTACAAACCGCGCCGGAACGAGCGAAATAATGCATCACTTGGCATTGGTGGCTGAACTTATCGACCAAGAAACTCACGGAGCTTATCAATCGCGTCGCCCAAATCTTGACCGACATCGGAAACAGCCCAAACATCCGTCTCGTCACCGCCACGAGACGTAACGGCAAGCAACTCGCCGCTATTGAAACACTCAAAATCGGCATATCGATCTCCATCGCCAAAAGAGATGCAAATTCCTCCCTCGGCTGATGGGTCAATCCCGGTTGGCTCCAGATCGTTTTAAGAAAGTGATTGAAATACACAGCGGGCCAATTCGATGCTATCGGCCGCTGGCGGATCCGCATCATAGCTGTCCCAGTCTGCTTCAAGATGGGACAGCTCCGCCAGTCGTTTAAACGCGTTGGACAACCATACATTGCGAGTAACAATCGGCGTAACTCGCGTAGCTTGATTTCCGAAAGTCGTCCCGTCTCTCCGTGTTCGATACTGCGGTATGGAGTCCGGAATTGGCCGGGCACGTTGATCCTGCTCAACATCGTCTGTCAAAATGCAGGTGCTGTCGACATTACTCCCCCCTTCTTTGCCACAAGGAATGCATACCCTCAGATGTGAAGTCGGAAAATCCGCGCACAACCCAATCCCGTCCCAGATCCATCCACTCGAGAATTGAGTCTCGGTCGCTTCCTTTGGGCTTGCCACGTGCGGTTACGTTCATTTGGATTACTTCAGCGCCATCGTTGTGACGAATAGCGGGCTTTACTGAAACTCGAAGCCGACCGCGGTTTTCCGGAAAGCGGTAGCTAACATCAAATGACACATTCTCAGGAGGCGGCAAGAACTCACCAAGGCTCTTTCCCGTCCAGCACGGAAACACTTTTCCGAAATCTGCCGCAGAATCCCAGCCGTGACCACACTCAATATGGTTGACATAGGTCACTTCGCATTGAACGACTTGAATCTCTCCGAGGGCCTCATCCGCAACAAATGCGGCGAACTCTTGCCAAGCTCTTTCGAATGAGGATCGAATGCTCTTGTCATAATGCGGGTAAGCATCCGACTCCCCGGCCTTTCGCCAGTTATGCGTGAACCGATTATTCTGAATTTGAATAAGCGACCGGTCATCGGAGTCGATAAACCAACATCTGACGTCTGGCTCGGCTAGTAACTGCACTTTCGTCTCCGGAGGAGTCGTCGGGCGCTCGAAAACCTCGACCTTCGAATCAAGAGGGGGCTTAACAGCGATTCCAGGAAACTGATCTTTGATTCGATTCCAGAATACACCAAAGTGAGGGACACTCCATTTTTCAAGGCGGCGGAATTCGACTCCGAGCACGGTTTCTATGACCGGCGGAGCATCGAACTTCGGTAGGTTAGAGGTTGTTTTGCTAGCCATTAGATGTTGCGGCTTTCTTCATTCTAAGTCTTTTCTAGACTGTACCTTACGTCATATTGCGTGTCAATTGCTTTGCTCTGTGTGATTCGGTGGCGACTTTTGGTGACGCCTAAGGCTACATATCTATTCTCTCCCAAAATGCCTTTCTGGCAATCCGGGAGCGATGCAGTCTCTATGCCCGTCTTATCGACAATTTGATCGGTGCGACATCGGCAGGCGATCGCTGCCTGCCGATGAACTTCAGTGGTTCTCGGTTGGGTGCTCACACAGATGGCGAGTCTATTGAGAAAAGTCTCCTTCGAAGGAACTGCTCTGACGGAAAGCAATACCCAAAGGCCAGTGGCTGGGGCAATTCAAATGCCGCTGTTCAGTAACCAATCTAGGACCCGACAACTCACTTCGGTCCGACACACCGAACACACTTCGCGGTAACGGCTTGGCGCGGCGGCTGCATCGACTTCGACAGTTTGCGTTCGACTAGCACTCGCGTCAGGGGAAAAAGACTCTGTGGTTTTGGGTGTCCTTTCGGCAGGCGTGCACAACCGCCTCGTGGCAGTATGCTAGCGTGGGTGTTGTCCATTCCAATTCAATTTGGAGAACAGCCCATGCGCGAGTCGAAGAGTCCGGAAGTGCCACCATGCTTGTCCCGGCTGGAACAGCGGTTCGCCGCCTGGCGAGATAAGCGAGCAGAAGGTCAGCCAATTCCCAAGTCGCTCTGGAAGTCGGCGGTGGTCGGCGCAAATTCACGGAGCTTTATGATCGGTTCACAGACCAGTGCCGTTACGTCATTAGGGCCTTCAAAGTCATCTATCACAATGACAAGCTGGCACGCGAAAAGGGCATGTCGGACGACGACCGATTATCATATCATCAGGCTCACAGCAAGCCTATGATGGACAACCTGAAACAATGGTTGGAGCGTCGGCTGGACGAGAAAATGGTCGAGCCGAATTCGGCCCTGGGGTGAGGCGATTAACGACTTGCTCAAACGGTGGGATTCGGTTCAGACACTCCGGCTTCTCCATCCGCTTCAACGATGAGAGATTCCGGCATTCGGCCTTGCGGCGCAAAGTGCACGATCACGCGACTATGGTCGGGCTGCTAATGCAAAGTTACTCCGCGCGATGGGGTATTGAAGAACTGCATGCGCAGGTGATCGCCGGTTGTTTACCGGAAGACAAATGACCGTGGCCGGCCTTAGCCCACTTCATCTTGCGGGTAATTGTCCCATTCAGGTTTCGTGCTGGCTAGGCCCTTCGATCCGACGCTTTTGCACTCGCTTCGACCGATGTAGAATGGCTCCCACATACGTTTTTCGAGATCACACTCCGAGAATCAAACCACACTTCCAAACCTGGAGCTGCGGACAATGCCACAAGAAGTACGACTTTGGGAAATCAGTCAAGATGATCTACTATGTGAATACACACGAACGAAGCTTGACCTCGAAGCACGTCTGGAAAAGTGGCTTGCCGACGACATCTCGATCCTCTCGCCCGACCTAATGCTCATTGGGACCGAGGTGGAGACGGCGTTCGGCGGTTTCATCGACCTGCTCTGCCTCGACCGATCGGGAGATTTGGTCATCCTCGAGCTGAAGCGGGACAAGACACCACGCGAGATCACGGCGCAGATCCTCGACTACGCGTCTTGGGTTAGCGAGTTATCAAGTGACGCTCTCGAGGGCATTGCCGCAAAGGAACTCGGTAGCGGGACGTCGCTCGAGGACGCATATCGGCAGCGCTTTGACGACGAACTGCCGGACAGCCTCAACGACAGCCACCGCATGCTGATTGTCGCCGCTCAGATCGATCCTACTTCCGAGCGGATCATTCGATACCTTTCGAGCAACTACGGTGTGAGTATCAACGCTGTGACGTTTCACTACTTCAAGTCGGGCCAGCGTGAGTTGCTGGCCCGGGTGTTCTTGATCGATCCGGATGAAGTCGATTATCAGACACGTACTCGAGCGAGTTCGAAACGGAGGTCGAATTTGACCTATGATGAGCTTGAGGAGCTGGCAGTCGACAACGGTGTTGAAGAGCTCTACCGCACACTTGTGTCGGGTCTTGAATCGGTGTTTCAGAAACACACTACGCGAAGCTCGATTGGCTTCACCGGCGCGCTGGAAAACCGCCGCAGGACAATCATCAGCCTGGTACCTGGGGATAGTTCGGGCGACGCCGGCGTCCGATTCCAAATCTACATCGAGAGGTTCAAGCGGCTGTTTGACTTTTCAGACGAGCACGCCGCAGCAGCGTTACCGGACGATCGCCAGTCGTGGAGATTCTATGAGGGGGCAGACGACGATTACTCCGGCTACCAGGGTTTTTTCGCAACGCCGTCCGACGTGGATCGTTTCCTCGAAGCCGTGAACGCACAGAAGGCATAGACACCGCTCGCGCTCGTTGAGGAGCCGTTTGCTGTCTTGAGAAAAAAAGGACCGTTGTATTCGAGTACGCTGTGACATGACGTCACGCTGATGCCGCCGAAGTTGTTCCGAGAAAAGTCCGTGCCAACTTCACTCAACACGCTGAAGTCAATCGTCTCTTTTCGCCCGCTTGCAAACGCTTTTGGATATTGCGGCTTGAATAGGCTGGAACCACCTTTCCGCGCCCACCATGAAAGCGCCTATTCTCCCAAACGGCGCTGGCGACTGGGGAGCATTTGCGAATTGTAGGAGAAATTGGTATTCCAAAAAGCTCTCGAATCGTCCATAACGGGGAAAAAAGTTTCTCTGCTTTGTTGGAAAGGAAACCAACATGCCCCATTGGAAGGACGATTCGAAAGCTCATAACAGGATAATCGAACTGGAAAGGGAATTGCAAGAGGCAAAAGCGGAACTGGATCAAGCCCTCAGCGAGCCGTTCCCCCTGGACTCGGCACAACGAGTTGCCGAGCGGGAACGTCAACTGAAGACACTCACTGACCGAGTGCAGAGCCTTGCCATGGCCTTGGAGCTTCAGCGGGCGTTGGCCTCCGACAGCTTACACGCGCAAGAACTCCAAATCGCCCAAGGCGCCCAGAAGAAGCTGAAAAACTTCGGCTTTCGGCCGGTCAAGATTCGCTTTCTCGGGGGGCTGGAAATCACGCTGTTCGCGCGTTACTGGTGCCGCAACGAGGCACGTTGCCAGAAAGGCAAAGGTTGGTCGTTGGGATTGGTATTGTTGGGGATTTGCGACCGTTGTACGCCGGCTTTGGCCAGCGAAGTGGCCCAGTTAGCCGCAGCCTTGAGTTCTTTCGAGGACGCCCAGGCCCGCTTGCACCAGATGGGCATCACGATGTCGATCAACAAAATTGCTTCGGTGTCCTACCATTTTTCGGAGCGGGCCCGGCAGCGTCAACTGGTGGAAGGGATGGGCATTGAAGGGTCGCTGGCGGGCCGCCGGGTGGTGGTGTCGACCGATGGGGGCCGCATCCGCGTGCGAAAGAACAAACGTGGCAAAAAGACAAAAAAAGGCCGGCGTCGGTATCGCACCGACTGGCGTGAGCCGAAGCTGTTGGTGATTTACGTGGTGGACGAAGAGGGCCGCATCGACAAAGAATTCACGCCGGTGATCGACGGCACCCTGAAAGGTCCGGACGCGGTGTTTCGTCTGCTGGAGTATTACCTTTCGCAATTGGACGTAACGGAGGCGGATCGGGTGTTGTTCATCGCCGACGGGGCGAAGTGGATTTGGAAACGCGTGGCCGGGTTGTGGCAGCGGCTGGGCCTGAAGGACGAGCAGTGTCTGGAGCTGGTGGATTTCTACCATGTCGTGGAGCATTTGAACAGGTTAGCTGGCTTGGAGAAATCCTGGAGCAGGCAGCGTCGCACGAGTTGGGCGACGCGTCAGCGAAAGCGGTTGTTGTCCGGCGAGGTGGCGGTCTTTACGCAGGAGATCAAGAAGTTTTGCCGAGGCAAGCGCGGCAAAGACTGGCGTCGGGAACGGGATTACTTACTGCGCAACGCGGAAACTGGGCGGTTGAATTACGCGGCGGTCCGTTCGTCGGGTCTGCCCATCGGCAGCGGCACCATGGAGAGCGCCGTTCGTCGCGTGGTGAATCTCCGAATGAAAGGACCGAGCATCTTCTGGGCCGAAGGCCACGCGGAGCAGATGCTTCTGTTGCGTACCTATTACAAGTCCAAACAGTGGCAAGTCCTGGAAACGAAAGCCTTTACGCCATTGCTTCAACTGGCGGCATAGCTCCTACAAATGCCAAACGCTCCCTGGCGACTGTTCGCCACGTGTGTTGTTTGGTAGAGTTAATCTAGTGCTAGTTGGGGGGTGCCGAATGGCAAAAGGAGGATTTCCGATGGATAAGCTCGACGCCTATTTCACAATCAAGGACGAGGCGGCTTTCCTGGGTGTGTCGCCCAACACGCTGCGCAATTGGGGACGCAGTGGCAAGGTGTCGATGCACAGAAACCCAATTAATGGCTATCGCCTTTTTAGGCGATCGGACCTTGAGCAACTTCTGAACCAGATTGCTGACTCGAAGCACGCAAGCAAATGTCAGCCAAGGAAAGCAAAGTGATCGGTTGCATGTACGGCTACTGGCGAACAAGCGGCACCTCGGAAAAGTGACCCAGGCAATGCCCCATAATGACATCAAGCCCGGCAACATAGTCACCGGGCCAACACTCCCCGAACCGATAGAAGTACTGGCGACTGTGTCGATGGGGGAGTCGCTCAAGGTAATCGGTCGCGGCCGCGACACGGGCATGACGCACGACCCCGTGCTTACTCCCACTCAGTTGGCGCAGCTGACGGTGTCCGCTGACCGTTAGCCGTTCGACGGCGACGCCCGCATGTTTCGGCTGGGCATCGAGGCCCAACGACTCGGGCTGGCATACGAATACGACCCGTTCTTCGCATTGTCGATCGCACGTATCGATCCGCTGCCGCATCAGCTTGAGGCCGTTTATGGCTACTTCATGCGGCTGCCACGCATTCGCTTTCTCCTCGCCGATGACCCTGGCGCCGGCAAGACGATCATGGCCGGCCTACTGCTAAAGGAACTGAAGGCCCGTGGACTGGTGAAGCGCGTACTGATCGTGACGCCCGCCAATCTGACATTTCAGTGGCAACGTGAAATGGCGGACAAGTTCCGCGAGAAGTTTGAAGTGATTCGTGGAGACGTGTTGCGCGCCAACTACGGCCAGAACCCTTGGCAGGAACGCGATCAGGTGGTCACTTCCGTGTCGTGGGTTTCCATTGTCGAGGACGCGAGGGAAAGCCTGCTGCGATCACGGTGGGACCTGATAATCGTGGACGAAGCTCACAAGATGAGCGCCCGGTCCGAAGACCATAAGACCTACGCCTACCGGCTGGGCGAGTCGCTCTCGAAGTTGACCGACCATTATCTCCTGATGACGGCGACGCCGCACAAGGGTGACCCGGACCATTTCCGCCGGTTCCTTGCTCTGCTCGATGCCGACGTTTACGGCAGCATCCAGAGTCTTGAACAGGCGATGCGCGAGCAGGAAGCGCCGTTCTATCTTCGGCGGACCAAGGAAGCTCTTGTCACGTTCCCCGATCCCGAAACTGGCGAAGTCCGCAAGCTGTTCACAAAGCGCGAAGTGCGCAGCGCTGGGTTTGAACTCGACGGTGAAGAACTCGACTTTTACGACGAATTGACCCGCTACGTCGAAGATCAGTCGATCATGGCAGCGGCCGATCAGTCGGCCCGTGGTCGCGCCGTTGGATTTACTATGGCAATGTTGCAACGCCGCATGGCGTCGTCGATCTACGCAGTCCGCCGCAGCCTCGAACGCATGCGTACTCGTCGCGAGAAGATTCTCGCCGATCCTGAGGCGTACCGTCAGGAACAGATTCAGCGGAAGATGCCGGAGGATTTCGACGAACTCGACGCCGAAGAACAACAGCAGATCATCGACCAGTTGGAAGACGAAGTGCTTTCTGTTGACCCGACTGTGCTGCGTGAGGAGATTGCTCGGCTTACAAGCCTCATCGAACAGGCTTGCCAGATCGAAGCCCGCGACATTCTCCTGCCTGCCGGTAGGCAAGAGACGAAACTGACCAAGCTGCGATCGGTTCTGAACGAAGAAGGCATCTTCGACGACCCCAATATGAAGCTGCTGATCTTCACCGAGCACAAAGACACGCTCGATTATCTTGCGGGCGACGGCAAAGACGGCCGGCCTCTTGGCAAGTTGATTGAGTGGGGCCTGACGGTCACGAAAATTCATGGCGGCATGAAGATCGGCGACCGCGATGCGCCAGGTACCCGCATCAATGCTGAACGTGAGTTCAAGGAAAGCTGCCAGATACTCGTCGCGACCGAGGCTGCCGGCGAAGGCATCAACCTTCAGTTCTGCTGGTTGATGATCAACTTCGACATTCCTTGGAACCCAGTCCGATTGGAGCAACGCGTCGGTCGCATCCACCGCTACGGCCAAGAGAAAGATTGTCTGATCTTCAACTTTGTGGCGCAGAATACGCGTGAAGGCCGCGTGCTCCGCAAGTTGCTCGATCGGCTGGCCGAAATCCGGCACGATCTCGGCTCCGATCAGGTATTTGACGTCGTCGGTGAAGTCTTTCCGGCGAATCAGCTCGAACGCATGCTGCGGGAGATGTATGCACGCCAGACGGATGTCCACAAGATCGAAGACCGTATTGTCCGCGACGTCAGCCCCGAGAAGTTTCGAGCGATCACGGAATCGACGCTGGAGGGTCTCGCCAAGAAGGAACTCAACCTGTCGGCCATGATTGGCAAGAGCGCCGAGGCCAAAGAGCGTCGGTTGGTCCCGGAAGTGATCGAGCAGTTCTTTGTCGATGCTGCACCCGAGTGTGGACTGCGTCCGAAGCAGACCGGTAAGAACCTGCCTGCCGGCAGGCACGGCAGCCACGTCTACCGTATCGGCAAGACACCACGGAATCTGCTGCCGATCGGTGATGCTCAGGAAGATCGTTTCGGCCGGCTGGGACGCGAATACAAACAGATTGTGTTCAACAAGGACTATTTGAAAGACGAGCCGACGCTGGATTGGGTGACACCCGGTCATCCGCTGTTCGAGGTCGTGCGCGGTGACATCATTCGTCGCACGGCAGATCATCTTAGCAAAGGGGCCGTCTTCTACGATCTGCACCGTAACGATCCAGCTTTGCTCGACCTGTTCGCGGCTTCGGTGAAGGATGGACGCGGTCGAACACTTCATCGGCGATTGTTCGCCGTTGAGACATCACTTAGCGGTGAAATGAAACTGCATGAGCCAACCGTTCTGTTGGACATCGCTGCCGCTCCGGCGGGGACCAGTGGCCCGGCAGCCAACGTCAACTTGCCAGATCGTCACCGTGTCGAGCAGTTCCTGTACAAGCAGACGCTGGCTCCGTGGGGCGAACAGGTTGCCGAAGAACGACTGGGAGAAGTCGAACGTATCCGACGCCACGTGGAAATCAGCCTCAACTCACTCATCGACCGCGCACAAGTGCAGCAGGCCGAATACGTCAGCCGGCAAATCGAGGGTCAGACTGTACCGGGCCTGGACGGCTTGATCGCGCAGGCCGAGCAGCATCTGGACGAACTCAACAACCGGCTCGAATCGCGCAAGCGCGAGTTGGAACTGGAACGGCACAGTGCGATCTCCGACATCACTCACCTTGGGCGTGTGTGGGTCGCCCCGCATCCCGAACGAAGCAGCCCGCAGATCGCACCAATGGTTCGTGACGAGGAAATTGAACGCATCGCCGTCGAAGTCGCCACTCGACACGAGGAGGAGCGTGGTTGGGTCGTAGAGAGTGTTGAATCCGAGAACCGCGGCTTCGATTTGATTTCGCGGCGATTTGAACTTCCGAAAAAGCAACCGGGCATTTGGTACGTCTATGCCATCCGCTGCGAGGATGAAACCATTTATACGGGTCAGACAGATGACCTGGCGCACCGCTGGAATCAGCATCGCAAAGGGCAAGGTGCGAAGTGGACGGCAGCGCACGGAGTTCAATTCGTCGTTCACTATGAGGAAGTTGGTTCGCTACAAGAGGCCGTCTCACTTGAGAAAAAGTGGAAGTCGGGTTCTGGCCGGGAGCAGCTCAAAGCGAAGACCCAGGACGTTCACCTGCCTGCCGGCAGGTCGAGGTCCGGTTCATCGAAGTCAAAGGCCGGGCAGGCGTTGGAGTCGTGGCGCTGAGCGAAAATGAGTACCGCACGGCCGAACGACTCAAAGGAGATTTCTGGCTCTACGCAGTTTTCAACTGCGCCGGCACGCCGGAATTGCACATCGTCCGGAATCCGGCCCGGCTCGGCTGGCAACCGGTGATGGCCGTCGAGCATTACCGGATTGCGCCGGAGGTGATCAGAGAAAGTGGATAGCGCAAAAATTAAGGGGGTGTTTGGTTCGAGGAACCCGAAGGTTTCTCCCGAAGACCCTTTACCCCCATTTTCTCGAAGTCAATACTATCAAGTATCGGTGATAACGCAAAAAGAATCAAGCGGGAAGTGAAGGAACTGAAATGCGAGTCATTCCAGCAGACGAACTGAAGGACTTGGCCTTCGCTGAGCACGAATTGCTCTTTCTCGATTGCTGGTATGGACTTACGCACATGCGGTCTCTTGATTCCTATCGCGGCAAGTGTATGAACTCCCGCACGATCGTCCGGGAACTCGACGAGGAGCTATCCATTGGACGCCTGGATGATCCCGAGTTCAAAGGCGTCTGTGCTGAGGCACTCGCCGTCCTTCAAGCGGATGGCGTCGTGGGAGCCGTTTTCCCAAACAACCTGAAGCACGTCGTTCCAATGCTGAAATCACCCCCCCTCCTGCCGGGGAGCAGCCAGAAGAAAGGCAAGGAAGACGCTGAGAATCAGACGCGATTGCGGGAATTGCGGTTCGCGGTTGCTGATCTCGCCGCCACGCTAGAGCA
>Ga0114931_10011218_pt1 | contig 10610 bp, 7 predicted proteins | sample 2SBtaG_FD_89579 | JGI IMG/M metagenome (GOLD analysis project Ga0114931, IMG submission 89579) | Deep subsurface microbial communities from Kolumbo volcano to uncover new lineages of life (NeLLi) - 2SBTROV14_V59a metaG | ecosystem: Environmental > Aquatic > Marine > Volcanic | place: Kolumbo...
CAACAAGATATTTTAAAGAAAATATTGAATAGTGTTGGTTTTGATAAAAAAGACTTGGGCTATAAGCCCGCTGGCTATTGGAATCGCTTTCCGCTGGATATCCCATATAAATTAACTTCCTTCAATGCTCTTTTTGCCGAACCGCTTAAGCTGTATGACTATACCGAAGTAATGGGTAACACTGTAGCGTTATATCTCAATCCTACTTACGCCGATAGCGCTCACGATGGGTTATACAAGCTCGTTTATAATTTGGGCGTGGATAAAAAGCTGGGCGGTTTTCGTTCTTATTCCGCTAATCTTCTCCCCGCTCCGCAAAGCGAACATCCCTTGGCGGTGGCAATAGAGAGGCTTTATGCTTTGGCAAATAGACAGACGGAATTTTATACTTTTGGTTCCAAGGCTGACGGGCCTGATTATAAAAAAGAAATTATTGAAAAAACGAAAAACTTACCCGATACGGTGCGAACTATTTTAGCCGAGTTGGTGGTTAATCTTACCGATGCCATCAAATGGCGTAATTTGGCTTTTCGTCGTTGTGACCCTCGCAATATGGAAAAAGCCTTCAATATTCGTGACTTAGCCAACACTCAAACCGATGGTATGATTTATTACCCGGAGTTGGATGACCTGGCTAAAAATATCGACTTTCCTTCATTGCATTATGCCGCCTTAAAAGTTGCCGCCGCTGCGGAAAGAGCCGAATGGTTGCTAAAACCATTCGTGAAATCCATACCGGCTGATTTTGAAATGGAGTTCGAAACTCCTTTCGGTAAGATAGGCATATTTTCACCGGTTTATAAAAGAGACAAGTTGCCCGTACCCAAAACAATGGTGACCACGCGCGCGCCCATCCCCGGCTGGATGGAATACGATGCTACCAATACGTTGTTAATTATTGATTTTGGTCGTAATATGATTTATCAGGGAACCGCCGGAGCTACGGCTTCTTTGCAAAATCCGGTATCGGTGGTAATTGATTTGGGTGGCGATGATTACTACGGTTATGAGAGAAAAACATACCCCCCTTCAGCCGGAGTGGGAATCCTTGGTATCGGTCTTGTTCTCGACAGCCAAGGGGATGATCATTATAACGGCGATACTTTTGCTCAAGGGGCGGGTCTTTTGGGAGTGGGAGTGCTTTTGGATAGAGAAGGAAACGATAAATACAAGGCTCGGCTTTCCGCACAGGGATGCGGTTATTTCGGTATCGGCTTGTGCTTTGATGGACAGGGTGATGACCACTATTATATTTATGGCGACGGTCAGGGTATGGGCGGTGTCGGCGGTGGTATCGGTGTTTGCGCTTCCTTTAGCGGTGATGATAAATACACCGCCGAACCTTATGCTTCGGTCTATAATCGCGGGGATTATCACAGCAAACAAAAAATAAACGCCAACAGCGCCCAAGGCGCCGGGTTTGGGCGGCGCGGTGATGGCTCTGATGGTCACTCATGGGCTGGGGGATTGGGAGCTATCATTGATATTCACGGCAACGACCACTATTACTCCGGCAACTGGACTTTGGGAGTCGGTTACTGGTTCGGTACCGGTATCGCTTTGGATCGGGATGGTGATGATTATTACCAATCCTGCTATTTCACTCAGGGTTCGGGGGCGCATTACTGCAATGGTATTCTTCTTGATGAAGGCGGTGATGACCGTCATGAATTATATGAAACCGCCGGCGCCGGACTTGGTTTTGGATGGGATTTCACCAATGCCTTTTTAATCAATATCGGCGGCAATGACACTTATCGGGCAAAAATGATTTCCATGGGATTGGCGCAAATACGTTCCGATGCTTTCCTTATCGATATTGGTGGTGATGATAAATACTACTTGGGACAAAATACGCCCGGTCTTGGTGAAGCCACCTATCGCAAAGATTATCGTAAGCCATCTTTATTAACTCCTTATTACTATTACACCAAATCTTTTGGGGGGTTTATTGATATCGGCGGGAGAGATTCTTATTATGAGTTTAAGGATAGAAATGAAACACCTCATCCCGTAGCAAAAAACAATTTCCTCTGGTTTCAACCGTCGAAAACCGACTCAACTTTTGGTGCTAATAACTATGGCGTAGGTATTGATATTGAAAAAGGCACGATACCGGAATTTTTTAAATGGAAATGAAAATTGGCATAAATTCTTATGCTGATTTTGGATTGTTTTTAAAGATTCATGCTTTTTGATAAATAATTTTTAGTTTGAAACAAGTAGGGTTTTTGGGCAAAGGTAAAATTTGCTATTCGGTGGAGCTTACCACCAAATCGATTTCGGTGCCAACATCGAGCTCGGTGCCTTTTTCTTCGGATTGTTCTAAAACGGTTTCAGGGAGATAGTTTTCATTAATACGGTAAGTAACAATCCCTACTTTGAGAGCTTTATCCTCAAGTCGTTTGGTGGCTTCATCAAGGGTCAAGCCCACCACGTTGGGCATAAAAGTGAATTTGGAAGCTCGCCCCCGATTAACCATCAGATTGACAGTAGAACCCATAGGGATTTCGGTGCCGGCATTAGGATAAGAAAAAACAACTACTTTTTCCGGTAACGTATCAGAAAAAGCCCAGGCAATTTCACCCAATTTTAATCCGGCAGTCTCTAAGTTCAATATTGCCTGCCGTACCGATAAGCCTGCCAGATCCGGGATGGGAACTGATTTTTGACCTAAAGAAGTGACAAATTTAATCAACCGACCCGATTTTACTTTCGTGCCTGCTACCGGGAATTGCTTTAGGATTATCCCCCTTTCTTTACCCGGGGAAAATTCTTCCGAGCTTATTTCGTAATTGAGATGAATATCTTTGATTTTTAGCTGAGCTTGAGTGATGGGCTGGTTGGTGAAATCGGGTAAGGTGAATTCGTCGCCATGTCGGGTTACTATCGGCATGACGACATCGTTAAACAGCCAATAACATATAAAAAGGATTAATATGGGAAGAACTATTCCCATAACAACTTTGCGTTGTATAGAACCCAAAGGGAAATTTCTTGACCAGAAATTTGTTTTTTTATTTCTAAATCTTGAAGCGGAAATTTGTGCCATTATTAGTTAACTTATAATTATTTAGAGATTCATCAATCTGTCATAATTTATCGCAACATCACTCATCACAAAGAGGCCAAGTTACTTATTATACATAATGAGGGTCTGAAATTTTCACCACAAAATCAAGTATAAAAATGGAGAGGGAAAAACGAAATACTTAGGAATTGATTTTTCTTTTTAAACGAGCACAAAAAGCACCTTGGAGGTTTTCAATATCGGGATAAGTTTTAACAAAACCGCGGCTATTAACCAATTCATCGGGGAAAAATTCTTGGGCGGAATCTATTTGAAATTCTTTGTGCCGTAAAAGGAACTCTTCCACGATTTGGTCGTTTTCGTCACGGATAATGGAACAAGTGGAATAGACTAAAACACCGCCCGGTTTGACTAACTTGGCCGCCCGTCCGAGCATAGCGGTTTGGATGCGGGATAGTTTTTTGATGTCATCGTATGATTTAACCCAGCGCAAATCGGAATGTTTTCCCGCAGTGCCCCATCCCGAACAAGGTGGGTCTAAGAGCACGCGATCAAAAAGACCACCATGGAAATCAAACATATCCGATACCACCGGAGAAATAATTTTTATGCCATATCTTTTGGCGTTTTCCACCAACATTTCCAATCGCTTACGGGACTTGTCAAGAGCGGTAATTCTTCCTTTGTTGCGCATACGGATAGCCATGTATGTCGTTTTGCCCCCCGGGGCGGCAGTTAAATCTATGACATTATTATTATGCCGCGGGTTTAACAAACGAACGGCTAAACCGGAAGATTCATCTTGAATAAACACTTTTCCGGTTTTAATCAATTCGCTTTCCAAAGGTAAACCACGAGCTTCGATATGTAAAAATTCCGGAAGATATTTTCCGTATGAAAATTCGATATTATTGCTTTGAAGCATATTGGCGACTTCATCGGGTTTGGCTTTAAGAAAGTTGACTCGATAAGAAACTTGTGGTGGTAAGTTGTAATGTTGTAAGAGTTTTTCCGCTTTTTCAAAACCAAATTCTTTTAGGCAATACTCCACAAAATAATCAGGATAACTATAATAATCACCGAGATACTTGATGGGGTTTTCATTTTTATCAATGAAATGGACTTTATCGGGTTCTCTCAGACAAGCCCGCATGACCGCATTGACCAAATTAGCCTGTGGACGCCCCAGCATATAATGAGCCAAATTGACCGATTCCGATACTGCCGCCGCCGCCGGAATGCGATTGGTGAAATGAAGTTGATAGAAACCTAATCTTAATATGTTGGAAAGTTTTAGAGATAATTTTGAAGATGGTTTCGCTAAGTAAAATTTTATTTCATGGTCAAGACGCCGACGCATTTTAGTGGCACCGTTGACTAATTGCCATAGAAAACGTTTGTCAAGAGGTCGCAATTCCTTGTTTTGAACGGTATAGGCAATGGCTCTGTCGAATTGCTCTTTTTGTTCAATTAATATCATCGTTTCCAAAGCGGCAGCTCGAACCGGGTCGTATTTCCTTTGTTCTTGATTATTCGTAGTCGTTTGATTCATAAATTACAGATCCATTGCCGATATTTTTTCATTATTTTCATTTACTCGGTACATTTCACGTCGATGAACGGTGAATAATAAATATCTGTTAAACTCCTCGCCGAATATCAAAGGCAAAAGCTCGGAAGGACGCGCATAACCGCCTTCACCAATACCGAGAATCATATTAAGATTGTTATTTTCAATATATAGGTCATAAATTGCGCTTCGTATTTCCACTTTTGTAGTTTCTTTTTTTCCGATTCGTTCAACTTCCAAAGATGATGCCTTGAGAACTTTCTCAATATTATTCATTAAATCGGTCATTTTCGGGAAATTATTTACCGGTAAAAGATACCTTACTCGATTTAATGCCGATGATAATGATTGGCTTTTGCTTAATATTGTTTGTGATTCGTAAATATTGATGCCATTGGGCAGGTTCTGTTTTAATTTTTCAATCATATAGGGCATAAAAGTGGTGTTAAAAGTCAAATCGACAAATTCGGTTTCCGATGTAAACCCAAGCGGTAACGGGGGTCCGAACGAAAGTTTCATTTTGGGGCTAAATCCTTCGCTGTAAGCAATAGGAAGTCGGGCTCTTCTTATGGCACGTTCTATCAGACGCATATTGTCCAAGTGTCCCATATATCTGAATTGAGCGCTTTTGCCCCAGCGTATGCGTATGCGATTTTTAATCGGGGAAATAGTACTGCGGAGATTTATTTTCTTGCGGTTTCGTCCGTATACTATTCCATAGTCGTTTGGTTGTTGGGTCGTTTCGGATGTGAAGTGGGAGGAATCTTCTTTTAATTGAACGGAAGTGCGGTGGCGTTCTTTTTTGAGATGTTCCGCCGATATTCCTTTATGAATAAAGGACCACGGCAGGGGAGCGTCAAAAGGGATTGGCTTTTGTAGTTCATTGATGTCAATGTTATTTTCTTGAAAAGCGTCAAACCATTTTTGAAAGTCAAAGTTTTCGTTCCAACCGTCAAAACGACACCCTTTTTTATAAGCAGTGATAACAACATCGTTCATTTTTCTGCCACCACGTCCCAACAAACCCTGAAGAAGCGAAGATTCGGTCAAAGGATATTTGAAATTAATATGATTAATTGTAATGTGGTTTTTAATAAATCTGATTTTATCCAAAACAATCTCCGGTGGCATTATTTCATCCCATTGGAAAGGAGTGTGAGGTTTGGGAATAAATGGAGAAAGAGTGATATTGATTTTTTTTCGCCCCGGGTATTTTTGTCCTATATTATAAATATTTCTGATAATATTGATAATCCCGTATAAATCTTCTTCTGTCTCGGTGGGTAAACCCACCATAAAATAGAGTTTGATGGTTGTCCAACCGTTTTCGAAAGCTATACGTGCAGTTTCATAAATAGCGCTATCGGAAAAATCTTTGCGTATAAAAGAGCGCAGACGCTCGGTGCCCGCTTCGGGGGATATGGTCAAGCCGGCTCTGCGCACAGTCTTTGCCGCTTTCAGCAGTTGTGGGCTTATCGAGCCGGGTCTTAACGATGGGAGCGAGATTGATATTTTCTGCTTCTCCAAGCGAGTGGCAATAGTGGTGGCGAGAGTGTCAATTTGGGGATAATCCGAAGAAGATAGCGAGAGCAAAGTAACTTCTTCGTGTCCGGTATTATTTAACTGTGTTTCCACTTGGGTTAAAATATCTTGAGAAGAACGGAGACGCACCGGACGATAGATAGGACCTGCCTGACAGAAGCGACATCCCTGAGGACAACCGCGCATTATTTCCACACTGAGATGGCGATGAACCGTGTCAATAAGAGGAAGAATGGGCTGTTTTGGGTAATAGTTCGGTTTTAACTCTTTTTCAACACGGGGGATTATTTTATCGGGAACAAAATCATAAAGGGGTTTTCTATCTTTATCATAGAAGGCGGGAATGTAAACCGATTTGACCTTGCGGCATATTTCTTTTAGTTTTTCTTCGCGGGAGCTATGGGGCATTCCATAGATAATTCTCAGCATTTCGGGTAATCCCTCTTCGGCATCACCGATAAAAAATAAATCAAAAAAATCAGCTATCGGTTCGGGATTATAAACAGCGGGACCTCCGGCAAAAATTAGCGGATGTTCATCGGTCCTTTTTTGAGCATAAAGAGGGATACCGGCAAGCTCGAGCATAGATAAAACATTGGTGTAAATCAATTCGTAAGTGAGGGTAAAACCGATGACATCGAATTCTTTCGCGGGACGGTGTGATTCCAAAGAAAAAAGAGGAATGTTTTCACGGCGCATTACTTCTTCGGCATCGGTATCGACGGCAAAAGCCCGTTCACACAAAAAATGGTCATCCTGATTAATAATATGATAAATGGTTTGTAAGCCTAAATATGACTCCCCCAGCTCATATTTATCCGGAAAAGCGTGCAGATAATTTAGTTTCCCCTCTGGTTTTTTGACAATTTGCCCTATTTCACCACCGGCGTAACGGCCTGGTTTTATAACATGAGGGAAAAACTCTTTTTCGAGCAGGTCATTCATATTTTATAAGTGCTTCGTAATCCAATAGTTAAAATATTATAATAACAATTTAAAAAATATTGGCAAGTTATTTAAAAAAGACGGAACCACTAAAATGTGGCAGACGGGGACATCTGCCAACCACAAAATAAATGACCATTTTTTTATCTATATGTCAACTCAAGCTTTGTAGGGCAGAACCCGAAGCGGTTCTGCCGGTAATAAAAAAGTAATAAAAAAGCGGAACCGCTAAAGGCTTCATCTCACAGGTTTATTATTCTGTTAACAATATATATTATCAATTAATATTTTCTATTTCTTCTAATTTTAATCTTTCTATGATTTCTTTGCGAAAATAACGTAATTTACGATTTTTTTTCTGGCTTAAACTATCCTGCCATTCCATAAGCTGTTTTTTGTTTTTTGATTTTGACTTTTTTTTGTTTTTTTGGCGATACTTAATGTCTTGATGCCATTGATCCCGCATTTTGAGGTCTTCCTTTTATCTGTTAGATATTTTACAAGTATTGTTTTAAGCATTAATAATGTCGGAAATTTGATGATGAAATTTGACTTTGATTTGTAAAAATAAAATTACATAACAAAAATTGGCTATTTTTTTAACATCTTTGGTTATTTGCAATTATTTACATAACAGTAACAAAATATCACCTGTATGCAATAGTATTCATTTCACCTTTATCAAACCATACCTCTTTCACCCTTTTTGATACTACATTCTATCTTCTTTTGTAACAATAAGATATGTCGGGATAATGGCGTTTGTTTGGGTTTTTATCTGGGGTGGCATAGTCAATGCATTATAGCCTTTCAGTTACAATAGATAAGGAGAGCTTATGTTAGAGGGAAGATATCAACGAGGTTTTTCACAGGAGAGATTAGAGCATAGTAAAGATCATAAAATCCGCAGAGATGATGAGGGTTATTTTATTATGTCCCTCTCGGAGAACAGTAAAGTATATTTCAATGATTTTTACCATTTTCTCGAGATAACTTACGATCATGCTTTGAATGAAAAAGAAAGTATTAGTCAAAAATTAGCTCAAACATCGGTTAAATATCTGGAAAGCAACTCTTATTATCGAGCAAAAATGGTTATTATCGATTTGTTATTGAAGACCATTAGGCGTTTTTATGTCGATGGTGCCAATTTAGGTATCATTATGACCCCGTGGTGTTTTGGTACGGTGGTGCTGGAAAAAATTGAGGTTTATCGGGATAGAATCAATAAGGGAGAAGTTCAGGATCCCAATATTCCCGACTATCCTTATTATGTTGTTAAATACATCGATGAAATATATAAGATTACCCTTTTAAAGTTGTTTGATTTTCCTCCCAAGGCTTTTCAGATGCGCTGGCAGTATTCCGAGCTTCTGAAAAGATATTCAAAAATTCTCAATAATATTACCAGTTCTCTCAATTCTGTTTTGCATACCATAAAAAATTATAATTCTTAGAAAATTTGTTTTTTTGATATCTCCTACATAACCCTCCTTTTAAACGGGAGGGTTTTTTAATTTATCTGTAATTTCTGCCGATAATAAAAAAAGATAGAAAAAACGGAAATTGGAATAAAATAGTAGTAATATATATGGCTTCCACAGCAATAAAAAAAAGGACCGCTCATAAATTTGTAGCTATTTATCTTGATTCTATCAGAGTGGATTCTGTTTTGGATTTTGATCTCTTTATTAAGGTCGATCATAACCTTGTCCTTTATCGTTCTTCCGATCTTCCTTTTACGGAACGTACTCGTCAAAAGTTGGTCGACAATAAAGTAGATAAATTATATATCGCTCGGGATTCCAAAGGGAAATATCAAAAATATATAGAGAAAAATTTGGGGAAAATTCTTACCGATCCTCATGTTCAAGAAGAAAGGAAAGCGGGTATTCTCTATGAAACATCCACAGGACTGGTTAAAGAAGTCCTTTCCCGACCAACCTTGGGTGACAATATTCGCCGTTCCAAAGATTTGGTGACAAATACCGTAGATTATATTTTGAAAGGGCGGGATGCTTTTTTGAATCTGTTAAAAATAACTTCTTTTGATTATTACACATATACTCATTCGGTCAATGTATGTACGTTTTCTATTGCCTTGGCACAGCAAATGGGATTTCATGACCAAGAATTTTTGCATGAATTGGGGATCGGTAGCTTGTTGCATGATATCGGGAAATCTAAAATATCAGAGCGTATTTTAAATAAACGCTCCGCTTTGAATGCTATTGAATTTGAAATTATGAAAAAACATCCCAAGTGGGGGGTTGATTTACTGGGTGAAACCGATGAAATTCCTTCGGCATCGTATTATCCGATATTGCAGCATCACGAACGTGGCGATCGCAGCGGGTATCCAGGTGGTTTATCACTGGAAGAGATGCATATTTTTTCTAAAATTGTCGCTATTACCGATTCTTTTGACGCTATGACAACTGAGCGCGTATATCAAAAAGCAATGACAACTTTCCCCGCTTTAAAAATTATGTTCTCTCTTAAAGAAGCTTATGACGAAATAGCCTTGAAAGCTTTTGTGGAATTGATGGGGCCCAACGGCTTGGTGGATATTTAGTCTTTTTATAACAATTCTTGTTTCTTATATAATTCTTAAATTACCAATCTTTATCATAATAGAATTATTATTTACTTTTCTAATGTTTTGGCACAGGCTATATTAATTAAAATTTGGAGGATTTATGAAAAAAGTTATCAAGACCGATAAAGCTCCTCGTGCTATCGGACCTTATTCTCAGGCGGTATTGGTGGAAGGGGGGAAGATGCTATTTATGTCGGGCGTTATTCCCTTGAATCCCGAGACGATGGAGATTGTGGGCAAAACAGCCGGAGAACAATGTAAACAGGTCATGGACAATATGGCTCATATATTAGACAAAGTGGGAGCTGATTTTTCCAATGTGGTAAAGACAACTATATATCTGGCGGATTTGAATGATTTTAGCCCGGTCAACGATATGTATGCCACTTATTTTGACACTAATCCCCCGGCTCGCGCAACGGTGGAAGTAAATCGCTTGCCCAAAAATGTAAAAATTGAAATTGATGCCATTGCTTTTTTATAGATAAAAAAAGTTGATATAGGTCAATTTTTATTCTATCTTTTCAAGTATTTTTATATTACATTCATAAAATAAAGAGGAGAATGGCAAAGGTTTAGTGATATGGAGGTAAGGTGGCCAGCGATAAGACTACCCGTCGGGGTTTTTTAGAGTTTGTTCTCGGGGGCGGAGTGATAGCGACTTTGGGAGCTATTTTTTATCCTATGTTTAAATATATCACTCCCCCACCGGTAGCGGAAGCGAAACTTTCACAGTTGAAACTTTCTTTTACTCGTGCTGATATCGAAGCGGAAAAGCAAAAAGCAAAATACTTTAAATATGGCCGACATCTGGGAATAATATTTATTGATGATAATAATAAATTAGATGCATTATCGGCAATATGCACTCATTTACAATGCACGGTACAAAATCGTACCGACTGGGGGTTAATTTGGTGTTC
>Ga0114931_10011219_pt1 | contig 10609 bp, 7 predicted proteins | sample 2SBtaG_FD_89579 | JGI IMG/M metagenome (GOLD analysis project Ga0114931, IMG submission 89579) | Deep subsurface microbial communities from Kolumbo volcano to uncover new lineages of life (NeLLi) - 2SBTROV14_V59a metaG | ecosystem: Environmental > Aquatic > Marine > Volcanic | place: Kolumbo...
GGAACCCCCGGCTCCCGCCGGGGGCTATGGGGGCGATCGCTATTCTGGGGCTCGGAGGATTTCTGCGCCTAGGGCGGTTAGGCGCTGTTCGATTCTTTCGTAGCCGCGGTCTATGTGGTATACCCGTGAGACGGTTGTCTTTCCTTTGGCCACGAGGCCGGCGAGGACCAGGGCGGCGGATGCTCGGAGGTCGCTGGCCATGACCGGGGCGCCGATGAGTTGTTTGACGCCTTCGACGATGACCGTCGGGCCTTCTTTTCGCAGGCGAGCGCCCATGCGGTTCAACTCGGCGACGTGTAGGAAGCGATCGGGGAAGATCTTTTCGGTGATGATGCTGTTGCCGTCCGCCAGGCAGAGCAGGGCCATTGTTTGGGCCTGCAAGTCGGTGGGATAGCCGGGATAGGGCTGGGTGGTGACGGTGACAGGCTCCAGGCGGCGGGACGAGGAGACCTGCACGCTGCCGTCGGCGGTTCGCTCGACGTTGACGCCGATGGCCCGGAGGCGATCGACCAGGGCCAGGAGGTGGTCCAGCCGGCAGTTAATGAGTTTCACGTCGCCGTTGGTGATGGCCGCGGCGATGAGGAAGGTGCCGGCCTCGATGCGGTCCGGGATCACCGTGTACTCGCAGCCGCTCAATTGTGTGACGCCTTCGATGGTGATGCGCGGGGTGCCGTGGCCGCTGATACGGGCACCGCAGGCGTTGAGATAATCGGCCAGGTCGCTGACTTCCGGTTCGCAGGCGGCCGACTCAATCACGGTCGTTCCTTCGGCAAGGCAGGCCGCCATCATGACGTTGGCCGTGCCCAAGACCGTCGAGCCGAACGGGCCGCCGAGGAATATCTCCGCGCCTTTGAGCTTCTTGGCCTTGAGGTGGATGTCGCCGCTGACAAGTTCAACATCCGCCCCGAGGGCTTTGAGGCCTTGCAAGTGCAGGCCGATCGGCCGGTCGCCGAGGTTGCACCCGCCGGGCAGGCTGACCTGAGCGCGCCCCCGCTTGGCCAGCAGCGGCCCCATCACGCAGACGCTGGCGCGCATCTGTCGCACCAGTTCGTATTCGGCATGGCAGGTCATCTCGTCTTCGACGCGCAGACGGATGTCGCGGTTCTCCTGTCGCTCGACCGAAACGCCCAGCTTCTCCAGCAGGAAGGCGAGATGCCGGCTGTCGGCCAGCTCCGGAACGCCTTTTAACAAGGTCTCCCCCTCGGTCAGGATTGACGCCGCCATGATGGGCAGGGACGCATTCTTCGATCCGTTGATCGCGACGCTCCCTTTTAGTCGCTTGCCGCCGGTGATTTGAAAACTTTCCACGGTCTGTTTCCTATTCTAGCGCTTACGGCGCCTCCTTGATTGATCATCAACCAGCAATGCGCCCAACGAGCAGTGCGCCCAATAGCCCCCGGCGGAAGCCGGGGGTTTCCGCACACGCTGACACGTCTCAAACCCCTGGCTTCCGCCAGGGGCTATCGGGCTGAGTCATCCGTCTTGCGAATCATACACACAAGACGACCACTTCCGCCGCCCGCAACCGGACGGATTATAGAAGCCGCCCGCCAAGACCGGAAGCCCGCAGAGCCCTTGCGGCTAGGCCCCTGACTGCTACGCTATCACCAAACAGCCGGCGCGGCCTGTGGGGGGCATCCTCGGCGCGACCCTGCCGAGCCTGTGATAAGCGTGTGTCCCGAGAGTCCTGTGGCACCGCCGTCTCGGCGGTGTGTACACGGGCGGGACGCCCATGCCACAGAGGTTTTAGGACACACTCTAAGCCTCAAAACCTGGGAGACGGGATGGACTTTAACGCATTCGCCCACAACAAATGTATCGAACTCGGCAAGGAAACCCTGCGCATGACGACCGCGTCCGGCTCGGGGCATCCTTCCAGCGCCCTGTCGATCATGCACATCGTCGTGACCCTCATGTACGACCAGATGCGCTACGTTCCCGCCGACCCTTGGCAGGCCGGCAGCGATCGACTTGTGCTGTCTGAGGGTCATGCCGTGCCTGCCGTGTACGCCGCCTATGCCGACCTTGGCGGTGTCGTTGGCAAGAGTCCAAAGGAGGCTCGGCCTCTGAGGCTTGAGGACTTGGCCACGTTGCGTGAGGTCGACAGCCCCCTCGACGGCCATCCCAACCCTGCCGAGGGCTTTCCGTTCTTTGATGCCGCCACGGGTTCTCTGGGACAAGGGCTCAGCGTCGGCGCGGGTCTGGCCTTGGGGGCGCGGAGTGCGGGGATCGACAAGCAGGTCTTTGTCATCATCGGCGACGGCGAATCGCGCGAGGGTCAGATTTGGGAGGCCATGGACTTCATCGTTGACCAGAAGCTGACAAATGTCGTCCCTATTTTCAACTGCAACGGTCAGGGGCAGGCTGACTACGTTTCCACACAGCAATCGGCCGAGACCCTGGCTGCAAAGGCGGCGGCGTTTGGATGGAAGGTCGTCACCGTCGACGGCCACGACCCCGAGGCCATCCGGGCTGCACTGGCGAATCCCGCGGACCGAGCGGCTCCGCTGGCTCTGGTGGCCCGCACGGTCAAGGGGTGGGGCTGTGCCTCGCTGCAAGACAAATCGAACCACGGCAAGCCCGTGCCCGCGGATCGGCTTGACAAGGCTTGCGCGGAGTTGGACGCGATGCGAAAGACGCTTGGAATCGAAGCGGCCGCGACAGCGGATGAATCTTCCGGCGGCAATATCCAGTCGCCGACCGCTGCCCAGCGGTTGGCCCACAAGACGATCGAGATGCCGGACTTCCATCAGGCCCTCAAGGATGCCGGTCTCGATGGGGCCTTGGCCAAAGGGAAGTTGGCGACGCGCAGGGCATATGGGGCCGCGCTGCTGGCGCTGGGGCGGGCCGACCCGCGGATCGTTGCGTTGGACGGCGATGTGAGCAACTCCACCTTCTCAAACGTGCTGGGCCATGCCCTTCCCGACCGCTTCTTTGAGTGCAAGATCGCCGAGCAAAACATGGTCTCCGTCGCCGCGGGGATGTCCGCCGCGGGGTATGTCCCGTTCGTCAGCACGTTCGCCAAGTTCGTGTCCCGGGCCTACGACCAGATCGAGATGGCCCAGATCACCCGGGCGAATATCAAGATCGTCGGCTCTCACGCCGGCGTCTCCCTCGCGGCCGACGGCCCCAGCCAGATGAGCCTGCAAGACGTGGCCTACTTCCGCAGTGCCGATCATGCCGACAACGGGTCGGGCCAACCTGCCTGCGTCTCATTCCATCCGTCCGACGCGGTCGCCGCTTATCGCTGCGCCGCCCTTATGGCCAACCATGACGGCATGTGTTACATGCGCACGCATCGGCCGGACGTTCCGTTGCTCTATTCGCCTGACATGACATTCGAGATCGGCGGATCGCATGTGCTGGCTGAGGGCGATGCCCTTACCATTGTTTCTGCGGGCTACATGGTCCACGTCTGTAAGGACGCGATGGAACAGCTTGCCGTCGAGGGTCTGCGGTGCAGCCTGATCGACGCCTATAGTTTTCCGCTGGACTGCGGTCCGATCCTCGCGGCAGCGGGCAAGACCGGCAATAGAATCCTCTGCGTCGAGGACAACTACGGCGGCGGCGTCGGTGGGGCGGTGGCCGAGGCTGCAGCTGTGCGGGGCGGCGTGCGGGTCGAATCGATGACGTGCCGGCGGATTCCCAAAAGCGCCAAATCGCCGGCAAGTATTCTGGCATATTTGGGGCTGGCGCCGGCGGACATCGTGGCCAAGGCCCGCGAGATGATCGGCTGAGCTTTGCCAAAGGCGGCTCGCTCAACGATTCGATCGTGTCGCTGCCATCACCAGGAACCCTTCGCGAGTGGAGAAGCGAGAAACAGCCCATAGGATCGAGCATCGGGCCCATCTGCTGAGCCGTCGCGGCAGCGGATCAACGGCCAGTGGCTGCCTAGAGTGCCAACGCGAGCGATTAACAGACTGGTCGAATGACCCATCCTACTCGTGCACTCATTGGAAGCCGTGACCACGAGGATTCGTTGCGGCGAGTTTCTTTGCCGTGCGAGATAATTCTGAATATCGGGAGCGCAGATGCAAACCATTCATTGTTCGGAAATCTGGGGCGGAATTGAGAACGCCGAGGTCGATCTTTGCTCCGCGGGCATGACCGTCAGCCTTTTTTCCAGTGCGTGCGACGGCGGCAAGGGGGGCGACGTCTATTACTTCTCACTCTGCAGCTCGGACAAGATCAGCCGTCTAGCCCTCGCCGACGTCGTCGGTCACGGCGAACAGGTCAGCCAAGTCAGCGAGTGGGTCTACGGGCAACTCGAAACCCATATGAACGACCTCGATCAGCCGGAGATTCTGCACGATCTCAACGCCATGCTGATCACCAAAGGCTTCCAGGCTATCACCACCGGTGTGATCGTGTCCTACTATCACCCTCGTCGGATTGTCTACTACTCCTACGCCGGCCATCCGCCGCTGCTCGCACGCGCCGGGGATGGCCAGTGGCATGAAGTGCGCCTCCCCGAGCAGGCCACCGCCCGCAACCTTCCGCTGGGTGTCACGCCCGAGGGGCGCTATGACATGGGTGAGACGGCCGGCAACCCGGGGGACAGACTGTTCTTGTTCAGCGACGGCGTGCTCGAAGCGCCGAACGCCAACGGCGAGTTCTTTGGCCTGTCGAGACTCCGTTCTACGCTCGCCCAAGCAGGAGATGCCGGCCCGATGAAACTCAAGGCCCACGTCCTGGCCACCATCCGGAATTGGACCGGCGGCGCGCTGGACCATGACGACGTCACCCTGATCGCCATTCAACTCGCCTGACCTTGTGACGCGGTCCGATTTGCTCGCTGAGTTCGCACAGTCCGCCGGTCCGCACAGCGGGCCCTACGATACGGGCGCGCCGGTCAGGAACGCGTACGAGGGTACCCGCCTGAATTGATGTGGCCCCAGATGTTGCTCCCGTGCCCAGTGGACTGTGTACAGCGGCGACGCTTGTTATAGAATGCGAGAGGCGGCCCGGGCAAGACGCTTGTAGAATGTCGCCTGTTCTGCCGGTCGGCGGTGATTTTTGATCATGAACTTTCTCGGCGTCGAGGCCCAGGGATGAGCCAGGACCACAGAACGGTGATCGCCATCCGCAACCTCCGCAAGACCTTCGAGTCGGCCGAGGGCGAGGAACAGGTCGTGCTCGACGACGTAACCTTCGACGTCTTTCACGGCGAAACCGTCGTGATCATGGGCGGTAGCGGTTGCGGCAAGAGCACCCTGCTGAACTGCCTGATCGGCGAGTACCCCGTCTCTTGCGGGCACATCCTGTACCACACGAAGGAGATGCCCGAGCCGCAAGACATTGTTGCGATGGACGAGGTCGCCTTCAACGAGATTCGCAAGCGCTTCGGCATCCTGTTTCAGAGTGGGGCGTTGTTCAATTCCTTGTCCCTCGCGGAAAACATTGCCCTGCCTCTTCGTGAGCACAGCTATGTGGACCCGTCGATTATTGACATCGTGGTGACTCTCAAACTACAACAGGTTCATATGCTGCCCCATCGCGACAAGATGCCTTCCATGTTGTCCGGCGGTCAGAAGAAGCGGGCCGGCCTCGCCAGGGCCACGGTTCTCGATCCGGAGATTCTATTTTACGATGAGCCCTCGGCCGGCCTCGATCCGGTGACTTCGGCCGCCATTGACGTGCTTATCAAAGACCTGTCGAAGAAACTGCAAGTGACCAGCGTCGTCGTGACCCACGAAATGGATTCGGCGTTCCGCATTGCCGATCGGATGGTCATGTTGGATCAGGGTCGGGTTCTCAAGATCGGCCCGCGGAGTGAGTTCGAGGCACTGCGGGACACGCCGATTGACGACCTGAAGAGCCGGGACGAACAACTGATGAATCAATTTCTCAACGGCCTGACCGTCGGCCCCCTGACCGACGCGGACGGCCTCAGCGAGTTTGAAAAATTGCTTGTGCCTGCGGAGGAGTCGACACACTGATGCGCAAGGAACGCAATGCCGTCAAAGTCGGAATCATCACCATCGTGGTGGTGGTTCTTTTCTTCCTGGTTCTTCTCTGGGTCAGCAAGGGTGTCGGCGGGGACATGCAATCTGTTGTCATCCACTTCCCGCCCACGCCGGAAATGCCCACGCTCGTGTCCGGCTCCGCCGTGCTTGTCGGCGGGCAGAAGGTCGGCCAAGTCGTTGACGCGGGGCTTGAGCCGATCAGCCGTAAGGGTGGCGCTGCCGCGGCCGCCGGATTCTATCTTCGCGTCGAGGTGAACATGCGGAGCAAGCTGAAGCTACATTCGGATTGCTCGGCCTTCGCGGAGAGCCCGCCGCTCGGGGGAGACGGCATCATCAAGATCAATCTCGGCACTGCTGACGATCTCTTCAAGGGCGACCACATCGAAGGCTCCGAGCCGGGCGGCCTGGGAGCCATCCTCGCCTCCCTTCAGAGCGAGTTCAACGGCGACGACCCCAAGAGCCTGCTCGGACAGATTAAGACCCAACTGGACCCCAGCGTGCAATTGTCGCTGATCGGCAAGCTCCATCGTTCTCTGAGCGACCTCAACGCCATGACGGCCGCACTCGCCAAAGAGCTCGGCCCCGGCGAAAAGGCGACGCTGCTGGCAAAGCTGCAGGAGATCGCGGACAACGTCAACGAGACGACGCGCAGCCTGCGCCGGGAATTCGACACATCTCAGCCGGACGTCCTGCTGCAAAAGATTCACATGGCGATGGACGTGCTCAACGACGGCTTGGCCACGGTGCGCCGCATCACCGCCAATGCCGAGGCCCCGGTGACCAGTTCGCTTCTGAGCCTGGAAACGACCACCGAGAACTTCGCGGCGCAGACCGATCCAAGCAGGCCGGACAGCCTCATGGCCGAAATCAAGCGCACCAGCCAACAGGTCAACTCGGCGCTGGAGGACATCAACAGCGTGACCGAGGCGACGCGAAACCTTGTTGTCTTGAATCGGGAAAACGTCAACCGCATGCTGGTCAACTTCAAAGAGGCCTCGGACCATATCAAGACAGGCGTAAAGTTTGTCCTGCGGCACCCCTGGAGACTGCTGAATGAGCCCTCCGTCACCGAGTTGAAACAGCAGGCCGTTTTCGATGCCGCTCGCAGCTTCTCCGAGGCCGCGGCTCGCATCGACAGCGCTTCGGCCGATCTGAAGGCCCTGGCCGAACTGCACCACGGCAACATCCCGCAGGAAGACCCCGAACTCGCCCGCATTCTGGCCGACCTGAAACACACCCAAGGACAATATCGAAAGGCCGAGGCCGAGTTTTGGCGGTTGCTCCAGGTCGACTGAACGGCCGTTGAACCGCGCCTGCCCGCTGGGGCCGGCCACCCGGGAGTAGCGACCAGGTTTGATCCTGGAACTCCCGGCTGAGACGGCCGTACCACCCAAACTCTACGGCCACCCACTCGGGGGTACTGGTAAAGTTTGAGTCAGAGGGTACAGCCGAGACGGCTGTGCCACAGCAAACTTTACCCGTACCCGCACAGACTGCTTCGTTGACGGGCTCGCCGGCCTCGCCTACGATCATCGATTCGCCGCACCTGGGATTCCGGTCGAAAATGCCTGGTTTCGCGGTGTTTGGAGGTTTTCGCGCGTGATCGACAAGGACTTGCTGGATATCCTGGTTTGCCCGAGTTGCAGGGAGCCGGTCAGGCTGACCGACCCGGAGGCCGGAGATGATGCCCAGGCGCGCCTCGTGTGTACCGGCTGTGGGCTGCGTTATCCGGTGAAGGACGACATTCCCATCATGCTGATCGACGAGGCACAGGGCGCAAAACCGGACGGAGCCGCGAAATAAGGACTGCCCACCGGCACAATACGACTTCAGATGATCGCCATCATTTCCGACATCCATTCAAACCTTGAGGCCCTGAAGACGGTCCTCGCGGACATCAGGGGCCGAGGCGTCGAGACCATCTATTGTCTCGGCGACATTATTGGCTATGGCCCCGATCCGGCCGAGTGCCTGGACCTCGTGGCCGCCAATGTGCAGTTTTGCCTAAGCGGCAATCACGACCACGCCGTGTTTTACGAGCCGACAAACTTCAACCCCGTCGCGGAGCGGGCGGCGTTTTGGACCCGGGCTGCGCTGGATGAAGAGACGGACGTTGAGTGTCGAAACCGCCGCTGGCGTTTCCTCGGCCTTCTCCAGCCGCGGCGAGAATTGAACGGATTTCTGCTCGTCCACGGTTCGCCGAGGAAGCCGATCAACGAGTATCTCTTTCCGGACGATGTCTACACGGCGCCTCACAAGCTGTTGGCCAACTTCGATCGGATGGAGCAACTGACCTGTTTCTGCGGTCACACCCACGTCCCGGGCGTCTTCGTGGATGACCCGTACTTCGAGACGCCAGCGGAGATGGGGGAGCCGCAAAAATATACGATTGGTGAAGAAAAGGTGATCATCAATGTCGGCTCGGTCGGGCAGCCACGAGACCGCGACCCCCGTGCGACCTACGTCATCGTGCATGACAACGAGGTCGAGTTTATCCGGGTGGATTACGACATCGACGTGACGGCAAAACGCATCCGCGACAACCCCAATCTACATGATTTTCTGGGCGATCGCCTGTACGATGGTAAGTAGCTTATTTGTCCGGGCGAATTCAGGCTCCCCAATAAGTCACAGCGAACATTAACCCGGGCCAACGGTCGGCGAAATAAGTTCATGGATTCACAGACAAAACGTACCTTGGCCGCGACGGTGCTGTGCCTCATCGTCCTGTTCGGATGGTTTCGGGTACAGCAGGCATTCTTCCCTCGCAAGCCGGTCGAGCCAGCCCCCAATGTGGTTGCCGACGCCGGCGCGTCCTCTCAACCTTCTGCCCGGCCCTCGACCCAGCCCGATGCGTCAGCCGGGGAGGTCGCCGCGGACAGCCATCCGGCCCAAGGTCGCCAGGAGAGCCCGTCCGAGGCTTCGGCCTTCATCGTGAGCAGCGCTGAAGCGTCGTCCACGATCGCGCTCGGCGACGATCGCCAGGATCGTAAGGGCGAGGGCTTCCACAACCCGTATGAGCTTAAGGCCGTCGTCTCGCCGATCGGGGCCGGTGTCGATTCCATCACGCTTTCCCGTTATCGCGACCATGTGGCCAAAGACCCGCGACACCCCGATCACGATCCGTATAACCTGCTGAACCCTGTCGAGGACAAGAAGACAGGCAAGCGTTACCGCTCGTTCGTGACTGAAAAGATTCGCCTGGTCGAGGAGAAGCAGGACATCTCTCTGGCGGACGTGGTGTGGTCGGCCCGGCGGTCCGAGGACGATCACGGCGAAGAGGTGCGGCTCTCGACGGTCATCCGGCGGCGAAGTGACAATCAGGAGGTGCTCCGCCTCACGAAGATCTATCGCCTGGATAAGGGCTCGCACCACCTGCGGATTTCCCTGGACATCGAGAATCTTTCCGCGGGACATCACGGGGTCATCATCACCGAACGCGGGCCGATGGGCCTCGCACGGGCAAGCTCTCGAATGGACGGCCGCCGTGTGATGATCGCGCAGGTGGGTGAGGACGGCCGCATCGTCGCAGGCGAGAACGCCCAGCGAGCGGCCCTGTTGAAAACCGACGACCTCACGAAAGAGTTTGCTCCGGGCGATGCGCACCCGCTATGGGCGGCCGTCAGCAACATCTATTTCACCTGCATCGATGTCCCGCTGCCGCTGACCGGCAGCGAGAAAGGCTATCCGACCTACTTGGCCAAGGTCGCAGCCAGAGCCTTTCTGAAGGACAAGACGGAAGGCGACGACCTCACGCTGGAACAGGTTTTTGCTCCGACGGAGGAGATCGTCGCGGGCGGCAGTCTGACCATCCATATCGAGGCCTATTGCGGCCCGAAGAGCGGTCGACTCTTTGACACGATCCCCAATGCCGTTGTTCGCAGGTACGAAGTCGTTTCGGACCCGGACCGGTCAGTCTGCACCTTCGACATACTAAGCAGGTTGATGGTTTGGCTGTTAGATTTCGTCCACAGGTTTGTCGGCAACTACGGAGTGGCGATTATCATCCTCGTGATCATCGTCCGCCTGGTTCTGCATCCCATCAGCAAGCGTGGTCAGATCCACATGATGAAGATGCAAAAGAACACCCAGCGCATGAAGCCCAAGCTGGATGCCATTCAGCAGCAATATAAGAACGACAAGCAGAAGCTGAACGAAGAGACCATGAAGCTCTATCGCGAGGAGGGCATCAATCCCGCCGGCTCGGTCCTGGGCTGCCTTCCGATGTTGCTGCAAACGCCGATCTGGATCGCCCTCTACACGACCCTCTACACCAACGTCGATCTTCGGCACATGCCTTTCTTTGGCTACATTCGCGACCTGTCGGCCCCCGATGCCTTGTACACCTTCGCTTCGCCGCTCCACGTTCCAATCTTCGGCTGGGCCGTTCCGACCTTCAATCTCCTGCCGATCCTCATGGCCGGCGTCATGTTTGCTCAGCAGAAGTTTACCCAGAAGCTGACCAAGCCCGACAAACCTGCGACTCCCAAACTAGACGCCGACGGCAACCCCTTGCCGGACACGGCAGCCCAGCAGCAGAAGATCATGAGCTTCATGATGATCTTCATGGGGCTGATTTTCTACAAGTTCCCCAGCGGGCTTTGCCTTTACATTCTGTCGAGCAGCATTTTGGGCATGGCCGA
>Ga0114931_10011220_pt1 | contig 10609 bp, 2 predicted proteins | sample 2SBtaG_FD_89579 | JGI IMG/M metagenome (GOLD analysis project Ga0114931, IMG submission 89579) | Deep subsurface microbial communities from Kolumbo volcano to uncover new lineages of life (NeLLi) - 2SBTROV14_V59a metaG | ecosystem: Environmental > Aquatic > Marine > Volcanic | place: Kolumbo...
ACTGCTTGAATACATCCCTGTCATCCTGAGGGAGCCTAAGCGACTGAAGGATCTCTTACATGGCCACGTAGATTCTTCGGTCGTCGACCAAAACAAGTTTCGGTGCCCGCTCCCTCAGAATGACGTGTGCTATAAATCCAGTTGTTTTTCATAGGTTTTACGAGTTGCCCTATGGATTCGAGTGAAATGTTACGTAATTCCAAGAATGGCCGATGAAGCTGACCCGGCGGGCGGGCTAGCAGTAAAAACACCGGTTCCCGGACGGCTTATCGCCCTGAGCCTCGCAAGGCTAAGTGATAAATTGGAAGTACTGAAATCAATTAATCCTGGTCGAACGCCGGTGGCATCCGTACCAGCAGATGGTCCTGACTGGCGCCGAGTGTCGCCAACAGAGGAGAATCCGCTCCTCTTGCCATTTCCGCCAGTTGCGCCCCGGAACCGACCAGGCAGGTTATGAGCCGGCCATGGTCGCGGATTTTTCGCACCAGGGCATCCAACTCGGGGGACCGGCGGTGCGGCTGAAGTACCGGTTTGTCATTGACATCAACCAGCAGCATGGCCTCGGTATTGGAACTCCCGTGGGAAGCCAGTTGTACGTCTTCTAATCCCTGGCAACGGGTCAGCAAGAATTTCAACTCCTGGACGGGAATGGTCAACGCCTTGGCCTCGCGAACCCCATCGTCCCAGCCAATCCCTGGCAGCGATTCACGCAGCCAGCCGCTCCAACGATCATGCCAATGCCGGGTCGAGGAACCAGGCGAGGAATCGGCTGGCGACACAGGTTCTGTAACTACCAATTCGGCCAGTGCGCTGTCGCGTTTCCCACTCGGGTTGGGGTAGCGGATGACCAGCAACTGTGCGCCGCCCCCAGCTTTCGCGGCTGGCTGCGGCGAACCGAATGGAGTTGTCCGGGCGGCCTGGCTTACTTTCGCCCGATCGGCCACTGGCTGGATACGGTAGACGAGAGTGGCTGTATGCAACGGCCGCATGGGCCCCGCCGGCGAAGCGACCATTTGTGGAATCAACTTAGATTGATTCGTTTGTATGGAGCGGCAGCCAAGGCCTGTGGTGGACCCGATTGCCAACCATATGGCTAGAGAAATTCGACCGGTTTGCTTCATCGCAGGCAACTCCGCGGAACAATCGATACAATCCCTATCGTCCACCAATGTCCTCGCCCTGCAATGTTCTCCTGCGAATCCTATTGAACCCCCATCTTCCACAAGCGTTCGACTGCACGGAGGCCAAGTCCTTGCCTGGCCGCGTCAGACGGCGCCATGGGACCCTCAAATGATATGAAATATGCGGGTTAGCAAGGCAAGCGTGGATCGGCTTCATCGGTCAATCTTGGAATCACCGTAATTATTACTTAAATGGGGTAAATACGAACCTTGGGATAAACCGATTCCAAATGAAAGAACCGTACAATTGGCATGCCATGCAGGACCGCAGCCACCTATTGACCCAGGGCGGCCTCATGGGACTTAAGGGAGGGCTTCTGAATGAATTTTTCGAAAAGCTGGCCAGGCTGCGTCCTGAGCTGGGCCATGACATTGTGGATAGGGCAACTGGTTGGGTTCACCGCCCAGCCCGTTTTGGCCCAGGCGGATGAATATGTGGAAGCGTCCGATGGCTGTGACAGCTGCGCTGACGCGGATGGTTGCGTTAGCTGCTGCATCCAACCAAGTTTTTGCCCTTGGGAGCACCGCACCAGTGTCTGGGGCGAATTTCTCTATCTTCATGCCACCGGCGTCGACATGGCCCATGCCCAGCAACAGAACGGATTGGGCGGGGCGGGCACCACCCCCTTCGGCCGTATCGGTACCGTGGACCCCGACTATGAACCTGGCTTTCGGGTCGGTGCCAACTGGGCCCTGGATCGTTGTAGCAGCATTGCCGTCTCCTACTCCTATTATCAGAGTTCCGCCGTGGACTCGATTCTGCCGCCAACTATTCCTGGGGGTAGGGGTTCGGTTGGCTCGCTGGTCCATCACCCGGGGGCTGCCATCACCGGTTCCGCAGGTCCGGTCAACGCAACTTACGACATCGATTTCCAACTTGTCGACGTGGATTACCGGCGGCTTTGGTATGGCTGCAACCGCCATTGGCTGAACTACAGCTTGGGGGCCCGTTACGGTCATTTGCAACAGGATTTTAGCCAGGCCGGTGTCTTCTCGGGTGGCTTGGGTGGTACCATCGACACCAGCACGCAAATCGGCTTTGATGGGGGTGGGTTAAAATTCGGTCTCGATGGCGAACGAATCATTGGCTGCCGTGGTTTTTCGCTCTACGGGCGCACCTCCGTCTCGCCGATCGTGGGTCAGTTTCGCAGTGCTTACACGATGCGCAACAGCACCGCCAACGTACTGCTGGCCAATGCCGTCTGGAAAGACGAGCGGTTTGTCACGATCCTGGACTACGAATTGGGGCTTGCCTGGACCGGGCCCTGCCGCCACTGGCGTTTTACGACCGGCTACACGGCTGCTTTCTGGTTCAATGCGGTCACCACGCCCAGTTTTGTCGACGCAGTTCAGGCCAACAATTATGTGGGCACGGACGGTACCATCTCGTTCGACGGACTCACCGCGCGGGCCGAATATCGGTTTTAACCCGTCAGCCACCTTCACGGCGTAACAACCCCACTTTTCGCAAGGCCGGCCCAACCAGGGTCGGCCTTTTTTTCTATACAGCTCTATTTATCGCCTCCAAACTCCCTAAATGCCCCAATTGGCATAAAATTCTTGATCCTCCCACTTTGGTCTGGTAGAATCTTCTTCTGTAGCAATGAGTGGAATGGGGCACTCTGAGCCAATGGACTGAATCCTCAGGATCTGATCACGGTCCTGACGGGTGTCTTTTATGGAATCATTCGCGCTCGAAGTGGATGCACATGGGACTTTGCTCCAACCGTCCCTTGCTACAGGCCACCCCGCTGCGGCCCGGCATCAAATCCATCATTTGACCCCTTTGATCATTTTCTTTTAACCGAGGCGAAGTCTCAGCCATGTTGTCTCTGAAATGCCGTAAAGACCATCAGCCCGGATCCCGCAGCATTCTGTCTTCTTCCTTCCCATTCTTATCTTATTTGTTTGACTTTCTAAAAATATATTACATGTCCCGAACACCTTGAGCATGGATCTTTTTAGCCTAAGCCAGATTTTGAAGAGACCAATTCCGAACAAAGCCAGATATCCACGCGATCGACACCAAGAATTCCGAGGACCCTTTTCATGTGGCATAACCCAATGAAGCACCGTCGGGAAAATATGAATTCCAAGTCAAGAAGATCATTGCTTAAAGGCAAATCGAGGCCTCGGACGCGTCATGCCCGATCCTTGGCCTTTGAACCGCTCGAGGAGCGTGCACTTTTGGCAATCATGCTCGCAGGCGATGCAACTTGGATTAGTCAGGGCCAAGGTCCTGTTACTGGAGGCCAGGTCATTCTGCCGCCCTCGAATCAGGTCGCCGGTGCAATCCAAGCGATTGCTCCTCACCCGAGTGACGCGAACACGATGTTCGTGGCAACGGTCAATGGAGGCATTTGGCGAACCGTGACCGCCACCGCCGCCAATCCCAGTTGGGCACCGCTGACAGACGATTTCGCGTCATTATCGTTGGGCGATATCGCTTACAGTCCGCTGGATGCAACGAACAACACGCTTTTTGCAGGGACGGGCCAGTTCGACAATGGTTCTCGAGGCGGACCGGCGGTCGGTCTCTACCGCACAACGGATGGCGGCAACAATTGGGCCCATCTGGATCCGACTCCAGGTAATCCGCTGAACGGGCTTCGCATTACGTCGGTGGTGCCAACATCCATTGGTACCAGTCTTGCCGACCAGGTCGTATTAGTATCGACGGTTAACAATGGCGGAATCTTTCGAAGTACGGACGGCGGTGGGTCATTCACTCAAATATCCGGCGGCGTTGGAACGGGCCTTCCAGGCGGTTCGGCGACCGATCTGATCGTGGACCCGAACAACAACATGCGATTTTACGCAGCGCTGCCCGGTCAAGGTGTATTTCGCAGCGACGATGGCGGTGTCGTGTGGGCCCCGATCAATACGGGGCTCGTCTTCGCCGGCTCGAACAACATTGAACTGGCCGCCCACGATGCGGGTGCGTCGACCGTGATCTATGCCGGTGTTGTAAACGGCGGTGTTCTGGCGAATGTCTATCGCGACCCCACGGCCGGCAGCGGCTGGACGGTGATCGGTACGCCGCCCGCGATCCATACGGGCAGCCAGGGGTTCAATAATTTCTCAATCGTCGCCGATCCGGGAAATGCCAACCTGGTTTACGTGGGTGGCGACCGACAGGCGAGTTCGCCCTTTGTGGGCAATTTGTTTATCGGCAACGCGTCGGCTAACACGTGGTCGTCGATTGTCCAGGGTGGTGCAAATAACACGGCCCCGCATGCCGATTCGCGTGCGATGGTCTTCGACGCCAACGGTAACATCATTGAATCAGACGATGGCGGAATCTATCGGCTCACCAGCCCCTCGACCGGGGCACGCGTGTGGAGTTCGGTAAACGGCAATATCCAGACCGCCGAGTACAATTCACTGGCTTATGACAACGTGAACAACATCTTGTTTGGCGGCACACAGGACACCGGAAGCTCGGAGCAAAGCGCATCGGGCAGTCCTACCTGGAGTCAAATCAGCCAGGGCGACGGTGGGACCCAGGCGGTTTACAACCTCGGCGCGAGCATCATTCGCTTCACCATGGGCAACAACTTCGGCACGTTCTTACGCCGCACGTTCGACAACACGAACAACCAGGTTGGTGGCGACGTGCAACTGGCGCTAAATGGACTGGCCACCGACGACATGAATTTCCAAGGGTTCAGCGTGTTCGCCTACGACGTGAACAACGTCGATTCAACGGGCATGCGGATGCTGATTGGCGGGCTCACCACATGGTACGAAAGCGCCGATCGAGGCGACAATTTGACAGACATCACACCTGCGGGCGCCGGCCGAATCTCGGCCATCGCCTACGGTGGCACGCTGGGGGGCGCGGCGAACGAGGAAGTTGCCTATGTCGGCGACAACAATGGCAATCTGTATCTCCGCACTGCCGCCGGCGGCGGTGCGGCGTTCAATCAGTTGAACAACTATCCGGGCGGTGCTCCGCGCGATATCGCCCTGGACCCCGACAACTGGCAACGCGCCTACGTCGTTGACAGCTCGAATACATACTTTACACCCGACGCTGGAAACAGCTGGACCAATTTGACCGGGAACCTGGATGTTATTGCATCGAATTATCAGAGTGTCGAGCTGTTTTCGCCCGATCCGACAAGCATCGGCGACACGGTCCTGGTCGGCGGGCTGGGTGGCGTATTTCGTACCTTGAATCCTGATGATGGCCCGGCGGCAAACTGGACTAATTTTGGCTCCAACTTGCCCAACGCAATTGTCAGAGATGTCCAATATGATGCTACTGACGATCGGCTTCTGGCTGGCACCTACGGGCGTTCTGCTTGGCGAATCACAAGTGTATCCGATGCATTGCAACAACCTACGATTCTGAATATCGCGGGTGACGAGGAATTCGTGAACCAGGATGACGTCATCCGTCTGGTTCGCAATGCCTCCAATCCATTACTGCTCGATGTCTTCTTGAATAACAATACGGCCACACCCAACGAACAGTTTGACCTGGCAACAATCGAGCAGATTAATGTCTTCGGTCAAGGCGGCAATGACCAGCTGATCGTAGATAGCAGCAACAGCCTGATCAATGTGCCAGGCGGAATCCGCTACGATGGCGACGGTCTCGCCCCCTTCCTCTACCAAGGTGGCGACGGCGCGGATGGTCAAGGGCTTTTCGGCTTTGACCGAGGTTTCGACACCTTGACCCTGACACAGAACGGCGGCGAAACATACACTAGCGAAATGCTGGGCGTCGGTGCCCTGCCGGGTTCGGGCGTCAGTACGATCGAGGGCCTGATCGGCAACCAGCCGACCACGCAAACCGTCTACTTCGAAGAACTGGAACCGGTCACCACGGATGTGCCGGCGATGGACTTTGCGATTACCAGCGTCCCCGGTCTGGCCAGCCTGCTGCAAGATGACAACCAGATCACCTACAGCAACGGCCAGCTGATTCCCGTCGGTCCGGGCACCTCGGCGCGGATTGTGGTGGACAACTTCGAGCCGATCGAGTTCATGAACAAGACCAACGCTACAGTGGATGCGGGCGCAGGGGACGACACGTTCGCGACCGATGCTTTTGAATTCGTGCCCACAGGCCTCGAGTCATTAACCGTTCATGGCGATGCCGGCAACGACGTGATCCGCTTCGGCCAGCACGCCCAGACTAATCCAGCGACGCTGAGCGTGACGCTCGATGGCGGCGCCGGAGACGATCTGATCGACGGCAGCGGGCTGACGAACCTCTCGAGCGTGCCGCTGATCATCAACGGGGCTAGTGGCAACGACGTGCTGATCGGCGGCCGCGGTGACGATACGCTGGACGGCGGTGATGGCGACGACCTGCTTGTGGGCGGGCAATCGACCGGATTACTGGGGATCGGCGACAACACGTACCTCGGCGGCAACGGCTTCGATACGATTGGCATCCTGGGAACGGCGGCGGCCGACACGATCGACGTCCTGCAGAACTCGGCAACCGGGCTGAGTGTAACAATCAATGGCAATCTGTCCAACGAATCGATGCCCAGCGCGGATATCGAGGAGGCCCGCATCGAGGCGAAGCAGGGAGACGACCTGATTCGACTGACCATCGCCGATGGCCTGTTCGCTCCTGCAGCCACGCCGCAAACCGATGTGTTGCGTTTTGACGTGATCGGCGGCGGCCCGAACGCCAGCGACTGGCTGAATGTGGTCGACGACGGTCTGGGCGATACGATCATCCAGCGACTCGGCGCCGACCAGCGCTCCGGCACTATCTCGATCGCCCCGGCTCATCCCAACGGCGCGGCGCCATCGATTGTCTACAGCGAGATGGAGCGGGTCGACATCACCCCCATCAATCCGATCACCGCCGGCACCGGCAGCGATGGCCTGGGGCGCCTGGTGGTATTCAAGAACGACCCATTCGAGAGCAACAACACCCTGCCCACCGCCACCTTCCTCGGCGCGGGGGCGACGATCAACGTCGACCCGACGATCGATCCGGGCGGCATCAATTTTTTCAACATCCCCGGCGACAACGACTTTTACCAGTTTGTGGCGGCCGATACGGGCACGCTCGATTTCCAGGTCTACTTCGACCAGATCGCCGCCCTGGCCAACGGCCGCGCGGGCCTGCCCGGCAACGGCGACCTGAATGTCGAAATCTACGACTCGGACGGCCTGCCCGCGGCGATCGGCGCTGGCACGGCCCTGGTGGATGGGGCCGGCAACACGATTGGCGAACAGGTCGCAATCCCCGTGGTGCGAAACGAAACGTACTTCATGCGGGTGCTCGGCGCAACGGCCGAGGCGGTCAACGTCTACAACTTCACCGTGATCAACGTCCCGGGGCCGATTCCCCAAGTCGTCGACCTGCAGGCGGCCACCGACAGCGGCCGCAACAACACCGACGACATTACCTTTTTCGATGCCAACCTGAACGGCGCGTCGGTCTTTGACATCGTCCTGGACGACGACCGGATTGATGAATTCACCAATCTCAATCTGCTGCCCGACACGACCGACGACGACCTGCCGACCGCCGGCTTCGACTATGGCGTTGAAGTTTTCAACAACGGCTCGTCGGTCGGCTATGCCTATTTCGTAGGCGGTAATCTCTGGCGTTTCACGGCCACCGCCGGCGACTTGAACGAAGGGGACCAGAATTTCGTCAGCGCGGCCGTCTGGCTGCGGGATCCGGCCGACCCGGCCGCCCTCGGGCGGGTCGATTTGTCGCTGCCGCTGCAAATGACCCTCGATACGATCGTCCCACCGGCCAACTTCGGCATCCCGACCGACAGCGATGGCCTGGCCGACGACAGCGACACGGGCGTGGTGACCATGCCGGCCACCTTCACCGACCGGATCACCAGCGACACCACACCCCACCTGGTGGGACAGGCGGAAGCGGACGCGATCATCAAGGTCTATGCCGACGCGAACCTCAATGGCACCATCGATGCGGGCGATCCGCTGCTGGGCCAGACGACCAGCGTGCCCCTGGATGGCAACCTGGCCGAGCCGCAAGGTTTCTGGGAGCTGGTCTCGGTGGTCGATCTGACCGACCCCAGCCTGTTCGCCACCCGGGACGGTTTGCGGCGGTTGCTGGTGTCGGCCGAGGACGTGGCGGGCAACGTGAATTTGCCCGACGACGGAGTGGGTGATGACCTGCAGGTGTTGGAGATCTTTATCGACACCCAGGGCCCGCAGGTCGACAACGTCTTTGTGACCGACGACCCTGCCTACGACCTGTTCGATCCCAAGCCGTCGGTGGATGGCCCCACGCCGCTGGTGCGCAGCATCACGATCGACTTTGTCGACCAGCCGGACCGGCTGGCAGCCGATTTCTTATACGACGCCCTGAAAGCCGACATCGCCACCAGTCCGGGCAATTACCTGCTGACAGGCGACCACGTGGGAATCATCGCGATCGACACGGTCGCGATCACCGCCTCGTCGGTGGCCGATGGCCTGCCGGCAACGGCCAGCGTCACGCTCACATTCGTCCAGCCGCTACCCGACGACCGCTTCACGCTGACGATCTCGGAGAACCTGGTCGATCCGGTCGGCAACCACCTGGATGGCGAGAGCAACGCCTCAGAACCGCTGGAGACGCCCCAGTTCCCCAGCGGCGACGGCGTGCCGGGCGGCGATTTCATTGCCCGCTTCACGATCGACAGCCGGCCCGAGATTGGTTCCTACGTCTCTAAGGATATTGACCTGGACATCAACGGAAACTTCGTCTGGGATCCGGCCAACGGCCAGATCGGCAACGACGCGACCAATGTCGACCTCACCTTCACGTTGCCAGTCGCCAACCCCGACGGGTCCATTGGCTTGGGCGGTTTCAATGTTCACGACTTGCTGTTCGCGGGCCAATTCGCCTCGCTCGAGGAACCCGAAGATGGCAATGGAGCTGGCGGGGGCCTGCCGCCGAGCGGATTCGATCAGTTGGCCGCCTATGGCAATTCGGCGGAACTGGGAGCCTTCCGCTGGATTCTCGACACCAACAGTGACGGGGTGGTCAATCCGGCCGACGGCGATATCTTGTCGCTGCAGCCCGAGTTGGCGGACTTCAACGTGGCCGGGGCGATTCCCGTCGCGGGCAATCTCGACCGCATTGCGGCCAATTGCGACGAAATTGGACTTTATAATTTCGGCACCTGGGTCTTCGATGGTCTGCCCCTGAATCCGGCCAATCGCGACTTCGTGCTTGACACCAGTGTCGATACGGTCATTCAAGGCTCCCTGCTGGGCCTGCCGATTGTTGGTGATTTCGATGGCGACGGCCTGGACGACCTGGGCGTGTTCAACAACAACGTGTTCACGTTTGACCTGGCCAACGATGGCTTTGGCGCGCAGGACCTGGTTCCCGGCATCGATCCTTTGAAAAATGATCTGGATGCCCAGTTGGTCTGGGGCTTCCCCGGGGTCCTGGACAAACCGGTCGCGGCCGACATGGACCAGGACGGCATCGACGATATCGGCCTGTGGGTACCTCGTGACAGCGCGTCGCTGCCTCAGGGCGTGGCCGAATGGCACTTTCTGCTCTCCGACGATTTTGTTGTTCCCGGTGGAGCCGGAAACCGCGTGACCGGCACGGTCAATACCCTGGATCATCCCTTCGAACCGGTTCCCTTCGGCAACGACCTGTACGCCGAATTCGGCGATGAGCTGGCCATGCCAATCGTTGGCAATTTCGATCCGCCCGTCTCCCAGCAGGCGGTGCCCGACCCGGCCCCGAATTTCCAGGAAACGGCCGATTTTGATGCCGACGGCGATGTCGACGGATTTGATTTCCTGGCCTGGCAGCGCGGTTTCGGGCTGGCTTCTCCCAGCGCGGAAGTCAGCCTGGCCGACGGCGACGCCAACGCCGACGGGGCCGTCGACGGCGACGATCTCAGCAGGTGGCAAACCGAATTCGGATCGCTGACCGCCAGCTCGGCCGAGCTTGTCGGACAGCAGGAAGTGGTTGCCGCGTTGACGGCCGATTCGGGGGCTGAAACTGTGTTTGGTGACAGTTCCGCGATTAGCAGCCCACCGGCCTCGTTCCAACAAGCAGGCCAGGCCGCCCTGGCCAGACTGGGCCGGCTCAACGCCAGCTCCCAGCGGACGACCACACCCAAAGCGGCAATCGACGAAGTCTTTCAGCACTGGCAACCGCACGACCTGGAGCCGTTGACTTACCACTGGCTATCTCGACCCCGGATCGCCCGGCACCCGGCCCACGAGCATGACTTGCGGGCAAACCGCGTGTTGCATGGACACCACCAGAATGCCCGGGATCGGGCCCTGGAAGACCGCGACACTTTGGCTGCGGAACCGTTTTCGTTGGCCCGCCCGCCCCTGGCGCGGCTAAGGCGCGATTCAACCGTGGACCGGAAATCGCAGGGCCATCAGTTCGGCGACGGGACGCAGCGACTGAAAGTGGGCAATGGAGAGGAGCACGATGGCCGTAAACGGCA
>Ga0114931_10011221_pt1 | contig 10609 bp, 5 predicted proteins | sample 2SBtaG_FD_89579 | JGI IMG/M metagenome (GOLD analysis project Ga0114931, IMG submission 89579) | Deep subsurface microbial communities from Kolumbo volcano to uncover new lineages of life (NeLLi) - 2SBTROV14_V59a metaG | ecosystem: Environmental > Aquatic > Marine > Volcanic | place: Kolumbo...
CACACCCCGAGAGCATGAAGAAGCTTCGCGAGCAGATCTCGCGCGCCTTCATCGATGGCTTCGCCAACATTCTCGTCGACGCCGACTCGCCGATGCTGCAGGCCATCCACGAGACTTGCGAAAGCCACCTGGAAAACAGCGTCCGGGATCCCGTCCTGCGCGACAAGTTGCGGCCCACCTACCGGGCAGCGTGCAAACGCCTGGTCATGTCCGGTGGCTTCTACGACGCCATCCAACATCCCAACGCAAAGGTCGTCTGCGAGGCTATCGAACGCATCGAGCCGACCGGCGTGCGCACCGAGGATGGGCAGCTGCACGAGCTCGACGTACTCGTCCTGGCGACCGGTTTCCGCGTCGACCGTTTCGTGCGACCGATGCACGTCGTTGGCCGCGGCGGAGTCGCGCTCGACGACGTGTGGGCGAACGGCCCGTCGGCGTATATGGCCATCACCGTCCCCGACTTCCCCAACTTCTTCATGCTCAACGGTCCGAACGCTCCGGTCGGCAACTTCTCGCTCATCGATGTCGCCGAGATGCAATTCGCCTACATCATGCAGCTGGTCGAACGGGTCCGCTGCGGTGAGTGCAAGGAGCTGAGCGTGTCGCACGAGGCCATGCGGCAGTTCGATACCGACCGCCTCGAGGCCGCGAAAACGACCATATGGAACACCGGCTGCAAGAGCTGGTACCTCGACGAGAACGGCCTACCGAGCGCGTGGCCATGGACCTTCGATCGCTTCACTGAGGAAATGAGCCGTCCGAGGATGGTCGACTTCGAGGTGAAGTAGGAAGCGCACAGCACAGCGTGGCCCGCGTGATCCGGCGGCGCGATCGGCGCGGAAGAAATCTCGCCGGATGAGGCGACTTGCTGCGCTCGGCGCCGGACGCGGCGCCACCGGTCGGTAACGACTCCGGTTTCGCGACGGACGAACGTCCACTTCACGTCGTCGCGCAAGTCGGGGCGGTCGCCGTGCCGACTCGCACTACCTTCCGCCAGGCACGCACCCTGCGCCGCCGCCACGTCCTGTCACCGGGCGTCGAAACTTCGCCGATCGCCACCGCATCCGCCACAGCGCCGGAGACACGGCGCGTCGAAATCCGGTCGCCGTCCAATTCCGGCCCGCCTTTTGCTCTTCCACCCCCGCAATCTTCGATTGCAATGAAGCGCGCAGCGGAACGCGGCGCGGTCCGAGTCGGGACGAGATGTCGCGACGACAGGTCGCGAGCTCGAGCCGTGAACAGGGAGGGGCACATGAGGGTGATGGGAATCGACTCGCGAACCGGCGGGGACGGGTGGAACGTTTCGGCGCGCGTCGCAGCAACCGCGCTCGGCATCGGACTGATTGTTGCCTGCACGGCACTCGGCGCCGCAGGTGTCGTCGCAGAGCGAGTCGACGTGGTCGTTCGCGACGCCCACAGCGGCGAGACTCTCAGCGACCTGCGCATCGACGCCCGGCGCCGAATCGGTGAGGATCTCCGATGGGTGGCGCGAGCGTATACCGACCAGGAAGGCCGCGCCTCCTTCGATCTCGAGGGAGTCGACGACGGCGTCACGTATGTGTTGTCGGCGACCCCCTACAACGGTGGAACCGTCTACGGCAGCGACATCGGCCGCTCCGGGCCGTTCGAGTTCGTCGTCGGCAAGCTCGCCGTGCGCGTAGTCGCCGGTGGCACCGAGTCTCCCTTGGGCGACACCCGTGTCGATATCCGCGAGGTACTACCCGACGGAACGCTGAAGTGGCGCGGGCGCGGGACCACCGACGCGCAGGGGCTCGTTCGCCTCGATCCGCCCGGCCTCGGCGAGGGTCGCAGGTTCGTCCTCGAAGCACGCAGCCCGTGGGATCAGTCGCACAAGCGAAGTCACGAGATCCGCGAGCCGAGCGAGATCACCTTCGTCGTCGGCAACGCTCCGCTGACCGTCCACCTTCTGGACGGCATCTCGCAAGAGCCGCTCGACGGCGAGCGACTCACCGCCTACGAGAGACTGGCGGACGGATCGTCGCACTACGCCGGGTCGAGAACGACCGATGCCGACGGAATCGCGATATTCGACCTCGACGGCCTCGGCGAAGGCCGCAGCTACTTCGTCCGCGCCAGGGTGTTCAGCAACGCCACCAGCTACTCCCCCGACCTCGAGAGCCCGGGAGAACTGACCTTCCCCGTGGGAACCCTCAGTGTCGCCGTGATCCGCGGCGGCAACGGCGAACCGATACCGGACACCAAAGTCTGGGCTTACGCGGTCCAAGACGACGGCAGCATCGAGTACACGCGCAGCGGCACCACCGACGGAGATGGAATCGTGCGCTTCGATCTGCCCGGCCTGGGCGACGGCGCCAGGTACGTGTTGCGCACGAGGAGCCCGGTCGACGGCTCGAAGAAACAGAGTAATGAGATCACGGAAACCGGCGAGATGGTGTTCCCGGTCGGCAACGCTCCCCTCCTCGTCACTCTCGCCAACTACCTGTCGCGCGAGCGACTCGCGGGGGTTCGCATCTGGGCGCGCGAACGCTTCGAGGATGGTTCCACACGCGGTGTCTCGGCACAGACGACCGACGACAATGGGCGAGCCGTCTTCGATCTCGACGGACTCGGCGAAGGGCACGTCTACTATCTGTCCACCACTCCCTACAACGGAGGCCGGGTCACGACGGACGACCTCGAGGCAGCCGGTGAGCTACTGTGGCTGGTCGGCGCGCTCGAGGTGACGGTCGTCGACGGCGCCGAGCAGCTTCCCCTAGCCGGCGTCCGCGTCTACGCGCGCGAGCGGCGCGAGGATGGCAAGCTCGTCACCCGGGCGCGCGGCACTACCGACGACCACGGCATCATCCGCTTCGATCCGCCGCGACTCGGCAAGGGGGCGACCTACGTCCTCCAGGCCAACAGTCCCTTCGACGGATCCCGCAAGTTCAGCGACGACATCAGCGAACCCGGCCGGCGCAAGTTCATCGTCGGCAACGCGCCTCTGGAGGTATCCCTGGTCAACGGTATCAGCGGCGACCCGCTGGCCGACACCAGAATCACGGCCTACGAGATCACGGCCGAGAAGTCCGTATACGCCGGCCGTCGCATCACCGACTCCGAGGGCTTCGCCACCTTCGATCTCGACGGACTGGGCGACGGGCGCGTCTACATTCTGCGCACCACCCCGTACAACGGAGGTCGCGTCGATTCCGAGCCGCTGCGCGAGGGCGGTCACTTCGAATTCCGAGTCGGCACCTTCGAGGTGCGCGTCGTCAGTGGCGCCGACGGATCCCCTCTGGTCGATCACAAGGTCTGGGCCTATCGGCTCGGTGAAGAAGGCAAGCTCATCTACGTCAGGTCCGGCTACACCGACGAGGAGGCGACCATTCGCTTCGATCTTCCCGGACTCGCCGACGGCGTCGCCCACGTCCTGCGTTCGCGCAGCCCGGTCAACGGCGCCATCAAAATGAGCCAGCCATACCACCAGATCGGCAAGGCGATCTTCCGGGTCGGCAACGAGCCCCTGAACGTTCATCTCGTGAATGGAATCGACGGCGATCCGCTCAGCGAGAAGAGAATCGACGCCTACGAGCGCATCCCCGGCGAGGAACGACTGAAATGGCGCGCCCGCGCCGAAACCGACGATATGGGCCGCGCCGTATTCGACCTCGACGGCCTCGGCGACGGCAGGGTCTACCTGCTGCGCACCACTCCCTACAACGCCGGTCCCGTCTACTCGCAAGCGATCGACGAGCCCGGGCCGTTCGAGTTCGAGGTCGGAACCCTGCGCGTCTTCGTCACCAGCGGCGCCACCGGCAAGCCCCTCGTCGACTTCCGGGTCGACGCACGCGAGATCACCGAAGACGGACACCGCTGGCGGGCGCGCGGCACCACCGATGTCGACGGAGTCATCCACTTCGATCTCCCCGGCCTCGGCAGCGGGCGGCGCTTCGTCCTCCAAGCCCGATCTCCGATCGACGGCACGCGTAAGTTCAGCGACGTCATCGAAACAACCGGCATCGTCGCATTCGAAGTCGGCAACGAACCGCTCGAGCTCACCGCCATCAACGGCGTCTCCGGAGAACCCATCGCCGAGCTCCGCATCACCGTGCGCGAGATCATCGAAGGCGAAAAGCCGCGTTGGATCTCCAGTCTATACACCGACGCCGAAGGGAAGGTCAGCTTCGACATCGACGGACTGGGCGGCAATCGGCGCTTCGCTCTCGAGACGCGGCCGTACAACGGCGGCAGCGTTCGCACCGACGAGATCCCCTCCCCCGGAGGCTACCGGCTCAGGCTCGGCACCGTCCCCGTCGCGCTCGTCGACACCGACACCGGCTCGCCGCTGCCCGACGTGCGTCTCACCGCCTACGAGAAACTCTCCGACGGTAAGCTGCACTGGTCGCAATCCGGCACGACGGACGACCTCGGGATGGTTCGCTTCGACCTGCCCGGAGTCAGCCGCACCCTCGTCCCCGGCAGCGACACGAGCGGGCGTAGGATCTACGTATTCAAGGCCCACAACCCCTTCGGCGAGGGCAAGCGGTACTACAGCCAGTTCGTCGACCGAGAAGGGCCGGTCGAGTTTCGCGTCGCCCGCGACGGCGATGCGCCTCTCGACCTGACGCCGCCGGAGATCGAGATCACCGCGCCGACTCCGGCGAGCACGGTGGACAGCGCCGGTTTCGACGTCCTCGGCAACGCCGCCGACAACGCGACCCTCACCCAGGTCGAGGTCACCGTCACCGATCCCGTCATCGGCGCGACGACCATCGTCGCCACCTACGACGCCACCAGCCAGCGTTGGACCGCCGCCGTGCCCGGCACCTCGATCACCGCCGGTCAGCCCGTCACCATCGTCGCCACAGCCACCGACCAGGCGCTCAACCAGGCCAGTCAGTCGATCACCGTGACGCCGATCGCCGACGCGCTACCGCCACAGGTGACCATCACTTCCCATGCCGACGGAGACAACGTCGGTGCCTCGGGATTCCTGCTCTCGGGCAACGCCAGCGACGACATCGGAGTCGTCGCCATCCAGGCCACCATCGACGATCCGACGGTCGGCCAGAACACCGTCTCGATCGGCGTCGCCAACGACGGCCGATGGACCCTGGCGGTTTCCGGTTCGCAGATCACCGAAGGTGAACGCGTCCAGATCACCATCGTCGCCAGCGACGCGGCGGGGCGCCAGGGCTCGGCCACCATCGGACTCGACGTCATCGCCGTCGACTTCGCGACGCGCCACCTGATCAACCGCATCACCTACGGTGCCACCCCCGACCTGCTGCTTCGCGTCGAGGCGATGGGGGCCGACGCATTCCTCACCGAACAACTCGACCCGGCCTCGATCGACGACAGCGCCCTGGCGACGCGGTTGCCCGGCACGCCGGTGGAGCCCGAGGATCTTCAGGCGACCATCGTGTTGCGCGCCGCCTACAGCCAACGACAACTGCTCGAGGTAATGACCCAGTTCTGGGACAACCACTTCAACACCAACCTCGCCACCCACGACGACGTCGGTTACGAGGTCGCCGAGAACGACGCCTTCCGCGCGAATGCGCTCGGGCGCTTCCGCGATCTGCTCGAGGCCAGCGCCAAGAGCCCGGCAATGCTGATCTATCTCGATCAGGCGAACAGTGTCGCCGCAAACCCGAACGAGAACTATCCGCGCGAGGTGATGGAGCTGCACACCCTCAGGGTGGACGGCCCCTATACCCAGGACGACGTCGAAGCGCTCGCCCGCATCCTGACGGGTTGGACCGTGCGCAACGGTGCGTTCTTCTTCGACGGTGGCGTCCACGATTTCGGCAACAAGACATTCCTCGGCATCGATTTCCCGGCCGGCCAGGGTCTCGCCGAAGGCGAGCGCGCTCTCGACATCCTGGCGTCGCACCCATCGACCGCCAACTTCATATGCGAGAAGCTGGCCGTCGTATTCATCTCCGACACGCCACCGGGAACCGCCATCGCCAGGTGCGCGGGCGTCTTTCTCCAGGAGGCGCAGAACCCGAACCAGCTGCGCGAGGTCCTGCGCTCGATCCTCACCTCGCCCGAGTTTGCCGATCCGGCGAGCTTCCGCAGTAAGATCAGGACACCGCTCGAGTACATCGTCTCGCTGGTGCGCAATCTCGGCGCCACCACGGACGGCTACAGTCTCCTGCACGCCATGTCCGGCATGAGCATGCGGCTCCTCTTCAACCCAGTGCCAACCGGTTATTCGGAGACGGGCGACGATTGGACCAATGCCGATCAAGCCCTGCAGAGGATCAGGAGCGCCAACAGCGTCATCCGGGGAACGACCAGCGGTACGGCGATCTCGGTGCGCGACCTCTTTCTCGCACAGGGCCAGGTCACCACCGACGGCATCGTGCCGTTCGCCCTGCGGCTCTTCTTCCACGACGACTACACGGCACTGGACGAACGAGTCGCGCGCGACGTCCTCACCGACGGCGGAAGCGTGACCTTCGACATCAACGCCGGCGACGCCGAGACCAGATTGCGCCGCATGATGGCCACCCTCGCCAGCTTCCCCGGATACCAGTTCCAATAGCGTGCAACCAAGGATGACAACGATGAAGAGAAGAGAATTCCTGCGCTACCTCGCGAGCGTCTCCGCCACCACCGCGGCAGCCGCCCTCACCAACCCGTTGCGCCCCCGCCTCAGCTTCGCCCAGACCGCCAACGGCAAAACCCTCGTGGTCGTCTTCCAGCGCGGCGGCTGCGACGGCGTCAACACCGTCATTCCCTACGGCGACCCCGAATACACCCAACTGCGCCCGGGGATCGCGATTGCGCCGCCCAACGGCGCCAATCCGAACAGTGCCATCGACCTCGACGGCTTTCTCGGGCTACACCCCGCTCTACGGCCACTGCAGACGATCTGGGACGACGGCAACCTCGCCGTGCTGCCGGCGGTCCAGTATCCCAACGCGACGCGGTCGCACTTCGACGGTCAGCAGAACATCGAGAGCGCTGCCGACGCCACCGATCTCGACGGTTGGCTCAACCGCCATCTGGTGACGCTGCCGCGGCCGGCGTCGCTGCGCGCCGTCGGCTTGGAATCGGCGTTGCCACACTCGCTGCGCGGTAGCGAGATCGTTTCTTCGTTTCGCGATATAGGCAGCTTCAATCTCGGCCTGTCGGCGGCGGAAGACCAGGCCCTGCTGACCGAGCTCAACCGGGTCTACAGCCAGCAACCGGACAGCTCGAAAGCGTACCGCGACCTGGTGACCGGCTTCGGACGAGTTCTCGTCAACGACCTCGCCGTGCTCAGCGGCATCGACCCCGATTCGTACGTCGTCGAGAACGGCGCCGCTTATCCGAATTCGACCTTTGGACGGCAGATGCGCCAGGTCGCCCAGTTGATCAAGCAAGGGCTCGGCCTCGAGGTCGCGGCGCTCGGCATCGGCGGCTGGGACACCCACTCTTCACAGGGAGGCCCGTTCGGCAGACAGGCGAGCCGCCACGCCGATTTCGCCGCCGGCATCGCCGCGTTGTACACCGACCTCGGCGCGACGCGGCGAGACGATGTCGTCATCCTGACCATGACCGAGTTCGGCCGCACCGCCGCCGAGAACGCGAGCGGCGGTACCGATCACGGCCACGCCTCTGCCTGGTTCGCCGCCGGCGGCGCCGTCAACGGCGGTATCCACGGCGCCTGGCCCGGCCTGGCAACGAATCAGCTCGTGCGCGGACGCTACCTCGACCACTCCGTCGACTTCCGCGACGTCCTCGCCGAAGTGGCGGCGAACCACCTCGGCAACACGAGTATCGACACGGTGGTCCCGAACTACACGCCGCAGCCGCTGGGAATGATAGCAGCGGGCTAGTCAGCCCGTAGCCTCTGCCTCGCCTCAGCCCGAGCCAACGAGCGAAGCGAGTCTCAGTTCGCGCTTGCGCGCTCCGCTCCTGGTGCGACAATCTCAGTCGGATGCGTAGCGGATGAATTTCGACCCGACCTCACTCTGGCTGGCCTTCGTCTTCGGGCTCATCGGCTACGCGGCATGGCGCTACGGCGGCAAACAACAATCGCTGCGCCACCGCCTACTGGGATTGAGCTTGATGCTCTTTCCCTACTTCGTCGGCGAAGCATGGTCCCTGGCCGCGATCGGCACCGCGCTCAGCGTCTTCCTCTTCTGGCCGTAGTGGGAAACCGCCTCGCAGCTGGCTTTTGGCCTTCAACTCTCAGCATACGATCGCAGCGAGCTCCAGATCTCATCCGCGACGTTCAGGCGTTGCCACCGCCACCGCTACCGGTTATACGTAGTATCACTTGACTTTACGTATAACTCGCTATGGTTCGTCTTCCCCTGCAGATCCAGACAGCATACGCGGAGCTCCTCGATCAGCTCATGGCGGTCGAGGCGCAGCGCGGAATCGGCCACACTGGTGGAGCGTTCGTCAAAAAAACCGTCAAGGGGAAAGAGTACTACTACTACCAGCATGTCGTCCCCGGTGAGACGGTGCAGCGCTATGTCGGCCGGCGTACGCCCGATCTGGATCGGGTGGTCGAACGATTCGAGAATGGCCGCGCGCTCGTCACTGCCGACAAGGATCTATCGCAACGGCTGGTAGCCCAGTTGCGCGCCGGCGGGGCGCTCGCGACCGACGGCGCCACTTCCCGGGTCTTGGCCGCACTAGCCGATGCCGCCGTGTTTCGACTTGATGGAGTGTTGGTCGGCGCCAATGCCTTCGTTGCGCTCGGCAATGTACTCGGTGTGCGCTGGGAGTCGAGCACCCTGCGGACTGACGACATTGATGTTGCCGGCGAACGGATGCTGGAGGTCGCGGTACCGGATCTCCACGCAGATGTGCCGAAAGCCCTGGAGAGTCTCGAAATGGGTTTTCTTCCGTTACCCGGCCTATCGCCGACCAGTGCGTCGACCTCCTTCAAAGTGCGCGGTCACTCCCTTCGGCTGGACCTCCTGACTCCGGGAAAGCGGGGTGCGGTGAAACCCGTGTCCATCCCCCGATTCGCGACCGCCGCGCAGCCGCTGCCCGACCTCGATTACCTGATCGCGGAGTCGCAGCCGGCGGCGATCATCGGTGGTTCGGGCATTCTCGTGCACGTTCCAACCCCAGCCCGCTTCGCGCTGCACAAGCTCCTCGTAGCCCGCGCGCGCCCGGCGAGTTTTCAAACCAAGCGAGCCAAAGATCTCCGTCAATCGGCCGAGATGATCGAGCTACTGGCTGAGGACAGACCAGGCGAGTTGCACGTCGCTTTTCAGGCTCTCGGAACCGCTCGTCGGTTGAGGAGCATCCGCCCGGCTCTGCGCGATCTCGCAAGAAGCACCCCAACGCGCATCGGTCTCTACAGGCCGAGATCGAGTAACCGATCTCGAACCGCCTCGCGGGTAGCTTTCAGCTATTGGCCTTCAGCTCGGAGCTTTTGGCCGGAGCCCGATCTCTGGTCGGCGTGAGTCTGCACGTGTGCCCCCGCAGATGCTCGAGTCGACCGCCACGAGCGAAGAAAATCTGCGCCATCTGCGGCTATCGTTTTCTTCAGTCGGGGACGGGATTGTCCACAGATGACACAGATTACGCAGATCGGTGGATCGACCGCTTGACATCTGAGCTCAGAAATTCGCTCTTCAGGTCTCGAGAGGAGCTCTTCTTCCACCTCTCGGCACCGACGTCATGTTTGAGAACCTCCCCAGCACCACCGCCGAGGCGGTCTGTCTGATGCGCGCGCACGAGCACGTGCGCCCGCGACATCGAGTCGTCGACGATCCGTACGCCGAGTGGTTCTTGCGACCGGTCGCGCGCGCGGCCCTCGCCTCGGAACAAGCCGTACCGCGGCTCGGGCGCTACGCCGAGTGGGTGAGCGACGGCCTGCTGCCTTTCGTCGTAGCGCGTCATCGATACATCGACGACGCCCTGCGCCGGGCGCTGCGCGCCGGCATTGATCAGGTCGTCCTTCTCGGCGCCGGATATGACATGCGAGCCTATCGCCTCGCCGCGCAGATCGGCGAGCGCCCTGTCTTCGAGGTCGATCACCCCGCCACCAGCCGGCGCAAGGCGCGCATTGTCTCCCGCCACACGGGCGAGCTACCCGCCGTCCCGGTCGAGCGGGTCGAAGTCGATTTCGAGCGGCAATCGTTTCGCACCGAGTTGCGCCGCGCCGGCTTCCGCGAACGCGGCAAGACGTTTTTCGTCTGGGAGGGTGTATCGATGTACCTGACCCGGAGCAGCGTCGTGAAAACACTGAAGACCCTTCGCTCGATGAGCGCGGCCGGGTCTCACCTGGTGCTCGATCTCTGGTACCTACCCGACGAGCACGATCGGATGGCGGCGATGCGGCGCCTTTCTTCCAACCTGCTGGTCCTGCTCGGCGAGCCGATCAGCTTCGGGATCCATCCCGAAGACGCCGGCCCGTTCTTCGAGCGACTCGGCTTCCGCGTCCGCGACATCGCCGATGCGGAGCGACTGAGCGCGCTCTACTTCCGGCGCAAGGCCCACCTCTACCCGACCAACTACGTCCTTCACGCGGTCGCCAGGGCGCGCACCCGCGGCAGCGGCGCGCAGCGATCGGGGCACACCAAGAAGTAGCGACTCGATCTCGAATCGACGATCGCGATAACGATCCCCACGCCGGCCGGCCCGCACGCTCATCGCCCGATCCATGCGGGAAAAAATCTGCGTAATC
>Ga0114931_10011222_pt1 | contig 10608 bp, 10 predicted proteins | sample 2SBtaG_FD_89579 | JGI IMG/M metagenome (GOLD analysis project Ga0114931, IMG submission 89579) | Deep subsurface microbial communities from Kolumbo volcano to uncover new lineages of life (NeLLi) - 2SBTROV14_V59a metaG | ecosystem: Environmental > Aquatic > Marine > Volcanic | place: Kolumbo...
AGGGTTAATGTTTCAAACAATTCATCCAAGGTTCCAAATCCTCCAGGAAACGCGACTAAGGCTTTGGCTCTAAGAAGAAAGTGCATTTTCCGTAAGGCAAAATAACGGAATTGAAACGAGAGCCGTGGCGTGATGTAGGGATTTGGTTCTTGTTCATGAGGGAGTGAAATATTCAGGCCGACTGATTTGGCTCCCACGTCATCGGCTCCGCGATTGGCTGCTTCCATAATTCCTGGTCCACCTCCGGTTACTACCACAAACTCGCATCATCCTTCCGTTTGACAGGAAGAGGAAACGAGTCGCCCAAATTCACGAGCTTCATCGTAGTAACGCGCTAAAGTTTGTTGGTTTTTCGCGATAGTCAGCGCTTGCTGTTTTTGAGGGGATTGCGGGTCGGATTCGAGGGCAGCTTCCGCTTCAGTAACCAGTGCCTGCGCTTGTGATGGCTCAGGCAGTCTGGCACTGCCAAAAACAACAATTGTGGATTCGATCCCCTCGTCTTCTTGTGTAATTTCTGCCTTGAGCCACTCCAATTGCAGACGCGTGGCCCGCAACTCATCGCGGGCTAGAAATTCAAGATCCTGATCGGCTCGCAAGGCCGAAGATCGTACCAGCTGCCTTTCGGAAGAGGAATCCCCCATGGCGGTTAACGGACCACCATGACTGGGCATGTTGATTGATGAACCAGAGTGTGGGACACGCTTCCCAATAAGAAGCGGGAGAGGCCGGTTCGACTATGGGAGCCAACCATGATCAGGTCGACCTTCATGGCTTTGGCTTGCTCGAGAATGGCAAAAGCCGGATCTCCCAAGCCTATGACAGTATCTGCTTCAAACTCAGTTTCGCTCAATTGCGCCGCAATGTGTTCAATTTTTTCCTGTGCATGTTCTATGGCTCGCTCTTCTAGGAGTTGGCTTTGTCCCAGAGTGATTGGCCACGGTAACCGTGGCTGAGGCCAGACCGTCATAATCGTAATGCGTGCGGAATGGGCCAGGGACATGTTCCTAAGAAACGCCAAGAGACGATCTGCATCATCTTGGCCCTCGATCGGAATCAGAATATGGCGAATGGGGGCGAGGGGACCTTTCAGAATTAAGACGCTGCACGGGGCGTGGAGCAAGACACGGTGGGACACGCTGCCAAGGACCAGTTCCTTGAGGGGACCTAAACCTCGTGCCCCCATCATTATGAGCTGGGGGTGAGCTGATTGAGCCGTCTCCAGAATGACATGGGATGGTGAACCGATCTGAAGGATGGTGTCGACAGGGGTGGTGGTTTTCGCCAGGTCGTTCTTGGCCGCACTTAAAAAACGTTCACCCTCCTGGCGGTGCCGCTTCTCTACCTCTATGAGAACTTCGTCGCGTAACTCAGGGGTGATCATGGGGTGATCCAGGTCAGGTAAATGAATGGCATGAATAAGCGTAATGTCTGTGGCCGGTCCGAAATGTGCAAGAGCCTTAATGGCATGACTCGATTGTGTTGATCCGTCAATAGCGACCAAGATTTTCATGACCCATCTCCTTGGAAGTCTGAAGAAGCAGGAAAATATCCTAAATAGTCTGCAGGCAGCAAGAGGAGTGCCACGATTCTAGAAACGATGAAAAGCGGTCTTGATACAAGCACGAGTAGGTTGGAGGAAACGTACCTTGAACCGTTTTTACTACAATATGTAGCAATTTAGGTCAGTTTCACGAGTCATCGTGTTGCAAAATGCATCATTTTTCAGTAATGCAGTTATTTAACTTATGGGGGAAGTATGAGTGCGGAAAATAATTCGGTACTGGTTGTAGATGACGATCAAGAGATGCGTGCCCTGATCAAGGACATTTTGGAGGATCATTGTTATCAAGTGACCGTTGCTCGGGAAGGGGGAGAAGCCCTCGACTATTTGAGTGAAGGAGTCTTTCCGGTGGTCTTGACTGACTTGAGAATGAAAGGGATGGAAGGTATTGATTTGCTGCACGAGGTAGTGCGCCGGTTCCCTGGAAGTAATGTGCTCATCATGACGGCCTTTGGAACAGTGGAATCCGCAGTCGAGGCGATGAAGCAAGGAGCCTACGATTACTTAACGAAGCCAATCAAAATCGATGAGTTACTCGTGACGATTGATAAGGCCCTGCGAGAGGCGTTACTCCGTCGGGAGGTGACTCAGCTTCGTCAGCAGGTGAAACGTGAGTTTGCCTTTGACCAGATTTTAGGGAAAAGCAAGCCCATGCGTGGAATTTTCGACCTCATTCGTCGAGTGGCGGATACCCAAACCAATATTCTCATTACGGGGGAAAGTGGAACAGGAAAAGAACTTGTTGCCAAGGCGATTCACTTCAACAGCACCCGGCGTGACGGACCATTTGTGCCGGTCAATTGCGCAGCTATTCCGGAACATCTTTTAGAGAGCGAATTGTTTGGGCATGTCCGTGGAGCCTTCACCGACGCCAAATCCGATAAGCGTGGTTTGTTTGAAGAAGCCCAAAAGGGGACCTTATTTCTTGATGAGATCAGCGAAATGCCCATGATGCTTCAGGCGAAATTATTACGCGCCGTTCAGGAACGGGAAGTTCGTCGGGTAGGGGCAACGCGTTCGGTTTCGGTGGATGTGCGGATTATCGCCGCAACGAATCTTCTCTTGTCTGAAGAAGTCAAGGCCAAACGGTTTCGGGAAGATTTATACTATCGATTAAACGTCATTGAAATCCGTTTGCCGCCTCTTCGGGATCGTAAAGAAGACATCCCTCTCCTGTGTGAAATGATGCTTCAGAAATCTTCGGTGGGCCGACAGAAACAGGTTAGGAAAATTTCGGAGGCCGCCCTCGGTCTGTTGCTGGATCATTCATGGCCGGGCAATGTTCGTGAGCTGGAAAATGTCATTGAGCGAGCCGTGACTTTGGCGCAAGGGGAAATCGTCACCCCCGATGACTTACCATTGGCCATTCGTGAAGCCCAAGGGGAGCGCCATCTTATTGAAGAAAGCGCTGAACGCTTGCTGCCTTTGGAAGAAATTGAGCAGCTCTATATCAAACGCATGCTGGAAAAAACCAGAGGAAATAAATTTCAAGCCGCGCAAATTTTGGGTATCGATCGAAAAACCTTATATCGCAAATTAGGAGAGATGGAGAAGGCCAAAACTCACACGACAAGCACTGTGTAAGGGACCCGTTACGTTCATCATGAATCAAGACTCATCACCTGAACAACTCCAACAAGAATTGGAGACATTGCGTGGCGAATTGGCAGAGTTGCAAGCCATTGAAGCCATGCATCGCCAAACCCAGCAAGGGATCCAGGATATGGAACGGCAGCTCGCCGGAATCATCCATTCTGCCATGGATGGCATTATTACCATTGATGAACAACAACGGATAGTCTTGTTCAATGCTGCAGCGGAAACGATGTTTGGCTGTTCGGCCAATGATGTGATGGGAGAGAAAATAGACCGATTTCTTCCCCCACGATTTCGAGCTTCTCATCAATATTCTGTGGCAGCATTTGGAAAAAAGAGTGTGACGAATCGACGAATGGGCGCCCTCGGCTCGATTTCGGGGTTGCGAAACAATGGTGAAGAATTTCCTATTGAAGCCTCTATTTCAAAAGTTTCCATAAGTGGAAAAAAACTGTTCACTGTCATTCTGAGAGACGTCTCGGAACGGCATGCCAGGGAGGAACAACTGACATTGCTTGGACAAATTATGGAGGACTCGATTAACGAGATTTTCCTTTTTGATTCCGACTCCCTGCATTTTGTTCAAGTTAATCGAGGAGCGAGAGAGAATCTTGGATATTCAATGAGTGAACTGCAAAAGCTCACCCCTGTGGATATCAAACCAGAGTTTGATCGGAAGTCTTTTGATGAGCTATTACGCCCGCTTCGATCCGGCCAACGGGAAAAGATAGAATTTACCACTATCCACCGTCGAAAAAATGGGTCTCACTATCCTGTTGAAGTTCACCTTCAATTAACTCTCGTCCATTCTGCAACGTTGTTTGTCGCCATCATTCAGGATATTAGCGAACGAAAAGGCCTGGAAGGGCAGTTGCAGCAAGCTGAGCGGTTAGCCGAGATGGGGACACTTGCTTCGGGGATGGCTCATGAGATTGGAACACCTATGAATGTGATTCTTGGCCGTGCAGAATATCTGATGGGGAAAACGTCGGATGAGAAAACAAAGAAAGGGCTGGGGACCATTGTTACTCAAGTTGAACGCATCACGAAAATTATGAATCAGTTGCTCAGTTTTGCTCGGCGTCGTCCGATCGAGCGCAAGCCAATGAATTTGACGGCGGTGGTTCATGATATTGTGGATGTCGTTCGGGAGCGGCTTGAGAAACGCGATATACAAAAAGAAGTGATGGTGGTCCCCAACCTTCCCGCGGTCTATGCCGATCGCGATCAGATGGGACAGGTGTTATTGAATCTGATCATGAATGCCATTCAAGCCATGCGACAGGGTGGAAAATTATCCGTGTGCCTGGGATCTGATTCCAGCCATGTGACCGTCGCGGTATCCGATACGGGCTGTGGGATTCCCAAGGAAAATATTCCAAAACTGTTTGCGCCGTTTTTTACCACGAAAGAAGTGGGGGAGGGCACCGGTCTGGGTCTCACCGTGTGTCACGGGATTGTCCAAGAGCATGAGGGCAGGATTACCGTGACCAGCGAGTTAGGAAAGGGGACAACCTTTACCGTAACTCTTCCCGTCTATGATCCGGCAAGGGAAACTGAGTGATGCGTCATCGTATCAATGTCCTTCCGGTTCGAGGTGTATCACCACATCTTCCACGCCTTGAATCTGGGTTTTTAAAGCCTGCTCAACTTGGTGAGAAAGGGCATGGGCTCTCTCAAGGGGCAAGTCGGGCGCCACGTGAATGGCCAGATCGACAAAAATATGATCGGGTAATCCCCGAGTTCGAATCTCGTGGCAATGAAGAATGCCAGGGATGGTTAAGGCAATCGATCGAATCTTCTCGGGATCTAACCGGACTTCATCGGTTAGGGATGCAATGACACCACGGAAGACTTTGATGGCTGTCCATGCGATAACGCCTGCAATGACCAGGGCAATCAACGGGTCAAATAGCGGGTAGCCCAATTGGATCGCGAGCAACCCACCAATCACGGATAAGGAGGTTAACAGATCGCTGGCCGTGTGATAGGAATCAGCCAACAGAATCTCACTGCTTAGTTCCTCTCCCTTTCGATGTTCCCACTTGGTGACGAATCCATTGATGACCATCGTGATGCCCATGATGACAAAACTGATGATGGTGACTCTGGGGACGGTCAATCCTTGCCACGCTTCATAGCTTCGCCAGAGTAAATATGCACATGTCGAGAGGAGCATGCCGCCTATGCCTGCTGCGGCTAACGTCTCGAATTTCTTATGTCCGTATGGGTGATTATGGTCTGCCGGAGAAGAAGCCAGCCATAAACCGAGCAACCCGATAATATTCGAGACACCATCGAAAAGTGAATGAAAGCCATCCGCTTGTAAACCGAGTGAGGCCGTGTGAAGTCCATACCCCAGTTTGGCGAACGCCACCATCAGGTTTAAAACCAGGACCCACCCTAAAACAAACCGGACTTGCTGATAACGTGACTTGGCCATAATTCATGACTGGTGAAAAAATGATTAGGGGATTCATTTACCTCCTGTCCAGAGGAGAGCCCCTATAGTGGGAAGGAATATAGCAAAGATCAATGATCCTAGAAACCGAAGGGTGCTCACCAAAGATCCCGCCAGCTTTTAGCGCCCCTCACACAACAGAAAAAGGTCTCATCGCCCCAAGGTGACCACGGCTTGTTCTATTTAACTGGGAGTAGAATACCCTGAAAGCATGGAGGCCAATGAACGCTACGGGTGACCAATTTCTCTTGGTGGCTGTCGATCATGGGGGAATAGGTCTGGGAATGTTTGCTGAAAAGGAAGACTGAATTGATGCGATCGGGCGAAGAACTAACCATGTATCCTTCGCCCGGACCGGCGTTGTGACTTTATTACTTCCATCTTATGGCGTGACTGAGAGAAAGATCGTTCCACGACCTCGTTGAAGTAGGACAAGCACCCGATCGTCAGGGCCCAACTGTTGAGTCAGGCGACGGAAGTCATCGACATCCTTGACGGCATGACGATTGATTTCCAGGATAATATCTCCCCTTTGGATCCCGGCTCGATAGGCCGGACTTCCCGTTTGAATACTTGTCACGGAAACGCCCTCATCGTACCCCTTTTCAGATGGAACCGGTTCTACTCTCACACCTGCCAGGGCGTGGTTCCCTTCGGCTTCACCCCTTACGGATAGGGATGCCACATTTTTTGGCATTTCCCCGATGGTGACATTGAGCTTCCGTGTGTCGCCATCACGTAAGAGCTCTATCTTGACGGTGGTGTCCGGAACCGTTTCTGCGACTAACGATCGAAGGTGGACGGAATTGTTCACGGTTTTCCCACCATATCGTTTGATGATATCCCCCCGTTTGATGCCTGCTTTTCTGGCTGGGCCATCTTTCACGACATCGCTAATCAAGACACCTGTAGTATCGGGAGCATTGAATTGGTCCTTCAGGTCTGGAGTCAAATCCTGAATGGACACGCCCAACAACCCCCGAACAACTTTCCCATGTTTGATCAAGCTCTGTTGAATTGATTTGGCCATATTGCTAGGGATCGCAAAACCAATTCCCATGTTTCCACCCGACCGGCTGAAGATCGCGGTATTGATTCCCACCAACTCCCCCTTGAGATTGACGAGCGCTCCCCCCGAATTGCCGGGGTTAATTGCCGCATCGGTTTGAATAAAATCTTCAAAATCCACGATGCCGACGTTTGCGCGTCCTACAGCGCTGATAATTCCCATGGTCACCGTTTGGGTCAAGCCAAACGGAGTGCCAATCGCCATGACCATTTCCCCCACTTGTAACTGACCGGAATCTCCCCACCGAAGAACCGGCAAATCATCGGCATCAATTTTGATTAATGCCAGATCCGTCTTGGGATCGGTGCCTACCACTTCTGCGTCAAATTTTCGTTTGTCCGAAAGCAAGACCCGCACTTGGTCAGCATGTTCGACCACATGATTATTCGTGATAATGTACCCATCAGGACTGACAATGACGCCTGATCCTGTCCCTTGCTCCTTGGGACCATCAGGTTGTTCTGGCTGCTGAAACCGGCGGCCGAATTCATCTCCGAAAAATCGCCTAAAAAACGGATCGTCGAAAAATGGGGTGGATTGCTGAGGAATGGTGGCCTTCGACAACACCGAGATATTGACGACAGCCGGTTTGGCTAGTTGGGCCACTTCAATTAAAGCCTGGTTGACGGAATCGATGTTCGCGGCTTTTGATAGGAGTGAGACGGGGATTGTTGGCCTAGGGGAGGCCACCGCCATTTCGGAGTGAGTCGGTCCAAAAAATCCTGAATTAACGAGCATCCAGCCCGTGGCAATAAGGCCGAGGGCCATCAGGGAGATGGCCAAAACTCGGGATCGGGTCCACTGGGGAAGGTGCAAAAATTTTCTGGGCAGTGTCATGGCTTTTCTCCTTTCATTTATCCGAAGGGCCACAATTCGATAGTCGTGTTTTATGCAAATTATGAATCCTATTGAAGGAGATAAAAATGAAACACCTCCCAGTCAAGATCATTGGAGCATTAAATCTTTCTAATGTAGCGGACCATCCATCCATCCATCCATCCATCCATCCATCCATCCATTTATTCATGAATAGAACCTGGCCACTGAGTAGTGAGGGTTGACCAGAATGTCCATTTTTTAATCCACAACTGGATTCTTTAAGGGAATTCTGGGCGGGTTGCCCAGTTTTGATTCATGTCTTCAACAGCCCCTGATCAATTATTCTGACCAAGAATGTAGAGGAACTCGCTCCCATTTTTGCTAATAGATGATGGGTGGGCGTTTCTCATTGATGACCAGCATCAATCGGTGTCGTTGAAGGGGTCGCTCAGGATCTCGCGTATAGTGTGAGGAATCTTCTGACACCGTCACCTGGCTGAGCGGGACTGAGATGTTTTGTGTCAGGTAAAGCACGTGTGTCTCGATCGAGAGATCCACTAAGTGTTCGGTGCAATTGGTGATTTGGGCGTTTAGGTCCGGCGCATCGTGAAAATGCACTGTGACCCTCTCTTCTGGGTCAATCCATGGCCGAATGCATTGCTGTTTTTCTTCGTTCGTCATGTGCCTCCTTCTTTCGAGAACTTTGGTGATCCAACTGCTGTTTCTAGGTTAAAGGAGAATCCGAGCCGGAGGGCCATCTCAGATAAGTTTCACATACGCGGCAGTTCAGCCCATCAGTGTTCATACCACGGCAATTAGACGTCAGGAATTCGATCGAAAACAGCGGAGCGGGGTCTCGCCGAATTCCGACCGCTTCGAAGCGTTCCTTCCCTGTCCTAAAATTCTCCATGTACATTGTTCTGTCGGCGCGTCCTTCTCTACAATACCAAAATTTTTCCGCCAGTTTTGTAACTAAAGTAGCAGAACTCCTCTATCAGACATAGTAAGGTAAATGAAATTCTTTATTCCTAACGCGAGGGGAAAGGAGGCTCCAAACCCCATGAGTAATACAAGTGCAGCCATCGCGATGTTCAATACCCATGTAGAGGCGGAAGAAGCCGTTCGGGAATTGCAGCGAGCGGGTTTTGAGATGAAAAAACTGTCCATTGTCGGGAAGGACTACCATTCCGAAGAACAGGTCATGGGTTTTTATAATGCCGGTGACCGGATGAAGTATTGGGGAACACTCGGTGCGTTTTGGGGATCCTTGTGGGGCTTTCTGGTTGGGGCGGCATTCTTTTGGGTGCCCGGGATAGGCCCGTTGGTGGTAGGAGGGCCGTTGGTGAGCTGGATCGTTGGAGCGTTGGAAGGAGCGGTCCTGACAGGAGGACTCACGGTTCTCGGAGCCGGGCTCTACAGTATCGGCATTCCCAAAGACAATATCGTGCAGTATGAAAAATTACTCAAGGCCGACAAATTCATGATTATTGTGCACGGGACAGGAGAAGAGACCGCCAAGGCACATGATATTCTGACCCAGGCAAAAGCAATAGAGAGTTCCGTCCATCATGAAATCTCCGCGTAGTGCGAAGGTGAGATAAGTTTCCGTGCTTTCTCTTATTAGTGAGAACGCGAAGCGCAAAAGAGAACAATCAACCACCAATTAATGAAGGAGGATTCACATGAAACAAGTTTTCAGTCTTTGCCACCGAAGCCAAGTTGTCATAATAGGAGCGGTTCTGATCATCGCCGCATTGTTCACAGGACCCGTGTTGGCCAAGAGCCGGATTACCTCTACCATTGACGCTCAACCGACCTCCAAACTCACGGCGGAAGAATCGCAAGCAGTATCAGTGGCGGCTGGCCGGATCCTCAAGCACGTGAATGATGCCAGAGTAGCCATCGAAGAGGAAAAAAAGAAGGCGGCGTTGCAGGATGTTAAAAAAGGATTAACCTTGGTCAAAATTATTGAACAGGCCGTTCCCCGGATGAAGGTCAAAGCGGAAATTCAAGCAGGCGATATCAAGTACCAACATGAGGAAGAGAAGAAACAGTCCCTCATTCCAATCTTCGAAGAACTTGACCAAGTCGATGTGGTAGGGCCAACCAAAGGGGCGAAGACGGAAAAGGGTTCAAAGTCTGGCAAGAGCCCTTCAGTCCCTCCTGCTGTGACCTTTGCCGGGATAGAGTTCACAAGTCTGGATTTAAATCTTCCATTAGCCAAGAGGAATCTCACTCGTGCCAAGAAGGCGTTAGAGGATAATCGATCGGATGACGCGGACTTGGCCTTACTGGACATTCAAACGCGAGGCGTTCTCTTTGGGCTGGTCGAAGAATACCTTCCGCTTCGCGAAGCTGCGGACAATCTTAAGTTAGCCGAATATGAGTTTAAAAATGGCCAAACCAAGGAAGCCTTAGCCGCCTTAAAGGTTGCGTCGGATGCATTAAAAGACTATGAAAAAACCGCTGGGGAAAATCGGTCAAAAGACGTCAAAAAACTGCACCAGGAAATTGACGATCTGAGCGGGAAATTAGAACACCAAAAGGATCAAAAAGGTGTGGTGAAAAAAATTGCCTCATGGTGGGATCGTGTCACAAAATGGTTAAAATCATAAGATGGGGCTGGTTTATATGGACCAACTAGAAATGTCATGGCATCAAAAGAGTAACCAATCATTTGACTGGAGTGGCCACCTATCACCGGGCAGAGCGTGGGTGTTGCACCTGTCCTGGGTGGTGGGGCTTCTCATCTTGGTGGGGTTGACTCCGAGTGTTGCCGCCGAGCCTGTCACTGATGCCACTATTACACATTGGGTAAGGGATGCGCTTCGCAACGATCCCCGCATTGATGTGACGGACATTAACATCACGGCCAATCAGGGAATCGTGAGTTTGGAGGGGGTTGTGACGAGCCTAGCGGCGAAACGGTATGCCGATTTGGAAGCCAAGAAGATTTATGGTGTCGTGGGTGTTGTAAATAATCTCCTATTATCCCCCATGGGAATTCCTGATGCGGCAGTTGAAGAACACATCCGTCGGCGACTCATCAACAGCGCGGTGATTGAATCCCAGGGGATACAGGTGAAAGTGGTCAATGGCACT
>Ga0114931_10011223_pt1 | contig 10608 bp, 6 predicted proteins | sample 2SBtaG_FD_89579 | JGI IMG/M metagenome (GOLD analysis project Ga0114931, IMG submission 89579) | Deep subsurface microbial communities from Kolumbo volcano to uncover new lineages of life (NeLLi) - 2SBTROV14_V59a metaG | ecosystem: Environmental > Aquatic > Marine > Volcanic | place: Kolumbo...
AAGATATTGGTTTCACAGGGGAACAAAAAAATCTTAGCTTCACCCATCCGTTAAGCGGGTATTTTTTTGACCGCTGTGGAATCAAGAGTTTGTGCAGTGTGCCGTAGTGGAGTCACGGATTCAGGTCACAATAGAAGAGCAGCGAGATATAAGCTATTCATCGGGTTTCGTACTCCAAGAACTTCCGCTCAATTGGAAATGGATGCTTGCATTAGGTGTTTTTATGATTGTTGCGGGTACAATTGGACTTCTTGTAAGTAATTTGCTGACCCTAACCAGTATATTGATATTTGGCGGTTTAATATTTGCCGGTGGCATACTGCAGATAGTCCAAGGTGTACAAGCACGAGAAAAAGACTGGATCGGAAGACTTCAGCACTTTTTTATCGCAATATTATATCTTATCGGTGGTCTGATAATTACTTGGGATCCGCTAGCGGCATCACTTGTTTTAACCATTATTTTGGCATCACTATTTGCTGTAATAGGGGTGATTAAAATTAGCTACGCAATCTATTGTAAGCGTCGGCAATGGAGAAATAGAGATGGCTATTACCCGCTTTTTCGGGCTTGCTGAATATTGTGCCGGCTGGAATAATCAGTGCTTCTTTGCCAGAATCCAGTCTGTGGTTAATCGGTATGTTAGTTAGTATTGAAATGCTGATGAATGGGTGGTTTTTATTCTGGTTCGCGTTAAGAGTCAAGAATATAGGCAATAACCAGGTTTCCGCATGAATTAGCAACTATTGAATAAGGAGCCCGAATTAATTAACAGGCATCAAGAATGAGGATAAACACAGCAATGCTGTAGTAAATCAATAGGAGATTACGATGAAAATTAAGAATACGATGAGTTATTTATTATTGTTATGGTTTTTTGCTCTACCAGCCCATAGTCAGGATGATGCTATTGAAAATTTGCGCAATAACAGTAAAGCCTTTGCATCTGTTGCCAAAAGCGTATCGCCTTCGGTTGTTTTTATCCAGGTTGAAAGCAGCAGAGCGCAACCTTCAATGCAATCTTTTTCTTCACCATTTGGCCCGCGCGCACCATTTGACGACGAATTATTAAGGCGCTTTTTTGGAGGTCAATTTCCTGGTTTTCCACAAACACCTGGGCGGCAATCACCCCCGCCAGAACAGCGAGTTATAGGGCAAGGCTCTGGTTTTGTATTTAAAGTGGAGAATGGATTTCTATCCAAAAAAACCTATATTATGACCAATAACCATGTGGTGGATCACGCCGATAAAATCCGGGTTAAATTTCAGAATGGAAAAGAATTTGTAGCCAAGGTGACCGGGGAAGATTCCAAATCGGATGTGGCAATTTTAGAGATTACAAAAAGTGTTGCTCCAGCCCTTTCAATGGGCGACTCTTCCAGCCTGGAGGTAGGGGAATGGGTCGTCGCAATAGGTAATCCATTTGGTTTGAGTCATACCCTCACCGTTGGGGTCGTCAGTGCAAAAGGGCGTAGCGGTGTCGGCATAAATGATTATGAAAATTTCATCCAAACTGATGCCGCAATTAACCCAGGTAATTCTGGCGGTCCTTTAGTTAACCTAGATGGTGAAGTTATTGGTATGAACACTGCGATTTTTAGTCGCAGCGGCGGTTCCATGGGAATAGGCTTTGCCATTCCCATTAACCTTGCGCAAAACATTGGCAATCAATTGATTGCTAAAGGTGAAGTTACTCGGGGTCACCTGGGTATCGTTATTCAACCTTTAACCTCTGAACTTGCTGAAACATTTGGTGTAGAACTTGGGCGAGGTATTTTGGTTGCGCAAGTATCGAAAGATTCACCCGCCCAAAAAGCCGGGGTGAAACAAGGAGATATTATTATTTCTTATCAGGGAAGAAAAGTTGATAATGTCGGTAGGTTTCGAAACAGCGTCGCTTTAACAGCACCGGGCAGTGAAGAGAATCTGGTCATATTGCGTGATGGCCGACGTATGACCTTGAGCGTAAAAATAGGTAACCAAGATAAGGAACAGTACGCGGCTAAAAGCTCAGTGCAAAGCGTTGACGAGATTGGTATGACAGTAGAATCAATAACTCCGCAACTGGCTCAACAGTTCAACGTAGACCCAGGGAAAGGCGTTATTGTCACGAATGTGACTCCGAATTCAATCGCTGCAATGGCAGGGATCAAAGCAGGTACGGTTGTTTTACAAGCCAATCGAATACCGATTAAAAATGCAACAGATTTTAAACGCGCCATTAAAGACAGCCGGGCAACGAAAAGGCTGGTATTGCTTGTTAGAGATGATGGTTTTCAACGCTTTGTTGCTCTAAGCTGGTAACTGGAAAAGCGGGAAAGAGTCTACCATCGAATTTAAGGAATTTAAAAAACTAATTTGGCTTGTGGGTATGTGGGCATCAGGGATGATGTCCACATATCCACAAGGCTGTATCAAAATAGGGTTTTTTCCAAAATTCGATGTAAACCCTTACCCCTGCATGACCTCTGCCCGTTCTTCGACCCCTGCCCGTTGACCCCCTGCCCGTATTCTGCCCACATTAGCGCAGTTTATTTTACCGAGCACGCTGTTGGCGCTGTCGAAAAAATATCCCGAAGCCATAGTAACGCGAAGAAGTTTCCGGAGCCATAGTCGATACGGCTGCGCGTGGTGAACTCGACATCATTGTCGAAGTCTTGCCTTTTGACGAAACTTACTTGAATATCGGGCGGTTATTTTCCGACGAATTTTATGTCACTGTTCACCAGGATAATCCCTTGGCCAAACTGGACGCGATCCCCATCGACGCATTGGACGGCAGTCCATTTATCTTGACGGAAGACATTCACTGCCTGGCACGGCAAATTGAACAGTACTGCTTTAAGGAGCATTTCATGCCGAAAGTATTGTTTCAAGCCTCACAACTAGCCACACTAAAATAACTCATTGAACTGCAATATGGCATTTCGATTCTACCGAGGATCTCTATTGACAAGGATCCGGACCACCATTTGATATATCAAACTCACAGACGAAACGCCGGAGGGATTGATAGTTAGTGGTTTAATCTCATTAGGGCTACTATTGCCGGCAGAACCAACCTGGGATGATTCTGGGTTACATAGATTTTCAAATATTGTTGCTAAGTTAATTACATTATTGTGAAATGAAAGCACCTAATCGGGATAGGGAGCTACTCGATTAGCCCCAGCACCGAACATACGGGTCCGTATTCGGCGCCTAGCCTGCTATTCACAGAGATGCTTCATCGGGCAAATTAAATCCACATCAAGTACCTATAGGGCCGTAGCCGAATGATGAATTTTGGTATTAGGCCAAATGTAATTACAGATTGGCAAGGAAACTAACGGGGAAGATTATGAGTGCATCAGATGATTTATTAAAAGAAACTAATGGGCATAAATTTGCAACAGTATTAGCTGATCCTCCTTGGCAATTTCAAAATCGCACAGGAAAAATGGCTCCAGAACATAAACGCTTGGTTCGTTACCCCACAATGTCATTGCAAGAGATCAAAGATCTTCCTGTAGAAGCTATTGCTGAGGATACAGCGCATTTATATCTTTGGGTTCCCAACGCATTACTAGCAGAGGGCATGGAAGTCATGTCACACTGGGGCTTCACATACAAAACTAATTTGATTTGGTACAAAATAAGAAAAGACGGTGGCCCTGATAGGCGTGGAGTTGGATTCTACTTCAGAAATGTAACGGAAATAAATTTATTTGGGGTGCGTGGTAAAGGAGCAAGAACCCTCCAACCCGGAAGAAGCCAAGAAAATATTATATCTTCACGCAAACGTGAACATAGCCGTAAGCCAGATGAACAATATGCGCTTATCGAAGCCTGTAGTTGGGGGCCGAGAATTGAACTATTTGCCCGTGGTCAAAGAGAAGGTTGGTTTTCTTGGGGTAACCAAGCAGAAGAATATACCCCTGAGTGGAAAACATACTCCAATCATTCTCAATTGAAAGTAATTCCATTTAAGAAAAAGGTGTACTAGGTTTTCGATAAAACCTAAGCTAGGTGAGGATAAAAAATAATATTAAAACAGACACTCACGAAGAAATTCCTGACGAGTATTATGATTCATTAATTCAGTTTTTCATAAAACCATAAGGGTTGCAGCAAAGGTTCTCGCAATTCTATGGTGAAGCTTGATCCATCCATTAATTGTTACTGCTACGAATGACAGCGTCGAGTTGTTTTCAACCAATATCTCCGTTAGACAGACAGTCCCTTACCTACATGCTAATTTTACTAAAGAATCCAGGCGCGTAGTCACCTCCTTCCCGGCGTTTATTCGCGGCATATATGATGTAATTCGACGCGAATCATTCCCCAATCGTTGCTGGTAAATAATAGTGTAAGCCAAAACTCGACGAACATAACGCCGGGTTTCTTTGAAGGGTATCGTCTCAACCCAGATATCTGCCTCCATAGACTTCCTACCTGATAACCATTGTTGCACCCGATGTGGACCAGCATTGTAGCCAGCGGCGGCAAGCGCGAAATTTCCGCCATAGCGGTCTAGCAAACCGCCTAGATACGATGTGCCGTACTTGACGTTAATGTCCGGTTCGAACAAAACCTTGGATGACCGCCAACGATCACCTAATTGGCGTGCAATCTGACGACCCGTAGCAGGCATTATCTGCATCAACCCGCGTGCACCCGTTGGCGAGACGATTAGAGGATCGAAAACACTTTCCTGCCTTATTAGTCCGAATACCATAGATGGCGCTAGATTGTGAAGCCGCGCATACGAGAAGATCTGTTCTCGATAAAGGATAGGAAATCGCAACGCTAGATCGTCCCATGCCTTAGCCTTCGCGACCGTGAAAATCGCTGTTTGTACTAAATCCCATTTTTGCGCAAGTTTCGCGGCAACCTGCATCTTGCTTGGAATAAAATCATTGATCGCATGCCACCACTGCCATTGGGCATCAGCTTTTTTATCGAAATACAAAAATTCCCGAACCATTTGAATAGCCGGCTCAGCTCCAAGCTGAGTCAGCTGGTCTTGCGTAACTAGGCTTGGGTGATTCGAAAAGCTATACCTAAGTCCCTGATGATCAGCAGCTAAAAACCCATAAAAATCGCGCTCCGTTGCAAGCTCCCGATAGAGTTTTGCGGCCTCGGTTTGTTTACCCTCCGCAGCCAATGTTCTAGCCTCCCAGTAACGCCACTTCAGAGCGGAACGCTCATCAACCGGCAATGCATTCAATGCGAGCCTTAGTTGCTGCCAATTCTGATTGACTAACGCCGCCCGAATACGCCAGGCGCCGACCGCAGGGTCCGCATGCTTTGGGTCAATTTCATCAAAGCTGTTAAAAGCATTAGTATGATGCTCAAATACCAATGCCATAGCCAAGCGCTTTTCAATGCGCATTACATCCGTCGGTTGTACAGAAAACTCTTTAGCGCGCGCCGTCCAAACATGCTCAGCCAATATTGGGTCGGTTCTGGCCAACCGATCAATTCCGTGGATGAACAGCCAAGCGATCTTAGGGCTTTCTACATTCCAAGCTTTACAATTCTGTACAAGGCCCGGGTTGATATGGATCCTAATGGCTCGATCAGCTATAGCCTTATCCTTGTTGGACAGTATGCGCTTTAAGTATCTAGCCAAGCTTAATCGGCCGGTTTGCAGCGCCAGTTGAAAGCGCTTCCAGGCAAGATCCGGGGTAAATGCGGAACTGGTTTGCAGCACGGCGAACAATGGGTCGCATTCGTCCGGTTGGGATTCGCCCACCAACCAAAGCGATTTAGCACCTCGCAAAGCCGCACTACGCTGACCTTGTTGGTACAATGCCCAGTGGTAGTTACACTGCAATTGGACATTGGGGGTAGGTTTATAGTGCGCTAGAAATCGTTTCCACTGCCGAGTAGATGCCAGGTAGGTCAGGTATCTGTCCCGCAACAGCTTGGCGTAACGCGTCGCTTCATAACGACTCAAAAACGCCTCAACCCGACTATATTCGCTTAACGAATTACGCAGCTCCAGATAATGCAAATACGGTAATAGCGGATAGTCTTTCAAGCTAAGGAGTAATTCTTGGTAAACGCTAGTTTGCCCGTTTTTAAGCGCAGTTTCAGCTTTGACAAAGCTGATGCGCTGTTGCTCCAAACTTGCGGCATGTGCATTAACGCTAAATAAAAAAGCATTATATATCAGCAAAATGCGGAATAAAATCTTGTATATTCGAAGGGATTTATCCATTTCTCTCCAACTATAAATAACTGCTCAGCGAAAACGAAGTTTAAAACATTCAGAACCTCAACAAAGCACCCGTGAATAGTACAACATTCTCAAACACAATCGCGAGGAGGCTGTCCGATTCACTCAACTGTTGCGCCATGAAGCATACAAGACTATTAAGCCAAAAATAGTTTATCATGATGTTGTCAGCATGTTAGAGATTAACCTAGGAGGCTATTCCTAGAATAGAAGTCATCGCGAGGGAAAATGGGCCAAAATCCGCTTTTCCGCAGTAGGCTTTATATTCTTGGAAAGCATCCTGGTACTTCGACAAGTTTGTATTGATGGATAGAAGGAGTCGAGAAGGGCTTAGCTCCTAGGCGCAAGAACGCTGGACTAGCCCGGCTAATTCAAGCGACTGCAACAACGCAGATGACCGCTTATCGGCTGGTTAACTCCATCAATACAAGATCGGCGGAGTACTATATAAATATCAACATCTTATGCAACACCTACCGCCAGGCCTAAACGGGATCGGCCCCGACATCCAGCACCAAACGACACTATTGCTCGTTCCATGGTATAGAAGACGGCGTGTTGTCATTTTTCTTTCGACATTTTTCGTATTGGCACTCATCGGATTAGCAGTTTCGTACGCCCGCCCGGAAATCTATCGAAGCAGTGCGTCATTGTTAATGACAACGCCTGCCGAAATCGATCAACTGTTGCAATCAGATCAAGCCGACAGTGAAAAATCCGACGCGCAACATATTGCGGTCCAAAGCCGGGTACTAACCGACCGAATGTTGCTAGAGCAAGTCCGCCAACGCTTAAACGAAATCAACACCAGCCCCAATATTCGACAATTGAGTACTAGCGATCTCAGCAACATGCTTTCGGTAACATCTGCGTCCGATGGCAATTTAATCGAACTCAATGCGGATAGCCCTTATCCATCCATCCTACCCCAAATCGTTAATACATGGATCGCAATCTATAAAGAGATCCGATCTAAAAAACTTAAAAAATCGACCGGAGCGACTATAGCTACGCTCAACGACCAGATCGCAACACTGGAATCAAATATTGCCGATAAACGCAAACAATTGGATGCGTTTCGGCAACAAACCGACATCATTTCGGACCAACGCGGAGAAAATCAAGTACTGGCACGCTTAAGAGGATTAAACGATTCCTTGAATGCAGCCGAAGACGAAGAATTACAAACAAAAGCCCGCCTAGAAGCCGTAAAGTTGGCGATCGCCGAAGGCAAACCGGTATTTTTGGAAAATAGCAGTGATAACGATAATCGCCTCGCTGCACTGGAAGAAGCCGCTCAGGTTTTAAGGGAGCGACTGGCAACCTTGGAACAACAATATACGCCGCAGTATATTCAATTGGTGCCGGATTTAAAAGCGGTTCCCGACCAGCTCGAAGTGATTGAGCAAAAAATCGCCAAATTGGGTCAGAATGATCAGGAATTAATCCTGTCAGACGCTACACAGGCCTACTTTGCCGCAAAACAAAAGACCAGTGACTTGCGCCGGCAGATGGAAGAACACAAGGCTATTGCGCGTCAGTTTACAACACAATTTTCCCAGCACGAAGCTTATAAGAGTGAACTACAGGTCCTAGAGGAGCAATATCAGTCATCCAAAAACAAAGTATTACAAGCCAAAATCAAATTACACCAAAAATATCCTCAAATTGAAGTTGTACGAACGGCTTTCCTACCTGATCAAGCAATAGCGCCTGACTATTTGCGTGACGCGGGTATCATTCTGGCCGGGGCGGTATTGTTGGCGTTGGTTACGGTGGTATTGATCGAGTTCTTGTCACCCGAACCGCAACGTTCTCCGTCCGGAATAACCTTGTCCGGCATCCATATGTATCCCGACCCACAAACGGGTCAACTACCGCTGACAACACCGCAGGTTGCTCAACTAAACAACCAAAATGCAGCACCCTCATTGGAAATGCCCGCACCAGGCGAATTAAGGCCTGACGAACTAGCCGAACTTTGGCGGCATGCACCCGCGAAAGGCAAACAGTTAATCGCCATGCTGCTAAGCGGTATTCATCTGGATGAAGCCGTTGCGCTACGCGAACAACATTTCAACCTGGAAGATAACACGATCCAGATTCCCGGAAAATTCGCTCGAACACTGAGCTTATCCCCCATCCTTAAGGAGCTTGTTAGCGCTTCCGGAAACGCACCACTATGGCAAAACTCGGAGATCGCATCCGCAGACCTCAGTGCATTCCTTGGGTGTTTGGCGGCAGATGCCGATATTCAAAATCATGAAAAAATTGACGCAACAGCGTTACATCATACCTATTTATGTTTCTTAGTCCGGCAAGGTGCAAAGCTTTCGGAAATGGAAAGCATCGTCGGATATTTATCACCGGCGTCGTTGAATCTATACCGCAAAATTAGCCCTCCCGGGCCCGGCCGGGCGCTTGACGACTTGGACTTAATCTTCCCTATCACACTATAGAATGGCGCAAGACACATCGACGCTTTCGCCGCGGACTGGCATTGTCCGCTACGACTGGCAAATGATTGCGAAATTCGCGTTCGCTCACCGCAAGGAATTAATCACCGCCAATATCATCTCAATTTTTGCAACCTTAGCCGCTGTGCCGGTCCCATTATTGATGCCTATGCTGGTCGACGAGGTGTTGCTAAATCAACCCGGTTTCACGATCGCAACAATTAACCGTCTTTTTCCACAACTTTGGCACGGTCCTTTTCTTTATATTGGCAGCGTACTATTGCTGACCTTGTTATTGAGAATACTCTCAATCGTGTTCAACGTCTGGCAAGCGCGTAAATTCACAATCATTTCGAAAGACGTTGTGTACCGCATGCGCGCACAACTCCTACGTCATCTGCAAAGCATATCGATGGCCGAATACGAAACACTTGGCAGTGGCAAAGTCATCACCCACTTGGTAACGGACCTTGAAACAGTAGATCATTTTATCGGTACCACGGTGAGCCGCTTATTAGTCGCATCCTTGTCTATTACCGGCACCGCGATTGTCTTGTTGTGGATGCACTGGCAATTGGCGTTGTTTATATTATTTCTAAACCCAATCGTCATTTATTTTACGGTGTTACTGGGCAAACGCGTCAAAGAGCTAAAAAAGCAAGAAAACTTCGCGTTCGAAATCTTCCAGCAATCGTTGGCCGAAACCTTGAACGCGATTCATCAAATACGCGCCAGCAACCGGGAACGATATTATATACAACAACTGGTCGACACAGCGGATTCCGTGCGCAAACACGCAACATCTTTCGCATGGCAGAGCGATACAGCGAGTCGCTTGAGCTTTTTGGTCTTTCTATTCGGCTTCGATATTTTTCGAGCCATTGCGATGCTGATGGTGGTTTTCTCGGATCTTTCTATCGGTCAGATGTTGGCAGTATTCGGCTATCTGTGGTTTATGATGTCGCCAGTGCAAGAGATACTCAACATACAGTACGCATTTTATTCGGCCAAAGCGGCACTGGTGCGGATAAACGAGATTGTCGACCTACGGCAAGAACCCCTGTATCCACACATAAAAAATCCATTTCGTAATGTACAAACTGTCGCTATCGAGTTAGATAATATCCATTTCGCCTATGGCGAAGGAAATGATGTGCTCAACGGAATATCATTGACCATCCCACCCGGTGAAAAAGTGGCACTAGTCGGTGCGAGCGGCGGCGGTAAATCCACATTGGTACAAGTATTAATCGGACTTTATCCGACAACGTCGGGCCGTGTGATGTACGCCGGGATTCCGTTACAAGAAATTGGACTAGACCGGGTTCGAGAACACGTAGTAACTGTATTGCAACACCCAATTTTATTCAACGATACCGTACGCGCCAATCTAACCATGGGCCGAGACCATCCGGATTCAGCGTTATGGAAAGCGCTCGAAATAGCCCAACTAAACGACACCGTGAGGAACTTCGACCAAGGTTTAGATACAGTGTTGGGCCGCAATGGTATGCGCTTATCGGGCGGCCAACGCCAGCGCGTGGCTGTAGCAAGAATGGTACTTACTGATCCGAAAGTTGTCATTCTAGATGAAGCAACCTCGGCATTGGATAGTGATACTGAGCACCGGCTACATCAGGCTCTGAATAATTTTTTAAAAAACCGCACCACGATTATCGTCGCGCACCGGCTCAGCGCCGTTAAACAAGCGAACCGGGTCTATGTCTTTGAAGACGGCAGAATCATCGAACAGGGCGCGCACCAGACACTGCTCGAAAAAAATGGCTTGTACGCAAAACTTTATGGTGAAAGGCAACGATTCAATTGAGCCAAATCGGTTATCCTATGAAAGACGTATCTATTCAATGTGATTTAATCCAAAAGAAGCAGGTATTTGATTTGTCAGGCTTCTGCAACAAGGATGCAGCA
>Ga0114931_10011224_pt1 | contig 10607 bp, 9 predicted proteins | sample 2SBtaG_FD_89579 | JGI IMG/M metagenome (GOLD analysis project Ga0114931, IMG submission 89579) | Deep subsurface microbial communities from Kolumbo volcano to uncover new lineages of life (NeLLi) - 2SBTROV14_V59a metaG | ecosystem: Environmental > Aquatic > Marine > Volcanic | place: Kolumbo...
CATGCTTCCCCGATATTCGCCAGTGACATTGCCTCAGTGCCAACTGTATATTTTTCTTTTGCAGTGCTTTCATTTGACTTTCCGTTATAACTGCATCTTCTGTGGAGGACGGCCCCCCGATTTCGCCGGCGATGCCTGCATGATCAGGCCGTTCGCCAAGAGATAAATCGAGGCGAAGCACGTTTCCCTGTGACAGTATTACGGCCCGTTCGATCACATTTTTCAGTTCGCGGACATTGCCGGGCCAGTCATAGCCGCTAAGCTGCTCTGCATGGCTACGCGTCATTTTCATGGTTTTGCGGCCGAACTCGTCACAGCAGCGCTTCAGGAAATGCTGGGCGAGCTGAATTACATCATTCCGGCGCTCCCGCAACGGCGGCACATGTACCGGAAACACACTCAGCCTGTAGAATAAATCTTCGCGAAACTGTCCATCCAGCACAAGTTTTTCGATATTCTTGTTGGTCGCAGCTATGACTCTTACATCGACCGACCGGGTAACATCATCACCAACCGGTTCGAATTCGTTCTCCTGCAATACCCGTAACAATTTCCCCTGCAGCTCGATTGGTATTTCTCCCACTTCGTCAAGAAACAATGTTCCGCCGTCGGCGAGCTGAAAGCGCCCAACACGATCTTTGTGTGCACCCGTAAACGCACCTTTTACGTGCCCGAAGAACTCACTTTCGAATAACTCTTTGGGAATCGATGCGCAGTTGACTTTGACAAGTGGCGCTTCGGCCCGCCGGCTTCGTGCGTGAATCGCATGCGCCACAAGTTCCTTGCCTACGCCCGACTCACCCAGTACCAGAACATTAGCCGGCGTCTGCGCGACCGCTTCGAGCTGCGCCAGCATGTGCATCAAAGCCGGACTTTTGCCGATAATCCGGCCAAAATTCATTGCAACGTTTGCTTCTTCACGCAGATAATCACGCTCTCGCTCAAGCTCCGTCTGCAGGCGTGCATTTTCGGCAAGCGTAGCGCGCAATTTTCGTTCGGCTCGATTTCGTTCGGTAACGTCTTTGGATGCCACCAACATTTGCTCTACCTTGCCAGCAGCATTTCGTTCGGCTATTGCAGATGTCAGCAAATCCAGTTCGTCTCCGGATTTTGTAACCACTTGTCTGCTGACGTTTTGGAATTCTCCACCGCTAATGATTTTTTGCACGGCTCCACTTGCGAGGCGCTTGCGATAGGTCTCGCTAAAAAAATCCGAAATCGGACGCCCTACAACTTCATCCCGCGTATAGCCCATTTTAGCCAACCAGTGATCCGTCGCGGTAACGACCAGACCGTCAGCGTCGACCGTATGCAGCATCGCGGGAGTGGAACGATAGAGTTGGCGGTACTTGAAGTCGATTTTGGCTCGGTCCGCGATTTCTGTGTACAGTGCAATGGTCCGTATAAACGTTCCTTCCGGATCGTGCTCCACCAGCGAGTTGGTAAGGCAATTCACCAACTCACCTGCCTTTGTAATAAACGTAATCGGTTTGTTTTGCAGTTTGCCGGTACGTCTGAGGGTTGGCAAAAATTCGACCTCAATGCGTTTGGCGCTGACTGATGAGACAAATTCAGCGGGTCTCCTGCCAATCATTTCTTCCCGGCCAAAACCGATCCTTTCGACAAATATGTCATTGACATCCAGGTAACAGCCGTTTTCGCCAATCGACGTCGCCATCATCGGCGCTTTGCGAAATAACCACAGATAGTCATCGAAACGAGTCATCCAAACAGTATATACGAAATATCGTGAGATTATTCACGATATTTCGTCATTCACGATATTCCGTTAGATATGAAAATAACGTACATATTTGTTTTTCCTGTGATTTTCACCTTGGCACAACTTTTGCAGTTACAAAAGGGAAGATTGTCACATTGAGCATCGCCCGGCCTGCCGAGGAGCACCGGGTGTCAATAAGGAACCAGCAGATGAACCGTAAATTAAACCAGCACTTGAGCCTGTTGATCGGCATTACCGCCGCCGCACTGGTGAGTAACAGCACACTGGCTGATGAACTGGCGAGCGAAGACCTTAATTCCCGGCAAACGATCCCGGCCTCTGACACCACGTCTGTACAGACGAAGAGGACCTATCGGGTGGATTTACCCCGTACCGACACCAGCCAGCAAGTACAAGACGCGGTGCAAGGCATAATGTCTGATAACAAACTGGAACTTGATTTGCGACTCTCGGGCATTAAATCCGACCTCCTTGCAGCCGGCCTCTAACCTGCTTATTGCACCGGTTCACAAGCTATATTCGGGTTAGCGAGCAGCTTAGCGGTCAATTCCGGCAGCAGGCTTGTATTTTCGCGGGCAATGGGTAGCCTTGCCCGAATGCGCGCAGGTATCGTCCGAACTCTCTATTTGCTGGCTCCGTTCATGATCCTGGCTCCGGGGCAACACGCTGTCGCGGAACCATTGTTGTGGCTAAACGTAAATACACCGGATATTAAAATTACGGCCCGAACCGATGACAACAAAGCAATACGGTTGCCGAAGCTGCCGTTTTCATTTCACATTGAGGCACAATGTCCTGCAGGCCAGATGCCAAAATCGATGTTGCTCAGCGTTGCTGACACACGCAAGAGAATATCGGCAGCTCGCCTGGGCGACGACAACGCTACTATCGTATCGATAGTCATCCCGGCGAGACAGGTTGCACCGCTGAGCATCGCAAATTTTTGTTTGAACGACGAACAGTCGAAGTCAAATGAGCGTGACCAATTGACTGTGAGCGGCGCCTTATCAGCACAGGCTGCATTGCTATGTGGTGATCGTGATGAAGAACATATGATTTACTCGTCGCTGGCGCTCGATGTAACGTTACATTGCATTCACGATAATCAACCGTCTGGGAAACAATGACTGTTGACTTGAGTTTTTGATCGTAAGACGTTCCCGATCCATTCACGCCAACCCGGCACATTCAGTATTGACCTGCCCCCAATACTTTTCGTGGCCAATTAACTGATGCAATATGCAAGTTGGCCAATCTGTGCGGAAAATCAGGAATTTTCGATTCATCACCGTGCATCGATTCCAAACCGATATCGCCCGAAACCGGCCATTTCCTATGTGGCGCTGTCCCCGGCATTGGTCAAATGCTGGTGCAAAAACTTCAGCATTTCGTTCCACGATTTCTGTGCCAGTGCCTTGTCGAAATTTCGATTACCGGGACTTGCAAAGCCAGCCTTCGCATCCGAATACAATTCAATCTTGTAGTCTTTGCCGAGGTTTTCCAGCACTGACTCGAAACGTTCGACGGAGTTTGCAGGAATGCTTTTATCCTCTCTGCCGAAAAAACCCAGTAACGGTGCATCGATCTCCGCAATCACCTCTTCATTGTCCGAAACCTGACCATAAAATATGACCGCGGCATCAAGCTTCTGCGGCAGATCGACTGCCGCATTCAGTGACCAACCACCGCCGAAACCGTAACCTACAACGCCGACCTGCTTTGCACCGGTTGACTCCAGGAGCCAGTCATATGCCTGCCGAATGTTCTGTGCCGCATACTCCGGGTGTTCGACTACTGTCAGCATTAGCAAACGAGCATCAGCCGGTGAATTCGTTGTTTTTCCTCCATAAAGGTCGATTGCCAAAACCACGAACCCTTGCGCAGCAATCCGGTCGGCAATTGAACGCATGCGGTCGTCCAGGCCCCACCACTCGTGAATCAGGATAACCGCTGGTAACGAATCGACCATATCCTCAGGAAACACAAAATGACCCTTTGCAAGCTGCTCATCAACTTCCGCATATGCCAACTCTTCGGCTACAACTTCGCGCTCAGCCGTGGCCGCTTTACTCCCGCCGTTAGCAGCGTCTGGCGCCGGTGCGCTGACCGCTGTGTTATCACTGCCTCCTTCAGAGGCATTTTCCGCGCCCGGATCACAAGCCGCCACCAGGATAGCGGTGCAAAGTGCAATCAGGGTTGCAGTGATCTGCCTGATAAACTTTCCGGTCATTCCTGCCCCCCCGAATCCACGTCCAGCTGCAAACAGCACAATAAGAATTCGCCAAGTGTAATCGAATTCCACTTCAGGAGACACGTGGAACCTATACTGTTGTACAAAATGGCGAAAATATTGCCGGTTAAGCATTCCTTGCGCCGGTGCTGTTTTGACACCTCACCACAGTAGCCAACACAGGCAGTATTCTGCTAGGTTAGTCCCATGACGCAGTACATCAATACAGGTGTAGTTCCACCAACTCGGCGGCCAGCGGCAAGGCGAAACCGATCCAGCAAAATATGCGCCACATTTTTTCGATACGGCCAATGAAAGACGCACCGCTTATAGACATCCACAATGCGACTATTTTCCGAGGCGACACGTGTGTGTTCAGCCAGCTATCGCTCAAAATAGCGCAGCACGAACAGGTTGCGATTCTCGGACCCAATGGATGCGGGAAAACTACCTTGTTGAAGACATTGAACCGTGAAATCTACCCGGTAGCCGGTAAAGACGCGTGGATCCGTATTCTTGGCCGCGCAAATTGGAATGTCTGGGAACTGCGGGCACACATTGGCATCGTCTCGCATGAACTGCAAATGCGCTATACAAAGCAGGACACGGGTCTGGCTGTGGTTCTGTCAGGGTTTTTGTCCAGCATCGGTATTCACGGCATTTTGTCCGGACGAATTGACGATACACACCGGGAAAGAGCGATTGACGTAATGCAGAAACTTGCCATCGGCGATCTGTCTGACAAAGCTCTTGGCGAAATGTCGACAGGCCAGCAACGGCGCTGCTTGCTGGCGCGGGCCATGGTACACGACCCTGATACTCTGATTTTCGACGAGCCCACGGCGGGTCTTGACCTGACCTCAAGCTTTGATCTGCTTGCCCGTATCAGGCGACTGGTTGAAGCAGGGAAATCCATCCTCTTCGTAACCCACCAGCTGAATGAAATCCCGCCCGACATCCGGCGTGTCGTACTGTTAAAAAAAGGTGCGATTGTGGCCGACGGAGACAAAAGTGATGTTTTGACCGAGACAAACCTTTATCAAACTTATGAAATACCGATTCGTGTCAGTGAGGTTGACGGCTACTATCTGGCATCTCCGGCCAGCGATTTCCCTGTCTCGAACTGATCTGGCATGCACAATCGTGCATCCCACTTGCTGGTACAGCGCAAACCGCAGGTAACCACAATACATACCGTAATCAATATGACTGGCCTTCAGGAATGTTCCACCAAATTCTAGTATTGCTTGCCACATTACTGGCGTTCCCTTCGGCAAGTAGCTCCAGCGCTACATCCAACCATGCTTCGACAATAACAACAGGACTGAACACTACGGGCCCTGCGATTGTATTTTTTTCAATCGCAACTGCTCTGTTGTTGATATTGCTGCTGCGCACTTCGATTAGACGCTATGCAGACCTTCTGGCCTGGAAAATCGCGGGCCGGCGTGTTCGAAAAATACTTGTCGCGAGAAGCAAAGATGTACTCGAGGACTTGCTGTTGCCGGGAGCCTACGGCGGCCTCGCGCACATCGATCACGCTATACTGACGTCCGGCGGCATAATTTGTATATTAACCAAAAACTACAACGGTATTATCTTTGGTGATGCGGATGAACCTCAGTGGACCAATATTGACGGTATCCACAGACGAAAGTTTCTGAATCCCCTGATCCAAAACGAAGGGCGCACACGAGCCCTGCAGAAAACAATTCCGGATGTGCCGGTGGCGAATCTTGTTGTATTCACCGGCGGTGTACAGTTCACCAGCAAACCGGAGAAAAACATTATCCATCTACGAAACCTGGACAGTTATATTGCGAAATTTGTCTTTGGCCCGTGCAAAATCGACGACTGGGATGCGGTGTGGCTTAGCGTCAAGTCTGCCGCCATTACCGGTGCTGAATCGGACAGGAGTCATCCCGCACAGCCAGGTTTGTCCTGAAACAAAGAACCTATCCGGGATTCGTACAGCCGCATCCGAGGATTGCATAATGACATTCTGGCAGTGTTGCAAATCGCTGTCGTTCAGGCAACTTCCCGGGAACCCGGGCTCATTGATCGGTGATAGGCGTACTGTAATTTCTGTGCAATGCCGAAGTATTTGACTGCTGTATGATTGCAATCACATTTCAATTCGGGATTTCCTCATAAACGTTTTGTTAATAAACATCGGACGTCGGCTGAGAATCGTGGCGATTACCGGCGCAATATTCGTCGTACTCGCGATTGTGTTCGGGCTTTGGTTGTGGCAGGACCGGCCTGATCTTGCGGAACTTGACTGGCCAGTCGCCGACGTTGCTTCTGATTCAGGTGGCGGTGTAACCGTGACCTGGCTGGGTGTTACGTCATTGGTCTTCGATGACGGTGAAACCCAAATACTGATCGATGGTTTTTTTTCTCGCTTCGGTATTTATGACTATTTATTCTCCCGGATCGGGTCGGACATCGAAAACGTGGATTACGTGATGGCCAAATACCGTATCAATCGCCTGGCCGCAATCATCCCGGTTCACTCCCGTTTCGACCATGCAATGGATGTCGGTATTATTGCCAACCGCTCAACTGCCGTTGTATTGGGTTCAGAGTCAACCGCTAACATAGTCCGGGCGGAAAATCTGCCAGTCAACCAGTATCAGATTCTGGCCAGCGGCGAGAGCCGTGAATTCGGCGCTTTTACGGTCACTTTATTAACCTCCAGGAGCGTACCGGCAGCCTATGGTGGGAAAGCGCCGTTTGCTGGCACCATAGGGGTACCGCTGCATCAGCCAGCCAGAATCAACGCGTGGAAGGAAGGACATACATACTCCATTGTGCTGAGTCACCCACGTGGAACGACCCTGATTCAGGGCAGCGCTGGTTACCTAACCGGCAATCTGAAAAACATTTCTGCCGACGTGGTAATGCTGAGTGTCGGTGGTTTATCCGGATTAGGCAAGCAATATACGCGACGTTACTGGAAGGAAACAGTCACCACGACCGGCGCAAAAAGGGTTTATCCGATTCACTTTGACGACTTTAGTAAACCATTCGGGACAATCGAGCTCTTTCCCGGCATTGTCGATGATGTTGTCAAAACGTCCAACTGGATAAATGAGGCTACGAGATCGTCTGACATGCCGACCGTTATTCGCCGGCTACCATTTGGACAGCCGGTTGCACTTTATTGATAATCAGTAAAATACGACACCCTTCAAGTCGAGCAGGTCAGCTCATCAATCATTTCTTTTATACGGCCGGGTGAGGTCAATACCTGCTCTTTCTCATCACGAGACAACTTTTTAATTCGGTGTTCGATCTTGCTCGCCAGGCTCCGATCGCCCACTTGTTGTTGCAACACCATTTCAAGCGGTGCGCGACCGCGCAAATATTTGGATCCGTTGGTCCCGGACCGGTGTTCGCGTACTCGTCTTGAAACGTCAGTCGTAATGCCCGTGTACAATGAACCATCACAGCAACGGATGATGTACACACTCCAGATCATTTATGCCCTTAAACCTTCACTGAGAGTACGTTGTCGCATGACTCGGGGCGAATTGGCCGCAACACCAGGTTGCCGCCACAATTGGGGCAAATCCGCTGGTACAGATTGACAGCACAGTCACGACAATAGGTACACTCAAAGCTGCAGATCATCGCATCCCCGGACGTATGGTGCTGTTTACGCCCACAGTGATCACAGTTTTGATGCATCTCAAGCGCGGGCACCAGACAGTAAGTTACCCAGAACTCGAAATACGCCTTCTTCGATGTTGGCCTTGTTTTCATCGGTCGCATCGAATGTCAACACGATTTCCCTGGCGCCGCCGAGTGAGGTCGCAGGCTCGCGCAACTCAAGCGTAAGCATGTTGCTCGTCAATCGTGCTTCGCTCACCAGATCATGTCCAGCGAGTTGCTGGTCATTCAATTCCAGATAGACGGCATTTTCCAGGCCATCACCCTCCGCACGCATTATCAACAGGTAGTCAGCTATATCGCCGGTCTTTGAGGTATGCGCAAAAAATAACATACTGCGTCATCCCTGACATCGAAGGCGACCGTATCGAAATGTCTGTTCGCTGTCATCGTCATCACCGGGCATCGTTGCGTAGCAAACAGTGTACGGCATTCGTAATAGTAATTCTCCCTTGCCTCACGGTCACCGTTCAACCGTCACCCACCCGTTTTTTTAGCACAGTGATTCGCCGATCCTTGTCTTCCCAGATTGCCGTGAGCCACTGGTGAAACTGTCGACGATATTCCCTGTCATTGCTGTAATCCGCTCCGATCATCCAGGGTTCAACCGGACGCTGCCTTATCTCAATTATTATTTCATCAAATTTACCGCAACACATCTCCCAAAATTTTGGTGGGCCGGTCGGGTACACAATAGTTACATCGAGAATCGAGTCAAACATTTCACCCATTGATGACAGGGCCAATGCGATGCCACCGGCACGTGGTGGCAGGAGGTGTTGGAATTTCGATGCGCGTTTGATTTTTTTCTCATGGCTGAATCGAGACCCTTCGATGAAATTGATCACCGTAGTTGGCGTGTCGCGAAATTTCTTGCAGGCCTTTCTCGTAATTTCGAGGTCCACCCCTTTTTTCTCCGGGTGGCTGGCCAGATACGATTTTGAGTAGCGCTTCATGAAAGGCATATCCATCGCCCACCAGGCGATACCAAGAACCGGAAACCAGACCAATTCCTGTTTGATAAAGAACTTCAGGAACGGTATACGCCTGTTAAACAAAGTTTGCAGTGCAAGAATATCGACCCAGGTCTGATGGTTCGACAAGAGCAGATACCAGCTTTTATGTGACAGCCTGTCGATGCCGCTTACGTTCCACCGAGTTGACCTGGTTAATCCGTAAATTACCGCATTAGCGGCAACCCAGAACTCTCCAATCGCCATAATCCATCGGCTCATGAGGATTCGAAAAGGACGACCCGGCAGGATAAGCTTGGGTACCGCAAGCACAATTATTGGTATAAAACAGATGATGGTGCTGACCGTACAGATGCCGAACGCCAACACACCGTGCAGATTTCGAAGAAAATATTTCAACGATGCAAAAAATCCCTTCCGAGACGCGACACATTCTCTCGTCAATAGGCGTAAGGTTGGCTATTGTAAACATTTTCGTGGTACTTATCGCGATACCCCTGCGGTCGGCTGATATCAACATGATGCCTGGATACCGCAATTTAAGAGAATAGCAATGATTGAACTGAATATTAACGGTAAACCGCAACAACTCGAAATTGACCCGGAAACACCGTTGTTATGGGCGATTCGCGAACACACCGGGCTAACCGGGACCAAATTTGGTTGCGGCATAGCACAATGCGGAGCTTGCACGGTACACCTGGACGGCAAGCCAATACGATCGTGCGTAACACCGGCCAGAGTTGCTGTCGACCACAAGATTATCACCATCGAGGGCATAGCCGATGGTCCGGACCGGTTGCATCCGGTACAACAGGCGTGGATAGACCATCAGGTACCGCAGTGTGGCTATTGCCAGTCCGGCCAGATTATGTCGGCAGTTGCTTTATTGAATACCAACAATGCCCCTTCAGACAGCGATATTGATCTGGCAATGAGTGGCAACGTGTGCCGCTGCGGGACCTATGGTCGAATTCGGACAGGCATAAGAGCCGCAGCAGCATCGATCCGGGCTGCCACAGAGGATCATGACAATGCATAAGTGGAGCAGAAGAGCATTCATCACTACTGGTGTGCTCGCCGGTGGTGCGGTGGTTTTCGGTGTCGCAATTCGTCGCGGCAACCCGGTCGCCGGCGTTGCGCCTTTTATGGCCAACCAAAACGAGACGATGTTGAATGTGTGGCTGAAAATTTCAGCCGACAATTCAACTACCGTTATCGTGCCCCACGCGGAAATGGGACAGGGTACGCACACAACGCTGGCAATGATGCTGGCTGATGAACTCGATGCCGACTGGGAAACAGTTCAGATGATCGAGGCGCCTGCGCGCAAAGAGTATGCGAACTATGCGCTGGCACGCGGCTTCAAGACGGGCAGTATCGAGTTTCCGTCGTTTCTTATAGATTCGGTTAATGGTTTTTTTCTGACTGCGACAAAATCCATGGGTGTACAGATTACCGGTGGCAGTTCGGCTGTCAGATATACAGGTGAGCTCGGTATGCGTGTTGCCGGTGCCAGTGCGAAGGCTGTACTGCTACAGGCGGCAGCCGATGATTGGGACGTCGACGTGCGGACCGTGCTGGCGGAGAACAGCCATATTATCCATGCAGCATCGGGCCGCCGCGGCCCCTACGCTGAATTCTCGGCCAGAGCCGCGACGTTGTCACAATCACCGACACCGGTACTGAAGAGGACCGACCAGTTCACTATCATGGGAACCTCCACGATGCGCCTCGATACTCCGGCAAAGGTGGACGGTAGCGCCCGCTACGGGATGGATACTGCCCTTCCGGGTATGAAGTATGCGACCGTCAGAGCAGCGCCTGTATTCGGGGCCGAGGTGGCCAGCATCGATACTCACCCGATACAGGACATGCCGGGTGTACACAAAGTTATTAATCTGGACAACGCGGTCGCGATTGTCGCCGACGGATATTGGCAGGCCAGGCAAGCAATCGACCGGCTTGAAATTCAGTGGAGCAG
>Ga0114931_10011225_pt1 | contig 10606 bp, 9 predicted proteins | sample 2SBtaG_FD_89579 | JGI IMG/M metagenome (GOLD analysis project Ga0114931, IMG submission 89579) | Deep subsurface microbial communities from Kolumbo volcano to uncover new lineages of life (NeLLi) - 2SBTROV14_V59a metaG | ecosystem: Environmental > Aquatic > Marine > Volcanic | place: Kolumbo...
ACGATTCCCCTCAAGCGGATCGGCTCCGAATTCATGCCCCCGTTGAATGAGGGGGATATTTTGTATATGCCCACAACCCTGCCTGGAATATCGATCACCAAGGCAAAAGAACTGCTTCAACAAACGGATAAGATCATCCGCAGGTTTCCCGAGGTCCATCATGTGTTTGGAAAAATCGGCCGGGCGGAAACGGCGACGGACCCGGCTCCTCTGAGCATGGTCGAAACCACCATCATGCTCAAATCCAAAGATCAGTGGCGCCCGGGAATGACGACGAAGAAACTCATCGCGGAAATGAACGCCGCCATCAAGTTTCCGGGAGTCACCAACGCCTGGACCATGCCCATCAAAACCCGTATCGATATGTTGTCCACCGGGATCAAGACCCCCGTCGGAATCAAGCTTGCCGGAGACGATTTGAGCACGCTTCAGAAGCTGGGGGAAAAAATCGAGTCCGTTGTCAGCAATATTCCCGGAACCCTCAGTGTATTTTCCGAGCGGGTCGTGGGCGGAAATTATTTTGACTTCGAGATCGACCGGGAGGAAGCTGGCCGCTACGGCTTGACCATAGGCGATGTTCAGGACGTTATTCAAACGGCCATCGGCGGAATGAACATCACGACGACGATTGAGGGACTGGAGCGGTATCCCGTCAACCTTCGCTACAGCCGAGACCTGCGTGACAACCTCAGTAAACTGCAAAGAGTCCTGATTTCCACTCCCAGGGGAGAACAGGTTCCCATGGCTCAGGTCGCGAAAATTAAAATAAAAAAAGGTCCGCCGTCGATCAAAAGTGAAAATGCCCGCTTGAACGCCTGGATCTATATTGATTTGGAGGATATCGATGTTGGGACTTATGTTGCTAACGCACAACAGATCCTTGAAAAAGAAATTTCCCTGCCTCCAGGCTACAGTCTGTTCTGGAGTGGTCAATACGAGTACATGGTGAGGGCCAAACAAAGGCTGAAAATTGTCGTGCCTTTCACTTTACTGATCATTTTCCTTTTATTGTATTTGAACTTTAACAATGTCACCGAAAGCCTGATCGTGATGTGTTCTCTTCCCTTGGCCCTTGTGGGCGGCATTTGGTATATTTATTATCTGCAATTTGAATTCAGCGTGGCGGTGGTGGTCGGTTTTATAGCCCTGGCGGGAGTTGCGTCCGAGATAGGAGTTCTGGTCCTGATTTATATCGACCATGCCGTTGAAAAGCAAAAGAAGAAGGGAGGTATCGCGAACCTGCATGATTTGAGACAGGTCGTTATAGAAGGAACATCGGAGAGAGTGCGTCCCATCATGATGACGGTTTCCGCCATCATTGGCGGGCTTTTGCCCATCATGTGGGGAAGTGGAACCGGTTCTGAAGTGATGAAGCGAATCGCGGCGCCCATGGTGGGAGGAATGGTTTCCGCAACCATACTGACCCTGATCGTTATTCCTGCTATTTATGCCTTTGTTTTGGAACACCGGTTGAAAAGAGAACAAAGCTTAGACGAAGAGTGAGAGAAAACCGACAGATTTTTTCAGATCAACGGCACAATACTACCTGAAAATCTAACCGCCCTCATAGAGAATGATTTTCACCTTTTCTTCGGTGATCAAGCCTTGTTCGATGACTTCATCCAGTCGAGGTTTGATTCGTTCGATATTCTCTTTTTTGTCGGCCACTTCGATGACGATGGGCAGATCGCTGGAAAGTCTTAGAATAGACGTGGTGTGCAGATGGCTGGACTTGCCAAATCCGGCAATGCCTCTCAATACCGTTGCCCCCGCCAACCCTTCCTTGCGAAAAAGATCAACCAGGTATTTGTGAAGAGGCTTCCCCTCGTATTTATCCGACTCGCCAATAAATATTCTGAGCAGGATGGCTTCGGACTCTTTTTTCATGATCAATTCCCTCCAAGATTGGCGACCAGTATTTTGCCCAAATAGACTGCAAGAAACGTCAGAACCAACGTTGCCATGACATTCAGGCTCAGAGTTCCCAGTTCCCCCTGCTCCAGCAGTTTGAACGACTCGAAACTGAAGGTGGACATGGTGGTGAACGAACCCAGGATTCCGATGGTCAAAAAAATTCTGATTTCTTCACTGAAGAAGCCCCGGTACTCTGAAAGATAAAGTATCAGGCTGAGAAAAAAACTGCCGATGAAATTCACCCCCAGGGTGCCCAATGGGAAGTTTGTCACTCCGTTTTGAATCCAGCCGCTCAAAAGGAAGCGCAACAGGGCGCCTATGAACCCGCCAATGCCGATCAAAAGCCACAAAGACATCCTCATCTCCCGTTAAGTTTAAAGCTGGTGATTTGGTTGAAAAGAAATCTCCTCTTTAAAAACATCATATTCGTTTTGCCGTCGTTAGAAAAGAGAATTAGGGAGGTGAAAATTTAAATCAATTCAAAAACCCGGAGAAGGCTACAATCCGCAAAGGTGTTACAAGCGCTTCAAGCCTTCAGAAAAACTTTCGGCCTTGTGAGAACCCGGCAATCGTTGTAATCTCGATTTAAGCCAATCCGTTCAAAATGAACGACCCCGCCGCAAGCGGGCGGGGTATCCGATAAGGATTTTTCACTTAACAGCCTAAGCTACGGGGACTAAAACCCATGGGTGGGAATAAAATAATTGAGGAGGAAGAATGAAAAAATCCAGAGTTTTTACCGCACTCATTATAATGATATTTTTCCTCCAAACAGGAATCACGAACTTGTTTGCAGGAGAGTTGGTTAGAAAGGCGCAGGAATCATTAGTGGGAATGGGGGTCGATCCGGGACCCGTGGACGGTCTTTGGGGCCCCTTGACGCAGGGCGCGGTCAAAAAATTTCAGGAAAATCAGGGCCTGCCCGTGAGTGGACGATTGGATGACGAAACCAAAAAGCATTTGTTTTCATTTACGCATGAAATCCTCTCAACTGAAAAAACGGCTCCGGAAACTCAGGAAACCACCCAACCCGCCGTTTCGGCGGTTGCGGAAGAAAAAAATGCGCCGGTGGCCGGGGAAGAACCGGTAAAAAAAGTTTCACCCAAACAGACTTTGAAAGCGCCCGATTCCGTTGAAGCAAAGCCCGCGTCCCCTCCGGGACCAAAGGTTAAAGAAACAAGCGCTGTTAAGAAGGCCTCCGGTCCCTGCCCTCAGCCCAGAAAAACCAAATCTGCGCCTGCCAGTATCGCTAAACTGGATAAGACAGGAGGGGCAAACAGCGACCGCGGCAAGAAAATTTATAGCAAAACCGCGAAACCCATGGCCTGTAAAATGTGCCATGGCGACAAGGGCGATGGAAAGGGCAAACTGGGCGCGGCTTTGAAACCCCGTCCGAGAAACTTTACCTGCGCCGAAACGATGAAGAAAGTTTCGCCCGGTCAGATGTTCTGGATCATCAAGAATGGATCGCCGGGGACCGCAATGGTGGCTCACAAAAAATCATTGCAGGATAAAGAAATCTGGGATGTGGTCAAATATATCCGGTCCACCTTTTTGAATGAGACGCCTGCCGGGGAGAAAACAGCTTCTAAATCCATTCCTGAGGAAACTTCCGCTCCGGCCTCATCTAAATCCGCACCCGAAGTGGCGGCGCAGGCTTCCGTGGCTCCAAGCCCCGCCCGTCAACTGCCAAAGGGTTTTAAGGTGACGGGGAAGTATGCGGAGGGGACCGTGAGCAATGGCGGGTCGATCAGCGGGGTGGTGCAATTTAGCGGCAAGGTTCCAGCACCCATCATGGAGGATTTGAGTAAAGGGAAAAACGTAGAGTTTTGCTCGACGCACCCGGACGCTAAAGGCACTGTCCGCCCGCGTGTCAAAGTGGCCGTCGTGAACGGAAATTTAAGAGATGCCGTTGTGTTCATTCAAAATATTAAAACGGGCAAAGCCTGGCCCACGGCGATCAACAATTTTGATTTTCGGACCTGTGATATTTTCCCCAAGGTTTCCGTGATCCGCAAAACTCCCAGGGGGATGAAGACCGGTTTGTTGACGATCACCAATCAGGACCCCGATATTTTGCACAATCCGCACGGTTATTCCATCGCCGGCGCCAGTCGCAAAACCCTGTTCAACAAACCTTTGCCCTCTAAAGGGGATGTTGCGGATGTGACCCGGTCGTTTAAGAGGTTCAAGCCGTCCAAGGACAAGCATTTCTTTTTGCAATGCGATCAGCATAACTTCATGGAAGCCGACGCCAGGGTGGTGTGGAATCCCTACTATTCCCTGAGCGGGGCGGACGGCGCTTTTAAAATCGACCGGATTCCCGCCGGTAAATATTGGGTGACGGCCTGGCATCCCTATATCGGGGAGGTGAGCCGGGAAGTGACCGTGACCGGCGGCGCCGATGTCAGATCAGACTTTGAACTGGTTTCGAAATAGATTCGGTGACAGAAAAAAACGGGAATGGCGGTGAGTTTACAGTTGAAAAGAGAAAAAAGGGTTAACAGAGTAATCTGCTAACCTTTTTTCTGTCCGGTCGGGGGAAGGAACCCGGATAAACCGAATTTATCCGCCTGGTTTGTTTCCCGTCAGCCGAATGTGGACCAATTGAGTTAAAAATTTAAGAGGTACTTTCTGATAAACTTTCCTTTTAGAAGGAGGGATTTAAGATGAAGAAAGTATCGAGTGAGAAGTTAGTTCAGGATATCCGCCGTAAAACCCGCAAGAAGTATTCCTCCGAAGAGAAGATCCGTATTGTTCTCGAAGGTATGCGTGGAGAGGAGAACATATCGGAGTTATGCCGTCGCGAAGGTATCGCATCCAACCTTTACTACCGCTGGAGTAAAGATTTTCTGCTTTTCGCTTTCAGGATTTAAAACATGACTTCTGCTCAAAGTTGGTTCAATCGGGAGTCGATCTTTACACTGTGAAGGAATTGGCCGGACACAAGGACATTACAACGACACAGCGGTATGCTCATTTGAGCAAGAGCAAATTGAAGGATGCTGTAGCGGTCCTGGAAAAATTATCATAGTTTTATCATAGCGAGGAAAATCGGCAGGAAGGAAAACCCGTAACTCTTTGATTCTCTGGGGTAAGCGGGCGGAATTGAACCGCCGACCTACTGATTACGATCAGTTCTCTTTTCAAACGCCAATTGGATGAAACTTAGTTCATATGCTAACCAGAATGCTACCCGAAATAAAAAATGGGCTACGGCATGAACCATAACCCATTGATTATAATGGTCGGGGCGAGAGGATTTGAACCTCCGACCCTCTGCTCCCAAAGCAGATGCGCTGCCAGGCTGCGCTACGCCCCGTTTAGTATTGATCTAGTTTACTTGTGTCCAGAATGCATTCGATTCATTTTTTCTCTCTGCTCCGGCGTCAGAATATTCAGGGCCGTAATTTTAGCCTCGATCATGGCGTGAATGTCCGCGGATTTGATTTCGCTGATCCGGTCCCCCACGCTCCTGATTTTGGCTTCGTCAAAGGTTTTCGCATGGACCAGCCGGTCGAGGTCCATATGCGCGATGGCGTGACTGGCCTGGGACTGGACTTTAAATTTTTTATAGGCAAATTCCGCGGATTTGATTTGCTTAATCTGCGCTTCTGTCAGGCCGAGTTTCTTTTTAAAACACAGAATGTGCTGGAAAGGATTTTTGCCATGCGACCCCTTGTGCCCTGAATATCCGTGGCCGCGGCTACCTTCCCTTTTATGGAATCCACTTCCTTCTTTTTTGTGACGATACCCATGACTCGACGGCGCATATTTTCTGCTTCCGCTCCCCTCTTTTTTGCCATGAAATTTCCCTTGGCTCTTGGGGTGGGAGTAGGCTTTGCTTTTACTGCCTTCCTTTTTTCCTTTTTCGTCTTCATAGCTGTAGCTACCCGCACTGTCGGTATTTTTAGCGCCTATCAGGGAGTTCGCGCCCGAAACATGGGCGGCGGGAGTGGCTCCGGCCATGGATATAAAAAGAAAAAACCCGGCTAGTAGAAGCAGGGAGGTCGTCGCAATGAGTAACGGTATTTTTTGGGTTCGCATAAGGACTCTCCAATGATCAAAAAAATTCGATTGCAAGTATTGATGGGATCTATTGCCACATCCCTTCAAAAATATATAAAGGACGCTTTCCCGCCGTTTAATCCGTGGTTCAGGTTCAAGAAGAAAGTTCGAACCTGTGCCGGAAGCGTTGCCCGTCGTGAGCAAATTCGCCTTTCGCGAAGGAGCGCCGGAGAACGGAAAAAGTTCGAACCCAAACCAAGAAACGCCACCCGTCGTGAGCAATTTCGCCCCACGCGGAGTGGTGCGCCCGGCAGGATTCGAACCTGCGACCTACGGATTCGAAGTCCGGAACTCTATCCAGCTGAGCTACAGGCGCACGATAAAATAAAAATGGGGTGAGCGACGGGACTCGAACCCGCGACATCTGGAGCCACATTCCAGAACTCTACCAACTGAGCTACGCCCACCGTAATTGGTTTTGCCTTATATTACCTCAAACGCAGGAGAAAAGTGTAATTCATCCCCCGGTCTTTGTAAAAGAAAAATTTTCAGCTTCCCAGAAGGATATCATTCTGGCTCTAGGGAACTCTATGGAATAGTGAAATACCGGTCCTCATCTTCGCATGTTCTAAGAAGTTTCGAAAGGCGGGACCGAGGTTCCGGGCGCATCATTTGACGACGCGTAAATGGCTTCTGTCCCTTTTAGGCCGTGGGTTTTCATCGCCGGGAGCGTCTTTTTTGCCTCCCTGCCTGACGGAGGACAGGGGCCTTTGAGGTTTCAATTTTTCCTTACCGGCCAATTGTTCCTCAAGATTGATATCCTTGGGCAGGCTTTCTTCCCAAACCTGCCCTTTTTTAAGGCTGGGGTCGTAGATGGCCCAGATGGCATCGAACGGAACCACGCATTTGTGCGGTCTTCCCTGGAAAGAAAGGGTGACAAAGACGCCCTCCTTCTGAATATCCAGGGGACGGCGAAAATTGAGGTTTAAAATCAGGTTGAGCGAAGGATCGCTCTTATGCCCCTTCGGAACATCGACATCGGGGTTGCGGGCATCGAGGCACACCATCGCATCTCCCTCGCTGAGTAAACTCAGAAGGAAGTCGTATTTGTTCTTATTCTCATCTTCCATAGTATTAAAATAACATAAAATCAGGCTTGAAAAAAGACGTGTTCCTTCGTAGTCTGCCTAACGGCTCCTTTTTTTGCGCCGGGTTTGGGGAAGCCGGATGCAAGAGTCTTGTTCGTCCGATGGGGGGGGTGTTAGGATGCTTCGTTGCTCTTGAAACCAAGGCGGGGAGGGGCGGTTGCGGTCGTGAAACAGGGATTTGCGGATTTGACTCGGACACCCCGTCCGCTTGCGGCGGGGTCGTTTATTATCAAAATAAGTATTTTTTGCCGAGAGAGAAAAAAATGGTTGTGAAAAATTGGAAGCGGGTTCTTTTTGCGTGGATTGTGGCGGGGGTGCTGAGTGGGTTGTCTTTGTCCCGGGCGGACGCCAAAACGGTGGAAGTGTTGCCGAACGTTTTTACCATCGTTCATGGCGAGGGGAGCGACTCCAACACCACCTTCATCATAACCAGGGAAGGGGTGATCGTCATCGATACCCGGGTGAGTCCTTTGGAAGCCGAAAAGGTCATGGCGGAGATCAGGAAACGCACGGACCTGCCCATTGTTTATACGATCAACACGCATTATCACGGCGAGCATACCTTCGGCAATCAGGTGTTTCAAGACAGTAAGACCCTCATTGCCCATAAAAACGTGAGACGCGCCCTTTTGGGTTTGTCTGGCAGGGAACAGCTGGAAAAACTCAAAACGTCCGATATTCCCGGATTGGATGCCGTCAAGGTGACGCCGCCCAATGTGGTGTATGAGAAAAAAATGGACGTGTATCTGGGAGGCTATCATCTGCAACTGATTCATCGGGGGAGGGGGCATACCGATGGCGACACTTTAATTATTTTGCAGGAACTGAGGACCGTGGTTGCTGGCGATCTGATTTATAACCGCCAGTTTCCCTTTATGGGGGATGGCTATGTCGATGAATGGATCGATGCGTTGCAGTATTTGGAAGATCAGGATAATGAACTGGTGATACCGGGGCATGGGGATGTGGGCGGAAAGCCAATCATCATTGCCATGAAACATTACCTCCTGACTTTAAAAGGCCTGGTCCTTGAGCAGGTAAAAAAGGGGCAAAGCCTCGAGAAGACAAAAGAAACCCTTCGCCCCGTTCTTCAGGGAAAATATAAATCCTGGGGAAAACCGGAAAGGATCGACGGCAATATTGAGCAGGCCTACCTGGAATACAGCTTCAAGGAAGGGCTTTAAAAAAATCATTTTTGGGGTCGCAGTGGAATATTTTCAATCAACTGATATTTCCATTTTGCCCTCTCATCTGATTCCAGGATGACTTTTAACCTGGGGTTTGCTTGCAGAATTCCTTTGCTGTCTATCTCCGGGATGAGCAAATAAGTGTCCAGATTTGCGAGCGGATTTGGCGCCACCTCACCAGGCCCATAAGGGCTAAAAGATAAATTCAGATAAAATATGAGGTCTTCGGTAATTTCTCCGGCGCGGATCAAGGAACCTGAACTCATTTTTTGACGAACCTGTTCCGCGCAAGGCTTCAAGCAAGAAGACCCTTTTTCCGCCAATATTCCCTGAGGGTGTGCTTCTCATCCAGGAAGGTATCCAGATACGTGTGGTTGGAGGGAATCATGGGCATGACGTGTCCCATGCTTTTGTCGTTATAGGGGTATTTTACGTCCAGAACGTAAGGCCCTTTGTGTTTGAGCATGCGTTTTAGCGCCGGAACCACTTCCTCCGGTTTACTGATACTTTCCGATTTGATGCCGAAGGCGCGCGCCAAATCGGCGAAATGGGCGTCTCCCAAAAAAGTGTGGCCGCGAAGGGATTTGTAAAAGCGGTCTTCCCACTGGGCAACCATGCCTAAATGGGCGTTATTGAGGACGACGTTTTTGACGGGGATGTTTTCGATCTTCAGGGTTTGCAGTTCCTGAATGTTCATGAGAAAACTGCCGTCTCCCTCGATGTTGATGACCTGCCTGTCAGGATGGGCGACCTGAGCGCCCATCGCCGCGGGCAGTCCAAAGCCCATGGCTCCAAGCCCCGAGGAGCAGAGCCAGTTCAAGGGCTCCTCGAAGTTCCAATATTGCGCCGTCCACATCTGGTGCTGTCCGACGCCTACGGAAACGATAGCGTTTTTCTCCGCCAGTTGATTCAATTCTACGATCACGTGTTGCGGGACAATATGTTTTTTGTGCAATTGATACTGTAACGGGAATTCCTTTTTCCAGTCCTGGACCTGCTGGACCCAGGGCTTGATATCTTTTTTCTCCGCCAGTTCGTTCATTTTGGTCAAGGCGCGTTTGACGTCGCCCTGAATGGGGACATCCACGATCCGGTTTTTATTGATTTCCGAGGGATCGATATCCACCTGAATGATTTTGGCGCCTTTGCAGAACTCGGATAATTTCCCGGTGACCCGGTCGTCAAAGCGAACGCCAAGCGCGATCACCAAGTCCGCATGATTGATGGCGATATTGGCATAGACGGCGCCGTGCATGCCCAGCATCCTTAAGGAAAGCGGGTCATCGGAAGGGTAGGCTCCAAGACCCATGACGGTGGTTGTGATCGGTATCCCCGTTTTTTTGACAAAGGCGCGCAACTCCCTGGAAGCGTTTGAAAGGATGATACCGCCTCCCGCGTATATGAGCGGACGCCTGGCTTCCTTGATCGCATGCATGGCTTTTTTGATCTGCATGGCCGAGGGCTTGAGGTTGGGTTTGTAGCTCGGGCAGTCAAACGTAACGTCAAAGTCGGGAATGGTTTCCTGTTGCTGGATATTTTTTGGAATATCGATCAAGACGGGTCCCGGCCGTCCAGATCGCGCGATGACGAACGCTTCTTGAACCACCTTGGGGATTTCGTTGATATCCTGAACCAGGTAGCTGTGTTTCACCAGGGGAAATGTGGCTCCGACGATGTCCGTTTCCTGAAAAGCGTCGCTCCCTAAAACGGTGGAAGGAACCTGCCCGGTGATGGCAACGAGCGGGATGGAGTCCATTTTAGCGTCAATGATACCCGTCAGCAGATTCACAGCTCCGGGGCCGGAAGTCGCCATGCACACGCCCACTTTGCCGGTGCTTCTGGCGTATCCACCGGCGGCGAAAGAGCCGCCCTGCTCGTGCCGGGGCAATACCATGCGGATTTGTTTGCTCAAAGTCAATCCCTGGTGGATCTCCATGGAAGTCCCGCCGGGGTAGCCGAAAATGACTTCTACTCCGGCAAGCTCCAGGGCGCGTACAATGATGTCCCGGCCCTTCATGATGCGGGCGCTGTTGGAGGGCCTGGATTTCCCGGAGGGAGGGCGTCTTTTTATGCTGGCAGATTTTGTTTTCATAGTGTTACCAAAATTAACCGAATCGGGGAGGGAAGTCAAATTCAATCCCCTCCTGCGCGGGAGGGCGAGCCTGCTCACGTCGTGCAATGTTTCTCTCCAGCAAGCCATCGCACGTTAATATTGGGTCCAGCGTCACGCTGGCTCCTGCGCGGGAGGGCGAGCCTGCTCACGTCGTGCAATGTTTCTTGCCAGCAAGCCATCGCACGTTAATATTGGGTCCAGCGTCACGCTGGCTCCTGCGCGGGAGGGCGAGCCTG
>Ga0114931_10011226_pt1 | contig 10606 bp, 8 predicted proteins | sample 2SBtaG_FD_89579 | JGI IMG/M metagenome (GOLD analysis project Ga0114931, IMG submission 89579) | Deep subsurface microbial communities from Kolumbo volcano to uncover new lineages of life (NeLLi) - 2SBTROV14_V59a metaG | ecosystem: Environmental > Aquatic > Marine > Volcanic | place: Kolumbo...
ATCGGCCAGGATATCCATGGCCGTACGGTTGCCTATTTTACAATAGATGCCATTATCCTTAGTGGGGATGGCCCCTTCCACTACGCAGATAAATTTTCCGTCATATTTTTCGATAGTTTCTTTTAGAACATCTTCGGCCTGATGACCGGCAGCTGCCATTACAGTTTCGTGATAATCCAGAGAGATGAGGTCAAGAATGAGGCGGGCCAAATCAGGATGAGAGGCCCGGAGCAGGCTCTCCGAACAACCAGTGCACTCCTGGAAATGGAGCCAGACAACCGGGGGACGGGCGGGGTTGGCGGCAGCGGCTGCCAACCTGGGAATCATAGCGTCAGATAATCCCAAAGCCGCCGCAATCGTGGTACAGGCCTTGATGAAATCGCGGCGGCTCAATGGGGCCAGTTCGGATTCGTTGAATGTTCTTGGCATAACAACCTCCTGCTGTGGACTCCGGAACGGGATGGCACCGCTTTTTTACGGTGTATGGCATGAAAACCGGGAGGATGCCTCCGGGTTAAAACAACCCCCTATTATTCTCTTATTCATAATCATGGGGGGTTGTCAAGAACTTTTTATGTATTTTTACGTAGCCAGCTCAAACAACCATAAACCACACTATCGTATACGATCATGGTCGTAGTAGAGACGCAATGCATTGTGTCTCTACATAACATCTCGGAATGTAAGGGTTTCAGGAACGCCCTGCTGTGCGCACTTAAGTTATATTAATTTTAACTTCAATCTCTTTGGCATTCTCCGTACCATTAAGGGAATTTACAAAGCCGGCAACGGTCTCAGAAAGGGCATCCTGTACGAATGATTTTAGGGGAATACTGCGGCCATTGACCCATAGCATCGTTTTTTTAGGACTCTTCGGGGCGGTATTGGCCAGGAAACGATTTTTTATAAAGTCGGTAATAGCACGACTATCATTAATATCAAAGAGGCAATCGTGGACGATTTCCAGATCAGTGGCCAAGGCAATAACTCCCTCTTCAGTCTCTCGTATCTTCTGCTTGGGGTCACGCACCACCTCAATTTTAGATACTCCGCTAGCAGTTTTAAACCCCTCGCCAATCACAATATCGGCATCGGCAAAATAACGATGAGCCAGGGTGGTAAGTGGTGCATGCCTATTTTCGGTCATCATAACCATCTGATCAGGGGCCACAAAAAGAACAGAATCCGCCCCGGCCTGCCGATGTTTAAATGAATCCGTACCTGGTGTATCGAAGGCGATCTTAGTCTCTTCACTTGACTTGATCACCGCCACTTGGTATCCAATTTCCTTTAAATTACTGACCACCTGACTGGCCAATGTAGTTTTACCGCTATCGTGCCAACCGACAAATGTGACTATTTTAGGCATTTGCAAACCCCAAGGTTTTTATTATAAGGTATTGTAACTTCTTCAAAACTGCTGGTAATAAAATGTTCATCACGCAGATATGCATTCCCACGCAGGAGCGTGGGAACGAGGAAACAAGTACAGACTTAATCTCGTTCCCAAGCTCCTGCTTGGGAATGCATACCATACTTGTTCCATGTCACTACTACCACCATTTTGGGAGAAGTGACATCAAGAGTGTGGTTTATGGGGTGTTAGTTACGATTTTTCAGATTCTACGCTGCCTGCAAGGCCAAAATGCGTGAGCACAGTTCAAGCTATGTCTTTTAATACTATCCTTCTCATTGCCGTGGCTCTGGCAGTTGATGCCTTTGCCGTGGCCCTGTCCGCCGGAATTACGCTGCCGAGAGTAACCATGCGCCATACCTTCAGGTTGGCTTGGCATTTCGGCCTTTTTCAGGCAGGAATGAATATTATCGGTTGGGGCCTCGGACTCTCGGTACGCTCACTTATTGAGCAGGTAGATCATTGGGTCGCCTTTGCTCTTTTAGCCTTTGTCGGCGGCAGAATGATTATTGAAGCTCTGCGGGATGAAGAAGATGCGGAACCGAGTGATCCCACCAGAGGGCGCACCCTGGTAATGCTGGCCGTGGCCACCAGTATCGACGCCCTGGCCGTGGGGCTCAGTTTTGCGGTATTAAAGGTAAGCATCTGGTTTCCGGCTCTGGTCATTGGCCTTGTCGCCACTTTCCTTACGGCCATTGGCATCCACTTGGGGCATTTCGTCGGCGGTGCTTCCAGACTTGGTCATAAGGTCGAAGTTGGCGGCGGCGTGGTGTTAATTATAATCGGCCTGAACATATTACACGAACACGGGGTGTTCTAACGCCCCCATTTATCCCTGAAACGCTTAATGGCCTTCTGAACATTCTCCAAGTCACCAAAGGCCGACAGGCGAAAATAGCCCTCTCCACTTGGCCCAAAGCCGCTACCCGGAGTCCCCACTACATGACATTCAGCCAAAAGCTTATCAAAGAAATCCCAACTGGCAATCCCCGCCGGAGTCTTTAACCATATGTAGGGAGAGTTAACCCCGCCGAAACAGGTAATCCCCGCCGCTGTCAGCCCTTCACGAATGAGTCGGGCATTGTTTAGATAATAATCGATAGTTTCAGTAATTTGCAGCCAGCCCTCATCTGAGTAAACGGCGGCGGCAGCTTTCTGAACCGGGTACGAAACTCCGTTGAACTTGGTGCATTGCCGCCTATTCCATAATTGGTTTAAGGTGATTTTTTCTCCCTTAGAGGTGTAAGAACCAAGTTCCTCAGGCACAATCGTCAGGCCACAACGTACCCCCGTAAAGCCGGCAGTCTTTGAAAATGACCGAAACTCAATGGCGCATTTTTTAGCACCTGGGATTTCGTAAATAGAGTGCGGAATATCCGGCTGGCGGATAAAGGCCTCATAGGCGGCATCAAAGAGAATTATAGACTCATTGGCAATAGCATAATCCACCCAGGCCTGCAACTGCTCCCTGGTCGCCACGGTACCAGTGGGATTATTGGGATAACAGAGATAGATAATATCTACTTTTTCGGAGGGCAGAGCCGGACTGAAATCATTTTCCGCCGTACAGGGAAGATAGCTTATGCCGGCATAATAACCACGGCTGTCCGCCTCACCACTACGGCCGATCATAACATTGGTATCGTTGTAAACCGGATAAACCGGATCACAGATGGCAATCTTATTATCCAGGGCAAAGATATCCAGAATATTTGCGGTATCACATTTGGAACCGTCAGAAATAAACACTTCAGAGGGCTTCAGCTCCACTCCCAAGGGTTTATAGGCCTTGTCGATAATAACTTCGCTCAACCATTGATACCCCTGCTCCGGGCCATAGCCATGAAATGATTCCTCTTTGGCCAGATCATCTATGCCTTCATGAAAGGCCTTAATTATCGCCGGTGCCAAAGGCCTGGTGACGTCTCCAATTCCTAAGCGGATCAAATTGGCATCAGGGTTGGCCTTGGCAAACTCCTGGACTCGCCGACCGATTTCGGGAAAGAGGTAGCCCGCCTTGAGCTTAAGGTAATTTTCATTGACATGCGCCATATCATATATCCTTTGTGAATTTTTAGACTAATCCGAATATTTACTTATCTATTGTATTGTAAGAACAACGTAAGTGCGAAGGGACGTAAAATAAACGTATTTGCACTATCAGTAAACATAAAAAGTAAATATTCAACCTGACCGCAGCAATAATTTCCGGAGTTTACGCTTACCTGTTTTTTGCTGTTATTCTAAGTGCGTCTGTGTATGTCTGTGTGTGTCTGTGGCTAAAAAAAAAAGCAGTTCGCCCACGGGGCGTTTATGTTCGACATAATCTAGTTTTGCAATTAATAATTGTCATTAGCTTGCAAAAAAGCAGAAAGATATTACCCTTGGCTGATTAGCAGAGACGCAATGTATTGCGTTTCTACCGACCTGTTAAGGCAGGAAAACGACCATATTTAAGAAAAGTAAAATCCCTAAGGGGTTAGGAGAGAATAACCTTGCGAACAACAAGAGCAGCGGATGCCATGCGGCCAGTGGAGATTATCGATAATATTCAGCCCCAGGCCTGCGCTTCGTTAATGATAAAAATGGGCAATACCCAGGTGATTTGTGCCGTCAGTGTGGAAAATTCTGTACCGCCATTTTTGCGGGATAGCGGCCAAGGCTGGATTACCGCTGAGTATGGTATGCTGCCCACCTCAACAAACACCCGGATGAAGAGGGAAGCGGTTAAAGGACGCTCTGGTCGTACCTACGAGATTCAGCGTTTAATTGGCCGCTCTCTGCGGATGATGGTTGATTTAAAAACTCTGGGCGAAAAAACATTCCGAATCGACTGTGACGTGATTAATGCCGATGGCGGCACCCGTACCGCCGCCATAACCGGGGCCGCTCTGGCCCTGCATCGGGCAATCAGGACAGAATTTGAGAAAGGCAATTTGGCAAAAATGCCAGATATTTTGCCAATCGCCGCCATCAGTGCCGGGATAGTTGACGGCCAGGTTCTTTTAGATCTGGAATACAGTGAGGATTCAAATGCCGAGGTGGATGCCAATTTCGTGATGACAGGTGACGGCCGCTGGATTGAGGCCCAAAGTACTGCGGAGGGTCAACCATTTACCCCAGAGGAATTTACGGCTATTTCGGACTTGGCCCGTAAGGGGATCAATGAGCTTCTAGCCCTCTGGATTAGATAAACACATAGTGCCCTAGTGAACGATTACAAAGTGACAACATCGCCTTTTACGCTATACAAAAAATCTTCTCAATGTGCTGCCCGCCGGGGTCAGGTGAAGACCCCGCATGGCACCTTCCAGACTCCGGTTTTTATGCCCGTTGGTACACAGGCCACGGTAAAGGGCATCACCCCCGCCAATCTGCATGATATAGGGGCTGAAATCATCTTGGGCAATACCTATCACCTCTTTATCAGACCGGGACATGAACTGATTAAAGAGTTTGGAGGTCTCCATAATTTTATGGCCTGGGATCGCCCAATACTGACAGACAGCGGCGGCTTCCAAATATTTTCGTTGCGTGAACTTGCTAAAATCACCGAGGAAGGAGCGGCCTTTAAATCCCATTTAGATGGTTCGCCACTGTTTTTGAGTCCGGAAGATGCGGTAATGGTACAGGAGGCCCTGGGATCAGACATAATGATGAATCTTGATACCTGCATCCCATATCCAGCCACAAGAGATGAAACAGCAAAAGCCACGGCCCTCACTGCCCGTTGGGCAAAGCGTTGCCGAGAAGCTCAAAATAGAGAAACGGGGCAGCTCCTCTTCGGGATCGTCCAGGGCGGTATGTATGCCGATTTACGCCAACAAGCCATTGAGGAATTACAGGAAATTGGCTTTGACGGTTATGCAATGGGTGGTTTGAGTGTGGGAGAGCCTAAGGATTTGATGCTCGACATGACCGAGCAGACAGCGGCCCTTATGCCCAAAGATTACCCGATATATCTTATGGGCGTTGGCACGCCGGAAGACTTGGTGGAAGGGGTCTGGCGTGGGGTTGACATGTTCGATTGCGTCATGCCCACCCGCAACGCCAGAAATGGAATGCTCTTTACATCTACGGGCAAGGTTGTTATAAAGAATGCGCAATATCGAACAGACCAACGGCCCGTTGACGAGTCATGTTCCTGCTATACCTGCCGGAATTTTTCCAGAGCCTATCTCCGGCATTTATATATGGCCCACGAGGTATTGGCGGCTAATCTGAATTCCATCCACAACCTGCATTATTATGTCGGATTAATGGCTGATATCAGAAAGGCCATCGAGGGAGATCGTTTCAAGGAGTTTCGGCATGATTTTTATGCCAAACGTGACTAACGAGCCAATAATGTTTATAGTGGTGCCTTCGTGGCTGTATGCGCCAATTATCAATAAATTTTTAGAGAGGATTTTATGTTTGGAGTTAGTATTGCCCATGCGGCAGGAGGAGCCCCTGGCCCGGCACAAGGCTTTATGTCATTTGTACCACTCATCTTAATTTTTGGTGTTTTCTATTTTCTACTGATCCGCCCTCAGCAAAAAAAAGCCAAGGAGCAACAAGCCTTCTTGAGCAATCTGAAAAAGGGTGATGCCGTTGTCTCTCAGGGTGGTCTGCACGGCGTGATTACCGGTCTCACTGACACCGTGGTTACCTTGGAAATTGCCGACAACGTGCGGGTCAAGGTAGCACGTTCTTATATAATGGGGTCGGTAGGATCTCTAAAAAAAGAGGTAACCAAAACAAGCGGCGGCTGAAAATTGCCCCGAGTTTAGCCTCATCGGGAATGAGGCATAATTATTGTTGATGGATTTTTAATTTTAGAGTATTAATCCACTCACGCAACAAAACCAACTAGGCGCCCGTAGCTCATCTGGATAGAGTATCGGACTACGAATCCGAGGGTAGTAGGTTCGAATCCTACCGAGCGCACCACAGTCACAGCAAGGGGTTTCACGATTTCGTGAAACCCCTTTTTTTTTGCGTCATGTGACAAAATTGTGCCAAATCTGTGCCAAGTTTTGTTTTTCGATGTTTTCAATATACGATAGATCCTATTCTAATGACTATTAGCCTTCTTTCCCACCTATTCAATCCGCATGGAACTCGAATAGATCCTCGACCGAGCATTTAAAAAAAATGCAAAGTTTGTCTATCGCATCAAGATCAACCCGAGTTGCCGTCTCCTGTTATTCTTCTATTATTTCTTTCCAGAATTTTATCTCTGATTGATTATTTATATTGACATTTCTATTCATCTGCTTTCTAAATAAACGAAGGTGTCTGGGGTTAAACAGGATATGAAGTACCCGCAAAGTGATATGTGATTGTTTTGCCCCGAAATGCTCAGGCTCAACTTAAGAGCCTAGATTATACGTGAAAAATACTGACCGAATCCATGTTTTATGTGCTATGTGGAAAAAGTCAATACTGTGTTTAGAGGAAAAGTGTTTCGTCCGTCTATAAAGGATTTAAGGTATTCCTCTAAAAAAAGACTGTTATAATTTTTAAATCGAGGCTTATAAACTATGAAAGCTTTTTTATCACATTCATCAAATGACAAAGAATTTGTTCGACAAGTTTCTAATAAGCTTGGTAGACAAAATTGTATATTTGATGAACAGTGTTTCGAGACTGGCGTTGATTTTAAAACATCTATCGAAGAACATCTTGATAGATCTTCAATTTTTGTTTTATTTGCTACCTCCTCATCCCTTAAATCAGTATGGGTCAAATTCGAGATTAATGAGACCTGGTATAAAATATTAAGTGGTAAAATTACGACTTCACTTGTTTATATCATTGACAACGAATGTAATCTTGACGAAATACCAGATTGGTTAAAGAGAGCTTTAATAAAAAGAGAGACTTCCCCATCAATCATTGCCAATGAAATTCAGTATTTTATTGATCAACAGGCATACGAACAACAGGCATCAAATTTTGTGGGAAGGTCACGTGATCAAGAAAAACTTGAAGATATAGTTAATCCTATTGATGGCACACCACCTCCAAGGTTAATAGCAGTAAATGGATTACCTGGAGTTGGAAGAAGAACTTTATTAAAAAGGAGTAGCAATCAACTCTTTAACTTAAACAAGCAAGCTGAAATACGGATTGAATCAGGAGACACGATTAATGATTTATGTTCCAAGATAGCAGATTTAGCTGAACCATATAGTAATCAGCAAGAACTTAAAGACAAAATTAGTGAGATTGCGAAATTATCGAGTCAGGAGGCAGGTGAGAGATCTCTAAGAAACCTGAGATATTTAGTAGAATCAGGAGCTTTGCCCATCATCATAGATGAAGGTGGCCTCTTAGACGGAAATGGCATTCTGCGACAGCCTGTAGTCGATATATTAAATAAAATCGATACAAATGACATCGCTTACATTTCGTTTATTACAAATAGAAAAATTAATGAAGATTCTTCAGTTGAAATTCCCTCCATTCTTATTAATCAGTTAAATCAACGAGATTCAAAAAAGTTAGTTTCTAAAATTGCGAACAATCATTCTTTACCTCTTGACATCAAAGAAGTGAACGAAATATCAGAATATGTATGCGGTTACCCGCCAGCCGCATACTTTGCAATAAAACAATGCGTTGAGTATGGGAAAGATTTATTGCTATCGGACAAACATAAGTTAGTAAAATTTAGCACTCAACGATTTATGAAACACCTAAAATCATCCAGCATTAACGATGCTCAGGAAAATATTCTGTCTGTCCTATCTTCTTATTCTCCATTGCCATTAGTCGCAATTGCTGCCTATTGCTCTTTTGATGAGAAAAAAATACATGAATCAATTTACGATTTAATAGACAAAGCTCTTGTAATTGTAGATAGCAATGCACTCTATAGGATAGCAGATCCAATCAGCAATGCCGCACGAAATTTATTTGGCTTCCCTAATAGCGAAAAATTAAAAGAAGTTTCCATAATATTAAAACAGTATTCCAACAACTTAGATAATCGTAAAAAGCTTGATGTTTCTCGTGTTCTTTTTAGAATCGGCGCGATTTTAAGAGACGAAGAATCGCAGCAAGAAGGAATACACTTAAGAAATGATTTTATTAAACTTGTGCAAATTTCCTACCATAACCGTAATTATAAAGACGCTATCGAATTTGGTGAAAAAGCTATTAAGGAGTGTCCTGACAATAATGATGCTCGAGAATTTTTTATCAGAGCACTAATTCAAGATGAACGTTGGGCGGCTGCTCAATTTCAGCTCGAAGAATATAAACAATTTACTGAACTTAGAGACGTATATTTTTTATCTGGATTTTTAGAAAGAAAAAGAGGAAGGCTTGGTGATGCAGTTGAAAAATTCATAAATGCTGAAAAAGTAGGGCGCAGAGGAGCTGCTATCAAAAGAGAGTTGGCACATTCCTATCTTTTGATGAATAAAATAGATGAGGCAGTTCAGTATATTGCTGAAGCATTGCGCCTTCAACCTGACAATAGTCATGTTGTTGATTTAGCAGTTAAAATATATGTAAAAGCTGCAAGGGAAAAGGAAGCAAGGGATGCTCTTGAGAGGCTATCGTTGATTGACAATTCCGAATACTATTTACTTAGAAAATCAACAGTTGAGTATAAATTTGGACAACTTTTAGAAGCGGAATCAACGGCAAAAGAAGCCGTTTCCCAAGGTAGAAAAAATTTCTTTTCCGCTATTGTTCAGTTAATAAAATGTTATATTAGAAATGACAAATTGCAAGAGGCCCAAGCCACCTTAAATGACTTAGACAAGTCATTTTCAGGCAAAAGAAAAGATGTGAGAACCGCATTAAGATGTAGTTTGTTAATTGCACAAAAGAAATTTAAAGATTCGTTGCAATGTGTAGAGCAATTCATTGATAAATCTTGTTTTCAGTATGATGCTATCAAATATAAAACGCTGTGCGCTCTATCAGAAAACATTTCTATCCCGTATGAAGACAGACAAAAATATAAAAATATATTAAGTAAAATTCAATGCGGCAATTCATCTGAGACGAATATTATAGACCAAATTGAATTATAACAAGGCAAATTCAGCCGACGCAAAAAACGCGCGGCTGATTTGCGGCGTTAGTGCAATCAAGGCCAATAACAACCTAAAAGGATGTTTTAATAGATATGTCAAAAAGAACGGCTGACAGCACGATAAAGGGATTTCTTTATCAATTTAATAAGACTTTGCTTGAAATATCTCAAGCTGAGGAAGACGAAACAGTTACCGTTGAAGGGTTAGTCGAAGACCTTGACATTGTTTCCGCAGATGGGGGTTTTAAAGCAATCCAGTGCAAATATCATGAATCTCAAGACAAATACACTGGAAGTTTAATTTACAAACCACTGTTGCAAATGGCTGAAGCCTTTTCAAAAAGTAAAAGTAAAGAAATTCAGTATATCATTTTTTTGCATGTTCCGAGCGAAAAGGTAGGGGAAAGAGACGTTACAAAAAAACTCATCAATGATGCCTTGGCAACAAAAGACCAATTGCTTAAAAAAATTACTGCAAGAATTTCGAGCGATTTTGATTCAACTGAATTCATCAAATTTGTAAAAATTGAATTCGGATCATCTATTGATGATTTGGAAAAAGAAGTAAAGAAGGCACTAGGAGATTATGAGCTTGATGGTGGTGATGTTGAGACAGTCCTATATCCAAATGCAATAACAAAAATAGCTAAGCTATCAAGCTTAAAAAATGAAGCCAAAAGGAAGATAACAAGAAAGGAACTATCAAGATATCTCTCAAGTGTTACAACAACAGCAATATCAAAATGGACTTTGGCATTAAGAAACCGCACTGAAATTCTAAATAAAAACAAAAAGCAACTCGCCAATTCCTTGTCCCAAAATAGCCGCGAGAGATACTTCTATTTTACAACTCATGACATAGAGAATTTTGATAAAAATATTGTGGTTTTTATCTGCAACTATTTAGGTAAATATCATTCAAAAACGGCCCACTTGAAAACTCCAGTCTTTGCTATTGATAGAGATTTAGAAGTAGTTAAAGAAATACAATATAGATTGTTTAAAAAAGGAATTAAAACTAACACAGGTTTAGTTGGGGATCATTTCGAAATTGAACAATTTTATAGAGAACCAATCAAGAAAATAGCGAAAGGCGTTATAGAAGAACGTGAGTTTGATCTTCGATTGTTAGCATTAAAACCCCAACCAGACATCAT
>Ga0114931_10011227_pt1 | contig 10606 bp, 3 predicted proteins | sample 2SBtaG_FD_89579 | JGI IMG/M metagenome (GOLD analysis project Ga0114931, IMG submission 89579) | Deep subsurface microbial communities from Kolumbo volcano to uncover new lineages of life (NeLLi) - 2SBTROV14_V59a metaG | ecosystem: Environmental > Aquatic > Marine > Volcanic | place: Kolumbo...
AAAAAAATATCAGGCGTATTGATTTTCTGAAGGTAGATGTAGAAGGTGGCGAACTTGATGTATTACGGGGAGCCAGTTGCTTGCTTGGTAGAGGCAGCATTGACTACATTCAGTTTGAATATGGCGGCACGTTTAAGGATGCCGGCATTACGTTGAAAGAAGTTTATGCTTATCTTCGAAGTCATCGGTACGAAATTTTCAGGATTCATCCCGGCCAACTAGAGCATATACCGGATTTTTCATCTGTGTTCGAAAACTTTAGTTACTGTAATTATTTGGCCGTCAACGAACGTTTCCGCAGTTCGTTGTTAGGTCTGCCACCCGGCATGCTCGATATTGCCTGTTTGTGCAGGCAACATAACGTGAAACCCCGTGGTGTCATTCATATCGGCGCCCATGAAGGCAAGGAACTTGGCGCCTACAGGGCGCTGGGAATCAGGAAGGTTTTATTTATAGAAGCGAATCCGGAAGTATTTGCAAAATTACAAGCCAATATCGGTAGTGAGCCAGGTGTGCTTGCAGTCAATTACGCCATCAGTAATCAGAACGGGCCTGTCGAACTGCACGTTACGTCAATGGATCAAAGCAGCTCCTTACTGCCGCTTGAGCAACATTTGGCCATTTATCCGGATATCAAGGAAGAGAAGACGGTGACCGTAGAAGGCGTCACACTGGATTCATTGCTGGACAAACTTAATATTTCATCAGATGAGTTCAATCTGCTAAATATAGATATTCAGGGTGCTGAATTGATGGCATTGCAAGGAGCAACAAAGACACTCAAGCATATTGAAGCCATCAATACCGAAATAAATTACGAGGAACTGTACAAGGGATGCGCGTTAATTGAACAGATGGATGATTTTCTTGATGCACAAGGCTTGACCCGAGTGGCGACCACAACCCCTTATCATCCCTCATGGGGTGATGCATTTTATATCAAGAAACCAGTTATTAGTATGACTACGCTGGGCAAGAATGGCCGTTTTGCCAACCAGATATTCCAGTATGCGTTCTTGAGAACCTATGCACGGGAATTCAATCGCAACATTGAGACGCCGGAATGGATCGGGCAGTCACTGTTCGGCCATGACGATTCACCGATAACCAAACAACGTCCGGAGGTCCGGCAGAATACCTATAAACTTGACGAAGATATCATTCCGAATGAGGCCCGGCCGTTTGCCAATGTCGATTTCTGGGGTTATTTCCAGTACTACACACGTTATTACCGCCCTTATAAGACCTATTTCCAGTCCTTGTTCAAACCAGTCAAAGCTGTCGAGAAGAGAATAACCAAAGGACTTAAGAAATTGCGCAAAAAGGGCAAGACGATTGTCGGGCTGCATTTAAGACGCGGAGATTACGGATATGGGCATTTTTTTATTGCTCCCAATGAATGGTATCTGACCTGGTTGGCATCAATCTGGGAGACACTGGAGGATCCGGTTCTGTTTATCGCCAGTGATGAGCCAGAGAAAGTCATTGATGATTTTGCCGTATATAAGCCAGTCACCAGCGGTGACCTTGGTGTTGAACTGACAGAGGCCCCTTATTACCCGGATTTTTATTTATTGAGTCATTGTGATGTTACTGCGATTTCCAACAGTTCCTTTTCGTTTGCCGCGTGCATGCTCAATGAATCAGGTAAAATATTTTACCGTCCTCATTTGCCGACCAAAAAATTGATCGAATTCGATCCATGGAGCAGTGAAACCATTTTCCGGGATGCAAAGGTAGAGGATGAGCCAGTTGTTCCCTCTAAAGAAATACTTTCTGACTGGCCCAGGTGGTTACCAGAGGGCGGTGAGTTTGAGGCATTACTGGATGAATTCCTGGTGCTGTTTCAAAAGCGGCCCATTCAGGATAACGAAGGGGGTGTTAAATCAATTGGTGCCTTCTCTCTATGGTATTTCCTCAAGACAATAAAACCGGATCTGGTGGTGGAAAGTGGAGTCTGGCGAGGATTTACCACATGGTTGATTGAAAGCACAGTGCCGGAGGCACAGATTATTTGTCTGGATCCGATGCCTGAAGTGCGCGTATACACTTCAAGGAATGCGATGTATCCATCAAAAGATTTCTCTAACATGGATTTCAGTCGGTATGACTTATCCAGCGCGCTTGTGTTTTTTGATGATCATCAGGATGCAGTCGCCCGGACATTACAGGCACATGCAAAAGGGTTCCGTCATCTCGTATTCGATGATAACTACCCGCCGGAAATCACGACGGCTCATTTAACCCTGCAGGGTTGTCTTTCAACTGACAATAACCAAAAAAGGCAGCTTGATAAGATCATCAAGGAGTACTGGTTATTTCCACCGATGTGTCAATATGACAAGCCGGTGACTGCAGAAAAGGTGCCCATCAAACAAGCAGCTTTGAGCATTCCAGACAAAACAGAATACGACATATTCAGACAAGAAATGTCTACTTATCGCTGGATGGCCTATGTAGAACTAGCGGAGGACATTGTTACTACGCAAGAAGCATCCGTAATACCGGTGATTACTACGAGCTATCCAACCAGTCAGGATATTTCCGGGTTCGAGAATTCTGTAGAACTGGATTTACCGTCAATCAATGTGCTGTCCTGTTTTCTGTCATCGCGTGAGTCCTACCGGCCGTTGATGTTTTCCACTAATGAAGTATTCAGTGGGCCGGATTGTCAGACGAGCTGGTCTGGCGATGAAGTCCGTACCATTGCCACACCTAGTGGTATCTACGATATCGCCACGGTAACAAAACAATTGTCAGCATCGCAAAAGCCTGAACTGGTTATCGTTAAGGCAGATGCGACCGGACGTAACCTCCCCTCTAATCTTGACGTGCTCGATTGCCCCAAGGTGCTTGTTCTGGGTAATACCCAACATCTGTCCAGGCCAGTACAGGGGATGTTGGAGTATGCGCGGAAGGAGCAATTTGATTTCATTATATCGGACCACAAACGCCATCATTTACATTATTTCAAAGAAGCAGGATTTAATAACGTGTACTGGCTACCGGGATTGAATGTCTATCCGCATCGACAGATTCCAGGGAATATTATTCATGATGTTTCCTTTGTCGGCCAGGCAGGTAAATGGCACCCCTATCGCAAGCATGTGCTTGACTATCTGACAAGGAATGGCGTGAATATAAATCAATGTCAGGCACCTCATATTGATGCAGCAAGGATATATGCTGAGTCATTGATTAATCTTAACTGTAGCCTCAACGGAGACATGAACCTGAGAGTATTTGAAGTGCTCTCAAGTGGTGGATTCCTGCTGACAGACAGGTTAAGTCCGCAGGCCGGGCTGGATCTTCTGTTTAACGAAGACAAGCATCTTGCCTGTTATAACGATGAAAAAGACTTAAAAGACAAGATCGAGTATTACATCACTCATCCTGATGAGGCCAGGCGTATCGCAGAGGAGGGTTATCAGGAATACGCGACCCACCATCGCCCGGAAAGAAAGATGCGAGAGCTTATGGACATAGTATTTAACAATAAAATCAATCCTGCTTATGAAACAGAAAAGGACAAGCGAAGTGTTTATATAAATAGTAATTCAGACGAAGCACTGAATAACAGAATTGCCCTTTATGAGTATTTTCAGGAGAGACACCTGAATACTCCGCACATGGATGTATTGTTCTCGAGTAATGCCGATCAGAAATTATTATGCGATGTTGCCGACTTACCCCGAATAAACCTGTGCATTGCGGGAAACGGATCGATATCTGGCGATAACTCACTGGTGTCGAAAACCGGCATTAAGCCACAAATAGGGTTTATATCTGCTGATGAGTTAAAGAAAGACGGGATGACATGGGACCTGGTAGTGATGACACCGGATGAATTATGCGGGGATGCCATTGACAGGGCATTATCATCTATCAATTTTCATGATCTGATGCTGATCGATAAACAGTATTCATGCAATCAGAGCACCATGAATGAAATTAGCAAGGTCTTGAGCGAACGAGGTCTGGTCAGGAGTCCGGAGGACCCACGGATTTATACCTGGCAGGACAGGGTCTTGTGGGCAGAATCACTGGCATCCAGGGGATTAACAATTGAAGCTATAAAATGTTTTCAAAATATTCTGCGCGATGATCCTGTCAACATCAGGGTGTTGAACAATCTTGGAGTCATATCCTATCAGCTTGAAGATCTGGACAGTGCTGAACATTTCCTGCATCAGAGTGTCAGCCTTGACCGGAGAGACCCGATATCAGTTATTAATCTGGCAGAGGTCTATCGTAGTAAGGAGCAATACGGGAGTGCAACAACACTCTATGAACAAGCGGTGAAACTTGACAATCAAAATACTGCGGCCTGGAATAATCTGGCTTTCTGCAGATTACAACAGGAAAATCGGGCGGGAGCATTACAGGCCTATCAGCATTCATCCCGGATTGACAATACACAGGAAGACGTCTGTACTGTGATTGATGAAATCAAAAGAATGAATGGTATTTCTATCGATGACAAACGGCTTCTGGAGCCAAAGCGGATTCTGGTGATTAATAATCTGTTTCCACCCCAGGAGTTGGGCGGTTATGGCAGGCTGCTGGCGGATTTTACTTCGATTCTGCAAAAAAGAGGGCATACCATGAGGGTAATGACCTCTGATACCCGTTATCTTGGTGATGTTCCTGACAATGAACTGGATATTGATCGATCTCTTGAACTTTATGGAGGCTGGGAGGGCGGTAAGGTTCATCAACAAGAACCTGCGGTGGTGCAGGAGATAATGGGGCGTAATCTGGACAGGCTCAGAAAGACCATTGCTGATTTCAAGCCCGAGCTTTGTTTGTTCGGTAATATTGATTTTCTGGGGCAACAGATGTTTAGCCCTTTATTCGAGCATCATATTCCGGTTATACATCATCTGGGCAACAAACATCCGGGGTATACTGTTGAGGATACACCGAAAGATACCTGTTATCGAGTAGCTACTGCCAGCAATTGGCTGAAACACAAAGTGATGGAACAGGGTTATCCACTCAAGGATGTGGATGTGATCTACCCCGGTGCATTTGTCCATGAATATAAAATGCCGGTGTTGCCGTCTCTGGATAAATTACGTATTGCCTATGCCAGCCTGATCATGCCGTACAAGGGGATTCATATCCTGATTGGTGCCCTGGAAATACTGCATCAACGCGGGATTGATTTTGAATGTACGATTGCAGGTGGCAGCACTGATCACCAGTTTCTGGACAATATGAAAGCCTATGTTGACCATGTTGGTATGAGTACCAAAGTGAAATTTTCAGGATTTCTTGAACGTGAAGCTTTGAAGGACTTATTCGCCAGAAACAATGTTCTTGTATTTCCGTCAGTGTTTGAAGAACCATTTGGTATCAGTCAGGTTGAAGCCATGGCCAGCGGCTTGACAGTAGTAAGCAGTGGGACAGGAGGAGCAGGTGAAATAATTGAGAATGATGTGAGTGGCATCATTTTCAAGACCGAAAATGAAATATCCCTGGCAACCGAACTGATGAAACTGACTAAGACAAGGAACGATGGCAGCGTATTGCGGCTGAAGGACAACGACGCGCCCTTGAGTATTTCGATATAGAAGTCTCTGTTGACCAGCTTGAGGAAAGGTTTAAGGATCAGCTATTAAATCATTAAGGTTAGTGCAGGTTATTATTGTCTCACTGGCACAGAATATATGTAATATATTGAATTATATAAAAAATATACAGATCTTCCATACCTCTGGAATTGTCTAGATAACCCTAAAGCTTCTCCTTGTTCAGCCGTTAACCCCTACGGAAGCGGTGAATATCCCCGGCTCAGTCTGTGAGATATATCCGCTAGTTATGAACCTGTTCCCTGTGCACGTCCTGTGTTGCCGGGATTTTGGAGAAACATCATGCCACAAGTTATTAATACCAATATCGCGTCTTTGAACGCGCAGCGTAACCTGAACAAGTCACAGAGTTCTCTATCAGTTGCTCTACAACGTTTGTCTTCAGGTCTACGCATCAACAGCGCGAAAGACGATGCTGCTGGTCTTGCGATTTCCGAACGATTCACCACACAGATTCGTGGTCTGAACCAGGCGGTGCGTAATGCCAATGACGGTATCTCTCTCGCACAAACGGCTGAAGGTGCACTTGGCGAAGCGAGTAATGCATTACAGCGCATTCGTGAGCTGGCCATCCAATCAGCTAACTCAACCAACTCGGTGTCTGACCGGGCCGCGCTGAACTCGGAAGCTCAACAGCTTCTCGCTGAAATTCAACGTAACGCTCAAACGACATCATTTAATGGCCAAACCATTCTGGACGGCAGTTTCTCGAATGCCCAGTTCCAGGTCGGTGCCGAAGCCAACCAGACGATTTCCTTTGGTATAGCCGGATCGACTACTAACCTTCTGGGCGCCTTTCAGTCAACCAGTGCGGCTGCTGTTGGCACCGCTGCATTTGATGGCGCTAACCTGAGTATCAACGGTGTCGCCGTTGCCGCTTCTGTTGCTACCAGTGCTGCAGGTGTAACGAATGGTAGTGGTGCTGCCAAGGTAACGGCTATTAATTCCGTCACTGCGCAAACCGGTGTCAGTGCGACTGCCACCACTACGCTGACGGGCGCTGCACCGAATGCCGGACAGGGATTGAACAATGGTGATTTGCTGATTAACGGTATTGCTGTCGGTTCAATTTCCAGAGACTTCGCCAGTGCAGTCACTCAAGCCAATAATGCGCGGACTGCCATCAACGCGGTCTCTAATCAGACCGGGGTATCGGCCACGGCCAATCAATCAACCGGTGCCTTGACATTGACAGCATCCGATGGACGCGATATCAATATCACTGCCGCCGGCGGTGCTTCCGCTTTGGTTCGTGATATCTTCAACACCACCGGGCTGGATGCCACTGATGGTACCGCTCCATCAGGGAACTCCACACGGGTTCTGACCTTTGATGCTGCTACCACAGTGGTTGCTACAGCCAGTGTGACGGCTAACGAACTCGTTCTGGGCGATACGGTTGCTATCGATGGTATTACCTTCCAGTTTGTCTCGAATGCATCCCAGGTAACAGGCACGAATGTGGCCGTTACCGTTGCAGCCGGTAACACGGAAATTGAAGTCACAACCGCATTATCATCGGCTATCACTGGTCAGGCCAACAACCTGAACGTTAGTGCTGTTGCTGCTACCGCTGCAGGCACAGTCACTCTGACCCAGACGTTGGTCGGTGATGCTGCTATTGCAGCAGGCGATACGGTCGGCACCAGTGACGCTTCTACACTTGTTGTAGGTGCGACTACGACGGGCACAGCCGCAGGGGCGGATGCCAATGGTGTTACCACGGGTGGTACCATTACGTTGAGTTCTGACAAGAACTTCACCTTCACAGGGACTGCAGGCCAGTTGACCGCAGCGGGATTAACCAGTGCATCAACTGCACTGACCCAGCTATCGTCAGTCGATATTTCGACAGTTGCGGGGGCCAATGCCGGTATTTCAGTCCTGGATGGTGCACTGGCGCAGGTGTCGACACTTCGTGCGGATCTGGGTGCTATCCAGAACCGGTTCGAATCGACGATAGCTAACTTGTCAGCTACCTCTGAGAACCTGAGTGCTGCTCGTAGTCGAGTCCAGGATACGGACTTCGCTGCTGAAACAGCATCGTTAACCAGGTCCCAGATCCTGCAGCAAGCAGGCGTGTCCATTTTAGGGCAGGCCAATTCCTTGCCACAGTTAGTACTGGCCCTGTTGCAGTAAGTTAAATGAGAGTGCGTCCGGGACAAAAGTCCCGGGCGTTTATCTCTCGACTAAACAGTACAAGAATAAATATTAATTTTTGACAAGCCATCAGGGAAAGATGTTTGTTTTGGTGGGAAGTAAAACGTAAGTAAGGGGTAAACAGAGAGAGGTAACCATTATGGCTACTGAGATAACAAACAGACTGACAACATTGCCGACGCAATCGAGTAAGTCGCTGACAGCAGGGAAGGCAAACAGCGTAAATAATGCTACGGTACGGCAAGTTTCAGCCGCTGATGGGCAGGAATCTGCCGTTAAAGCGCCATCTACACCCGATATTGAGGTTACGGAAGCGGTCAGTAGTATCAACGACCACGTCCAGCCGTTGAATCGGGATATTCTCTTCAGTGTGGATGATGGAACTGACCGTACCATTATTCGTGTGCTTGATACGGAAACACAGGAAGTTATAAGGGAAATACCGGCTAAAGAAGTACTGGCGCTTGCCAGATATTTAAGGGAATCAGCCTCAGATGAGCAGGCTGACGGTCTCATCATCAAGGCGCAGGCATAAGTACGTGGTACCGGATAAATCCGGATTAAGCGCTGTTTGGTGAACCGATCTGGCCTTAAAATTGCTTTGTATTGAGCATATTCAAACACTATTCAGGATGAGGGCCGTATGGCGACAATTACCTCCCCGGGACTTGGTTCAGGACTGGATGTCAATGCACTGGTCAGCCAGCTGATTGCAGCTGAGTCACAAGTACCGACTGCGCGGCTGGACAGGCGCGAAGCTGGTTTTCAGGCACGACTTTCCGGTTTTGGTACGCTTAAAAGTTCATTATCTGCACTTCAATCATCACTCAGTGGTCTTAGAACGGTATCATCCTTCCAGGGTAAAACTGCATCATCAAGCGATTCCAAGGTTCTCACAGCAACAGCATCAAGCTCTGCCGCACTGGGAAACCATAGTTTTGATGTGACCCAGCTGGCGGTTTCACATAAAACGTCAACCGATCCTCTTTTAGCCAATGCGCAATTCACATCGACAACAGATGTTGTAGGTACTGGTACCCTGACATTCCGTTTTGGTACCACCGTCTATGACACGGGCACTGACACTGTTACTACATTTACCCAAGGCACGAACAATGCGACTAAAACAGTAAACATAACCGATGGTAGCCTGATCGGCATTGTTAATGCCGTAAATGATGCCAACATTGGTGTTAATGCATCCATCATATTTGATGGTACGAACCAAAGACTGGTGTTCGCATCAACGAGCACCGGAGCAGATAACAGTTTTGAAGTGACTGTTGACGATGATGATCTGAATGATACTGATACCAGCGGTTTATCTTTGCTTTCTTTCAATACTACTTCAAGCAATCTGTTACAAACAGACGCAGCACTGGATGCAAATGTCACTATTGACGGTATATCCGGCATCAAGAGCGCCAGTAATACGCTGACTGATATAATCAGTGGATTAACGATTACATTGCTGGATACAACCACCAGTCCGGACAAGGTGACCTTAACCGTCGGTCAGGACACTGATGCTATATCATCCAATGTCAGCAACTTTGTTAGTAATTACAATGCTCTTATTACTACCATAAACGATCTGGACAGCTTCAATCCTGATACGCGGGAAGCAGGCCTGTTAAACGGAGAAGGTGTCCTGCGTAGTGTGCAGGCACGTATACGCAGGATCATAGGCACACCTGTTGCTGGTCTGGCTGATGCTAAAGCAACGCTATCAAGCATCGGTATTACAACCAGCAGTTCGGACGGGACCCTGGTGCTTGATAATACCAAACTCCAATCTGCGCTCGATACAAATATTAACGACGTAACCAGTCTGTTCGCCGGGCTTGGCAATACAACGGATCCCCTTATTGAATTCAGTGATTCATCTGATCAAACACTGACAGGGACTTTTGCAGTCAATATCACTTCACTGGCGACACAGGCAACAGCTGTGGGCTCAGTAGCCGCAAACCTGACAATTACAGGTGGCTCCAATGATACATTGAGTGTGTCGGTGGATGGCACTGCCGCAACAGTGACCCTGGCGGCTGGTACTTACACGGCCGCGACTCTTGCAGCTGAAGTGCAGTCACAGATCAATACTACGCAGGTGTTTATTGATGCTGGTTCATCAGTTTCAGTCACACAATCAGGTGGCGTGCTGACGCTAAAATCCAACAAGTATGGATCGACATCGGAAGTTAACATTGCCGGTGGTAACGGAAGAATAGGTCTTCTGGGACTTACTCCTGTTGTTACTGCCGGGTCAAACGTGACTGGCACAATTGATGGTTCGTCTGCAACGGGGGAAGGTCAATTCCTGACTGGCTCCAATGCGGCAGCGGGGCTCAAGATTAAAGTTACCGGCTCAACCACAGGTGATCGAGGCTCAATTACTTTTTCAAGGGGTTATGCAGAACAACTGGATGATTTTCTGAGCGAAGTATTGGCTGCTGATGGGGTATTTACCTCAATCACTGACGGGCTTAACAGGCAGGTTTCAGGAATCACTGAAGAGCGGGCAGTATTGTCCAGGCGCCTGGTCACACTCGAAGCACGTGTTCGTTCCCGATTTACCGCACTGGATATCCTTATTGCCCAGTTCCAGACCACCAGTGATTTTTTAACTCAGCAACTGAGTAACCTGCCATTCAGTAACCTGGGCCGGAATAACAGGCGATAACCATGTTTATATTCTTTAGATTCATCACTCAAGTTATTCGGTTTCAGACCGATATGCTTTTTACACAATATCGTCCGGTTCGAATACAGAATCACAGGCCAATAAAGAAATCTTCACACGACAGATAACACTAATCAGGTAACAAACTATGAGCAACCCAAACACTCGT
>Ga0114931_10011228_pt1 | contig 10605 bp, 12 predicted proteins | sample 2SBtaG_FD_89579 | JGI IMG/M metagenome (GOLD analysis project Ga0114931, IMG submission 89579) | Deep subsurface microbial communities from Kolumbo volcano to uncover new lineages of life (NeLLi) - 2SBTROV14_V59a metaG | ecosystem: Environmental > Aquatic > Marine > Volcanic | place: Kolumbo...
TGTTCTTAGTTTTTGCTTTGAAAACAAGAGTTATGTTGATATAATGACTGTTTTCAAAGTGAAAAATAAGGACAAAAGAAGTAGCCAAGAAGCTCAATTTATTTTTTCACCGTTCCTTAGTAAGGATGAAAAAATAAGTTCCTCATTTCGACGAGTTTCTTTTGTCCTCATTTTTCCTTTAAAATCAGTCATAGTATCAACAATACTCCTTCTTTTAAAGAAAAAGGGAGACCAAAATAAACTCGTCGAAATGTCCAACTTATTTTTTCGTCCTTACTTAAATTGTGCAATTTATTATCTCACCGTTCCTTACATGGAAATTTAGCTAATTTCGCTTAACTTTGTAAAAAAGGTACCATGGTCACTACGAATGCTTTTGATGAAATAATTGATTTTCTTGCCGGATACGAACCGGAACGTATCCTTAATTTTCACCCTTCACCCAAAACCCAAAAAAGGGTAGAATCTCTTTTAGCCAAAAAACACACTAGCCAACTTTCTTCAAAAGAAAAAAGTGAGTTAGACTATTTTTTAATGTTGGAACATATCATCAGGCTTGCAAAGGCACGTGCCTTGAAAAGTAGGTCATCATGAGTAGTTATATTCCCGCCAAACTTCGAAGACAAGTAGCTGAACGCGCCCATTTTTGTTGTGAATATTGCCTGTCTTTCGAAGGTCTTTCTTATATAAAATTTCAAATTGAGCATATCATTAGTTTAAAACATGGTGGATTAACCGTGTTGAGTAATCTTGCCTATTCCTGCTTTTTATTGCAACAATAATAAAGGTGCAGATTTAGGGACCCTACTTCAGGGAGACCAATTAATTCGATTTTTCAATCCCCGAAAAGACCATTGGAGTGATCATTTTGAATTATCCAATCATATTATCTTACCCAAAACGGATGTCGCCAAAGCCACCATAAAAATTTTAGGCTTTAATCAAGAAGAACGTTTAGCTGAGCGACTGAACTTTTTAGAAGCTGGTTATTTTCCTCATCCAAATGCTATTGAATTAATAAGCACATAACATAGCCCCCTCTGAGTAGCTACAATGCAACCTACAAAAAAAGGTAAGATTCATCGAACCTTACCTCTAGATTTTTCACGTTTGAGTGAAAATTCGTGGGGTCACAACTTGTTTACACTTTCGATTTTATCCGAATTAGGTATTTGTCAATATCTCTCCCGTCCGGCGAATTGGGGTATTTGTTCTTGACTTTTTGGTACATCTTTTGGGCTTCCGCAAAATTGCCGAGTTTTTCATTCAACATGCCCAATTTTTTCAGGTAATAAGGAGTCAATGTTTCATTCTCCCGAACGGTGGCCGCTTTTTTATAGAAGCTCAAGGCTTTGTCAAAATCATTCTTTTCAGACCAGGCATCTCCTAAAACTCCGTTTTTCATAATCGGCATCACTTCGCCGGCTGCATCAAAATCTTCCATGTAAGCAATAGCAGCATCGAATTTTCCTAAATTCAAATAACTGACTGCGGCGTAATAATTTGCGGCATTGGTCGATTTGGTGCCGCCATAATTATCAATGGCATCAAGGATTCCACCGTAACCACCGCCCGGATTGGTTAAAGCTAGGGCAAAAGAGTCTCTGCCAAACTGATATTCGGCCTGAAATAATTGCGCCACCGCTTTTTCCTGACGGGGTTTATTGAACAAGTTATTATAGGCAAACCATCCTCCCACTAGAACGACAATTGCCGTCAGAACGCCAAAGATTGTTTTTTGATTGCGGTCAAGAAAATCCTGCGCGTGGTCGCGCGCTTCGACAATATCAACTAAAACTTCTTCCTGCTTTTTCCTGCTTCTTTTTCTGCGTGCCATATTAAAAATGATGCTTTTTTGTTCAAAATTAAGTTGCGCCAGGAGTGTCATTCTCAAATTCAGCTACAAAAGGATTACAATTTATCCGCTGTTTGAACTTAGGCTGCGACCCATTTTTTCAAAACGCCGCAAAAATAATTAATCTTTTGATACATTGGCGTTTTTGCATGAAAAAATGCTCAAACTATTCACCAAAGCAAAATATTCCGACTTTCTATCATGCCCCTTTTCAATCTTTAATAAAGGGATAGTCTGCCTGCGTGTAATTGTCTTTGAACAAGTCTTCCGGTAGTGAAAAAGGTGATTCTTCAGCGAATTTAACGGCCTCCTCGATTTCTGCTTTAATCCGGTCATTAATGCTTTGAATGTCTGCTTTTGTCGCCACGCCCAAATCCAAAATTTTCTTTTCGGTGGTCTTTACCGGGTCTTGTTCTTTGTACTCATTCACCTCGTCTTTAGAACGATACCTTGCCGGGTCGGAGACCGAATGCCCTTTATAACGGTAGGTTTTGATTTCCAAAAAGTACGGACCTTTCCCTGCCCGGATGTGCTTTGCCGCCTTCATTACGCCCTCGTGTACTGCTTCGGGTTTCATGCCGTCTATGGCTTCACTTGGCATGCTATACCCCAAACCGAGCTGATAAATATCGCGGACGTTGCTCGTTCGGGCCACCGAAGTTCCCATGGCGTATTGATTGTTTTCACAAATGTATAGCACCGGCAATTGCCAACTCATTGCCATGTTGAAGGATTCGTGAACCACCCCCTGCCGAACTGCCCCGTCGCCGAACATCGTGACGCAGAGGTTATCCGTGCCTTTGTATTTTTCTGCAAACGCAATCCCCGTTCCGATAGGAATTTGCGCGCCAACGATACCGTTGCCGCCAAAATAGCGGTGTTCGTGGGAGAAGAAGTGCATCGAACCGCCCTTGCCTTTAACGGCACCGGTTGCTTTGCCGTATAATTCTGCCATGGCGGCCTTGGTGGAAATGCCCCGTCCGATGGCTATTCCGTGTTGGCGATAGGCTGTGGCGATAGCATCTTCCTTGCGAATCGCCGATTCAATGCCTGCCGCCACTGCCTCTTGCCCGATATAGACATGACAGAAGCCTCTTATTTTCTGTTGATTATAAGCCAAAAGCGCTCGCTCTTCGAATCGTCTTATCCGCAGCATCGCTTCGTACCAATTTAAATACATTTCCTTGCTTTACTTCTTTACCGGCTTTGCGTTGCTCTTTTTTCCCGATTTTATTTTTCCCGCAACTTCCTCCATTTTGGATTGATTGTTTATGGTGGCAACTATTTCCTGAGGTGGATTTAAACTCCTTGAAATTCTCTCCTCCTGAAATAATTACGGATAGTTAAAGAATCTGCAAAAGTAGGTGTTTTTATTAAATTCTTTTCATGTAAAACGAATTCGCCCGCCTTTTCCGAAGCATTCAAATTGGTCATGGACAGTTGCCTTTTCAGTTGGTAGATTCTCTTCAAGGATGAGGAAATAGTGGTTCCGAATTGCGAATCCAAATCAGCAACGATAAAAATTACGGAAGATGAAGCAAGGTTGCTTGAAAACCTTTATCTTTATCAAAAATAAAATTTAACATGGAAGCTGCGATTGCTAAAAAAATGACGTATTCAGCGTTCAGGAACATGGAAATTCCCGACGGCGACACCTCTATTTATGAACTTATAAACGGACAAATTGTGAGAAGAGCATCCCCCAACTCTCCACATCAAATTCTTTCGGAAAAATTGACCCGCCGATTGGGGAATTTTGTGGAAGAAAAAAATTCAGGTCAAATTCTTCATGCACCTCTCGACGTCATTCTCGACGAAAAAAATGTTCCTCAACCCGATATTTTTTTCGTTTCAAAAAAAAGAAGGCACATCGTTGACCCCGATAATGGCGTAATGGGTGCGCCCGACCTCATCATCGAAATCATCTCACCGGGAACCGCCCGGTATGACAGGGGCGATAAGGAAGACCTTTATGAGCGTTTTGGCGTAAAAGAATATTGGATTGCCGACCCAAAATATCAATCCATTGAAGTTTATGCCCTGAAGAATGACCGATATAAATTAGTGGGTTTTGCGACGAAAGAGGAAAAAATCACTTCTTCGGTTTTGAAAGATTTAGAACTGGATTTAAGTGAACTTTTTGAGTGAGAGTAGTTGTCCATTTTCGTTGCAAAGGTTATTTCCTGTCTTTCCATCTTTTGGGATTCCAAATATTCAAAGGCTTCATCCAAATCTCTTTCAGCTTCGGGTTGTATTATTACATTAAATGGAGGTATTATTAGCAAGCACATCTCTGGCAGGACGACCAATCGAAGCGCCGTTTTTTTAAGCCTCTTCTCTTTCTGAAAGTTCTTTTTTCACCGTTCCTTAGTTAATTGAAAATCATCTTGAATTAATAATTCAATTAAAAAGTGCATTAAATCTGCCTGTTTCGCCTAATCTAATTTTATGACTTCCTTCTTGATGGTTTGAATACTTATTTTGATTTTTTATGAGAACTTCAAATGGTTGATAACACTGAATGAAGGTAGTAATTAAAGGAACGGGAAACAAATAACCTGCAAAAGTCAGGTGTTTTTATTAAATTCCTTTTTCCGGGGATTTCTTTTTTTGAAAAACAAATACACCCCTTTTTTCAGAATCATTCAAATTGTCAGCGAGTTGAATTTCAAACCATTCCTTTGATTTTTATCTTTGCAACTGATATTCTGTTTTGCGTTTGAAGAATTTGAAAAGTTGAACTGAAAAAACAACCCGTCAAACTCATTAAACTCATTTTGGGCGACCACGAGGGTCGCCTACGATATTCAAACTCATTAAACTCATTTTGGGCGACCACGAGGGTCGCCCCTACTCATTAAACTTTCAAAACTCATATTAACCAATTTTAAAAACTACGAATTGGAATCATTGGATTTCTCTGCGGGGCCAAATTGTTTTGTCGGGATGAACGGCATGGGCAAAACCAACCTCCTCGATGCCATCTATTATTGCTGCATGGGAAAAAGTCATTTTGGAGGGCAGGACCGTAATGTCGTTCGGCATGAGGCAGATTTCTTTCGCCTCGAAGCGCATTTTTTTAAGAAAGAGAAAAAAGAAAAGATTGTCGCTAAAGTCATCCCGGGAAAACAAAAAATCATCGAACGCAATACCGTCCCCTATCAAAGATTGGCCGAACACGTGGGAGGCTTTCCGGTTGTGATTATTGAACCGGGCGACACTGCTTTGGCATTGGAAGGAAGTGGGGAACGACGACGATTTGCAGACAATACCCTCTCCCAATTGGACAGCCATTATCTGCTTCAATTGATTGCTTACCATAAAGTTTTGAAACAACGCAATGCAAGTCTGAAACAATTCTCTGCTGATGGCCGGTTCGATGCCTCCCTAATCGCTGCTTTTGCCAATCAACTCATTGAACCTGCTGGAATTATTCATAAAAAAAGAATTGAATTTGTGGAAAAACTGCATCCCGTTTTCAATGATTATTACCAAATCATTTCCGGGCAAGCCGAAGCCGTTGATTGCCGTTATGAGTCTAAATTGACAGGACGGGATTTTTCAAAACTGTTGCAGGAAGCCTCTGAAAAAGATCGCCTTTTGCAGCGAACAACGGTAGGGATTCACAAAGACGATTTGATTTTTAGCCTCAATGGCTTCCCCTTGAAACGGTTTGCTTCTCAGGGGCAGTTGAAGTCGTATGTGCTTGCCTTGAAACTGGCTCAATACGAATTGTTGAAAAAAGAAAAAGAAGTGCTGCCGATTCTTCTTTTGGACGATATTTTTGATAAATTGGACACTAGCCGGGTTGAGCATTTGATAGGACTGCTGTTTGAAAAGGATTTCGGTCAGATTTTTATAACCGACACCCACCAAAGCAGGGTGGAAGAAATTGTCGAGAACTTCGGTTCGAGCTATAAAATCTTCAAAATCGAGCGAGGGAAGGTTATTGAAAATTGATAGCTAGCCATTTGATTATTCAACAAAGATTTGCCAAGTTTTTAAAATTTGGCAAATCTGGTACTTAGAAATTGTTTCATGCAATATCACAATGACCGGAAATTGAAAGAAATCCTCCAGGAAATGGTGGAAGTTTATAAATTGAAAAACAGATTGCATCAAACCAAAATCAGGAAGGTCTGGTCAGAAATGATGGGGACAACGATTAATTCATTCACCAAAGAAATCAAGCTGCGCCGTAAAAAAATTTACATCACGATTGAGTCCGCCCCTTTGAGACAGGAATTGAGTTATTCCAAAGAAAAAATCAAAAAAGTGTTGAATGAAGAATTAGGGGAGAGCTATATCGAGGAGGTGATTATCCGCTAAAAAAGGTAGTCATTGGTCATTCAAGGTCGTTGTTATAATTAATTGAAATTTGGTAACGATTTGGAGGGCTTGATTTTCAATTTTTTGAAAGGGAAATGTTGGCGAAAGGAGGTATATTTGCAACGGGGGATATTTTTGGAACGCCTTGCGATGGAAAGGCAAAAACAACAACAACAATAATAAAATGGCGGCATACTGGCACATTCTCCTTCCATACCGGATTTCCTTTCAGGACGAACCTGAAATGCAGCAAGCCTTTGACAAAAAGTTTGGGGAGGGTTTCATCTTCGAAAAAATCCATGAGTATGAGGTCGAGGCTCCACCGTTGTCTGACGGCTACGTGATGAAGTTTCAGCGCAGGGAAAAAAATTATTATCTTGACCCAGCCCTACTTGCCAAAGAATTCAAGCCTTACTACCAATACCTGACAAGCGAATTCAAGGCACTGTATGAGAACAAAGAGGACAGGGGCTTTTATTCAAGCCTTTTTGACGAAAAGGTGTTTCCTGATTTTTTGAGACGATTTGAGGAACTACCTTTTGAGGATTTTACAAAAAGTTACATTGAAGTGTTGGAAAAAATGAATGGAAACTACTTCATTCACTTTGACGGTCTCGCTCCCATGTACGTTTATGAAGGCTACCCCCTACCTTCGGATTCCAACAGCGAGATGAAAGTTGTCAGTCTGCTTAACAGCTATGAAAAAATGAACGTCATCGGAGAAGAAACAGCGGCGTTCTTTAGGTTTGGCGACCATTTAAAAGAAAAAGGAGCCGAACAATTTAAAATTGCCCGGTATGTTTTTGTGGCAGGTTATTGAACTGGGCTGGACAGGATGAAAGCTAATCCCGAATATCCCGCTTGTACCTTTGGGAATTTCACCATAGAAAAATCAGCAGGCGGGGGTTTATTTTTGGAACGCATTGTGACTGCGGGTGTGCCGTTTTTACAATTGTTCATAAATTGCATTGAAATCAAAAAGTTAAAAACATGATAACTATTTCCACTACAGCACACATCACGTCTCGCCAACCTTATGTGATGGTGCAAGGAGTGCCGGAAGGAGTTTATGAAATCATCGTGGTTTTGCAGCCGCAAAACGGACATGGCAACAAAGCTCGCAAAGCAGGCTTTAGCAAGGCTACATTCGAGATGTCGGCTGATTTCAACAAACCTTTGGAGGACTTCAAAGAATACATGGAATGAAAATCCTGGACAACAATACCATCATTTATGCCTCGCAGCCTGCCTTTTCCTTTCTCCGCCCTTTGCTGACAGACTAATCTTTTCTCAAATAGGACAAGTGTTTGTAAACTGGTGAGTTCAATGCGGTTTTAAGCTCTTCCTCGTCAAATGAAATAAGTGGCAGCATTTTTATCATAACCTTTTTCAGTATGGGCAAATCGGTTTTTATGACGGAAAACACCAGGTTGAAATCAATGCCCCGGTAATCGTGTGCCAGCCGGTTGCGCATACCCGCCATTGCCTTCCACGGAACTTCCATGAATTGGTTTTTCAAGCCTTCTTCCAACTTTTTACTCTCTTCGCCAATCGCAAGCAGCAAGTGGGTGGCAGCGTTGAAGTACAATTGGTCGTCTGCCTGGAAGAAATCACCGGCGGTGTCAAAGGGGGTTGCATAACGCTGCGTTTTCTCGACTGCTTCGAGCATGGTGAGCAGGTAAAGGAGATTGTCGCCGCTAAACATAAATGAATTTTTTTTCCGCCCGGTAGCGCACAATGGGGTTCATGTAACGTAGGTTGACTAAGTCCACCTTTTTTCGCTGCAAAATATTTTTGACCCGTTCTTCAAAGACCTCCAATTGCCGGAGGTCGAGAAAATTGCCTTCGCCCAAGTCGTAAAAAAGGTCAATGTCGCTGTCCTTGCCAGCCCTGCCTTCCGCCACGCTGCCGAAAATACCTATTTGCCGGATGCCAAACTCCTGTGCCAGGGCATTTTTGTTTTTGGAAAGCAGATGTTTGAGTTCTTCGACGGTCATTTCCTATAATTTTTGGCTGCTAATTTACAATTTTTTTTCTTTCTCTTCCCAACGCTAAAGTACTTGACAGCCTGCCTTTGTCTTTCTCCGCCCTTTACTGACAGACCTGGACAGCCATGTTTCGGAAATAACGAGGCTGGAAGTATTGGGCTATCACCAACTAGACACGTTTTTTTACAAGAATACTCATCTACTGACATGCACGGCAGGAGAGAAGCCAAAAGGGAATTTAAGAGATTGACAATCAAATTTCAAAACCTCCGCCGATGCCATGCAGGCTATCAATACCTCAAAACCTTTTTTCAACAATCGTTTTTTAATTTCCTTTGCTGACAAGTTTATCCATTCCGGGATAGCGCATGCCCGAAGTCTAATCCCTTCAGTCCGCGTGCTAGCTGCATGGTTTGGTTTTTGCAAAGAATCCGGCGGATAAATAACTTTACTCAATGGAAAGCGTTAATTTTGGAGTTTTATTTTCTCAATTTTAAAAAGTGAATTATGAAGATTAGACTGTTAATACTTGCCTGCCTGATGGTCGTTCAGGGAGCTATTTTTGGACAACTCTCCGTTACGGCACCCCCGGACGATTGGTTCCATCTCGACAAAGAAACCGACCATTTACAGGGGATAAGCACCCAGAAAATGTATGAATTTCTGAAAGGAAAAAAATCCGAAACGGTGGTCGTAGGGGTGATCGATTCGGGCATAGATACCAAACACGAAGACCTAAAAGCCGTCATGTGGGTCAATACGGACGAAGTGGCGGGCAACCATCTGGATGATGATAAAAACGGTTATGTGGATGATGTTCAAGGTTGGAATTTCATCGGGGGCAAAGATGGAAAAGATGTAGCCTTCGACCAATTAGAAGTGACGCGTCTTTATGTTAAATATCGAAAAAAGTACAAGGGCGCTGACTTTAGCAAGCTCTCCAAAAAAGAAAAAAAAGAATACCAGCAGTATAAGAAACTGGAAAAAGAAATCCAGGAGAAAAAGGAGGAGATGAAAGGCAACGCAGCTCTTTACGGAGGCATTTTGGAGGCGGTGCAAAATTTGATGAAAGCCATTGGGAAGGAGGATATTTCGAAGGAAGATTTAGACAATTTCCAATCGGATGACCCACAAATGTTGCGCGCTGCAGCCGTTTTATCCAATGTGTTGGAAAATGGCGCAGAATTGAAAGAATTCAAGGACCAATTGAAAGAAGCCTACGATTATTACTCCAACCAACTCAATTACTACTATAACCCTGACTACAACCCCCGTTCGATAGTTGGTGACAATTATGCCGATTCTTACCAAAGAGATTATGGCAATAATGACGTCCAAGGACCCGATGCCATGCATGGAACGCACGTTGCAGGCATTATTGGTGCCATTCGAAATAATGGAATCGGGGTCAATGGAATCGCCGACAATGTGCGCATCATGTCCGTCCGAACAGTTCCGGATGGAGACGAACGCGATAAGGATGTGGCGAATGCTATTATCTATGCCGTAAATAATGGCGCTTCCGTTATCAACATGAGTTTTGGGAAAGGCTATGCCTGGGATAAAGACGCGGTTGACAAGGCAGTGAAATACGCCAGGAAGCACGATGTTCTATTAGTCCATGCTGCAGGAAATTCTTCACAAAATAATGACGAAACAGATAATTTTCCGAATGACCAATATCGCAAAGCGGGCTGGTTCAAGCCCAAAAAAGCGGATAACTGGTTGGAAGTAGGCGCTATTTCCTGGCAAGATGGAGAAGAAATTCCTGCCAGTTTCACCAATTACGGAAAGCAAAACGTGGACGTATTTTCGCCGGGCGTGGATATTTATTCCACCGTTCCCGGCAACAAATACAAACACCTCGACGGCACTAGCATGGCAGCCCCTGTTGTGGCAGGATTGGCGGCGGTTTTGCGGTCTTATTATCCTCGTTTGACGGCTGTTCAAGTGAAAGACGTCATTATGCAATCGGTTGAAAAACTACATGTTAAAGTCAAAAAACCGGGTAGTGATGAATTGGTGCCTTTCAGTGAATTAAGTCAGACAGGGGGGGTGGTGAATGGTTATAATGCTGTTCGGTTGGCGGATAAAACCCTGGGGAAGAAAAAACTGAAAAAGGGAAAGGGGCTGAAAGGCGGCAAAGGCGATAACAAGAATAAAAGTAAAGTAGTGATTCCTTAAATTGAGTGATTTTCAGCGAGTTCAAAATTCAACTCGCTGAAAATCATTTTTGTTGAACAGACCTTATCTTCCTTGTCTAAAAAACTTCGAAAGAATTTCTCACACCATCATAACGCGCCGTTCCTTACCTAAGGAACGGTGAAAAAATAAATCAAGCTTCTTGGCTACTTCTTTTGTCCTTATTTTTCACTTTGAAAACAGTCATTATATCAACATGACTCTTGTTTTCAAAGCAAAAACTAAGAACAA
>Ga0114931_10011229_pt1 | contig 10605 bp, 8 predicted proteins | sample 2SBtaG_FD_89579 | JGI IMG/M metagenome (GOLD analysis project Ga0114931, IMG submission 89579) | Deep subsurface microbial communities from Kolumbo volcano to uncover new lineages of life (NeLLi) - 2SBTROV14_V59a metaG | ecosystem: Environmental > Aquatic > Marine > Volcanic | place: Kolumbo...
ACAACCCTTGTAAGAGCGTCCGCATCAGGAAGCACTCAAAGCCGCTGCAAGACCCGTTCTCGAATGACGAAAAGAAAAGGATACTGCGGACAATTGCGAAGCTCTACGGCACCAACCATCAGCGCAGCACCTACTACACGCTGCTATTCGAAACCGGTATGCGTCCTAGCGAAGCCCTGGCATTGACCTGGCCGGATTATGATGGTCAGTTTCTAACCGTCACCAAAACCATCGTCTGCGGAAAACACAAGGCCTGCACCAAAAACCACGAGAACCGAAAAGTGTACGTAACCCAGAAGTTACGCGGCGTGCTCAACAACCACTACACGCGATTCGAGCAAAAGCATATTTTCGTGAACAGCAAGGGCGGACCGTATTTGAATACGACCCGTCTGGATGAACATTGGCGGAAAACCTTGGTCTCGGCGAAAGTGCGCCACCGGCGTCCGCACAACTGCCGGCATACTTACGCGTCGATCGGTCTTTCTGCTGGAATAGAACCCGCTTTTTTGGCCGGACAATTAGGCCATACGCTGGAAGTTTTTTACCGAACTTATGCTGCTTGGATTAACGAGGACAAGAACATCGAGCAGTACAAAATGCTTGATGCCCTGGGAAATAGTTGCCCAAAAGTTGCCCAAAATAAAAAGTAAAAATATTTTTTATTATTTTTCATATATATAAATGGCGGAGAGGGAGGGATTCGAACCCTCGATACGCTATTAACGTATACACACTTTCCAGGCGTGCTCCTTAAGCCACTCGGACACCTCTCCAAAACTCTTTTACACCTCAATCTTTCACGAACTGGAGCACACAACGCACAGGTTACTTCGGTCTAGATTTAGGGTGCGCAAGGTTATATCAGAATCAATAGCGGTGCAACCGAACTTAACCTCAACATTAGCGTGCATTGTGCAGAATTTCTGATTTCAGTGCTTCCAATTCATCCCATCGCGCATACTTTTGTTCGAGTTGCTCGACCAACAATTTTAGTTCATCGAGCGTTTTGGTAATGGTTTCTTTATCACTCTGGTAAAATTCGCTTCTTGCAATCAACTGATTGAGTTCTGTTTGTTTTGATTCCAATTTCTCGATCTTAACCGGCAAGACCTCTAGTTCCCGTGTTTCCTTGTAGCTCAGCCTGGCCTTGGATCGTGCCGGGACGCTTCTCTCTAACTTGGGTTTCTTCGCTTTGACCGGCGAAATTGATTCCGCCAGCGATTGGCGCTGTTGTATCCAGTCCGTATAACCACCAACGTATTCTTTAACAACTCCGTCACCCTCGAATACCAGAGTACTGGTCACTACATTATCCAAAAACTCACGATCGTGACTCACTAATAGCAAGCTGCCCGCGTAGCTCAACAGCAACGTTTCCAGCAATTCCAGAGTTTCAATATCCAGGTCATTGGTGGGTTCATCCATAACCAGTAAGTTAGCCGGTCGAATGAATAAGCGGGCTAACATAATCCGATTTTGTTCGCCCCCGGACAGGCTTTTGATCGGGGAACGGGCTCTGTCGGGCGAAAAAAGAAAATCATTCAAATATGACAGTATATGTAGTCTTCGGTCCTTGACATCGACAAAATCACTGCCGTCGGCAACCCAATCCGCAACTGTTTGCTCCGGATTCAAGTCATCACGCATTTGATCAAAATAAGCGACTTTAATCCGAGTACCCAGCTTAATTGCGCCCGAATCTGGCTCAAGCTTTTTCAATAACAATTTTAATAAAGTCGTCTTACCCGTACCGTTTGGCCCTATCAATCCTATGCGGTCACCACGCAGAATAGTGGTCGAAAAATTACGCAAAATGGGCCTTGGGCCAAAACTGAAACTGACATCTTCAGCTTCAATTACCCGCTTACCGGAACGCTCTCCCCGGTCAAGTTGCAATTTAGCTTTACCGACTACGTTACGCCGCCGGTTTCTCTCTTCTCTGAGCTTTTGCAAGGCACGCACCCGTCCTTCGTTCCGAGTACGACGGGCTTTGATCCCTTGCCTAATCCAGACCTCTTCCTTAGCGAGTTTCTTATCAAATTCCGCATCACGTCGTGCTTCTTCTTCCAATGCCGCGTATTTGAGCTTAAGGTAGTGAAGATAATCGCCCGGCCAGGAAACCAGACGGCCTCGATCCAAATCTATAATGCGTGTTGCTAATCTCTGTAAAAAACTGCGGTCATGGGTCACCATCAGCAAGGCACCCGGAAATTCCAGCAAATGTGCTTCCAACCACAAAATAGCTTCTAAATCCAAATGATTGGTCGGTTCATCCAACAACAGAAGCTCCGGCTCCACGACTAGCGCTCGGGCTAAGGCCACCCGCCGTTGCCAACCTCCGGACAGACTGGAAATGAGATTGTCGGGAGGGAGATCCAAACGGCTCAGTACAGTTTCAACACGCTGCTGCAAACTCCACCCATCGTTGGTTTCCAATAAATCCTGCAAACGACTCATTTGCTTTAAGCCATGTTGATCCAAACCCGGGTTCATGGACAGCGCGTGGTACTCGGCGATCCATCGTCCTTGGGTACCCAAGCCGTCCGCAACGGCATCGTAAATTGTCGCGAAACCAGCTAAATCGGGTACTTGTTCCAACATCGCCAATTTTAAACCAGCCTTGTACCAAATGTTGCCGCCATCGGGCTGGATCTTTCCGGCAATCAAATGCATCAGCGTCGATTTACCTTCGCCATTGCGTCCAATCAAACCCAGCCTTTCGCCGGGTTTGATTAGCAGTTCGGCAGCGTCCAGAAGCGCATGGCTACCGAAGGCGATAGATAGATTTGTGATTCTTAAAAGTGGCATAAGTATTTATTAAATTTCGCTGATTCACACTGGGCAGTGATGTGCCTTAGATCAATGATAATAGAACGCGGTAACTCAATGTGACAACAAACCGTATAAATAGCGCCGTAACATGTCCAGCGCAATGGTCGCAGCACGTGTTTGTTTCCGCGCACCAGTACCACCGGTGCTGCAGCTATATTGAAACACGCCCTGCGATGTCGACAACGCAGTGCACAGTTTGATTGTTTTTGTTTTATCTTGCAGCGCATTGACATCTCCACACCAAAGCTGCGCCAGAGCGAATTCCACGTCGGCTTCGTTTTGCGAAAATTCGGCTATCGCGGCCACACATTTAGCCATGGACTGTTCATTATCCAGTACCGGCAACACCAAGCCAAAGTTGTCAACCAAGGCCGCCATATTGGGCTTTACTAAGCTCTCATGAAGCCAAGATGTACCGGCACACCGTGCTGCGATTTTTCCTCCGCTCAATGTTTCAACAACAACGAGTCTGCCCTGCCGTTGTTGCATGGATCTGCCGATAACCTCAATTAAATCGGCTGACGTCTCCCCCAAGCCCTCTATCCAAAACACCGATTTTCCAATAGCGTTCGAGACTTGATTGGTCAGAAACCTGATGCCCGATTCCGCGAATCCCGGCTCAAACAACAATTTAGTCTGAATTTCCATTGCCCCCGAACGGAAACCGAGGATTACACCTTCGGGGAACCGAATTTTTTGCAATCGTTCCTGTATGGCCGATTCACCCAACCCAACTGAGCTAAGCGTAATTCGGCGTAGAGGCGTTAAATCGAAATTTTGCGCCAGAAACGATTTTATACGCTGATGAAACATTTGCCTCATTTCGTAAGGTACGCCGGGAACAAATGCAAACCAACATTGCCCGGCCTGCAGCACAAATCCAGGCGCAGTACCCCAATCATTGTCCAGACGCTGCACACCCTCGGGGAATAACGCCTGTTTAATATTAGCCTCTGGCATGGGAAGACCCATGCGCGAGAAATGCGCTTCAATCTGCGTCAGTGCTTCTGGATCCTTGGCCAGAGGCAGGTCGAATGCGCGTGCTACTGCTTCGGCAGTCAGATCGTCACCCGTTGGCCCCAGACCACCGGTACATATACAACAATCGGCTCGATCCGCTATTTCGCGCAACAACGTGATCAACGCATCCAATCGATCCCCAACCGCGGTATGCCGCACCACGTCAAAACCCAGCTGGGTTAACTCCTGGGATAACCACGCTGCATTGGTATCGGTCGTTTGACCCGTGACAATTTCCTCACCCTGAGAAAAAATTTCGACGCTCGGGTTTTGGGTATTCATAGCGAAAAGCAGACGCTGAAAAGGCTAGGCGAAAATTGTTTATTTTAAACTGGTTGGTGTCCGTTTAAAATTGATTCCTGAGAACCAAGGCAAACGCTTCCACGCACGGCGTTTGCACAAGCCGTATTGGAGGTTTGTCTACTCAACTCTCGGATACAACCTCCGCATCGAAACAGTACTTCAACAGCAAGGAATTTGAATGGATTATAACCCTGCAACAAAGGCTATACCGACTCAAGAAAGATTGATTATGGCGCTGGATGTCCCCGGCATACCCGAAGCCAAGACACTGGTCGAAGCGCTTGGTGATACGGTTTCATTTTATAAAATTGGTTTGGAACTTTTTATGTCCGACGACTATTTCGGTTTAATCCGCTGGCTTCAAGAGCGCAATAAAAAGATATTTGTCGATCTAAAATTCTTCGACGTTCCGGCTACGGTGGGTCGTGCGGTACGAGCGCTCAGCGACAAAGGGGTTGAGTTTGCGACGATTCATGGTAACGACTCGATAATGAGAACCGCCGCACAGCACAAAGGCCAATTGAAAATATTGGCGGTCACCGCACTGACCAGCCTGGACCGAGGCGATTTAGATGATCTGGGCTTTCAATGCGACGTTGAACAGTTGGTATTATCGCGCGCGCGGCGCGCTTTGGCGCTGGGCTGTGACGGGGTTGTCTCTTACGGGCTGGAAGCACCCTTGTTAAGAACCGATCTCGATCATCGCCTGCTGGTTGTAACACCCGGAATCAGGCCGGTAGAAAATCGTCCCACCGATGACCAAAAACGCATCGTAACGACCGAACAAGCCTTTAAAAACGGCGCGGACTATATTGTCATCGGAAGACCTATACGCGATGCACAAGACCCTAAACTGGCGGCATCATCGATCCAGCAGCAGATCGCTGCTCAGTTTTAGAGGTTAATACGCTTTCCCAGTTCGATTATTGGCCATATCCGCATAATCGCAAGTGTCGCGAGCAATAAAAAAATTATGCCACTGATCCGGTGTAATTGAATCATTGGGATTTTCTGTAAAATAGATCTACCGGCCCAAACACCAATGGCTGATGTCATTGCCAACGCAAGCGTGGCGCCCACCCAGACTGAGGCGGGTATTGCGGCACTGCTTAGCCCAGCGACCGCGATCTGGGTCTTATCGCCAAATTCTGCCATTGTAATAAGAAGAAACGTGGTCATAAAGATACCGTGACCGCTTTTCTCCGCAATTTCCTCTTCTGCATCTTCCTCTTTCATGCGCAAAGCATGAAGTCCAAATCCAGCGAACAGCAACGCCACACAGATCACCAGAATTTTTTCCGGGACCCATGTCGCGATCGCAGTACCGAACAATACAGCCATCAAATTGAGTAAACCAAACGCGGATACGGCCCCGCATATTATGGGTCCGGCGCGGTACCGTGCGGCTAAAGTCATACAGACAATCTGACTTTTATCGCCAATCTCAGCAGCCGTTATCAAGGCAAAGCTGACCCCTGCGGTGGCCACCCACTCGACAGTATTCCCTGAAAAAAAGTTATTGTGTAGCCAATGTATGAATTCATTGTTTGCAAGCCCGGTAAAACAATCTTGTAAGGCACTCATATATAGTTTGAAATCGCTCATCGGATTGGTTATTCGCCCAACTTTTATCTTAGCAACCCGTCGAGTGCCATCATGATGATGAATCCACACAGAACTGCGTAAGTGGCGTGGCGCGCCTTTCCTTTAGACTGGGTTTCCGGAATGATTTCTTCGCTGATCACAAACAGCATGGCTCCAGCGGCAAAACCCATGGCAACCGGTAAAATGGGACTGAATAAAGATACCGCAGTAACCCCAAACAGTCCCCCAACCGGTTCGACCAGCCCGGTTAGTGTTCCGATCCAAACGGCTTTAGTGCGGCTGTATCCTAATGCGACTAGAGGAAAGGCTACCGCCATCCCTTCAGGGATATTCTGCAATCCGATAGCAATAGCTAGGGCAATTCCATTGCTCATATCTCCCGAACCGAAGCTGACTCCTACAGCGAGACCTTCGGGAAAATTATGTATCGTAATCGCAAAAATAAAAAGCCAGACTTTTCGTGTCGAGCTTTCGTCCAGGTCACGATTTGCCATAAAATGTAAATGAGGCATGTGTCGATCAGCAAGGTCAAGAAAAACACCACCAATAAACATGCCGATTGCCACGGCAAACATTCCTTTGCCGGGCCAGAGCTGATTACCAAACTCGATTCCCGGAACGATCAATGAAAACGCCGTTGCGGCGAGCATCACACCTGCGGCGGCACCTAACATAATGTTAAAAACCCTAGCCGGAACTTCCTTAAAAAATAACGCTGACAAAGCACCGACAGCAGTAGCAAGTCCTGCTAAAACACTAGCGATAAACCCTATGGCGATTATCGGACCCCAAAAAACACGGAGTACACTAGACACCATTACTATACTCACCAATGCAACCGAAAATAAGCCTATTTTTTGCATTCGTGGATCAAGGCTAAGATATTTCTGGTGAATGCTGACAAACCAAGGAAGATTTTGAATCCGATGCCATACACCTGCAGCGTTATTTGAAATATTATCAGTATTTTCTAATGTGCTCATAGCTTTTCCTCTGATAAAACAATAAGGTATTATCGATACTTATTGTGTGATTAGTTTGCTTCGTTATCGATTCATTTTCATACGCAAATTGTGTGCATATGTTGGCAGGGCTGATTGGTAACGGCTCGTTCAATCTGAATGGTTGAGTATTCTATTCCGAACTGCTGATCCAATTGGGCAGTCAAGGTATGAAGGAATTCATCGCCTGGACTGCCTTCGGGCATGACTAAATGCACCGTCAGTGCTGTTTGAGTTGTGCTGAGGCCCCAGACATGAAAGTCGTGAAGTGCTTGAACACCATTTAGTTTTAATAAATAGTCTTTTACTTCAACCGGATCGATCCCTTTCGGAACTGCGTCTACAGCCAAGTTAATCGATTCCAATAATAAATCTAATGTGACTATAAGAATAATCACAACGATCACAAGACTAATGGTGGGGTCTAGCCATATCCACCCGGTTACAATAATTGCGAATCCCGCAACCAATACACCTAACGATACAGCTGCATCCGCTGCCATGTGCAAAAAGGCTGCTTTGACATTGAGATCGTATTTTCGTCCGGAAACGAATAATAGGGCCGTAAAGGCATTAATAAACACCCCGGCACCTGCAACTAGTATTACGGTTTCGCCGTCGATGGGGCGTGGATATTCGAAACGGCCAATAGCCTCCCAGGTAATTGCACCCAGGGCAAACAGCAGTAATATAGCGCTAAACAATGATGCAAGGATCGTTGTTCGTTTAAATCCATAGGTTCTGCGAGTAGTCGGTTTTTTCGCGGTCAGTAAGCTCGCGCCCGAAGCGAGAACAAGGCTAAAAACATCAATCAGATTATGTCCTGCATCAGCTATCAAGGCCAACGAGCCGGCGAGTATTCCATAAATTGCTTCAATCACCACGAAAATGGTATTTAGCACAATCGCTAAGAAAAACCGCCGATTGTAGTTACCCTGATGTTTAGAGCTAGTCATGGATGAATTACACTCAATAACGCCATTTGCCCCTTCTCGTTTCGATACTCGGCAATTGGCAAAAACCTTGCGATGGCGCATCGATCGCACTGTTGAATTTGCTTGACATATTTTGAAATGCGATAAGAGCAGTCAACTCAATGATGGCATCGGCATCCAAATATTTGGATAATCGCCGCATGAGTTCATCAGTGACTTTTTGATCAGTATAAGTGACTGCATCGGTGTACTCCAGAACGATTTTTTCATACTCATCGAACAAATCGCTTTGATTCCAATGGGTGAGTGCTTCCACCTTGTCCATAGAACCCTCGCGCTGGGCTAAAGTATAAGCATTAAGATCCATACAAAATTGGCACCAATTGATCTGAGAAACACGTACTATGACCAAAGACCGAAGAGCGGGATTGAGCGGAGAGCTTTTTCGATCCAATAGCCCGTAGAATATCGCTACCGCAGAAAACAGAACCGGCACTCTCGCCCAGACTAGGGCTGGTTGTAGTACCTGTCCATATTTTCTTTTCTGCAGCCAGAAAAACGGCCTAAGGTACCAGGGGTATTGTTGCAAGAGCTTTACTGGCATTCTCATGGTGGGTTCCAAAAAAATAATGAGATATCAATATTCATTGCTATAACGCGAACAGGTTTACTTTATAAATACAAAAATCCTTAAAAGGTTTTGTACCACTAGATTGACTGGCAGGATTTGATTTTGGTCAAATCCCTCGCCTTCTATTGGGTTAGGTAGTACGCGCTTTCCGGATGCAAACCAAAAAGTTGATTTCAGTTGATTTAGATCAAAGAACAGTGCGTGGTGAAGCCCAGTTAATCCTATCTTTACGAGGATATGCTGGGCACTTCCGTCATCAAATTTCCGACCTGTCTATCCTGGATGATGCCTTACTACAGACCTTCAAGGACAAGCCCCACCATACCCTGCCGTCCGGAATCGTGGTTACCATGAGAGTCGGACTGAGGACCTTAGGGAAACTAAGGAAATGACCACTGAAACCTATAATAATGCGCCCATCGCATGACTACTCCGAGCTTTGTTTTAGACGGTTTGTGTCTATACTCTTTCCAGATTCCTGGATCTTAGTATTGGACAAACTGATTGCCAACATTCCAATACGAAAACTAAGGGTTTTATCGCCTATAAAGTAAGGCTTCCATAATCTGATCGCAATCGGTACAGCAATGTTCAGGAAGAATGCCGTACCCATCAATGTATAAAATGCTTCTTGCGAGAGAATTGAATTTTGGATATAGCCAATATTCATAACAACAAATGCCAATTCAGCACGACCCAGCATACCAAACCCAACCATAATACTTTCGTGCCATTGCATACCCGCGGTGAAACGTGCAGCCAGACCGGCCGATAGGACCTGGGCAACAAACAACGCTAGCGTAAGAATTATCGTTTCGGGAATGATGGACAACAAAATATCCGCCTCGAAAATGACCTGGCTTCCGAGCGTTACGAAAAATACCGGACCAATCCAGGAAAAAGCGACATTATCAATCACATGTTTAGTTTCTTTGTAACAATCGCTTATCTTGTCGATTCTTAAGTCAAAATATTCCTCTTTAAGAATCAGCCCAGCCATATAGGCACCGATAGCCGGGTGAAAACCGAAGCCATGTGAAAGTAATCCAATTAACAACCCTAATAACAATACGGTCAAGGTTGCGTCTTTACCCTGGTTGTAACATAGAATGTCACGCGCCCCATAGGTTCTAAGGGTGTTAGAAATCTTTTTCAGAATGGGATCGCTTTTAAGAAAGCACGGACCGGGTAATTTGGGGAATAACCATACGCCAAGGTAAGTTACAATTGCAAAAAAAAGTACGGTTTTCAGCAGCACAATGACGACACTCTGAACCGTGAAGTCAGTTCCTGATGCAAGAGGCACAAGTATCGCGACCAAGGCCAACGAAGCAATATCATCCAATACCGCTGAAGTCATAATACCGGTGGCGGCACGTGAATTATGAAGTCCTTCAGATTTAAGCGACACCATAGTCAATGATACCGCAGTGGCGGTCATCGCCAGTCCGCACATAATCGCAATATTTGTATCCGCCCAAAACTGGAGCGACAGATAATACGCCGAATAAAACGGTGCTATTGCACCAAAAAGTGCAATGCCCCAACTTTTCTTTATAGATTGAACAAAGTTACTGGAATCTTCCTCAAAACCCAAAGCAAACATAATCAGAATAATTGCCAGGTCCGAAAAGCCTTGTATAAAAGGTGTTGGAACTGAAGGCAAAACACCTATATTTCCAAGTACAAAACCGAATGCCAAAAAATACAGCACGGATGTCAGATTTGTTTTAGCCGCCAGATAAGTTGACGCGAACACGCATGCCCAAATGACGGCAAGATATATTAAAGAATTCATAATAAATATGGGGACAACACAGTAATAATTTTTTTAGTTCAATCGACACAGAATGCCAACGAATGTTAGCGTATTGATTTAGATTTTGAATTGACTTCTATCAATAACCTGACATCTAGCTAGTACTCCTTCATGCCTAGACCTCTCAGACTTGAATTTCCAAATGCTCGATATCACATCTCCTCGCGTGATAATCGACGAGAAAATATCTATGATGATGACAAAGATCGAAAAACTTTTCTGAATTTACTGGGTAAGATCGTTACCGGTTACAACTTACTTTGCTATGGATATTACTTAATTAATTACCACTATTATTTAAATATCGAAATGCTTGATTTTTAAATCGTTGACCAAGCTGAACAGTCGTAACCGTTCAGACCCCTAAAATATTTGGATAAAAATGAAAAAAGTACTTGACACGGTTTTTCGATAGTTTTGGAAATTCCGGGTACCTTTCACAATCCTGTTCAAAGG
>Ga0114931_10011230_pt1 | contig 10605 bp, 7 predicted proteins | sample 2SBtaG_FD_89579 | JGI IMG/M metagenome (GOLD analysis project Ga0114931, IMG submission 89579) | Deep subsurface microbial communities from Kolumbo volcano to uncover new lineages of life (NeLLi) - 2SBTROV14_V59a metaG | ecosystem: Environmental > Aquatic > Marine > Volcanic | place: Kolumbo...
CAACGAACACCTGACGTTTACCCACGGCTACGGAGTTTCCTTGAGTCCGGTGAACCAGGTGACTCCCGAAGGCCTGCCGGTCTTGTTCATTAAGGATATCCCCCCCCGGTCAGAGGTGGATTTGACCGTCACCCGTCCGGAGATTTATTTCGGCGAACTTTCCAACGACCACGTATTTGTCAATACGGGCACAAAGGAGTTCGATTACCCCGAAGGAGAGAAGAACGTTTACAAGAACTACGAGGGGAGAGGAGGGGTCGCCGTCGAGGCCTTTATACGCAAGGTGATTCTGGCGGCGCGTTTCAAAACCATGAAAATCCTTTTCTCTGAGGATATCGGAAATGAAAGCCGGGTGCTGATGTACCGCAACATCACCGACCGCGTACAAAAAGTGGCTCCATTTTTGCGTTTGGATCATGACCCCTATATGGTCATTACCGATGGCGGTTTGTTCTGGATCTACGACGCCTACACCGTGAGCGACCGGTTCCCCTATTCGCAGACGATTCCGCGCTTCGGAAATTATGTGAGAAATTCCGTCAAAATCGTGATCGACGCCTACGAAGGTTCCATGACTTTTTATATTTCCGATCCCAAAGACCCGATCATTCTCACTTACCAGCGAATCTTTCCCAACCTGTTCAAGGATCTGAAAGAGATGCCTGAAAATTTGAGAAAACACATTCGCTATCCATCGGACCTGTTTGCCATCCAGACGTTTATTTATGCCACCTACCATATGAAAACCCCGCAGGTTTTCTACAACAAGGAAGACCAGTGGGAGATTCCCGAGATCGACGGCAGGGTCATGCGGCCGTATTACACGATCATGAAATTGCCCTCCAAGGAAAATGAGGAGTACATTCTCATGCTCCCCTTCACCCCGCAGGGCAAGAGCAACCTTTCGGCCTGGATGGTGGCTAGAAGCGACGGTGACGATTACGGCAAACTGGTGACCTATACCTTCCCCAAACAGAAACTGGTATACGGACCCAGCCAGATCGTCGCCCGTATCAATCAGGATGCGGAGATTTCCCGCCAAATTTCACTATGGGACCAACGCGGGTCCAGCGTCATTCAGGGTACTCTGTTGGTCATTCCTATTGAGGAAGCCCTGATCTATGTGCGTCCTCTGTATCTCAAGGCGGATGCGGGAAAAATCCCCGAGTTGAAACGGGTCATCGTCGGTTACGAGGACAACATCGCCATGGAGAGAACTCTGAAGGAAGCCCTGCAAAAAATATTCGGCGGCCTCATGGGAAACGAATTCCAGGAAACGGAACGAGTGGCGGGAAGGAAGCTGGAGGTCCCTGAAACCCCGGTTGCCGGGGGTAAAAAAGTCGTGCTCAATCAATCCGATTATATGAAAATTAAACGGATTTTCGACCGGGTGATGGAGTCCCAGGGGAAGCTGGACCAGACGCTGGCCAACTATAAAAAAGATCTTCATTCTTTGGGGAAGGTTTTGGATGAAGCGGAGCAAAATGAAATTCAAAAAAACAATGCCGCCGCCCCATTGGCAGTAGGTTCGGAATGATCCGAACGACCCTGAATTATTCCTGCGGCGCCATGAACAGGTTCAGTTGTTCCGTATCGGATTCCTTATCCTCAATTTTTACCGGATAATTGCCGTCGAAGCAAGCGGTGCAGAAGTTTTCACTTTGGTTTCTGAAAACGGACAGCATCTTTTCAACGCTGATATATTGCACGGAATCGGCCTGAAGAAAACCCTTGATTCCCTCAAGATCGTGTTTGGAAGCGAGCAACTCGTTTTTAGTGGGCGTGTCGATTCCGTAAAAACAGGAAAACAGAATGGGCGGCGAACTGATGCGGAGATGGACTTCTTTTGCCCCGGCGTCGCGAATCATTTTCACGATTTTGCGGCTGGTGGTTCCGCGCACGATCGAATCGTCTATGACCACCACCCGTTTTCCCTCGAGCACCGGCCGGACGGCGTTTAATTTTACCTTGACCCCAAAATGGCGAATCTGCGACTGCGGCTCGATGAACGTCCGCCCAACATAATGGTTGCGAATGAGGCCCATCTCGTAAGGGATTCCCGAGCCTTCGGCAAAACCCATGGCGGAAATCACGCCGGAGTCGGGCACGGGAACCACAACGTCCGCGTCCGCGGGAAATTCCTGAGCCAAAGCCTGGCCTATCTCTTTCCGGGTTTCATAAACGGATCTGTTGAACAGATAACTGTCCGGCCTGGAAAAATAAATGTGCTCGAACACGCACTGCCGGGTCTGGGTTTTCTGAAACGGAAAGAAAGATTGCAAACCGTCTTTATTGATGAGCAACAATTCTCCGGGTTCTACCTCGCGAATGAATTCTCCCTCGATCAAGTCAAAGACGCAGGATTCCGAAGCGACGATGAAGGCGTCATCCAGTTTTCCCAGACACAAAGGACGAAAGCCCTGCGGGTCGCGAGCGGCGACCATCTCGTCTTCGGTCATTAGAAGAAGAGAATACGCTCCCTTCACTTCTTCCAGCGCCGTGGCGGCACGGTCGATAAAAGTGTCTCCCCTGGCCTGAGCCATCAGGTGCACGATGACTTCGCTGTCGTTCGTGGATTGGAATATGGACCCTGATTCGCCAAGCCGCTGGCGGATGGATATGGCGTTCACCAGATTGCCGTTGTGGGCCAAAGCCAACGATCCTTCGGAGTAATTGATCAGGCAGGGTTGGGCGTTCGATAAGGCGCTGTCACCGGCGGTGGAATAGCGATTGTGCCCGATGGCCATATTTCCAGACAGTTTTTGCAGGCGGTCTCCCTGAAATACATCCGCCACCAGGCCCATTCCCACTTCCCGGTGCAACGTCTCATCACGGCTGGAAACGATGCCCGCGCTCTCCTGTCCCCGGTGTTGCAACGAGTACAGCCCAAGGTAGACCAGATTCGCCGCTTCCGGGTGGCCGTAAACCCCCACCACTCCGCATTCATCATGAAACTTATCGAGCATAATTTCCCAGGGTGTTTTTCCAGATTTTTTTTAAGGTCTGAAGATCCTGATGAATATATTCAGTATTATTTATACGGGTTGTGAAATGTGAGCCGCCCACTTCACCGATGACCGCGAACGGCACCTCTTTTTTCCGCGCCATCTCCGAAATGGCTTGCCTGTTTTCCCCCGTGAAGGAGATAAGAATACGGGACTGAGACTCGCCAAAAAGAAGAGCGTCTTTTCTGAGTGTGGTGCCCAGATCAAGCGTTGCGCCTAATGCGTTTTCGGGCCCGGTGATACAGGACTCCACAACCGCCACGCCCAACCCGCCATCGGAGCAGTCATGCGCCGATTGGATCAACTTCCCCTGTATCAATTGCAGGCAAACTTCCTGGACGGCTTTTTCCTGCTTTTTGTCGAGATAAGGGGGGTTCCCCCGGCACAAATCGAAGGTCCGTTTGAGATATTCACTGCCCGAGATTTCTTCCAGAGTCAGCCCCAAAAGACCGATCAGATCCCCTGAATTTTTGAACCCTTGCGTGCAATGGTGCTCCAGATTGTCCAACAGCCCAACCACCGCGACGGTGGGAGTCGGAAAAATAGAAACACCTTTGGTTTCATTATAGAGACTGACATTGCCGCTGACCACAGGAATATCAAAATACTTGCACGCCTCGGAAATTCCCTTAACCGCCTGTTCAAACTGCCACATGATTTCCGGCTTTTCCGGATTGCCAAAATTAAGACAATTCGTCAGTCCGATGGGGGTGGCTCCGGAGCAGATCACGTTTCGGGAGCATTCCGCCACCGCGATTTGCGCTCCCATAAAGGGGTCGAGATAACAATAGCGGCTGTTGCAGTCCACCGCGAGCGCCACCGCTTTATGGGTCTCGGGAATGCGCATGACGGCGGCGTCGGATCCCGGCAAAACCAGCGTGTTGAGCCGCACCATGTGGTCGTATTGCTCATAGACCCATTCCTTGCTGGCGATATTGGGCGAGGCCAGCAGTTTTTTGAGGGCTTCATCGCCGCGCCCGGGTTCCGCAAGTTCGGTCAGGTCCAACTGCTGGACTGACTCCAGATATTGCGGTTTGCTTTTGGGGCGCTTAAGATCCAGCGCGCCCTCCACAACCGGAGAAATGGGCAGATTGACGACTTGCTCCCCCTGATACTCGATGCGGACTTCAGGCGACTCTATCACCCGGCCAATGACCGCGCCATCGAGGCCCCATTTGTTCAGAATATCCAGAGTTTCCTGTTCATGCCCCTTTTCGACGACGAATAACATGCGTTCCTGGGATTCGGACAACAGGATTTCATATGCCGTCATCCCCTCTTCCCGCAGGGGAACCCGGGACAGGTCGAATTCGATGCCGGTTCCGGAATTGCCCGCCATTTCAAAGGAAGAGGAGGTCAATCCCGCCGCTCCCATGTCCTGAACGCCGATGACCCCGTCTTTTTTCATCAGTTCCAGGCAGGTTTCGATGAGCAGTTTTTCAGTGAACGGGTCCCCCACCTGCACGGTGGGGCGCTTTTCCTCGGTGGTTTCGTCGAATTCCGAGGAGGCGAGGAGACTGGCTCCATGGATTCCGTCGCGGCCCGTTTTGGCGCCTACATAGATCACCGGGTTGCCCACGCCTCCGGCCTTGGCCAGAAAAATTTTGTCCGTATGGACCAATCCGAGACAGAAGGCGTTGACGAGGATATTGCCGTTGTAGCAGGCATCGAAATAAATCTCGCCGCCGACGGTGGGCACGCCCGTGCAGTTGCCGTAATTGGAGATGCCGCCGACCACGCCGTTTAAAAGGTACCGGGTGCGGGGGTCTTCAAGATCGCCGAACCTGAGGGAATTCAAGAGAGCGATGGGCCGCGCGCCCATGGTGAAAATGTCGCGCATGATGCAGCCGACCCCTGTGGCCGCGCCCTGATGCGGTTCGATGAAAGAAGGATGGTTGTGGCTTTCAATTTTAAACACCACCGCCAGCCCGTCGCCGATATCGACCACGTCCGCATTTTCTCCCGGTCCCTGCAAGACGCGCGGGCCTTCGGTCGGCAGGTTTTTTAGAAAGGGACGCGAACTTTTGTAACTGCAATGCTCGCTCCACATGACCGAAAAAATTCCAAGCTCCGTGAAGTTGGGCGTCCGGCCCAGCAGATCGAGAATGCGCTGGTACTCCTGAATCGTCAATCCGTGTTGCTTGACGACTTCAGGAGTGATTTCCGGCATTGACTGGGATTGTTTGGAGTGCGGCACGGGTTTTGTCAGAGTGATTGGATGAGCGATTTAAAAATGAGCTGGCCGTCCCGGTCGGGCCAAAGCGGATCGGCGCATCGTTCGGGATGAGGCATCATGCCCATCACATTTTTTTTCTCATTTGCGACCCCGGCGATATTTTCGATGGAGCCGTTGGGGTTCGATGCGCCGGACACCTCTCCCTCGGCAGTGCAATATCTGAAAACAATTTGTCCCTTATCTTCCATAGTCTTTATCGTTTCCGGGGGCGCGAAATAATTGCCTTCGTGATGGGCGATGGGAATTTTCAGGACCGGTTTGTCTTTACAAAAACGGGTGAAAGGCGTGTCCGTCATTTCCACGCGGGTGAATACGGTTTTACAGATAAATTTTTGCGACCGGTTTTGGATGAGCGCTCCGGGAAGCAGACCCGCTTCGACGAGAATCTGGAATCCGTTGCAAATTCCCAGCACCCGCCCGCCTTTGTTCGCGTAGCGGACCACGGCTTTCATGACCGGAGAGAACCTGGAGATCGCCCCCGCTCTGAGATAATCGCCATAAGAAAACCCGCCGGGAAGAACGATGAAGTCGTAACCGTCGAGGTCGGCAGTTTCCTTATGCCATATCCAGCGGGTATCGATCTCAAAAATGTGCTTGAGAATATGATAACAATCGTGGTCGCAATTGGACCCTGGAAATACCACAACACCGCACTTCATACTGTTTTCATCAATAAGGAATGACTCATTCCGTAGGAGACAGCGTGATCTGGTAGGATTCGATCACGGTATTGGCCAGTAACTTCTCGCACATTTCCCGGACCCGAATCCGGGCTTCGTCTTCAGACAAGCCTTCCATTTGGACTTCCATGTACTTACCCACATTCACCTGCCGGACTTCATGGTAGCCAAGGTCGTTGAGGGCATGATGCACCGCCTGACCCTGCGGGTCGAGAACGCCTTCTTTATATGTCACGTGAATTTTAGCCAGCATGATGGGCAGAGGGTAACATAAAATCCAAATGATTTCCTAACGGTTTTCTGAAAAGAAATGGGGGTTTTGACCGCAAGGTTTTTTTATGATAAATGAATGTGGCTTGGGTCTCCGTGCGGGGTCCATTTCCTCCCATAGGGCTTTTCCCCATCGACCCGGATGAACCCGAACATGTCCATCAGCACAAAACCTGATCCTGAACGAAAACGCCGCCTTTATCTGTTTTTCTTTTTTCTATCCATTTACCTGTTCACGGGCCAGGGGTCCATTCAATCGGCGGATGGAAAAATCATGTATCTTCTCACCCAAAGCCTGGTGGAAAACCACAGCTTGAGTTTCACCGAACGAGTCGGCCTGGGCGACCCCGAAGGGGAAAAGTATTCCAAATACGGCATTGGCATGAGCGTGCTGGCGACGCCGTTTTATCTCGCCGGGAAAGCGCTGTCCGCCGTGCTTCCCGTGGCCCCGCTCTATGCCACGCTTTTTTGCGTGAGCATGATCAATGCCTTCATCACCGCCTTGACTTGCCTGCTCATTTACCGTTTTGGTCGTGAGCGGTTCGGTTTTTCGCATCGAACGTCCGTCCTGCTGGCGCTTGGCTATGGGTTGTCCACCATCGCCTGGTTCTATTCCGAAGACTTTATGAGTGAACCGGCGACCTCCCTGTTCCTGCTCACCGCCGTATTCATGGTGACGAGAAGCGATGCGGCCCCAAAAAACCGTACCCTGTTGTGGGCGGGAGTTTTTTTAGGCCTGGCTCTGACCTGCCGGCTGGCGGTGCTGGTCGCGGTGCCGGGCTTTCTCCTTTACCTGATCCTCGATAGAGAAAAGGCTCCGTCCTGGAAAATCAAGGACCTTGTTATGGATGTTGCGCGGCTTCTGATTCCCATCGCCGGTTTTATTTGTCTGATCTTTTTATATAATTACGTTCGTTTTCAGAATATTTTTGAAACGGGGTACGAAAAAGGTTTTGGGGCCGGAGGGTGGACCGGACTGCTCGGCATTCTTTTTTCCCCCGGCAAATCGGTTTTTTTATACAATCCCCTCCTCATCGCCGGTTGCCTGGCGGTGGGGGCGTTTATAAAAAACAAAAGCAAAATGGCTTGTCTTTTTGGCTGGATCGTCCTGGCCCACCTTTTGCTTTTTTCTTTCTGGCACAGCTGGTACGGCGGTTTTGGCTGGGGCCCCCGGTTGATGCTCGTGGCCCTGCCTTACCTGATTTTGCCGGTGGGGTTTTTGCTGGAAAAGGCCAAGGCGCGGGCGGCAATCATCGCCGTCATGATTGTGGGGATTTGTATTCAGATTCCTTCGGTGACAGTCAATGTCTCCCGATACTATTACGATTTACGAAACCAGTATCAGGATCGGGCCCACGACATGCTATTGTATTCTCCAGCGCACTCGCCGCTCATCGGCCAGATAAAGCAGGTAGGCCAGGTTTTTGCGCGGTTGAGTGATAAGGAATTCGTGGACGGACTGGTAACTCAGGCTCTGGCCGGAAAAAGATTTCTGGGGACCTCGGATGAAGAAGTCCTGGAAAAAGGTCTCGCCATCAACGCGCCGAATTTCTGGTGGGTTTTCATGTTTTTGCTCGGGTACCCCGCCTGGTTCACTTTTTTCCCGGCGATGGGCCTCTTGTCCCTCAGCCTGTTTTGCGGGTATAAACTATTTAAAACTCAAGAATAAAAAATTTAGGATAGAGAATTTTACTTGACCGAAACTTTTACCGATAATTTTAACTGACGAAAAATTTATCATGAAAAACAGATGGAACGATGCAGACGCCCAAGCGGCGATAAAAACCTATAACGATGTTTCAGAGGACCTGGCGCTGAGGGTGTACACCTCGCGGTTGATCGGCGCCGACCCGGCACTGGTCATTCACGGCGGCGGCAACACGTCTGTCAAGTCCACGGCCAAAACCCGCGTCGGCGAAGAAGTCCCCGTCCTTTATGTCAAAGGCAGTGGCTGGGATTTAGACAGCTTGCAACCGCCCGGCCTGCCGGGAGTCAAGCTCAGTCCGCTTCTCAAACTACGGCAACTGGACCGCCTGAGCGATGAAGACATGGTCAACGAACAAAGAATCAATCTATTAAATGCGTCCTCGCCCAACCCTTCGGTGGAAACGTTACTGCATGCCTTTTTGCCGCACAAATTCATCGACCATTCCCATGCCGATTCCATTCTGGTGATCGCCAATCAGCCGAACGCGGAAGACATGTGCCGGAAGATTTTTGGCGGGTCGTTTGGATTGGTCCCTTACATCATGCCGGGATTCCTGCTGGCCAAGGCATCAGCGGAAGCTTATGAGGAAAACCCCAACGTCAAAGGGCTGGTCCTGCTCAATCACGGACTCTTTACTTTTGGAGAGACCGCGAAGGAAAGTTACGACCGCCACATCGAAGCCGTGACCCTCGCCGAAAAATTCATCGCCGGGAAAAAGAAAAAGACTCTGACGGCAGTCAAGGGATCAAAGCCAAATCTGAGTAGCGAAGCCATTTTAACCAAAGCCGCTCCGGTATTGCGCGGACTGTTTGCCGAAAAGACAGGTGTTTCGTGGACGGTTCATCACCGCGCGGATGCTTTTGCGTCGGCATTTGCCGGCAGTGAGGAATGCCCCCTTTGGTCACAGATCGGCCCGGCCACGCCCGACCACGTCATCCGCACCAAACAAAAACCGCTTCTGCTGAATCTTGAAAACTGGGACGATGCGTCTGCGCTGTGGGAGGAAGTGGCACAGGCTTTGGAGCAGTACAGCGAAAATTATCACCGCTACTTTGAAACCAACAAACAGGCCAAAGGAGTGGAAAAAAAGGAACTCGATCCCTTTCCGCGCGTCATCCTGCTTGCCGGTGTGGGGCTTGTCACCATAGGAAAAACCGCCAGGGAAACGGGAATCTCAGCGGATATCTACCAGCATACTCTGGACATCGTTCATAAGGCGTTTTCCATTGGAGAGTATAAACCGCTCAAAAATGACGATCTGTTCGACATGGAATACTGGTCGCTGGAGCAGGCAAAACTGGGGAAAAACAAACCCAAAATATTGCAGGGCAAAATCGTTGCGATCTCCGGCGCGGCGTCAGGCATCGGTCTTGCCACCGCCCGTTTGTTTGCCGAACACGGCGCCAATCTGTTTCTGCTCGACCGGGACGGCGAAAAACTGGACACGGCTAAAGAAAATTTGCAAAGAGATCTGAAAGCCAGCGTCGTCACCTGCACACTGGATGTGACCGATGACAAGGCCATTGCCGAAGCCTTCGATCAAATGGTGCGGAAGTTTGGCGGGCTGGACATTTTGATCTCCAACGCCGGCAACGCGGTGCAGGGCAGAATCGGCGATGTCGATGCCGCCACATTGCGGGCCAGTTTCAATCTCAACTTTTTCGCCCATCAAGCGCTGGCCTCCAATGCGGTGAAACTGTTTTTGCAACAGCGGACCGGAGGCGTTCTGCTGTTCAACGCTTCCAAGGCGGCCTTCAATCCCGGTAAAAATTTTGGCCCCTACGCGTTGCCGAAATCAGCCGTCGTCGCGCTCACCAAACAATACGCCCTCGATTACGGCAAGGAGGGAATACGGGCCAACGCCGTAAACGCCGACAGGGTGCGGACGGGACTGTTTACCGGCGATGTCATCAAGGAACGCGCGGCGGCCCGCGGCTTGACGCCGGACGATTATTTCAAAAACAATCTGCTGGACAAGGAAGTGTACGATACCGACGTTGCCCAGGGGTTTTTCGGTCTCGCTCTGGCTGAAAAAACCACGGGAAGCGTTATCACCATCGACGGCGGCAACATCGCCGCCAGCCCGAGGTGAACTCCCGTGACGGAGCGCGGCAATAAAAAGACAGAGAATAAGCCGGACACAGAAAACGAAACGCTGTGGCGCTCTGCCATGCAGGATGTCAATCTCCTGAAAAAAGATGCCGGCTCCGAGGACACCGGCGAGCCTGCCGGTGAACCCGAAGAAATACCGGCAAAAATCCCACCTGTAAAAATCCCGGATACACGAAAGGAGCCGCCGCCTGGGGCCGGCATCGACCGGGGCACCTGGGAAAAACTGCGTCAGGGAAAACTTTCCATAGAAGGCCGCCTCGACCTGCACGGCCACAATCAGGCTCAGGCGCACAATAAACTGGTCCGGTTCATTGAAAGGGGATTTGAGCAGGAAAAACGTTGCCTGTTGGTGATTACGGGAAAAGGTAGCGGCGGAGGGAGGGAAGAGACAGGCTGGTTCGGGTCCGCAACCGGAGTGCTGAGAAGAGAGGTCCCGCGCTGGCTGACGGAGTCGCCGCTTGCGGGCAAGGTGATCGCGTTCACCCCGGCACAACCCAAACACGGCGGCGAGGGAGCGCTGTACGTTTATCTGCGGCGGAAAAAGAAGAGATAAACGTACAGCGCTCCCTCGCCGCCGTGTTTGGGTTGTGCCGG
>Ga0114931_10011231_pt1 | contig 10604 bp, 5 predicted proteins | sample 2SBtaG_FD_89579 | JGI IMG/M metagenome (GOLD analysis project Ga0114931, IMG submission 89579) | Deep subsurface microbial communities from Kolumbo volcano to uncover new lineages of life (NeLLi) - 2SBTROV14_V59a metaG | ecosystem: Environmental > Aquatic > Marine > Volcanic | place: Kolumbo...
ACTGCGCTGGCAGACGGGCAGATTGATGTGGATTTTAATTTGGCATACAACCCATACTGTGCCTATTCCGAAAATTATGTGTGTCCTCTGCCGCCGATGGAAAACTGGCTGAAAGTGCCCATCCGGGCGGGAGAAATGGCGTTTAAGGCACAACCGCAAACGGACCCAGAATAACCGCCGCTTCGCCGCTTTGGTCGTTGACTACCCCCACCCGCGCGAATGTATCGGGGTGGTAAAAACCGACGAAAATCCGGTAATCGCCGGGGGGCAGGTCGCCGGGCAGAACCAATGTCGCCCCGTCGCGAAGCGCAGTATCGTTTTCCCACAGTGCTTCCCAGCGGGGCGCAGGCACCTTTCCATCATACAGCAGATGGTCTGCCTGTGCCCGAGTATTGTTGTCTGCGTCTCGAAATTGTACAAAAATTTTGTGCGATACGGGTAACCCGCTACCCTGCCAAAATAGCGTCAGTCGGATGGTATCTCCGGCATGCAATTCGGTTGGAGATATGGTATATCCTGCCAACTTGCCGCCGCCATCAAACGCTGCCCCGACGGGCACAGCCATTTTTTCTGCCAGCGTCCAACGGTCGGCGCGGCTGCTGAGCGCCCAAACACCCCCTTCGCCCCACTGCTTGTCCATCTTCCACAGAATTTCTTGCTGCAAATAACCGTCATAACTGTTGAACAACCAAAATTCTTGCGTGACCAGCCATGTCCGCGAATGCCGAGCCAATGCCGCATCAAACTCAGCCGCGTTTTTGACCCACAAAGCGCCGGTATAGCGGTCAGCCAGCGCGCCGTCCGCGCGAACGATGAGTTTCGGCGAGTTTTGCACCAAATAGTAGTCGGTTTGACCGATGTACAACTGGGTAGCCGGTGGGTGCATGGTCATCACTTTTTCGCCGGGTTGAATGTGGTCGGCAACAAATTCCGATGCCAAATCGTACCGGTTCCAGCCGGTTTGCCCCACATCCATCGAAGATTGCAGCGGGGAAATGAATGGCAGCAGCAAAAATATGGCAGCGATTGCGCCCAGTGTACTCCGCAGGCGCGATGTTGAGTTTTTCAGCATCTTTTGAACCGCCAGCATCAAACCATATGCCCCCAGCAGATAGTATATGCCAAAAGCCTGCATCAGCAGATACCGCGCCCGCTGCCAGTGGGCATTGACTGCAAAAACCAACATCGCCATTGCCGTGGCGAAAATCGCCGTTAAAAAGAGTGCCCCTTTTTCCGAATGGGCGAGATTGCCCGTTACGGCACGATAAACTATCCACAAAATACCGATTGCAGCCAGTATGGTCAACGGTAATTGCGGCATTTTCAAAAAAACGCCACCGTAAACCTGCCATGCGTGCGCAAAATCGGGTGGTAATTGCAAAAATTTACCCAGCAACGCGGCAATTTTCTCGCCAAGTCCGGCGCCGGAGGATTGAAACTCGACGCTGGGGGGGGGCTGGAAAAACGCGCCCGACATCAGTGCCGCACCGCTCAGAACAGCCAAAATGATGCCGTCACGGATGGTTCTGCGGGTGATGGTGATGCTTTTCGTCCACCACAAAACGCCCGCTGCGGCGAACCATGCCGGAAGCAGCACCACGGTTGAAAAATGGGTGAGCAGTGTCAATCCCGCAGATACGGCAGCCGCCAACCGATTGCGTGCCGAGTACCGGGTGATGCCCACCCATATCAAAACAGCCGTGACCAACGCTAGCCACTGTGCCAGCGTTATCATTCGCGCGCGACCGCCCCACTCCACCGAATCGACATTGAGTGCCAGCATCAATCCGGCGAAAACACCCACCCACGGCGCCGAAAGCATTTTCCGCCCCATCCAAATGATGGTGGCAACCGCCAGCACGCCAAATACAACCGCCGGAAAACGCCCCAATGGTTCACTGAAGCCAAACCAGCGGAAGAGTAGACCGTCCAAATATGAAAACGGCAGTCCGGCATCATAAAAATAGCCGGTGACGGGGTATCGCGGCGAACCTGTATCGGCGATGAATTTTGCGGCAGCCAGCGTAAAATATTCGTCAATATGGAAGAAAAAGAGCGTCAGATATTTTACTCGCAGAGCAAACGCACCCAACAGCACGCCGAGCGCGGCAACACGCCACAAAATGGTTGGGGGGGTATTTTTTCGGGTTACGGAAGTTTGTGTCATCATTTCTCGTTTCGTTCAAACGTGCCAATATTCGGCGCATCGTCCGGCACAGGTTCGCCCCGTGCATTCACCGCGGGCAAACGCACCCAATCGCCGGGACGATACAACCCCGCCAGCAATGTGTATTTTCCGGCAGGCAAATCGGGAGGCAGTGATAATCGGTGGAAACTCTGCACCATATCACCCGGTTTCCACACCGAGGTGGGATACAGTCCGTTTTCCGGCGGCACATCGCTTTGTGCCACCAGTGTACCATCGGCGGCAACCAAATGCACAAAGGCGGTATAATCGTCATTAACGGGGTTGATGGCACGCCAATAGAGCGTCACATCCAGCGATTGTCCGTTTTCAGCCGGTGTTTGTTCCAGCCCGTCCAGCCGGATGGCATCGCCGAATGAGAAATCGAGGGGCGTGTTACCTCGATAGGGCTGCCACGCATCGGGGATGAGCCTCAGTAACGCAATTTGACCCGGCACGTCTTCGCCCGCCAAATTTTGCGCCTGCCATGTCACGAGTGTATCGGGGTTAAACAGGTTGACATCCAACCGAACGGCGGCAGGCACGGGCAAATCGGCGGGGAGTTGCAAGTGCCATTCGTCCACAACAACTTCGCCGGGACGCCACGATGTGACCGGCCGCGCGCCACCAACCGGCACGCCGTTTTGCAGCACGATTCGATTTTCACCCAAAAATGCTTGGATGGAAACGTGGGCGGTGTCATCTTCGCCCAAGACCTGTTGCGCTTGCCAGTAGAGCGTCACCGATAGGGTTTGCCCCGGTTGTATCGCGGCAGGCGATAACCGATAGCCGAGTAACTTCACTTTTGCGGCATACATGCGCGACAAACGAACCGCATCTGCCGGGAGCGTTTTTTCTGCCAAATATGCGAAGGCATCGGGCTGTGAAACACGTCCCATCCGCCCCGAAGCATCGACGGCAATTGCCGCCCAACCGGCGGGAAAATCGAGCGTTTGCGCGGCATTTTCGGCACCGCTGACCACTTGCAGCGAATACCGCCCCGGTGATAAATTTTGAGATGGCAGTCGGCAAGTGCTTTCCACAATTTCGCCCGGCGACGCGGCAGAGGGGTTAAATTCAGGGGCGATTGTGCAATCGAAACGGACCGCCGTGCCATCATCCGCAACCAATTGCACGGCGAGCGGGTCATTGCCCTGCCCCAAGTTTTCCCAAACCAATGTCACTTGTGCGCCATCGGCATCGGCTTGCCAGCGGTAGCCATACAGCGATAGTTTGTCCGTCAAGCGGTCAAACGCGGGTTCAGCCGGAAATTGCACGGGGTTGGGATACACCCATGCATAATTGATGCCATTGATGCGTATGGTTTTTTCGGGGGGCACATGCTGCTGAAAATAGCGAATGACGCCGGGGCTGGGGTCTTCCATGCGCTGCACCTGCTGAATGTAAAATACAATTTTATCGGCTTGCAGCCATTGTCCGGTATCATCAAGATTGAACGCAGTTCCTTTAAAATTAAGGAGATATTTAGAATCGTGCGGATACTTTCAGCGTTTCGGGATGTTCCAATGTGTTCAGATACGCCGCCACCCGGTCCATCCCTTCGCCCCAGCCAATGCGGGTCAGTTTGGTGGCGGTTGCACCGCCGCCCAGCAGCGGGTTAAAATAACTGAAATAGTATGGATGGTACGGTAACACCATTGCCAATTGAAGCACCAGCATTGTACCGCCGGCTATCAGCAATCGACGCGGTTGCCAGCGGCGGTGTTCGGCAAAGCGGACAAAAGCAAGTGCCGCCAAAATATCCATAACCGGGAAGATGGTCATCAAAAAACGGTCTTGTTTGTGGCTGCCGAGACTCATTCCGGCAACATATAACACAGCATACAACACCAGCGACCACACTACCGGATCACTGTTTTTCATCCAATCGCGGAAAGTTTGCAACGAAATTTTTTCGCGCACCAACTGCGGCACGCTATTCTTGGTGAACATCACTGCACCCAGTAACAATCCGACCAGTGTCAACGGCGTAACCCGCAGCAAAAATATCACGGGATAAAACAACCAACCGGGGTCTTGGTTGAGTACCATTTTGCCCAAAAAGAAAATTTTTACGCCCTCTGCGCCAACTTTCCGCGTTAGAAATTTGGTCATCAAATGGAAGGTGTCTGCCGGAACAACCCAGGCCGCAGGCCACAGCGCAATAAACACAATTGCGGCGATACTCGCCCAACCGAGCAATGTTAAAATCCAACGGCGTACAGCATGCTGCCAGTTATCTGCTTCAAGCCATTGCCACACCAACGTGATTGCACCAAACATTGGCAACAGCACCAATGCCTGCGATTTTGTGAGCCATGCCAGTCCGCCGAATATTGCCGAGATGATAAAATGTTTCCGGCCGGAATTTTGCAGAGAGAGTAAAAGTGCCAGCAGCGATACTGCCATCAACCCGGTCAACAATGCTTCGGCGCGGTTGACCCGGCTGTCGCTGAGCAGAAATGGGTCGAGACTGATGAGTATTGCCGCCACCAAAGCCACTCGCCGTCCAAATAATCGCCGAACATAGCCAAAAACAGCGACGACCAACAGTGTGTTCACCAGTGCAATGGGAAATCGTTGCCATGCCAGATGCGACATTCGTCCCCAAGTGTGGATGAGGTCGTAAACGCCCGGTTCGCCAATCCACTTGCCTTGCAGCAGCGAATGATACACAGATGCAGCAAAAAGCCATAGTGTTTCCAGCCAAACGGGAACGATGCCGGGATACCCGTCACCAACCAAAGTGCCGGGTAAATTTCGGGAAAGTAGTGCCCGGAAAAAATCAACCGCCCAGTTCCAACGGTCTTCTTCATCGATTGCCCGAAAAACGCCAAGATTAGTGAGACGCACTACGCCGGCAAGGGCAAACACAAAGCATGTTTCCAGGATTATTTGTTTCTGTCGCCACCAATTTTTTGTCATAAAAGATTATTTTGCCGTAATGGGAATTTCGATGTGGTCTGCGCCAGTTGCCAATTGCAACCGCTCACCCGTTTCGGGTTGATACAGCGCAATCACCAGCCGATATGGTGGAGAACCAGCATCTGCGGGAAAATTCAATGTAACCGAGTTTTGCACAAATTCGCCGGGCGTCCATGTGGAAGTGGGTGCATTGCCATCTTGGGGGACGGCATCATATTGTGCCACAACAGTATTTTCTCCATTGATTATCTGCGTGGTAATGGTAAAATCAGTCTCAACCGGTTGGGTACATTGCCAAACCTGTGTAATTTCCAGCGGATGCGCTTTTTCGGCGAAAATGGCAGACTGCGCCGCCACGCCTTGGATACCAACCAACATGATGCTTTGTTTAAAGTGTGCATCAACCGTTACAGCCATCTGCGGTGCTTCAAAAATACGTACCCGCCCACCCACTGCAAGCCGCGTGATGGTTGCCGGACTGCTGTCGCCCAGCGTGACATCCAGCCGATAGTCTCCCGGTGGCACGAATGGCGGCAGGGTAAGCGACCAGGGGTCTCTGACGATATCGCCCTGCTGCCACTGCCCGGTCGGAAATCGACCCTTCGCCGGTGTGCCGGACCACGAAGCCCATTCGGTGTTATCTCCGTCCACCAAATGGATGGTTACCGGATAATCTTGTCGAATGGGTGCTGATGCTCGCCAGAAAAGTTCCAGTTGGCGTGTTTCAGACGGTAACCAGAGGCTTGTTTTTTCTTGCCGAAAATTTCCGCCCAGTAATGTAATTTCGGGTTGCAGCGCCGCATTCACCATTGGCGATAGATTCAATTCAGTTGTTGACGGCGGTATTTTCGGACGTGTAATTGTAACTTGATGACCATTTCCATCCAAAGGAAAAACACCCACCACTTCGCCGGTGGTCGGACGGTCAATCCACACACACAATCGATAACTTCCCGGTGGTGTTCCGGGTAAAATTTTTATAGAAAAATCATCCCGCGCAACCATACCATCCAACCAATCTTCAAACGGCAGACGTGCAGTTGTGCCCAATGCTTTGCCGATACCCCACACATACCCGCTATCATCCACTATTTCCAATTGAATGGGTTCATTGGCTTTTTTGCCCTGCCATTCCCAAAATAGTTGCAATTGGGTCGTTTTATCGGATGCCAGCGTCGTGGTGCGCGTTCCCGATGGGTCTATCAAATTATAGCCCATAAGTGCCGCTTGTCCCACCAACCGCGATTCATCTTCAATAACATTTTGCATGCTCACCGACGGGTAGATCCATGCGTATGGCGTGCCATGCAAAACAACCGTATGCACCGGAGGAACCGCTCGGAAAAATTGTAACGCACCGGCGGTTGGAAGTTCGCGCTGCACCTGATTAATGTAGAACACGACATAATCTGCAGCCAACCCGGGTTTTGGTGTGCGAGAAATTTTCGCTTCTCCAATTTTGTAGATGGCATTTCCGCGAAAATAAGGTTCAAAAGTGGTGCTATACCACGCCACAACGTTCAGATTCTCTGCATTGGGGAGTGTATTCAACCAACGGGCAGCAGCATCCAACCCCTCCCCCCAACCGACAATTATCTGTCGTTCGGCGGTTTTTCCGCCGCCCAACAGGGGGTTATAGTAGGTAAAATAGTATGGAAAATGTGGCACAACCGTTGCCAATTGAATCAAAACAATACCGGTTGCCAGCACACCTTTTTGAAAAACAGCCGTGCGCCATCTTCGCATGCTGAATAGATGAGCATACCCCAACGCAGCCAACGCCAGCAAAGATGGAAACGCCGGTAAAATGTACCTGTCTTGTTTTTTCCCGCCGATGGTGACCAGTAACCCATAAAACAGAGCAAACGCCAAGAAAATCAACGCCGGACGCCCCCATCTGCGCCGAAAGTCTGGTGAGAATATGCCCGTGACAGCCAGTACCCACCCTAACCATACAATCGGGGTTGTTTTGAAAAATGTCACCAGCAGATAGAAAACACCGCCGGGATCGGGCACCGGTTGCCCCATAAAGAAACTCCCTTTGGGGTGTGGGCTACCCGAAGCTCGCAGGGCGTCAGCAAAAATGGCTTGAATGCGCCCGATGGCATCTACCCACATCGCCGGAAAAGCCATTACAAATACAACCCCGGCTGCCACCGACCACAATCCAATTATGATAATCCACCTTTTCAGCGCGTCGGTTTTAGATAATTTCAGACGAAACGCATCAATAGCCAGCACAACCGCAATAAATGCGCCAAGGGATAGTGACGGATATTTTGTTAAAAATGCTAGCCCACCGAACACGCCGGATACCAGCACAAATGGCACCGTTTGCTTCAGGGGTGCATTTAATTTTATGCGCAAAAATGCAAGCAACGACAGCCACATAAATATCGTTACCGATGCATCGTGCCCCAAAATACGCGATAGCGCCATCAAAAACGGATTCAACGCAATAAATAATGCAGCAAAAAACGCGCCGGAGGTTCCAAAAATTGCTTGTCCCCAATAGTATGTAAACACAACTGCCAGCACGGCAATCAGCACGCCCGACAAACGTATGTACGGCAAAATAGCGGGTGCAAGCGGGTCAAATGGCACCGTGTTCAAGTAGTCCACAAGGGGAATTCCGGGGTTTTGGCGGAGGTAGTCTAAAATCAACCCGATGGAACCTGCCCACATGGTCGTCACGCCGGGCGCGGGGCTGTCCCAAGTTCCGGCCCAATTGGCTTGTGCAATCGCCTGCAAAAATTGAATTGACCGCCCAAACCACGATTTGGGTTCGTCGGCGGTGAGAAAGACAGACAGTCCAAAAATGCGGGGAAAGAAAGCTATTGCTGCCAAGATACCCGTCAGCAATACATCCCTCATCCGGGTTGATAAATTATCCCACCACTGTATTATTGCCATCATGGTATGACAAACCCCGAAATTATCACAGCATTTTCACCACTGGTATCATTTGTTAATGACAATCGTGGAAATTCATTGTTATGTTGCAGATACATGCCCACAAAAATTTTATATTCTCCGGAAGGTGTTTCCGGCGTTACCGGAATTTGTATGGTTTCTTTAATGATATCGCCAACGTGCCATTGCGATGTGGGTACACGTCCATCATAGGGTTGGTGGTCGGCATTGATGCGGGTTTCATTGGCTGCATCTCGGACGTGAACAAAAACCGTATAGTTCTCTTCAATGGGTTGGAGTACTTTCCAATATAATGATAGATAAGCCACGCCATCTTCAACCGGTGTCAAATCGTAGCCGGTCAGGGCCACCTTCCCCGCAAAATTCGCGGTGACGGGGGATTCCGGTGTTGCATGTGTCAACGGTTTCGCCAATAATATTTCGGTTTCGCCATCATAAAGCCACAGCCCCCGATAGTTTTGTTTCGCCCATTCGATAAAATCGGGTGTGCTGCGTTTTAAGCGGCGTGCCACCGGAACAACCATTTGGCACTCAAACTCATCATCGGCTTTTATCAACATTTCGGTGATTAAATACCCACTGCGCAATCGAGCGCTGGAAACTTCGGACAATTGCGGCGGCGTGTAACGCCCGCTAAAAAATATCAACGTCGGGTCATCACTGATGATGCAATCGGTTGGCGCAGTGAATTTTTGAGTAAACGCAAGTAATTGTTGATTTGCCTGCCGGCTTGGGAGATATTCGGTGTTTTGTTGCCGGGCAAGCGACCATCCAACCGGTAACGCATATCCCAAAAAAGCCAAACCAATTATTGCCAAACCTGCAGCACGAATAGCAGACGCAACGCGCAAATGTTCTAAAACATATTGTATCGAAACATCAAAGCCAATGGCGGCAAATACAGCAATTGGTGGCAGCAACAGGGGGAGGTGTTTCTCTCGCAAGGGAACCTGTATCAGCACAAAGGCAATGGCCAAAAGAAGCCACAAAACCAAAAACCACATCTTGCGCCAGTGGGTTCGAAAACCGGTTAAAATGCCGATGATACTCATTACAGTTAAGATACTGTTTTGGCGTAAAAACGAAAATAACAATCCAAAATTTTCGCCCCAGTCGTCATCAAATGCCACACGCGAATCGAAGCGGAAGGCGATGACCTGCTTGTACATGGCATGATAATCATACAATACAAGAATGAAGAGTACCGGCAAAAGCAACCCGGCTGCCCAAACAAGTCCATCAAGTATTGATTGCCGCAAATTATATCGATTGAAATTAATTTGTTTTCCATCTGCAGACTGATTGATGAAACGATACCCCAATATCATTGCGGGCGCCAACCCCAATAGAAACGGCGATAGGATTTTGAGCATCAAACTTGCCGTTAAAACCAGTCCGGAGGCAAACAACCAACCTCGACGCCCCGACCAGTAATATTGGCACAGCAACGCCACCGATAACACCCCCACCCCCACCGAGGGCACTTCGGTCATCACCGCTCGTGAGCCATCCAGATACATCGGGGCAAAAGAAAGAAATATTGCGCCGAGTAAACCGGCGAGTACGCCATTAAGGCGGTATGCGATATAGCCCACAGAAACCACGCCAATTAACGAATAGAGAACCATCATCATCTGCAAAGCTTCAACGCTGTGTCCAATTCGCCACGAAGCATCCAGCGACCAAACAAACATCGGCGGATAGCTCACAAAGAGTTCGCGATACGGTTGATATCCCATCTCTAACAAGCGGGCTAACAACACATGGATACCTTCATCATATCCCCAAGGAAAGTTATGGATCAACACAACTCTCGCCGCAAATGAGATAACGATAATCACAATCATCCCCAGCAAAAATTGGGTTGGTTTATGCTTTTGGATATGGTTATGGTTCAGTATCATATTTTTCTACAATCTATATTCACTACTGCCGCGGCGGGAACATCGATAATACTACCGCTTGCTCACCACTATGGTCGTTGATAAGGTGTAAACGTTCCCCTGTTGTCGAATCATAAATTCCCACTGCAACCTTGCTCTGTGTTAAATCGGTTCCTGCGGGCAATTGCAACACCTGCTGGTCTCTAAACAGAGGACCATCATCCGCAATCAATGTTCTTAACTCATATGGAATATGCGCTAAAATCACGTGGTCTGCTTGGACAATAGTATTATCTTCGGGGTCTCGCAATTGAATAAACACTTTTCGGTTATTCACCAGAAACGGATTTTGCCAAAATAGTGTTAAGAGCACTCTGTTTTCATCCAGCATTGAGACGTCATACCCAATTAACTTTGTCGGAGTTTCCTCCCATTGCGATGTGACGCTATAACGCGGACTCTCACGTATTGGCAAAGGTTCAAGCATCGATTTAAATACGATAATATTATTTTCTTGATAGGCTATCTGCATATTTGAAAATACCTGTTGAAGTAGCCCGGGTGGCAATCCGTGTGCCAAATCTCGCTGGTTAACAATAAACCATACCGTGTCGGTTAAAAGCAATTTATTAAAAGATATATCATCATTTACCAGTTTTTTGTTTTTTGCAAATATA
>Ga0114931_10011232_pt1 | contig 10604 bp, 9 predicted proteins | sample 2SBtaG_FD_89579 | JGI IMG/M metagenome (GOLD analysis project Ga0114931, IMG submission 89579) | Deep subsurface microbial communities from Kolumbo volcano to uncover new lineages of life (NeLLi) - 2SBTROV14_V59a metaG | ecosystem: Environmental > Aquatic > Marine > Volcanic | place: Kolumbo...
AGCGGTGAGATTTTTTCAAAAACGTTGCTTATCTTAGATGCATCAATCCCCGATTGCAATCAAAAGAGGGCCGTTGACCAAAAAGTTTGCCCACTAAAGCAGACGATTTGGGCAATGCTGAAATTTCAACACGTCCTTGCTTCGCAAAAAACCTTGCCAGGAACGGCCCGGCAAATATGTACAGTTATCATACAGCAATCCTCTTTATTGACCTTTCTTCGAAAAATGGCTTATGATGAAAACCAAATAAACTCGTACCAAAACCAAACTAAAGGGAAGGGGTGAAGTTGCCAAGAGGTACCTGGAATGTTTTAAAATCCATCCACCATCAAGGAGGTTCGTTTGTTTACAAGGATTAAGTTGGCAACACTGATTGCCCTCATCTTCGCCGTGATGTTGGCCGGTTCGATGCCGTTGAACGACGTGCAGGCCCAAGGCCCACAGCGCGGTGGCATTTTGCGCGTGGCTCAATCGGTTGAGCCCCAAGGGCTCGACCCCACCACCAACACCGCCGCTGCCGTGGACCGCGTTCAATACAACAACGTCTACGAAGGCTTGGTCAAACTCAACCGCGATGGAAATATCGTGCCCGGCCTTGCCCAAAGCTGGGATTTTTCAGCAGACGGTCTGGTGTGGACCTTTCACCTGCGCCAGGGAGTCAAGTTTCACGACGGCAGCGACTTTACCGCCGAAGACGTGATCTTCACCATCCAGCGCAACCAGGACCCCGATGTGGCCATCGTGCACCCGGAATACTTCAACACGATCGCCCAGATGGAGGCGCTGGACGACCACACGGTGCGCTTTACGTTGTCCCAATTTGACTCACTGTTCCTGTTTAACTTTGCCCGCGGGGATTCGGCTATTTTGGCCAGCGACTACGACGGCGACCTGAACGTCGCCCCCAACGGCACCGGACCGTTTAAGTTTAAAGAACGCGTGCCGGGCGACCGCATCGTGCTGGAACGTTTTGACGATTACTACATTGAAGACCTGCCCTACCTCGACGGGGTCGTGTTTACCTTTATCCCCGACCCCAGTGCCGCCTTTGCCGCCTTGCAGGCCGGGGACGTGGATGTGCTGGAGCGCTCCAACGTGGAAAACGCACCGATTGCAGAAGGCGACCCGAACCTGACGGTGTTCAATGGCATCACCACCGGGGAAACCGTGCTTTCGATGAACAACCAACGCGAACCGTTCAACGACAAGCGAGTGCGTCAGGCAGTTGCCTACGCCCTGGACCGCCAGGAAATCATCGACGTGGCCCAATTTGGCTTCGGCAACCCGGTGGGCAGCCACATGAGCCCGCTGAACGAAAACTACATCGACATGACCTGGCGCTATTCCCAGGACCTGGAAAAAGCCCGGGCGCTGCTGGCCGAAGCCGGCCACGCCGACGGGTTGGACGTGGTGATGAAAATTCCGTCCAACCTGACGTACGCCGTCAACAGCGCGCAAGTGATCCAGCAGATGCTGGCCGAAGTCAACATCCGCGCCGAAATCCAACTGGTGGAGTTCCCCGGCCAGTGGCTGGAACAGGTGTTCTTCGAGCCCTGGGACTATCAGATGTCGATTATTTCGCACGTGGAAGAATTTGACATCGACATCTACGCCCGCCCCACTTACTACTTCCGCTACGACAACCCGACGTTCAACGAAGTGCTGCAGCGCGCGCGCGCGGAGCCCGACCCCACCACGCGCAAACAGCTCTATGGCATCGCCCAGTTCTTGATCGCCGATGACGTGGCTACCTTCCCCTTGTTCTTGTTGTCCAACGCCTTGATCCTGGACAGCAAGGTGCAGGGCTGGTGGGAAAACGAACCGCTGCCCAACGCGGACGCCAGCGAGGTTTGGATTTCCAACTAAAGCGATGGTCTTAAAAGAACGGCCCCGTTTTTGGGGCCGTTCTTTATCATTTACCCTTTAAATGCTCAATTTTCTGATTCGCAGACTGTTGTCCTTGGCGGTCACGTTGTGGCTGGTGTCGGTGCTCATTTTCCTGGTGATCCAGATCATCCCCGGAGACCCGGCGCAAGTGGTGCTGGGCTTGCAGGCCACCCCCGAGAACTTGGCCAAGGTGCGCGAGGAAATGGGCTTGAACAAGCCCCCTTTGGTGCGCTATGCGGCGTGGTTAAACGGGGTGGTGCGCGGTGATTTCGGGCGCTCGTTAAACTACCACGTTTCGGTGGGTGAGTTGATTCTTACCAAACTGGGCGTGTCCGGGCCGTTGACGGGTCTGGCGATGTTGTTCACCCTGGTGATTGCGTTGCCTTTGGGTATCTTTGCCGCCACCCACCACCGTCGCCTGGGCGATTACGGCACGATGCTGTTTTCCCAGGTGGGGCTTGCCGTGCCCACCTTTTGGGCCGGCATCCTGTTGATGATCTTGTTTTCCGTCAAGCTGCGCTGGTTGCCGTCGGGCGGTTTTAGCGATTGGTCGAAAGACCCGCTGCAAAGCCTGCGTTCCTTATTCCTGCCCGCCCTGAGCCTGAGCCTGGTGCAGGCGGCCATCATCACTCGCATGACGCGCTCTGCGATGCTCGAAGTGCTCAACGAAGACTACGTGACCACCGCCCGCAGCAAGGGCCTGGTCGAGCGCATCGTCATCTATAAACACGCGCTGAAAAACGCATTTATTTCGATCATCACCCTGCTGGGGTTGCAAAGCGGTCAGTTGCTGGCCGGCGCCATTATCATCGAAGCGGTCTTTCACCTGCCCGGCATGGGCGATTTGGTGGTCAAGTCGATCGGCCAGCGCGATTTGCCGATGGTGCAGGGCATCGTGATGTTCATTGCCGTGGTGATCGTGGTCGTCAACTTTGCGGTGGATTTGATCTATGGCTACCTGGACCCCAGGATTCGTTACAACTGACCGTAAAGAGGACCACCACTGTGCGAAGCAACCTTTGGAGAAGGCTCGGGCGCGACAAAAACCTGCTGATTGGGTTGTTTTTGGTTTTGTTGGTCTTTGCCACCGCCGCCGTGAGTTTTTTAAAAACCCCTTATCCCCCCACCCAAATGGGCCGCGACCGCATGCAGGCCCCCTCCGCCGAACATGTCTTTGGCACCGATCAGTTTGGCCGGGACACCTTCAGCCGCGTGATCGTCGGTTCGGTCAACTCTATTCTGGTGGGGGTGATTTCGGTGGGCGTCGGTTTGATTTTTGGTGTGTTGGTAGGCGTTTTAGCCGGGTCTTTCGGTGGCTGGGTCGATGAAATTTTGATGCGTATTGCGGATGTGGTCTACGGGTTTCCGGCCATCCTCATGGCCATCCTGATCACCGCGATCTTAAGCCCCGGCATTCAAAACAGCATGCTGGCCATCGGCATCGCCAACATCCCCGTGTTCGCGCGTTTGACGCGCGGCAGTTTTCTGGCGCTGAAAGAACGAGACTTCGTCACCGCCGCGCGGGCGCTGGGCCGCGGCCAGTGGGGTGTGATCTGGAAACACCTGTTTCCCAACAGCATCTCGCCCCTGCTCATCCAGGCCTCCAGCAGTTTTGCGGTGGCCATTTTGGCCGAAGCGGCGCTGAGCTATCTGGGGCTGGGCACCCAGCCGCCGGACCCCAGCTGGGGCTCGATGCTGCGTGAGGCAAACCCTGATCAACCGCACGATCTGGCCCGCCATTTTTCCCGGCGCCGCCATCGCGGTGGCCGTGTTGGGCTTTAACCTGCTGGGCGACGGACTGCGCGATGTGCTCGATCCCAGAACCTCGCGCTAGGGCATTTTTCGATGAGCCGTAATCTGGCAAAGGCAGTGGGGATGCGACATTGACTTAAGTTGATGACCACATATAAAAGGAAAATGCTATAGAAAGGGACAAATGGACAACGTATTAAGCCATATCGATAAAGATGAAGTGGTTTCATTAACCCGGCAGTTGATTCGCATCCCCAGCGTGTACCGCCCCGAACGCGGCGGCAACGAGGAGCAAGTCGCCCTGTTCGTCGCCCAACGCCTTGAGGACATGGGCCTGGCGGTGTCGGTTGAAACGGTGGCTCCCGGACGGCCCAACGTGATTGCCGTGCTGCACGGAAACGCGCCGGGCAAAACCCTGATGTTCGAAGGCCACACCGACGTGGTCACCGAAGGAGACCCCGCAGAGTGGACCCACCCGCCGTTTGAAGCTCAGGTGGAAGACGGGCGCATCTATGGCCGGGGAGCCTGCGACACCCAGGGCAACTTGGCCGCCGCCATGTTGGCACTGCAAGCCATCAAACGCTCGGGGGTGCCCTTTAAAGGAAAGATCGTGCTGGGCGTTCCCGTGGACGAAGAGGGCATGATGCTTGGCATCAAGCACTTCATCCAGCAGGGCTGGGCCGATGACGTGGACGCCGCCATCATCTGCGAACCCGAGGAAAATCAGGTTTGCGTCTGCCAAAAGGGCGCACTGCGTGTAAAGATCGAAACCTGCGGGGTGATGAGCCACGGCGCCATGCCGCTGTCGGGGTTCAACCCGCTGCGCCCGATGGCCCAGATTATCCTGCGCATCCAGCAGTTGGAGCGGGATGAGATCGAGCGTTTGGGTAAAGATCCGTTTTTGGGCTTTCCCAGCTTCACCCCCACCGTGTTGCAGGCGCCGGCCGGTGGGGATGCCCAACTTAACGTGATGCCCTCGCGCTGTCGCCTGTTGTTGGATGTGCGCACCATTCCGGGGCAAGACCACGACACGCTCAAACGCCAACTCAAAGACATCGTGGGCGAGGTCGAGCACGAAACCCACAACGACCTGACGCAAGGGTTCGAGTGCCAGACCCGCGAAGCGCTGCAACCGGGCTTGGCCAAAACGCTCTCGTTTGAAGCCAGCGTGGATGTGTTCGAAGACCGTCCCTGGACCCAAACCCCCCAGGAAGACCCCATCGTGGCGACCGTGGCCCGGGCGGTGCGGCGCATCACCGGGAAGGAAGCGGTGTACAACGGCGTTCCCGGCGCCACGGACGGCACTTTTCTATTTTCCGAAAAGAACATTCCCATCGTCACCACCGGGGCCGGCGACCGCATGGTGCCGCACCACAAGGACGAGTGGGTGGATATCGAAACGTTATACCAAACAACCCAGATTTACGCGTTGAGCGCGTTGCTGTATTTAAATGGCGAGAAAAAAGCCTCTCCATAAAAAAAGGAGCGTATCGTGGAACAATATCGAAACATGTTGAATCTGACGGACAAAAACGCGGTGGTGATCGGTGCCGCCTCGGGCATCGGCCAACAGGGCGCTTACGGACTGGCCGGCGCGGGCGCACGGGTGTGGTGCGCGGATCTGAATGAGGCCGGCGCGCGCCAGAGCGCCGAGTGGATCAACGAGCAAGGCGGCAATGCGACGGCCGTTGGGGTCGATATTTCAAAGAAAGACAGTGTCGTCTCGCTGTTCGATGGGGTGCTGGCCGAGGGTCAAACCCTGGATGCGGTGGTGGTCACCCCGGCCATCAACGTGCGCAAGCCCATGCTCGACATCAGCGACGATGAGTTTTCAAAAGTGATTCAACTCAACCTGATGGGAACGTTTCGGGCCATGCGCGAATCCGGAAAGCGCATGGCCGCACAAGGGTCGGGCAGCCTGATTGCATTGTCCTCCATCCGCTCCCAGGTGGTCGAGCCCGGCCAGGGCGTGTACGCCGCCACCAAAGCAGGCATTTTGCAGATGGTGCGCGCCATGGCGGCCGAATTGGGGCCACAGGGCGTGCGCGTCAACGCCATCGGGCCCGGCGTGGTCGAAACCCCGCTGACCGCACAGATCAAATCCCAGCCCGACTGGTACAACGCCTACGCCCAGCGAAACGCCTTCGGCCGCTGGGCGCAATCCAGCGAGTTGGCTGGTCCCATCGTGTTTTTGGCCTCGCCGGCGGCCTCTTACGTCACGGGCATCCTGCTGTTGGTGGATGCGGGGTGGACCGCGATCGACGGGCGCTTTTCACCGCCGCTGTAGCGTAAGCGCATGTAGCGTAAGCGCGCTTACGCTTTGAGACCGCCCGCTCGTCTTAAGATGGGGCTGTTATGGCAAACTCAACACACAGTCACGCGCTGCTGGGGGTGTTGGTCACGGTCGTGGTGCTGGGGGCGATATGGTGGTTAAAGTCCGTTCCCGTGCCAAATTCTTTGCGGCAAAGCGCGCCCCGTGAGGCGTTGTCCACGTGGGCTTCACCCACCGTGGCGGTGCAAACGGGCGGCCTGGAGTTCGGCCAGTATTTCACCCCGCGTGAGTTGCAAAGCATTGGGTTTACGCCGCACGGGCTTGAGGAAGTGGGCTACCGCATCGACCTTGACCTGAAGGCGTTGTCCTCCGGCGGCCTCAACCCGGACACCATCCCCTCAATCGACGAGCCCCGCTTTCTTCCCGCTGCGCAAGCCAACGCTTGGCTCTCGGACGAGAGCTTGGTGTTGGGCGTGCGCTTTGAAAACGAAGCCCGGGCGTATCCCATCTCGATTTTAAATTGGCACGAAATCGTCAACGATACGTTCGGCCGGGCGGGCGTGCTGGTCACCTACTGCCCGCTTTGCGATTCGGGCGTGGCCTTCCTCGCCCCGCTGGTCAAAGGGCGGGGGGTGAAGTTTGGCACCTCGGGACGCTTGTACCACTCCGACCTGGTGATGTACGACCGCGCCAGCGCCACGATGTGGTCCCAGATCGAAGGCACGGCAATCGTGGGCCCGCTGGCCGGCAAAGCGCCCCCGTTGCAACGCCTGCCCACCGACATCGTGCCTTATGGCCTGTGGAAACAGGACCATCCCCATACCCTGGTGCTCGACCGCCCGCGGGCCGGCCAAAGGCTGGGCAACCGCATCATCCAATACGGATACCTCAGCGACGAGATGATCCAGAGCATCCTGGACAGCGACCCCAGCGCCCTGGCCAACGCCAACCTGGAAGGAGCCGAGGATTACGTGCGCAACTATGGGATCGATCCCTACGGGCTCTACCGCATGGTCAACCCGAAAAAGGGCGCTAAAACTCGATTCGGGGTGACCATCCAAGACGACCGCCTGCCGGCCAAAACCCCCGTGATCGCCATTCGCATCGAGGATGCGACCAAAGCCTACGCGCGAAAGGCCGTCTTAAAACAAGGAATCGTCGAGGATGAGGTGGCGCGCACACCACTGCTGCTGGTGGTCGCTGCGGATGGCGTGGTAAAACTGTTTGAACGTCGCCTTGCCCAGAACGTTTTCACGTTCAGCCGAACGCAAGATGACTTGATCGACCAGCACGGCCACCACTGGAGCTTTGACGGGGTGGCCCAAAGCGGCCCCTGGGCCGGACGAAGCTTACCCCCCCTGGCCCCGCTCAACGTCTATTGGTTCGCCTGGCACGCGTTTTACCCCGAGTCGCAGTTATATTTGGGCGAAAGCCCTTAGCCTTTTAGGGTTGACATTGAATCGCTGGCACTTTTAAGATGATCAACCGCGTGAAAGGATTTCAACGATGTCCAAACAACCCGGTTCGCACAACGCCATTACGGACGTGCCCGGCCTGCGGGTGGGGCACCACACCCAAGGCGCAACCGGCACCACGGTACTGCTGACACCGCCGCAAGGCGCGGTCTGCGGCGTGGACGTGCGCGGTTCGGCCCCGGCCACCCGGGAAACCGACCTGCTCGACCCCTGCAACCTCATCGAGCGGGTGCACGCCGTGGTGCTCACCGGCGGCAGCGTGTTCGGGCTGGCCGCCGTCGATGGCGTGGTGCGTTATTTGGAAACGCAGGGCGTTGGGTTTCCCGTGGCAGAAGGCCACGTGGTGCCCATCGTGCCCGCCGCCGCGTTGTATGATTTAGGCAGCGGCGGCAACTGGTCCATGCGACCCGACGCGGACTTTGGCCGGCAAGCCTGTTTGGACGCAACGAACGGCGCCGTGGCTCAGGGCAACGTGGGAGCGGGCGCGGGGGCAGTGGTCGCTCGCATGACGGGCGGGTTAAAAGGCGGCATCGGCACGGCCAGCCTGCAACTGTCTGAAGACATGGTGGTCGGAGCGCTGGTGGCGGTCAACGCCTTTGGCTCACCGGTGGACCCAAAAAACGGCAAGCTGCATGCCGCCGCTTTCGGTTTGGACGGGGAATTTCCCAGTATGGAGCCCAAACCGTTGTCGGACGAAGACACACAGAATGCCGGCCAGGTGTTGGGCCACACCACCCTGGGCATCATCGCCACCAACGTGTCCTTGAGCAAGCCGCAAGCCACCAAACTTGCACAAATGACCCACGACGGCTTGGCGCGCGCCATCCACCCTATCCACACCATGTTCGATGGGGACACGATCTTTGCGCTGTCCACTGCAGAAGTTGAATTCCAGGCGGGTGAGGCCACGCCGTTTGGCAGCGAGGACGCGGTCAAAACCACGACGCTGGGCGCCGCCGCGGCCGACGTGATGGCGCGCGCGGTGGGCCACGCCATGCTCAACGCCACAAGCGCCTGTGACGTGCCCGGCTATCGGGAACAGTTAAGGTAATCCACGCTGGCGCCCAGATGCTTGACAGACAGGAATGTGTGTTTTATACTTTTTATACCCCTAGGGGTATATTGAAAGGAGTCACCACACCCAATGGACTTTTTTCCAAATGGCGTTTTGATTTATGCGGTCGGCGGCGGGCTGCTGGGCCTTGGCGTGGCTGTGATTTACCTGGGCAGCGGCATGATCGCGGGGGCCAGCACCTTTTTGGATTCCACGTTGAGCTATTTTTCGAACCTGACCCCGCTAAAATCGTATGCAGGTTCGCGCGACTGGCGTTTGGCATTCACGCTGGGCATCGTCGTTGGGGCGGCCGTTTATGCCCTGTTTTTCCAGACCGGCCCCTGGGTCACCCAGGTCCAGTGGTGGCGCTTGCTGGGCGGCGGCGTGCTCATCGGGGTGGGCGCCCGATTGGGCAAAGGCTGTACGTCCGGTCACGGCATTTGTGGTGTGGCTTCGCTGTCTAAAACGTCCGTCTTAAACGTGGTGACGTTTATGCTGTTTGCCATTGGCACCGCGCAGCTCGTGCGCGCCCTGGGGGTGATGCCGTGACGCAGCGCAAAGCAGGGTTGATGCCCTTGATTTTTTCCGGCGGTATTTTGTTTGGCTTTGGGCTGGGGCTGAGCCGCATGGCGCAACCTGAAGTGGTGCTGAATTTTCTCCAATTCGACGATTTAGGCTTGTTATTTGTGATGGGCGTCGCCTCGTTGGTGGCAGGCTTGGCCTTTCAGGTGGCCGTGCGCACCCGGCGGCGGGCACCGCTGACGGGCAAACCGTATGGGTTGAGGGAAAAAACGTTGGACCGCAATGTGATCACCGGGGGGATTCTCTTTGGCGTGGGCTGGGGGCTTTCGGGCATCTGCCCCGGCGCGGCCTACGCCAGCATCGGCATCGGAAACTATCCTATTTTGATCGGCATCGCCGGCATGTTTGCGGGCGTTTATGGATTGCGCGCTTGGCAGGAACGGGCCCTACAAACGCAACGAACGACTACCCCTTCGCAAGAGCCGATACCCTAGGAGACCGCATGTTGTTCGAACGCTTTGAAGACCCCGATTTATCGCACTATTCCTACGCGGTGGGCTGTCCGGCGGCGGGCAAAATTGCCATCGTCGATCCCAGGCGCGACGTGGACGTCTATCTCGAATTCGCAAAAGCGCAGAATTTTGAAATCTCTCACATTCTTGAAACCCACATCCACGCCGATTACGCATCCGGCGCCCTGGAGCTGGCCGCGGCCAGCGGTGCGCAACTGTGGCTGTCGGCCTATGACGACGGTGAGGTCTTCGATGCCTCATACCCGCACCACGAACTGAGCGACGGACACACCTTGACGATCGGCGGCATCCGCATCCAAGCCTGCCACACCCCGGGACACACCCCGGAACACATGTCGTTCCTCGTCTTTGACACCAACCGCTCAAGCAAGGTGCCCATGTTGATGCTCACCGGCGATTTTTTGTTTGTGGGCTCCTTGGGGCGGCCCGACTTGCTGGGTGAAGAGGCCAAGCTGGCGTTGGCTGAAAAACTCTACGAAAGCACCACTGCCAAGCTTGCCGACCTGCCCGACGGCCTGGAAATCCACCCCGCACACGGGTCGGGCTCGATGTGCGGGGCCGGGATGAGCGGGCGAGCGATGTCGACGCTGGGCTTTGAACGAATCGCCAATCCCTACCTCGACAAAACCCTGTCAAAAAACGCCTTTATCGAGCAAATTTTGGGCAACGTGCCGCCATTTCCCGAGTACTACAAGCGCATGAAGCGCGTCAACGCCGACGGACCCCGGCTGCTGAAGGGGTTGCCGGATGCACCGCCGCTCAGCGCAGAAAAGGTTAAACAGTGGATGGAAACCGACGCCGTGATCGTCGACCTGCGCGACCAGCTTGATTTTGGGGATGGACACATTCCGGGATCGCTGGGCCTTGGGGCAGACGGCCAGCTGTCCACCTGGGCCGCTTGGGTGGTGCCCTATGATCGTCCGTTGGTGCTGGTCGCCAAGGAACCCGGCCAGGTGGACACCGCACTGCGCGCCCTGGTGCGGGTCGGGCTGGATGAGGTTTGCGGCTACCTCGACAGTGGCATCATAGCTTGGCGGGAGGCTGGATATCCCCTCGAAACGCTGCCCCAAATTACGCCCGAGGCGCTTTTTAAAATGCGAAAAACCAAC